>Ga0335081_10012129_pt1 | contig 13962 bp, 11 predicted proteins | sample Lox_Sample_35_FD_206713 | JGI IMG/M metagenome (GOLD analysis project Ga0335081, IMG submission 206713) | Soil microbial communities from Loxahatchee National Wildlife Refuge, Florida, United States - Lox_Sample_3.5 | ecosystem: Environmental > Terrestrial > Soil > Wetlands | place: USA... | reverse complement strand
AGCCCGAGTGCCTGGTTGGCCTTCGCGGCGGCCTGTTTGATCAGGCCCAGCGCGCGGATGAAGGCGCGCGGCAAGGGGCGCCCGCTGATCGGAAAGTTCTCCACCGCGCGCTGGGTCTGCGCGCCCCAGAGTGCCTGTGCGGGGACTTTGAGCTCGCCCATGCTGTCGCGCTCGGTGCGAAAGCCCTGGGCCTCGCGTCCGCTTCCTGGGGATGTGGTCATCGGCGGGCTCCGGATCGTATGCGGTATCATCGTAAATCGTACCACCCGACGCGGCGCGCATCGCATGTCTTCGGTCCTGCTCAACGTGCTCTCGCCTCTGGACGGACGCTACAGCAGCGCCGTCGCGCCGCTGCGCGAGCTGCTCTCCGAAGCGGGCCTGATCCGCGAGCGCGTGCGCATCGAGGCGCAGTGGCTGCTGCACCTGGAGCGCGCCGTGCCTCAGCTCGCCGGCGCGAAGCTCTCATCCGCCGTGCACGCCTGCGCGGAGGAGCTCGCGCGCCGGCCGCCGGAAGAGGCGAGCGTCGCGGTCAAGCGCATCGAGGAGCGCACCAATCACGACGTGAAGGCCGTCGAGTACTACGTGCGGGCCGAGCTCACGGCCGCCGGAGCCACGCCTGCGAATCTGGAGCTGGTGCATTTCGGCTGCACGTCGGAGGACATCAACAGCGTCGCCTACGCGCGCCTGCTCGATGCCGCCCGCAAGGTGCTGCTCGATGTCAACGCGCAGGTGGGGAACGAGCTCGTGGCCCTGGCGCACCGGCACGCCGGGGCTGTCATGGTCTCCCGCACTCACGGTCAACCGGCCACTCCGACCACTCTGGGCAAGGAGTTTGCGAACGTGACCGCGCGGCTTGCGCGCGCGCAGCGCCGCCTGAAGGCGGTGGAGCTGCTCGGCAAGTGGAGCGGCGCGGTCGGCAATTACAACGCTCACGTCGTCGTCGCTCCGGAGATCGACTGGCCGCGCGTCACGCGGGAGTTCGTGCAGTCGCTGGGCGTGCACTGCAATCCGTATACGACTCAGATCGAGCCTCACGATTGCATCGCCGAGTACTGCGATGCGCTCGCCGCGGTGAACGTCATCCTCATCGATCTGTGCCGCGACGCCTGGGGCTACATCTCGCTCGGCTATCTGCGTCAGCGGGTGCAATCGGGCGAAGTCGGCTCCTCCACCATGCCGCACAAGGTCAACCCGATCGACTTCGAGAACGCCGAAGGCAACCTCGGCGTAGCGAACGCGCTGCTGCGCCACTTCTCAGACAAGCTCCCCATATCGCGCTGGCAGCGCGATCTCACCGACTCCACCGTGCTGCGCAATCTCGGCGTCGCGCTCGGTCATTCACTGCTCGCCTGGCGCGCGTTATTGCGAGGCCTGGGGAAGATCGAGGCGGACACGGCGCGCATGCAGGCGCACGTCGATCAGTCGTGGGAGCTGCTGGGTGAGGCGATCCAGACGGTGCTGCGCGCGGAGGGTGTTCCGGACGGCTACGAGCTCTTGAAGGAGCTCACACGCGGCAAGAGTGTCGATGGCCCGCAGCTCGCGAATTTCATCGACAGTCTGCCGATCTCGGCGGCGCGCAAGGCCACGCTCAAGGCACTGCGGCCGGCAGATTATGTCGGATTGGCACCCCGCCTCGCCGGCGAAATCTAGCTCCAAACTGCGAACTGGCACGCGCTTTCGCGCGTAAGCCACTGAACCGGACCATAAAGCGTGACCGGGTTGGCGCTCGCCCGGCGCTCCGCCTTCTTATGATCACTCGGCCCGCAATCAACCAATTTGAAGCCTCGAGCCAGCCTACGTGGAATTGCCGGGGGACACAGATCCGACGAGCGAACTCGCCTTGCTGGCGAGTGCCCGCTATTCGCCCGAGGCCGCCGAGCATTCGGTGAGTCTGGCGACACCTGCGCGCAGCGCCGAGCCCATGACCGTCATCACCAGCGTCGCCGAAGCCCGCATCGCGGTCGACACCGCCGCCGCATCCGCGCAACGCATGCTCTCGATCTACACGCCCGACCTCGAGCCGGACATCTACGACCAGAGCGCGTTCCTGGAGATCATCAAGCGCTTCGTGCTGTCGCGCAGTTTCTCCAAGGTGCGCGTGCTGCTCGTGGATCCGACCCGCGTCATGCGCGACAGCAACCGTTTCATCGCGATGGGTCGGCGCCTGTCGAGCTATATCGACATCCGCTACGTCGCCGACCACGCCCCGCAGCGCGCGTCGGCGTATCTGATCGCGGATGACAAGGCGATCGTCTATCGCCTGCGCGCCGACAGCTGGGACGGCATCGCCGACTTCAATAATCCTCCGGTCGCGCGCCTGTACCTGAACGAATTCGATGCGGTCTGGAATGCGAGCGCGCCCGAGCACGCGCTGCGCGTCGCCCGCCACAGCTAGTTCCTCTCGCGCGGCCGAATCACGCCTCAGGATGCGGCCGTGAATATAATCGCACCCATGGCTTTCAAGCCGGACATCACCGTGGCTGCGGTCGCGCAGCTCGAGGATCGCTTCCTCATCGTCGAGGAGCGCATCAGCGGACAGCTCGTGTTCAACCAACCGGCCGGTCACGTCGAGGAAGGCGAAACGCTGCTCGAGGCAGTGGTGCGTGAGACGCGCGAGGAGACAGCCTGGCGCTTCACCCCCGCGCACCTGCTCGGTGTCTATCACTGGCGCCATCCGCGCACCTCCCGCTCCACCTTGCGCTTTGCCTTCATCGGCACCGTGAGTGATCATGATGCGGCCCAGCCGCTCGACCGCGGGATCGTGCGCACGCACTGGCTGACGCGCGCCGAGCTCGAGGCACGGGAGAGTCGCCTGCGAAGCCCTCTCGTCCTGCGTTGTGTCGAGGATTTTCTCGCCGGCCGACGCGTCCCGCTCGATACCATCCAGCACCTGTCTCTGGCCACCGCCGCCGCAGTCCGCGCCGTCAGCGTGTAGCGCTGCGCGGCCTTCTTGCGCACAATTCCGGTCATGACCGGCAAGTCCTCTGCCCGCGTGATCGTCGGACTCTCCGGCGGCGTCGATTCGGCCGTCGCCGCCCTGCTGCTCAAGGAGCAGGGTTATGACGTGCAGGGGCTGCACATGACCAACTGGGAGGACGATGACGGCTACTGCACGGCCTCGCAGGACTTCCAGGATGCGCGCGCGGTTGCGCGCGAGCTCGGCATACCGCTGCATCGGGTGAACTTCGCCGCGCAGTACCGGGAGCGTGTGTTCGAGTATTTCCTCGCCGAGCATCGCGCCGGCAGAACGCCCAATCCGGACGTGCTGTGCAACCGTGAGGTGAAATTCGGTGTGGCGGCGCGCTACGCACGCCGCCTCGGGGGCGAGTGGTACGCGACCGGCCACTACGCGCGCCTGGTCGCGGGCCCGGGCGGCGCCGAGCTGCATCAGGCGCGCGATGAGGCCAAGGATCAGACGTATTTTCTCCACGGCGTCGCGCGCGCCGATTTTGAGCGTGTACTCATGCCCCTGGGTGAGCTCACGAAGGAGCAGGTCCGGCAGCGCGCGCGCAGCGCCGGCCTGCCGGTATTCGATAAGCCCGACAGCACCGGCATCTGCTTCATCGGCGAGCGTCCTTTTCGCGACTTCCTGTCCAAGTTCCTCGCCGAGCACCCCGGGCCGATCCTGACACCGGATGGCGTCGAAGTGGGCAGGCATCGGGGACTGCCGTTCTACACGCTCGGTCAGCGTGCCGGTCTCGAAGTGGGTGGCCGCCGCGGCGCCTCGGCCGAGCCCTGGTACGTCGCCGCGAAGGACGCCGGGCGCAATGCACTCATCGTGGTGCAGGGACAGGACCATCCCGCGCTCTGGTACGAGGCGCTCGAGACCGAGCCGCTGCACTGGCTCGCCGATCGCGCCGCTGCGTCGCCCGAGCCTGCGCGCTGCTCAATCCGGATCCGTCACCGCCAGGCGCCGCAGGCGGCGCAATTGTCACTGCGGCCCGATGGCGGCGCACTGCTGCGCTTCGAGGAACGGCAGCGTGCGATCACTGCGGGACAGTTCGCCGTCATCTACGAGGGCACGCGCTGCCTGGCAGGCGGCGTGATCGCGACGGCGACACATGCAATGCGTGTCTCGCACGCGGCCTAAGGAGCGTCCCGCCGATATATAATTGTCGCACTTGCTCGCAGCGCCCGCTGCAGCCCGCTGGAGGATGGCATGGCCGACAGTTTCAAGGCGCGCACGACACTCGCAGTCGGCGCCCGCTCCTACGAGATCTTTGCACTCGATGCCCTGCCGCAAGAGAAGATCGCCCGGCTCCCCTACTCTTTGAAGATCCTGCTCGAGAACCTGCTGCGCTTCGAGGATGGCGTCAACGTCACGCGCGCCGACATCGAGGCGCTGCTCAACTGGAACCCGCAGGCACAACCCTCGCACGAGATCTCTTTCACCCCGGCGCGTGTGATCCTGCAGGACTTCACCGGCGTGCCCTGCGTCGTCGATCTCGCTGCCATGCGCGAGGCGATCGTGAAGCTGGGAGGCGACGCCGAGAAGGTCAATCCGCTCGCGCCCGTCGAGCTCGTGATCGATCACTCCGTGCAGGTGGATGAGTACGGCACCGCCGGAGCGCTCGCCGCCAACACCGCGATCGAGTTCAAGCGCAATGCCGAGCGGTACTCGTTCCTGCGCTGGGGCCAGACGGCGTTCGACAACTTCAAGGTCGTGCCGCCGAACACCGGCATCGTGCATCAGGTGAATCTCGAGTACCTGGGCCGGGTCATTTTCGATGCGCAGACCCGCGGCGTGCGCCAGGCCTATCCCGACACGCTGGTCGGCACCGACTCGCACACCACGATGATCAATGGCCTCGGCGTGCTCGGCTGGGGCGTCGGCGGCATCGAGGCGGAAGCCGCGATGCTGGGTCAGCCGGTGACGATGCTCATCCCGCAAGTCATCGGCTTTCGACTTTCGGGCAGCCTGCGCCCGGGGGCGACGGCCACCGACCTCGTGCTCACGGTCACCGAGATGCTGCGCAAGAAGGGCGTAGTCGATAAGTTCGTCGAATACTTCGGCGACGGACTGGCGAACCTGCCGCTCGCCGATCGCGCCACCATTGCAAACATGGCCCCCGAATACGGCAGCACCTGCGGGCTGTTCCCGATCGATGAAGAAACCGTCCGCTACCTGACGCTCACGGGGCGCTCCGCCGAGCAGATCGAGCTGGTCAGCGCCTATGCCAGGCGCCAGGGTTTCTGGCGCCTCAACGGTGCGCCGGCCGCGCAGTACACCGATGTGCTGGAGCTCGATCTGTCCAAAGTCGAGCCGAGCCTCGCAGGTCCGAAGCGCCCGCAGGATCGCATCGCGCTCTCCGCCGCGAAGCAGTCGTACAACGCGAGCCTGACGAAGATGGCCGCCGAGCGCGCCCAGAAGGCCAAGGCCGGCGACAAGCCCGGCAGCGCCGTCGCGAACATCAAGGGTAAGGATTACACGCTCACCGATGGCGCCGTCCTCGTCGCGGCCATCACCAGCTGCACCAACACCTCCAATCCTTCGGTCATGCTCGGCGCCGGCCTGCTCGCACGAAACGCGCGCGCCAGGGGACTGACCTCAAAGAGCTGGGTCAAGACGAGCCTCGCGCCGGGCTCGCGCGTGGTCACCGACTACTATCAGAAAGCCGGGCTGCTCGATGACCTCGCCGCCGTCGGCTTCAACCTGGTGGGCTACGGCTGTACGACTTGCATCGCCGAGGGAACCCCGGTGCTGCTGGCCGACGGCACGGCACGGCGCATCGAGCAGATGCCGGCAGCCGGCGGAGCACGCGTATTCGGTCCCACGAGCGAGTCCACGCTTGCCTCTGCGTTTCAGACCGAGCTCATGACGCGCGGCGAGCGCGACTGCATCTCGCTCGTCCTGCAGGACGGCCGCCACCTCGTATGCACACCGGACCACGAGCTGCTGACGGCGGATGGGCGCTGGGTGCGCGCCGACGCGCTCGATCTGCAACAGGATCGCCTGGTCATGGGACTGGAGCCGGTGCTCGATGAGCCGGCCGCCGATGAGCAGGGCTATGAGCTCCTCGCGGGAGAGCTGCGCTTCAGCTTCGATGATGAGCACGAGCGTGCGCGAATCCTCGCCTTCGCGCGTCTCGTCGGGCACTTGATCAGCGACGGATCGATCAGCGTATTCGGCCAGGGCCGGATGAATGCCGGCCAGGCAATTGACCGGGAGACGATGCTCGATGACATCGAAGTGCTGACCGGCGCACGCCCCAAGGGGGAACGCTACGACGAGCGCAAGTGGAGCATCGCGCTGCCGGTGCATCTCACGCAGGCGATCAGCGCGCTTCGGGGCGTACGCATCGGACGCAAGATCGAACAGCCGGCGGCGCTGCCGCAATTCGTCCTCGCACCCGAGTGCCCGGTCTCGGTCGTCAGGGAGTTTCTCGGCGGTCTTTTCGGCGCGGACGGGCATGCTCCGGGTCTGCACCGCCAGACTGCCGATGAGGACACTGCCAATCTCAGTGCGCCGGCCTTCTCGCAAAGCGCGCTACCCGGACATGTCGATGCGCTGAAATCCCAGATGGCCACTTTGGTCGAACTCCTCGTGCGCTGCGGCGTCAAGGCACGGGGCGCGCGTATCGCCGCTTACCCCACGCGCCGATCCGCCTCGACTTATCCGGCTGCGCGCGACGGCATCGCTCGCACCGAAGTGCGTCTGACGCTCACCGAGGGCCTGTCATTCGTCGAGCGAGTCGGCTATCGCTACTGCGTCGACAAGTCGCTGCGCGCGAGTGCCGCCGCCGTCTACTGGCGCACGGTCGATACCATCAATCGTCAGCGGCTCTGGATGGCAGACCGGCTCGATGAGCTGCATCGCTCCAATGGCGAGTACAGCTTCCATCAGGCGCGACGCCTGGCGGCCGCGGAACTCACGGCGCGGGAGACGCCGGTGTTCCCGCACTACTCCTTGCTCGAGGGCCACGATCGCTTTGCGCGCCTGCCGGATCCGGATGCCAGGCGCTTCAAGCCGCTGCATCGGGACAGCTGCGGTTTTCCCTCCCCGGCGGCGCTGTTCGCCGAAATGGGGGTGCGCGAGTGGTTTGCCGCTCAGCCCGGCTGCGAGCGCGCCAGCCAGCCGAGGCGCTACTGCCTCGACAAGGAAGCCCGTGTGCTTCCCACTTTCTCACTGCGCGTCCGCGACCGCCGCGCCGCCGGCAAGCGGCCGGTGTTCGATATCGCGGTGAATGACCTGCACGCATTCGTCGCGGCAGGTGTGTGTGTTCACAATTGCATCGGCAACTCCGGCCCGCTGCTGCCCGAGATCTCCAATGCGGTGAAGAATGGCGACCTCATCGGTTGCTCCGTGCTCTCGGGCAACCGCAACTTCGAGGGCCGTGTGCACCCGGAGGTGCGCATGAACTTCCTCGCCTCACCGCCGCTCGTGGTGGCCTATGCACTGGCCGGCACACTCGACATCGACCTCGACAAAGAGCCGCTCGGCAAAGGTACCGATGGCAAGCCGGTCTATCTGCGCGACATCTGGCCGAGCCCACAGGATGTGGCGGCGACGGTGCAGAAGTCGATCAACTCGGACATGTTCCGTCGCAGCTACGCCCATGTCTTCACCGGCGATGACAACTGGCAGCAGATCAAGGTGCCGCAGGGCAAGCTCTACTCCTGGGAGCCGCAGTCGACCTACGTCAAGAATCCGCCCTATTTCGAGGGCATGGGCATGACCCCGCGTCCGGTCACGGATATCCGCGGTGCACGCGCGCTGGCGGTGCTCGGGGACTCGGTGACCACGGATCACATCTCACCGGCAGGGAATATCTCCAAGACCAGTCCGGCCGCGAAATATCTCATCGAGCAGGGTGTGCAACCGGCGGATTTCAATTCCTACGGTGCGCGGCGCGGCAATCACGAAGTGATGATGCGCGGCACGTTCGCCAACATCCGCCTGCGCAACCTCCTGGCGCCGGGCACGGAAGGCGGCGTCACCATCCACGTCCCGAGCGGCGAGCAGATGTCGATCTACGATGCGGCGGTACGGTACCGCAAGGAGAACACACCGCTCGTGGTGCTCGCCGGACGCGAGTACGGCACAGGCTCCTCACGCGACTGGGCGGCCAAAGGCACGATGCTCCTGGGCGTGAAGGCCGTGATCGCCGAGAGCTACGAGCGCATCCATCGCTCAAACCTCATCGGCATGGGCGTACTGCCGCTGCAGTTCGAGCCGGGGCAAAACGCGCACTCGCTCGGCCTCACGGGCGAGGAGACCTTCGACATCACGGGCCTCGGTAACGCGGAAGCCTCCGCGGTCACGGTGCGGGTGACCGCACCGGATGGAACGAGCCGCGAATTCAAGGCGCGCGTGCGCATCGATACGCCCAAGGAGCGGGACTACTACCGCCACGGCGGCATCCTGCAGTACGTCTTAAGACAGCTCGCCACCGCCAAGCGCGCGGCCTGAGCGTCCGCCGCGCGCGCATGACGCGCCTCGTCGTCTTCGACCTCGACGGCACGATCACGCGCGGCGACAGCCTGCTGCCTTACGTGCTGGGTTTCCTGGGCCGGCGTCCGTGGGAGCTGGTGCGCGTGCTCGGCGCAGTGCCGGCGTTCGGACGATTCCTCCTCGGGCGCGCCGACCGCGGCCAGCTCAAGTCCGCGTTCATGCGAACCACGCTCGGCGGACGCACGCGCGCGGAACTGGCGTCCTGGACGGAGCACTTCGTGGCACGCTGGCTCGCGAGGCGCACCTATCCGGGGGCGCTGCGCGCGATCGCGCGGCACCGCGACCAGGGCGATCAGCTGGTGCTGCTGAGCGCGAGCCCCGACCTGTACGTTTCGGCGATCGCGGCGCGGCTGGGCTTTTCCGAATCGATCTCGACGGGCGTGCGCTGGGAAGCCGATCGCTTCGACGGGCGTCTCACGACACCGAATCGCCGCGGCCCCGAGAAGACGGCGTGCGTCGCCGCGCTCCGGCAACGCTTTCCCGCGGCGCGCACGGCTGCCTACGCGAACGCGCACAGCGACCTTGATCATCTGCGCGCCGTGGATGAGCCACTGCTCGTCAACGGCTCGCGGCGTGCGCGGCGCGCCGCGGCCGAGCTCCACATTCCGCTCGCCCGCTGGGACTGATTTCGCCTCTGATGTGCAGTGCGCGTAATCTTGAGGGGCCTGGCACGGTCTGACGTGCTACGGAGGACTACGATGAGAAAGACTGATCCGAGCCGTATTCGACCGTCCGAGATCACCCCGCGCTCGGTGTTCATGGACCGCCGGTCCGTGCTGCAGGGCGTCGCGGGCCTGGGACTTGCGAGCCTGCTGCCCGCAGCCGACGCCCAAGCCGACGTGCCGGCGGCCGGCAAGCTCAGCTACACGCACAACGCGCGTTACTCCGTGAGCGAGACGCCCAACAGCCTCGCCGACATCACCAGCTACAACAATTTCTATGAGTTCGGCACGGACAAGTCCGATCCGAAAGAGAATGCCGGCACCCTGAAGACCCGCCCCTGGAGCATCAAGGTCGACGGCGAGGCCGAGGTGAAGGGCACCTTCACCATCGAGGACATCCTCAAGCCCCACCCGCTCGAGGAGCGCATCTACCGCTTCCGCTGCGTGGAAGCCTGGTCGATGGTCGTGCCGTGGGTCGGCTTTCCGCTGGCTGATCTCATCAAACGCTTCAGGCCCACTTCCAAGGCGAAGTACGTCGAGCTCACCACGCTGAATGATCCGCGTCAGATGCCGGGCGAGAGGTTACCGATCCTCGACTGGCCGTACGTCGAAGGTTTGCGGATGGATGAGGCCATGCATCCGCTGACACTCATGGTCGTGGGTGTCTATGGAGAGGTGCTGCCGAATCAGAACGGCGCGCCCCTGCGCCTGATCGTGCCCTGGAAGTACGGCTTCAAGGGTGTGAAATCGATCGTGCGCATTCGCTTCACCGAGATCCAGCCGAAGACCGCCTGGAACATCGCCGCGCCGCAGGAATACGGCTTCTACGCCAACGTCAATCCGCATCACGATCATCCGCGCTGGAGTCAGGCCTCCGAGCGGCGCCTGGGACACGGGCTGTTCTCGCGTCAGCCGACGCTCATGTTCAACGGCTATGAGAGCGAGGTCGCCTCGCTCTACAGCGGCATGAATCTCGACCGTTTTTACTGAACGGCATGCTGAACGTCGAGCAGCGCTACCGCTTCCTCTACAAGCCCAGCGTCTTCATCCTCTGCCTGATTCCGGCGCTCTGGCTCACTGCCGGCGCCGTGGGCTGGGGCGGTGTCGACTTAGGCCCGGACCCCGTCGCCCACCTCCTGCACAGCTGCGGCAAGACCGCGCTCAACCTGGTGCTGATCACTCTGCTCGTCACTCCAGTGCGGCGGATCAGCGGCCTCACGCATCTGCTGCGGCTGCGGCGCATGCTCGGGCTGTTCGCATTCTTCTACGTCGTGCTGCACTTCTGCGTCTACGTCGTGCTCGATCAGGAGATGAATCTCGCCGGCGTCGTGAAGGATGTCGCCAAGCGGCCCTACATCACGATCGGATTTGCCGCCCTGCTCATGCTGATTCCGCTGGCGATAACTTCTACCAACCGCATGATGCGCCGGCTGGGCCGGCGCTGGCAGAAGCTCCACCGCCTGATCTACGTGATCGCGATCCTGGGCGTGTGGCACTACTACTGGCAGGTGAAGCGCGACGTGCGCGAGCCGCTCATCTACGCCGGCATGCTCGCCGTGCTGCTCGGCTATCGGCTCGTCGTGCGCCGGCGCGCGAAGCGCGCCGCTACATCGACGTCCGGATCTGCCACAGCTCCGGAAAGAACTTGAGCTCGAGTGCCTTGGCGAGATAGGCGGCGCCGCTCGTACCTCCGGTGCCGCGCTTGTAGCCGATGATGCGCTCCACCGTCTTCAAGTGATGAAAGCGCCAGAGCTGGAACTTGTGATCCATGTCGATCAGCCGTTCGGCGAGCTCGTACAGGTCCCAGTCCTTCTCCGCATTGTGATAGACGCCGAGCCAGACGCCCGCAACCTGCTTGCTCGCGCGGTACGGCTCGCTGAAATCGCGCGCCAGATAGTCCTCGGGAATGCCGTAGCCGCGGCGGCTGAGAAGCGCGAGCACCTCGTCGTAGAGCGATGGGGCCGAGAGCGCACGCTTCAGGGTGGCGTAGGCATCGGCGTCGCGCTGGTGCACGACGATCATGTCGGGATTCTTGTTGCCGATGGTGAATTCGAGCAACCGATACTGCACTGACTGGAAGCCCGAGGAGCGCCCGAGCGCGTTGCGGAACGCGGAGTAATCCGCGGGCGTCATGGTCGAGAGCACATCCCACGCCGACTGCAGCTGCGCCTGAACGCGCGCGATCCGCCCGAACATCTTGAACGAGGGACTCAGGTTGTCGCGCCGCACGCACTCGAGCACGCCGCTGAGCTCGTGCAGATACAGCCGCATCCACAGCTCCGAGGCCTGATGGATGATGATGAACATCATCTCGTCGTGCTCGGAGGTGAGCGGCTGCTGCGCATCGAGCAGGCGGTCGAGCCGCAGGTAGCCCGCATAGGTGAGCGATGAGCCGAGGTCCCAGTGGATCTGCTCATCCGAGAGGTCGACGCGCTCGGAAGGGCCGTACTTGCGTGTGCTCATGCGAAGACCCAGGACGGCACGTGCTGCCAGCCGTTGAGCAGCTCCCGATCCAGGCGCCGGTACTGCGGGCAGTGCGCGCCCACCAGCTGCCAGAAGCGCTGCGAATGATTCATATGGCGCAGATGCGCCAGCTCATGGACCAGGAGGTAGCGCACCACTTCGCGGGGCTGAAACAGCAGGCAGCAGTTCAGGCTGATGGTGCCGCTGCGCGAGCAGCTTCCCCAGCGCGTGCGCTGCCGGCGGATGCTCAGGCGCTGGTAGCCGCACGCCATCTCACGCGCGGCCTCATCCAGCATCGGTGCGAGCACGTCACGCGCCCGGGTGATCAGCCAGTCGCGCAGGCGCGTGCGCAGCTCCGCGGAGCTGGCCGGAGTACCGCGCACGCTGATGAGTCCTGCGGCCGCGGACAGCCGTACCCGCCCGCCGCCGCCGGCCAGGTGCAGGCGCCAGGACTCGACGCTCGCCGCAAACTCGATGCCGCGCGGCGGGAACGGCTCCGGTGGGGGCGCCAGCCGCGCCGCCTCGCTGCGCCGGCGCTCGATCCAGTCGCGGTGATGAGTGATGAAGTGCTCGACCGCGCGCGCGGCGGTGCGCGGCGGCACGACGATCTCGACACGTCCGCTGTGAAACACCCGCACGGCGAGCCGGCGCGCGCGGCGGCTGACGCGCACACTCCAGTCCTCGGCGGAGTCACCGCCTGACCACAAAGACAGCTGTGCGGCCGGTAGATCGAGCATCCGGCGGTCATCATATCAAGAGCGGCGCGTGGTAATGTCGTGGCGCTTGAACGAGCTGCCGACTTCCGAAGCCATCCTGCAGGTCCGCGACCTGGTCAAGGAATACCCGGGCGTTCGCGCGGTGGATGGCGTGTCCTTCAGTGTGCGCGCCGGGCACTGCTTCGGCCTCCTCGGCCCGAACGGCGCCGGCAAGACCACGGCCGTGGAGATCATGGAGGGCATTCTGGCGCCTACCTCCGGCGAGGTGCTCTACCGGGGTGCGCCTCTCGGGCCGCGCTTCCGCCAGGAGGCCGGGATCCTGTTCCAGAAGACGGCGTTGCAGGACTTTCTCACGGTACGCCAGACGCTCGGCCTGTTCCGCGGACTCTACGAGCACGGCACCGACCCGGATGAGCTCTTGCGCGTGTGCGCTCTGGAGAAGCTCGCGCGCCGCGACAACCGCAAGCTCTCAGGCGGTCAGCAGCAGCGCCTGCTCCTCGCCGTCGCGCTGGTGAACGATCCAGCGATCCTGTTTCTGGATGAGCCGACCACGGGCCTGGATCCCCAGGCGCGGCGCAATTTCTGGGATCTGGTGCAGACGGTGAAAGCCAGACGCAAGACCATCATCCTCACCACCCACTACATGGAGGAAGCCGAGCTGCTGTGCGATGAGATCGCCATCATGGACGGCGGCCGCATCATCGCCCAGGGCGCACCGCGGGCGCTGCTGCGCCAGCACTTCGCCGATGTGCTGCTCGAGCTGCCGCGGCAGGAGTTCACGGCGCAGGCGCGCGAGCTGCCCTTGAAGTTCATCGAGGCCGGCGAGCGCGTCGAGATCACCACCAACGATCTGGACTCCACGCTGCGGGCGCTGATGGACCGGCACGTGCCCCTGAACAACCTGCGTATCCGTCCGCCCAATCTCGAGGACCTGTTCCTGGAGCTCACCGGCAAGGAGCTGCGGCCGTGAAGGCAGTACTCAGGCGCCTGTATGCGGTGTGGCATGCGCGCAATCTCGAGTTCCTGCGCGACCGCGGCGCGATGCTGTTTCAGCTGCTGATGCCGATTGCGATCGTCGCGGGCATGGGCGTCGTCTTTGGCGGTGCGCCCAGACCGCTCTTCAAGGTGGGCGTGCTCACGGCCGATCTCGCAACCGCGAAGCACCCTTTTCTGCATGCGCGCTATTTCGATTTCGTGCGCGAGGCCGATGAGCCCACCGCCGTCCACGGCGTCGCGCGCAACCGCCTCGATCTCGCCATGGATCTCACCAGCAGCCCCATCCGCTACTGGGTGAATGCGGACTCGCCCAAGGGCTACATCGCCGAGCGGCTGCTGCTGCAGGCCGACCCGGCGGCGCGCCGTTCGCCGGTCCTGGGCCAGTCGAGCCGCTACGTCGACTGGCTCTTTCCCGGCGTGCTGGGCATGAACATGATGTTCAGCTGCCTCTTTGGTGTGGGCTACGTCGTGCTGCGCTATCGCAAGAGCGGCTTTCTCAAGCGCCTGCACGCGACACCGGTGAACGCCGTCGAGTTCCTGGCTGCGCAGGTGCTCTCGCGGCTCTCGCTGACGCTCCTGGTCACGCTCATTCTCTATGTCGGCGTCGGCACCATCATTCACTTCTCCCCGGTCGGCAGCACGGCACTGCTCGCCCTCGTGGCGGTGCTGGGCG
>Ga0335081_10012128_pt1 | contig 13963 bp, 11 predicted proteins | sample Lox_Sample_35_FD_206713 | JGI IMG/M metagenome (GOLD analysis project Ga0335081, IMG submission 206713) | Soil microbial communities from Loxahatchee National Wildlife Refuge, Florida, United States - Lox_Sample_3.5 | ecosystem: Environmental > Terrestrial > Soil > Wetlands | place: USA... | reverse complement strand
TGTTGCACATTATCGGCAACATGGTGTTCCTCTGGGCCTTTGGGCCCGAGGTCGAAGACCTGATGGGCCCGCGGCGGTACTGGGCTTTCTACCTTGCGGGTGGGCTAGCCGCGACGCTGGCGCAAGTCGCGGCCCGCCCCGGTTCCACGGTCTCGATGCTCGGGGCGAGTGGCGCGATCGCGGCCGTGATGGGCGCGTTTCTGGTGACTTACCCTCGCGACCAGATCCGCTCGCTCCTCGTGATCTTCGTGTTCGTGCGTGTCACCTATATTCCAGCGGCATTCCTGATTGGGGTATGGTTTCTGATGCAGTTCCTGAGCCTCGGTACGATCACGCAGCAGGCGACCGGGGGGGTGGCTTACGCAGCGCATGTCGGCGGCTTTATCTTCGGGGCCGTTGCCGCGCGTCTTTTCGAGAGCCGACAGCGACTTGTGAGCTAAGAAGGAACACGTGGCTCCGATCAGATGAGCATCGGATCCTATTGGACGATCGAGGGTTCCAAACATACGGAGGATGCACATTCGCCCGGACTTCACCCCCAAGACACCGAGAGAACAGCGGTGGTCCGTGGATCGCGTCAGACCGCGAACGCTCTAGGGGACACGCCGATCGAACGACGCTCAAGATCTCGTCGTCGGTGTCATACTTGGCGCCGACCGCAGAATCAGGCGGCGGACATCCCAGTCCCCAGCACAGGAACCTCTCAATATGGCGGAGACAGCTCGTGACGAAATTGCCCGCCTAGCCGGATCGATCCGCACCCTCGAACGAGAGCTCGAAGCAGCACTTGCCAAGCGACGCGTCGAGCTCAACTACACGGTGCACGAGGGCGTCGCTCGCTTCGAGCAGCTGGTCATTGCGCGCCATCGCCTCATGAAATCAAGGCTCTTGAGTTACATCTTCGGCGCACGCCCGGCCATGATTCTGACCGCGCCGGCGATCTATGCACTCGTTGTCCCGCTCGTACTGCTCGACTTGTTCGTCGCCGTGTACCAGACGGTATGCTTCCCTGTATACGGGATTCCACGTGTGCGCCGAAGCGACTACCTCGCATTCGACCGGGGACACCTCGCCTACCTCAACGTCATTGAGAAAATGAATTGCGCCTACTGCTCCTATGCGAATGGCTTGCTCGCGCACGTTCGAGAAGTTGCGTCCCGGACCGAAGAGTACTGGTGTCCCATCAAGCACGCGCGGCGAGTGCTCGGACTGCACGCGCGCTACGGCAGCTTCGTCGACTACGGTGATGCCGACGCCTATCGGCACGAGCTGGAAAGTCTTCGGTCGCAGGCTCGATCGGTGGAGCCACTCTGACCTAGTATTGCGCGTGCTCCTACCAATGATTAAGGGGCGGACCATGGACAAACCGAAATCGTCACCGAGAAAGCCAATCCGCGACGATGAAAAGAAGCTCCAGGAGCAAAGCCGGCGTCAGTTTCGTTTTGGCATCAGCTATGTGATCACAAGCCTGTTTGTCTTGTGGCTGTTCCAGCAATTCGTCTGGACTCCCCAGAGTACAGAGATTCCGTACAGCGAGTTCAAGAGCCAGCTGATCGCTGCTCACATCGTGAAGGTCACTATCGGCGCCAGGACCATCATTGGTCAGATGAAGAATCCCAAACCGGGCGGCGCTCCTGCGGTCATCCCCTTCAATACCGCACCTGCGCTGGCGGGCGACGCCAAGCTGATTGAAGAGTTGCAAAACGCAAATGTAACCTACGACTTCGAGCGCCCACCAAGTCCTCTGGGCGGCATTTTGCTGAACCTTCTGCCGCTGGCGCTACTCGGTGGGTTCTGGTACATGGCCTACCGGCGAACGGCTGGGGCCGCTGGAGGCCTTGGCGGCATATTTGGGGTCGGCAAGAGCAAAGCGACCGAGGTCAAGCCCGAAGATGTTACTGTCACATACAAAGATGTGGGTGGAGCGGATGAAGCCATTGCCGAGCTCCAAGAGATCATTCAGTTTCTGAAGACGCCAGAGCAGTTTGCTCAACTCGGCGGACACATCCCCAAGGGTGTGCTGATCGTAGGCCCACCAGGCACCGGCAAGACGCTGCTCGCCAAAGCAACAGCCGGCGAGGCCCACGTCGCGTTCTTCGAGACCAGTGGCTCCGAGTTTGTCGAGATGTTCGTTGGCGTGGGCGCCGCACGCGTGCGAGACCTTTTCGAGCAGGCGCGCAAGGCAGCTCCAGCGATCATCTTCATTGACGAGATTGATGCTATTGGTCAGAGCCGTGGCGGCGTGATGCGCCTGGGCAGCAACGACGAGCGTGAGCAGACCCTCAACCAGCTGCTGGCGGAGATCGACGGGTTCAAGACCGACACCAGTGCCCCGGTGATCATCATGGCTGCCACAAACCGCCCGGAGGTGCTCGACCCGGCGCTGCTGCGCGCGGGCCGCTTTGACCGCCAGATCGCCATTGGCAATCCAGATCTCATTGGTCGAGTGCAAATCCTGAGGATTCACAGCACGAAGGTAAAGCTGGCGGGCGATTTTGACTTGGAGCGGGCCGCCCGGATGACAGCGGGCTTCAGCGGTGCTGATCTGGCGAATGCCATGAATGAGGCGGCGTTACTCGCCGCTCGGCACAAGGCCGCGGCGGTCACGTTGAGTGATTTCGAGGCTGCAATCGAACGGGTGATTGCGGGTTCGGAGAAGAAGAGTCGGGTGATGAGTGAGCAGGAACGAACTACGGTTGCCTACCACGAGTCGGGGCACGCGCTGGTGGCTGAACTGGTGCCGCATGGTGAACCGGTGAGCAAGATAAGCATCGTTCCGCACAGTCGTGGCGCCTTGGGCTACACCATGCAAATGCCGACCGAAGACCGCTATCTGCTCTCGATCGATGAACTGAAGGACAGGATCGCCGTCATGTTGGGCGGGCGTGCCGGTGAAATGGTGCAGTTCGAGACCATCAGCACGGGCGCCAGTGACGACATTATGCGGGCGACAGAGCTCGCCCGCCGCATGGTCACGGAATTTGGCATGAGTGAAAAGCTCGGCTCGGTACGCTACGCAGGTCAACAGCTCCAATATCTGGGGGGATCGGTCGAGGACAACAGCCAGATCAGTCCACAGACCCGTCAAGTGATCGACGCGGAAGTCCAGCGTCTCGTAACGGAACAGTACGAACGTGCTCAAGTATTGCTGAAGAACCACCGTGCAGCCCATAAGGCATTGGCGCAGCAACTGCTGAAGCAGGAGACGCTAAGCGGTAGTGACGTGAAACAGGCATTGGAACACAATTCGAGCCCAGGATAGAAGTCGTCATGCGCTGGGGGAACAATATTGGGCCAAGACTGATCCGCGAAGACTGTCGCTGCGCCGACAAGAGGTGATACCGCCTACCCCCGCCCCTGCAGTGTGCTCATCGCTGTTCGCTGGCGCCACTCGAAACGTGACTGAACGGGAGAGCGCAATTCGTCAGTCACGACCCGCCCGCCGTGCTGTTGTCGTCTGTCTGCAGCCAACCAGCCGGTGAGTGCCGAAAGTTGACGATTTCCATGACAGTGAATGCACCGCAATCATTGTTCCAGTTCAAGCATTCGATCGACAAACGCGGACGGTCGATGCGGATGATATTGTAAGAATTGACTTCTCCGCGGCGCCGCATGGAGGCTGCGGTCCCCGCCTGTATCAGCAGCAGGGAGTGACCGAAAACCTCGTATCGTGCCGCGCTTTCGCTGATGCGACTGATGTGCAGATGGCCGGACAGGATGAGGTCGATGCCATGTTCCGCAAACTTGGCCATCGCCATCCGGGCGCGCCCCAGAAGGCCATGGCTACGGTCTACATCCGGGGCGTCGAAGGGATGATGGGTGACGATGATCCGAGTCACGGCCGGCCCGGATTTTGCCAACCGCGCGCAAGAACGATCGGCCTGCTCTCGATTGATGCGCCCCCCCTTGAACGTCAGCGAGCGCGCTGTGTTGACGCCCACCACGGCGATCTCATCGTCGGCGTAGCACGGTTCCAGATCGTCGCTGATGTATCGCTTGTATCTCGCAAGTGGCCTCAGCGCGCGCGCGAAGACGTTGTACAGGGGCACATCGTGGTTTCCGGGTACGACGAGCCGGGGCATCGGCAGACCATCGAGAAACCTACTGGCGTCCTTGAATTCCTCCCGACGTGCCCGCTGTGTGAGATCGCCGGAGACGACCACGAGATCCGGTCTTGCCGAAGCCACCGAGGCGGTCAGCGCCGATAGAATGGCGCGATCCACTCGACCAAAATGTAGATCGGAAAGGTGAGCTATCGCGCGCACCGGAACGGCCGTCAGCCATTCCCGGCCGCGGCTGCCATCGGCACGATGACCCTAAGCGCGCGGGGGCGAACGCGATAGTGTAGGGGTGCATCCATGGCGCTGACCTCGCCGTCGGTGGACACGTTGATCGGGCTGTCTTCCGTCTGAATCCAGATCTCCTGTGCTTCAACGGCGTGCAGCTCGTGGTCGCTCACGTGCCCCCTGAGCGTCCTCAGGGCCATACGCACGAGGTTTCGGCGACCGGTGCTGGGCGCCATGCACGCCCACAGGTGCCCGGAAATCAGGCTCATGCGCTTACCGATTTCCAAGCCTGAGATTTCATATCTGTTGTTACCGACGAATACGAAGGGCGTCTGGTGCGCCTGCGCCTGCGCCTCCGCCGTGCGCAGTTTCACGCTGAACTCGGAATAGCGCCGCAGAACAGACCCCACTGCAAGCACGAATGCCACCGATTTGACATGCCCCTTGCGCTGCTCTTGCTCCCGTTGGCGGACAATCCTCGGATACAGACCGATGCCTGAATTGTTGACGAACACGCGGCCGTTGACCTCTCCGACATCCACTTTGATGACGTGACCGGTAAAGATATTGCGGACGGCCGCTTCGAGGCCCAGAGGAATACCCGCATCCTTGGCGAAATGATTCAAGGTGCCAATCGGGAGAATACCCAGCGCCGAGTTGGTGCCCACAAGCGCACCCGCCACGGCGTTGATGGTTCCGTCGCCTCCACCCGCGACCACGGCCCATTTGTGTTCGGCCGCGGCACGTGCGGCGAGCGGCACAAGCTCCTCGCCACTGGCGACCGCGATGTGCGCTCGCACTCCGAATAGGCCGGCAATGCGCGTGAGGTGCTCACGAGCCGCTTCCACACGACTGGAAGCACGATTGAGAATGCAGGTCGGGCCTGCGCCTCTATCCTGTAAAACCGGTTCCATTCCTTGTCCTACGACACGAGTCGCGAGGCCACACTGACGAACTGGCGCGCTTCCGACGACACTCGGATACTACACTACCGTCACCCCCTAACCGTCCCGACCTGCGTTCAGGCCGCACGACCTGCGTCGCACCGCTCGAACCGGCCCCGGACGGCTCGGAGTAAGGATCGACATCGCGGAACGTATCCTCAACCACGCTCGGGACCGAATTGAGGCAACCTACGATCATCACGAGTACATCGACGAGAAGCGGGATGCACTGATCAAATGGGCGAACTATCTCGAGGGGCTTCGGGATGCTCCGCTGAAGCCGCCCCCTCGTGAGGCCGCCCGGAGGCGGCGGAGTTGAGGTCCGCAGCGACCGATCGCTGCCAGCAATGCACACCAGCAATCACGATCGTTAGGGAAGCTCTGAAATACAGGCGGTAAATGATGCACGGGAGCCGACAGTTCGAGCGACCGAGGACGAAGATGCCGATCTCCAGTCCGATCGACTCTCACCTAGCTTCAAACTGGCCTGTGTGCCGCTCTTCATCGACACGTCCCCTACGCGGTGAGCAATCGCCGCCGCATCATGTACAGATTGGCGAGCGCCGCACTCACCTCCAGCCGATGCAGGTTCTTCGCCAGCCCCCGGTAGCGCACCTTCTGAAAGCCGAACACCCGCTTGATGATGCCGATCGAGTGCTCAACCTTGGCCCGCACACGGGACTTGGTAGCAGCGTCTTGCCCAGCTTGTTGCGCTCGAGCAGGTGGCGGAACTTACACATCGTGGTCTCATCCGGGGCAGCTTCCACCCCAAGGTCGATGCCCGCAAAGCTGCGCATCGCCGCCGAGTCGTACAGTGCCTCCTCCATCGCAGGGTCGGAGAGGTTGAACCACAGCTGCAGGAAGTAGATCCGCAGCATCCGCTCCAGGGGAATCGGCGGCCGTCCGCCGGCATCCCCGCCTTTGGGGTAGACCGTCTCGACCGCTGCCGAGAGCTCCTTCCAGGGGATAATCCGGTCCATGTCGGCCAGGAACTTCGCCCGGCGCGTTGTCTTCCCGTATTTCTCAAACCCGGTCAGCGTCTGCTGCTTCATCAACTCAGCCCTCACTTGAGTGATGCTGCATCATACGATGCGAATATTTCAGAGTTCCTTAGAGTGGGGATCTGGAGCGGTGGCGGTAGGTTCGGTTTGTCTGTTGCCGTCTCCTTCGTCTGGCGGTGCCCCAGTAACCGGACAACGTTGCGCTTTCTGCTTATGGACTGACGCGACAGCACCGTTCAATATGAATGCGCCGCTTTGTGCGGCCTATGGTGAGGACGGGCTTGAATCGCACCATTGCGCACGACAAATACGCCGAATCGCTCCTCGCCGCAAGGTTTCGGGTCACATCAAGAGCATTAGCCGCTGCAGTGACCGCGCTCGGTGTGGCCGTTCTGGTGGGCTGGATCTTCGATATCACGACGCTCCGGAGTCTGTCGCCTTCGCTCGCTTCAATGAAGGCGAATACGGCCCTCGAATTCGCGTTGCTGGGTGTGGCGCTCTGGACAGCAGATGACGCGAAGCGCAGCTTGCATCGCCGGCTACTCGCCCTCGCGGTCGTTACGATTGCACTGCTGACCGCAGTGGAATACATCTTCGGCGTGAAGATTGGGATCGATGAGTTGGTGTTTGTCGATCGCGTCACCCGCGCATCCGGTGGTGTTTTTCCCGGGCGCATGGCACCGGCTACCGCGCTCGGTTTCATGCTGCTCGGCGCGTCAATCGCGATTTGGGACTACCCGGCGCTGAGCCCGATCAGGGGGAGCGCTGTGACGCTGGTCTTTGCCATCGCCTTCGTCGCACTTTGTGGGTACATCCTCGGCGTGCGATCGTTGTACGCGATTGCTACGTTTGCATCGGTGGCGGTGCACACCGCGCTGGGCTTTCTCGCGGCATCAGTTTCCTTCGTCTTTGCGCGCGACGTCGGTATGTTTGCGAGCGATACCGCGGCAGGACGGCTCGCGCGCCGACTCGCCCCTGCGATCGTGGTGCTACCGATTACGTTGGGGTGGCTGCGACTGATAGGCCAGAGAGCCGGATTGTACGACACCACCTTCGGAGTCGCGTTGCTGGTAACCGGCATGACCGGATCGCTCGCCGCGATCTTATGGCTCATCGGCCGTTCGCTGTATCGACACGAAGTCGCTGACGGCCTGGAGCGCGAACGAGGTACGGAACGGTTGCGCATCGCGCTCGATGCGGCTCCCACAGGCATGCTCATGATCGACGATCAGGGCTGCATCGTGCTCGCCAATTCACAGATCGAGAGCACGTTCGGGTACTCACGTGAAGAGCTACTCGGACGCTCGGTCGAAGTGTTGATACCGGCGCGATTCCGCGCAAGTCACCCTGAGCTGCGAAGCCGGTTCGCACAGGACCCGCATGCGCGTGCTATGGGCAGCGGGCGCGAGCTCTACGCACTGCGTCGCGATGGCACCGAGGTGCCCGTCGAGATCGGGCTCAGTCCCGTCGAGGCGGCTCGAGGGCGCTTCGTGTTGGCGGCCATCGTTGATATCAGCGAGCGCATTCGCGCATCACACGAGCGCAAGCAATCTGAGGACGAGCGGGCGAAGTTGCTTCTTGAACTCAAGGCGCTGACACGCGATCTCGAGGCGCGCGTCGAGGCCCGCACCAGCGAAGCACGTGTGAGTGAGGCCCGCTACCGCACGTTGTTCGAGGAATGTCCGGTGGCACTCTTCGAGATCGACTACAGCCGCGCACTGGATGATCTGCGAGAGCTCATCGGCTCGGGCGATGCGCGCACTTGCCTCGCCTCCCATCCCGAGGCCGTTATCGCGGCCGGAGACGGGGTGCATTTCCTGGTGGGTAACCGCCGCGCCGTCGAGCTGTTCGAAGCCGAAGACGTGCAAGAGCTCGCGAACAACTACCACAAGACCTTTGCAACCGACGGGGTCAACGCGGCGCGCGATCGATTTGCCACGATGCTGGAGGGCAAGAATAGGTTTGACGTAACGGAGACCCGGGTCTCACTTGCTGGCCGGCAGCTTTTCCTCACCCTGAGCGGGGTGGCGCTGCCAGGCTATGAGCAAGGCTGGGGGCGCTCCGTCGTCTCGATGGTTGACCTCACGGCCGTGAAGCAGACCGAGGAGAAGCTGCGGCAGTTCGCCGCTCATCAGGAAGTGCTGGTGCGGGAGATACACCACCGTGTCAAGAACAACCTCGCAGTGATTTCGAGTTTGTTCTACCTCGAGTCGAAGCACGTGACTGATCCGAAGACTCTGGCGCTTCTGGAGGAGAGCTTGGGAAGGATCCAATCCATGGCCCTCGTGCACGATACGCTCCACAGGTCGCAGGACCTTGCCAATCTTGACTTCGCGGAGTACGTGCGCAACCTCGTTGCGGAACTCGGGGACACCTACCGGGGTACTGCAGACGCCGTGCACTTGAAGACTGATCTGCAACACCTCAAGATCAGCCCCGACCTTGCGATACCGTGTGGACTGATCATTAACGAGCTGATTTCCAACGCTTTCAAGCATGCCTTCCCGAACAGTCGTAGCGGAAGCGTCAGCGTCGCCATTGGTGCCAACGCCAATCGCTGCGTCATCGAAATCAGCGACGACGGTGTTGGTCTGCCGACCGAGTTCGATCTTGCCAGCGACGCTTCAACGGGACTGCGCGTCATTCGCGCCCTTGTTCGCCAGATCAGCGGCTCGCTGGAGTTCGCGCACCTGAGCCCTGGAACCCGAGCTCGGGTCAGCTTCCCCCTGAGCACGTGAGCATGGCGCAGGCAGCAGGCAGCAGCACAGTTCAGGCACCACTTGGCGGAGTGCGCATGCTCATCGTAGAGGATGAGGCGCTGATTGCCGAGGAGCTGCGAGACCGACTCACAGCGCTGGGTGCTGACATTGTAGGCATGGTCGACTCCGCAGATACTGCTGTCGAGACAACAGCGCGGCTGCGTCCCGATCTTGTGCTCATGGACATCCGGCTGCGGGGCCCCGTCGACGGCATCGAGGCGGCGCTGACAATCCGTCGTGAGTCCGATCTCCCGGTCGTGTTCCTTACGGCGCACGCCGACCGAGGTACGCTCGAGCGTGCTAAACATGCGGGACCCTTTGGCTACATCGTCAAGCCGCTCCAGGGACGCGACTTACAGGTGGCCATCGAGATGGCCATCAATCGGCACCGGCTCGAGCAACGTCTGCGCGAGAGCGAGCGCCGCTATGCGCAGACTCTTGCAAGCATCGGCGATAGCGTCCTCACGACCGATCCGCAGGAACGCATCACGTTCATGAATCCCGCGGCTGAGGTACTCACCGGCTGGACACTCTCCGAGGCGCGTGGGAGATCGATAAACGACGTTCTGCCGTTGTCAGCGGATTCTCAGGGGACACGTCCAGTGAGTCCGATACATGAAGCGCTAGGATTGCGACGCGCGGTTCGCTTCGATACCACCGAGCTATATCTCTCAACACGTGACGGCGCCCATATCCCGGTCGCCGATTGCGCGACCCCGATCGCCGACGGAGAACGGGTCACGGGGGCCGTCATCGCTCTGCAGGACGCGCGCAGCCGACGGCAAGCACAGGATGCCCAGCAGCGTACGCAGCAGGAGCAGTTTCAGGCGCAGAAGCTCGAATCTGTGGGTCGGCTCGCCGCAGGGATCGCTCATGACTTCAACAACCTGCTCTCGGTGATCGTCGGGTGCGCAGAGCTCGCATTGGAGGACGAGGCCCTCAGCGACTCGACCCGCGGACTGCTCAACGACATCGTGGGGGCCGGAACGCGCGCCGCAAACGTCACGCGCCAGGTACTTGCGTTCAGTAGCCGACAGACCTCCCGACCCGAGGCCCTGGATCTGAATAAGGCGTTGTCCGAGCTGTATCCGATGCTGCGGCGTCTCATTCGAGAAGATATAGCACTGGACCTCGAGTTATCGAAACAGCCCGTTGTCGTCCATATCGATCCAAGTCACCTCGACCAGATCGTCGTAAACCTCGTCGTCAATGCGCGAGATGCGATTCAGGGCAGCGGCAGGATCACAATCGGCACGGCGCCAGTGAGTCTCGCGCCGGACGACGCTCGTTATGCTCAGGCACCTTCGGGTCGCTACACGTGTCTGTCGGTGAGCGACACGGGCTGCGGCATAGACGAGACGATAAAGGGTCGAATCTTCGAACCATACTTCACGACCAAAGAGCTCGGAAAAGGCACTGGTCTGGGACTCGCTTCGGTGTTTGGGACCGTCAAGCAAGCGGGTGGCTTTCTCACGGTCAGTAACCAGCTGGGATCTGGAGCGAGGTTCGACGTCCATCTTCCGGCGTCCAATCGGGCGCCGGCGGTTACTCGGAGCTCCGGACTGCGTGCGGCATCGGGTTCGGAGACGATCCTGCTGGTCGAAGATCAGCCTGAGCTTCGCGCGTTGGAGGCGAGAGTGCTGCGCAGCAAGGGCTACGCGGTACTCGAGGCGAGCAACGGCTTAGAAGCGATTGGCGTCTACGAGAGTCACCGCGGTCCGATTCACCTGCTTGTGACCGACGTTGTGATGCCGGAGCTCGGAGGCACTCAGCTATTCGCGAATCTCAAGGAGCGCGACCCGATGCTGCGGGTGCTCTACACGTCAGGGTATACGCCGGATGGCGCTGCCCTGGGTGATGCGCCATTCTTGCTCAAGCCCTTCAAGCCCGAGGACCTTGCGCTTAAGGTCACCGAGGCCCTAGCGGTCGACTGACGCTAGCCTGCGCCAGGCTCAATCCGTGCTTCTGTCGCCAGCGGATGAACTCGATCGTGCCGGCCCTTCCGCGACCAGCACCCATCTCCAGGTCGCCGGGCCATACCACGCTGTGGCCGCCTTCCCCTGCTTTCGCGCGTGCGAACACGCTTCGCTCGCGAAGCGGGCGCAGTCCCTCAAGGCGGTTGATCGGCTCACTCAGATTCACCGTCGTCGACGCGCCATTCGTCCACGCAGCCAATGGATCACGAGCGATCGCGACTATGCACGCTTTCCGGAACTCGATTGACGTAGCCCTTTCCGAGGGGTAGCGCCAACGATTGAGCTCCCGATCGGCGAAGTCACAGGCCGCGCAATTCCTTCAATCGAGCCTCGTTGCGTAGAGCTTGCCTTATTTATCGTCACTAGTTACGCTAAATAGATGAAATCCCGCCGGCCATCTCCTCAACAACCTCGGGGCAGACCGTCAACGGGCAGCGCGATGAGCGCGGCCGAACGAATGCGGCGAATGCGCCAGCGACGCCGAGCCGCCGGCTTGAAGGAGGTCATCTCCTGGCAGGAGGTGAATTCCAGGTCCACAACGTATTCATCTCATCGCCTGATCGATGCGCGCAGTCTCGCGATGCATGCGGTCATCGCGCAAAAGATTGAGCGCGATCCCAAACTACTGACGATCCCACGGAACAATCTGCGGCGCTGGAGCGCCCGTTCCGGGAACTCGCCCCCGGACTGGATCCAGGAGTGGCGCGAGATTCTGGCCAAACCGTGGCCGACCGTTGCCGCGCTGATTACCGACCCCAGCGAGGATGCGACACGCCTTAGGCAGTCCTCTCCCTTCGCAGGCGTCCTGACTTCTTCCGAGCGCCGACGGATCTATGAAGCGTTCCGAGCTTGAGCACCTGATTCGAGCCGCTGGAGCCATTGCCGATGACCGTGAAATCGTCGTCATCGGCAGTCAGGCGATCCTCGGTCAGTTCCCGGATGCGCCCGCAACGCTGCTAGTATCAGCAGAAGCCGACCTGTTTCCGCTCAATAGCCCCGAACGAGCTGATCTGATCGATGGCAGCATCGGCGAGGGCTCGCAGTTCCACGAGCTCTTCGGCTACTACGCGCAGGGCGTCAGCGAGCGGACGGCCACCTTGCCGCGCGGTTGGCGGGAGCGCTTGGTGAAGATTCTTAACCCCAACACAGGCGGTGTCACTGGACTGTGCCTGGACGTCAACGACCTCGCGATATCGAAATATGTCGCTGGCCGACCAAAGGACATCGATTTCACTCGAGAGCTTGCGAAGCACAGGATGACGGAACTCAGCGTGCTTCTCACCAGGGCAGATCAGGTCGAGCTGCCCGACGAGATCCGCGAGCTGATGAAGGCTCGTATCAGAAGGGACTTCAAATCTCCAGCGCGGCGGAATTGACGGAGTGGCACGTCGCAATTCTCTGCCTAAGGACCCACCAGGGTGCCTGAGCGTCGCTCTTTCATACGCAACTTGCCCGCTCTGTCGCAATTGACCTTGTAATCGCGGACCACAAGCGCCGGCACGCGCAACGCTGCTTGACGGCAGTCCAACCACCCAGCTCTCTCGCGAACGCCGATCCGCAATACACGGCACCATTTTGGACGCTGTGCCATTCAACCGAGCAACCCGGCGAGCGATCTCGCGAGACTCTCGAGCGCGACCTCGTTGGGCAGGAGCGATCCGATTCCAGTACCGCCTGAGGAGCCCAAGCGTGGCGTTAGCCTCCTCGAGGCTGGAATAAGGCGTTGGCATCCGGCAGCTCCCCGCCCCACACGAGCGGGAGGCACTCACTTGGCATGACGGTGTCGGGGCCTGCGACGAGAGCACAGAAGAACCCGTCAAGCTCCGCGAATGTCATCGCCTCGTCGTCCTCGATTGACGCGAGAAACCGCGCGAGGCGACCGCGCTCGGCCTCCGAGAGAGCCTGCTGGCCGGGCACAGAGAAGCTCATGTCAGCGGACTCCACTCATCTTGCGGAGCGCGGCGACCCTGATTCACTCGCCCTGCGACGGGTCGGCCTTCCCGGCGAGCGCCTCCACATCGGCGAGATCTTGTAGCCGCGCCACCGCGCGCTTGTTCTTGAAAAGAGCAGCGCGTCCGATCACGGGGATCTTACGACCCTCGAGCGCGAAGGATGATCCCTCGGCAACGGCTTCGTCGAAAGTGATGCCGTCGGCGCGGTTGAGGATATCAATGCGTCGCGGGGGCAACCCGATCTGCAGAACGCCGTCGTACGTTGCGAAGTCCGCTGCCTGCACTTCAAACGCACTCAGCCGGGCTCCGAACGCCGCCAACGCTCGATACACCCGTTCAGCGTTGCTCGTGTTCGCTCGGATTAGCACATCCATATCCTTGGTGGCTCGCGGATGTCCATGAAAAGCGACCGCGTGGCCGCCGATGAGCACAAATTCGGCTCCCGCGTCCGCCAGCTCGACCAGCAAATCGCGGAAATCCTCTGGGAGCTCGATCAAGTAGGGCGGCCTCTTACAAATCGCACAGGCGTGTCCTCCCGGCGATAGGTAGGAGTGGACCTGCCCGCGGCAGCCCAATTTTCCCGTGTCAGACGCTCCACCAGCGACACTGCAGCAGGGCCCGATAGCGGCAGCCGATCCGGTTCAACCCTCTGCAGAGTCGTTCGGTTCAGGACGGCAGTCTGACGGCGACGTTCCGCTCGCGCGCGGCGTTGTGGGCAGTCCATATACTTAGACTATCACTCGGCTTCGATGAGCAGGCCTTCTGCGACATGCTCCAAAGCGCGTGCTGGAATGCGACCATCCGCTGGACCACCGGCGGCTTTTCGGACGTTCGTAAGTCATTGATCGGAGTGACGAGTTTTGAACTCGCGACCCCTTGCACCCCAAGTGCTCATAGACATACGGACATACTAAACCGTATGCTATGACATATGAGAACCACCGTGCGACTGGACCAAGCGTTGCTTACGCGGGCCCGCGAGGAGGCGAAGAAGCGCAACACGACGCTCACCGCCCTGATTGAGCAAGGCTTGGAGCTGCTGCTG
>Ga0335081_10012127_pt1 | contig 13964 bp, 10 predicted proteins | sample Lox_Sample_35_FD_206713 | JGI IMG/M metagenome (GOLD analysis project Ga0335081, IMG submission 206713) | Soil microbial communities from Loxahatchee National Wildlife Refuge, Florida, United States - Lox_Sample_3.5 | ecosystem: Environmental > Terrestrial > Soil > Wetlands | place: USA... | reverse complement strand
CCGGCTGCGGGCGGGCCTGATCCAGTCGGCCTTTTACGTCGGATATTTTCTGCTCTCCATGCCCGCGGCGCTCATCATGCGCAAGTACGGCTACAAAGTGGGCCTGGTCACGGGACTGTTTCTCTTCAGCGCCGGCACCTTTCTCTTCTGGCCGGCGGCCATCCTGCAGGAGTTCCACTTTTTTCTCTTCGCGCTCTTCGTCATCGCGAGCGGCCTGGCCTTTCTGGAAACGGGATCGAACTCGTTTGTGGCGGTCCTGGGCGATCCCCGCACCTCGGAGCGGCGCCTGAACTTTTCCCAATCCTTCAACCCGCTCGGAGCCATCAGCGGCGCGCTGATCGGCACCGTCTTCATCCTCTCGGGTGTTGAGCTGAAGCCCTCGGAGATGCACGCCCTGCAGATGGCCGGAACCTATCAAGCCTACCTGCGCGGCGAAACCCTGCGGGTGGTGCGGCCGTACCTGGTGCTGGGCAGCGTGGTGTTCGTGTGGGCGCTGTTGATTATCAAGACGAAGTTTCCGAAAGTGGCGGAAGAGGCGCTGCCGCACGCAGAGCGCGGCCACAGCCGCCTGCGCGACCTTTTTCGTTACCCGCACTTCGTGCAGGGAATCGTGGCGGAGTTCCTCTACGTGGGCGCGCAGGTGGGCACGTGGAGCTATTTCATCCAGTACATTCAGGATTACACGCCGAGCCCGGAAAAAACGGCCGGCTACTTTCTCACCGGGACGCTGGTGGCCTTCGGCCTCGGACGGTTTATCGCCACCTACCTGATGAAATTCTTCAACGCGAACCGGCTGATGGGCGTCTACTCCGTCATCAACGTGGGTCTGGTGGGCGTGGGCGTGCTGCGCCCCGGCTGGGTGGGTGTGGGGGCCATGTTTCTCACCAGCTTCTTCATGTCGCTGATGTTCCCCACCATCTTTGCGCTCGGCATCAAGGAGCTGGGGCCGAACACGAAACTCGGGGGCTCGATGCTGATCATGGCCATCGTGGGCGGCGCCGCCGCCCCGCCCGCCATGGGCCTCATCTACCAGTTCACGAACAGCATGGCCGTCTCCATGCTGGTCCCCGGAGTTTGCTACGCCTTCATCGTCTACTACTCGTTCTACGGCTGCCGGGTGCGGGTGCCGGTGCTCGAGCCATCCTCCGCGCGCTAAGCGGCGGCCCGTGGCCGCGCGCCGCCTCGCGGCTGCCGATGCCGTCGAGGTCTATGATAGAGCTTCGCGCCTGGGGCGCGAGGGAGGCGGACGTGGGCGGCAATCCTGAGGGCGCGCGCGAGGCATTCGGCCGGCCGGGCATCGAGCCGCGCTGGACTCATGGCGGCAAGGACGGCGTGGGCACCGCCTATTCCACCTCGAGCCGCATCTGGTTCACGGTGTGGAACGGAGTCCTGACCGAGGTCTACTACCCCACGGTGGACCGCCCCCAGCTCCGCGACCTGCAATTCCTCATCACCGACCGCCACACGTTTTTCCACGAAGAGAAGCGTCACCTGCGATCGCAATTCACGCGCCTTTCCGACCACACGCTGGGCTATCGGGCCGTTAATTCCGATCCCGAGGGCCGCTACGAAATCGTGAAGGAGATCATTGCCGATCCTCATCAGTGCTGCGTTCTCCAGCAGGTCGGCCTGCGGGGCGATGAAGGGTTTCTGGCGCAGTTGCGGCTCTACGCGCTCTGCGCGCCGCACCTGGAGGTGGGCGGCTGGGGCAACAACGGCTACGTGACGGAGGTGGCGGGCCATCGCATGCTGGTGGCGGAAAAGGAGGGGACCTGGCTGGCGCTGGCAGCTACCGTGCCCTTCTCCAAGCTTTCCTGCGGCTACGTGGGATCGAGCGACGGCTGGACAGACCTGCACGACGACCTGCACATGGACTGGGAGTTCGACCAGGCGCTCGACGGCAACATCGCGCTGACGGGAGAACTCGAGCTCGGCGGGCAGCGCGAGTTCACGCTGGGGCTTGCCTTTGGCGAGAGCTTTCACAACGCCACCTGCACGCTGCTGCAGGCGCTCGGCATCCCGTTTGCCGAGCATCTCGAGCGCTACGCGCAGCAATGGAACCGCGCCTGCGGCAGCAAACAGTTGCCGCTCGAGCGCGCCTCAGGCGACGGCGGCCAACTCTACCGCGGCAGTTTCAGCCTGCTGCTGGCCCACGAAGACAAGTCGTACCCGGGCGCCTTCATCGCCTCCATGTCGATACCCTGGGGCGAATCGAAGGGTGACGAAGACATGGGCGGTTACCATCTGGTGTGGACGCGCGACATGGTGAACAGCGCGCTTGGTCTGCTGGCGGCGGGCGATGCCGACACGCCTCTGCGCGCGCTCATTTACCTTGCAGTCTGCCAGCAGCCGCACGGAGGCTTCGCGCAGAACTTCTGGATCGACGGCACGCCCTACTGGAGCGGCATCCAGCTTGACGAGGTGGCCTTCCCGGTGATGCTCGCCTGGCAATTGCAGCGCGCCCAGGCGCTGAAGGATTTCGACCCGTACCCCATGGTGCTGCGCGCGGCGAGCTTCCTGGTGCAGTACGGCCCCGTCACCCAGCAGGAGCGTTGGGAAGAAGCCAGCGGGTACTCGCCGGGGACGCTGGCGGCGAGTATCGTCGGGCTGATTTCGGCCGCCGGCTTCGCCCGCGCCCGGGGCGACGTGGACACGGCGCTCTTCCTCGAAGCGTATGCCGACTTCCTAGAGTGCCACGTGGAAGCCTGGACGGTGACGACGGCAGGCACCCTGGTGCCCGGCATCCCCCGACACTACATTCGGATCTTGCCGGCCCGTGTGGATGATCCCTCACCCGTCGAAGACCCCAACCGTGGAGTGCTCTACCTCACGAACCAGCCCCCTGGCGCGCCCAACCCTTATCCGGCGAACCAGATCGTTGACGCCGGCTTCCTCGAGCTCGTGCGCTACGGCATTCGCAAGGCCGGTGACCCGCTGATGGCAGACTCACTGGCGGTGATTGACGCCGTCCTGAAGGTGAACACGCCCGCAGGCCCCTGTTGGCGCCGCTACAATCACGACGGCTTCGGGCAGCGCGACGATGGCGAGGCCTACGAAGGCTGGGGCAGAGGGCGGGCGTGGCCGCTGCTGACGGGCGAACGCGGCCACTTCGAGCTCGCCGCCGGCCGCGACCCGCAGCCCTACATCCGCGCCATGGAGGGCTTCGCGTCGAACACAGGCCTGCTTCCCGAGCAGGTGTGGGATCAGCGCGACAGCCCGGAATATCACATGTACTTGGGCCGTCCTACCGGCGCCGCCATGCCGCTGATGTGGGCGCACGCCGAGTACATCAAGCTGCTGCGCTCGGCCCTTGACGGCCGGGTGTTTTCGCAGGTTCCCGACGTTGCCGAGCGTTACCTGCACAGGCGGGACGGCGTGCGTGCGATCGAGGTGTGGAAGTTCAACCGGCAGGCAAGGTCGGTGCGCCGCGGGCGCACGCTTCGCGTGATTGCCGGGGCGCCCTTTCAATTGCGCTGGACGCTCGACGAATGGCAGACCACCCAGGACACGGCATCGCAAGCGACGGCGATCGACCTGGAATGGGTGGATGTCGCGGTGCCGGTGTCGCAGCAGGCGCCAGTGCGGTTCACGTTCTACTGGCCTAACGGGAATCGTTGGGAGGGACGCGAGTTCGAGGTCGCTGTCGTGGATTGATTGATACCGGAGCTCGGAGCAATCGCGTCCCCAGCGCCGCGCGTCCACCTGCAGCTCGAAGGAGTTCGTCCGATGAAGGTTCTGGTCACCGGCTCGAGCGGATTGGTCGGCTCCGCCCTCGTGCCATTCCTCGCTGCCGATGGCCACAGCGTCACCCGGATGATTCGAGGAACGGGCTGCTCGGCCGCCGGGCAGGCCCTGTGGGAACCGGCGGCCGGCCGCATTGATGCAACCGCGATCGAGGGCTTTGACGCCGCGGTTCATCTCTCCGGTGCAAACGTCTCCGGCGCGCGCTGGACCCCCAAGCAAAAGCAAAAACTCCTTGACAGCCGCATCAACAGCACTCGCCTGCTGGCCACGGCGCTGGCGAACCTCGCGCGGCCGCCGCGCGTTCTGGTGGCGGCCTCTGCCGTAGGCTATTACGGGGATCGGGGCGACGAGCCCCTCACCGAAGACAGCACACCGGGATCGGGGTTCCCGACAGAGATGTGCCTGGAGTGGGAGAAGGCCGCCGAGGTGGCGGCCGGCCGGGGGATCAGGGTGGTTAACCTGCGTATCGGCATGGTGCTGGCTTCGGCCGGGGCCGCCTTGCGGCAGATGCTGCCCCCTTTCAAGCTCGGCCTCGGAGGCCCGCTCGGCAGCGGACGGCAGTACGTAAGCTGGATCGAGCTCGACGATCTGGCCGGCGTCATCCGTCACACCCTCCTGGCTGAGCCGCTGCGTGGGCCGGTAAACGCCGTGGCGCCGAATCCCGTCACCAATCGGGAGTTCACCAAGGCGCTCGGGGGCGTGCTCGGCCGCCCCACTCCGTTTCGTGTTCCGCGCTTCGTGCTGCGGCTGGCCTTTGGCGAGATTACAGATGCCTTGCTGCTTGCCAGTGCCCGAGTGTATCCCACCCGCCTCGAGGCCTCAGGCTACGCGTTCCGCTATCCCGAGCTACAGGACGCACTCCGCCACGCGCTCGGCCGAACTCCTCGCGCGAGTTGACCACCGCGCCCGCCAGGGAACCCACCCGGCATGCTCACCTTGGCGTCCGCCGGTTGCCGCGCTTGCGTCTTCGAATCCTTGCGCGCGGCCCGGCGATCTAAAAAGGTGGCGGGTTGGCCGCGCATTGAGCGTGAGACCCGGCGGGAGCCATGGTTTATGCCAGAACGGCACCGGATCGTAATTGTGGGCGGCGGCTTCGGCGGCCTGCGCGCGGCGCAGGCGCTCAAGCGCGCGCCGGTGGACATTACGCTGATCGACCGCCGCAACTTTCACCTCTTTCAGCCGCTGCTATACCAGGTCGCTACCGGCGGGCTGTCGCCCGCCAACATCGCCGCACCCCTGCGAGGCGTCTTGAAAAAACAGCAGAACGCCCGAGTGCTGCTCGGCGAGGTGACGGATGCCGATGTGGCCGGGCGCCGGGTGATTCTGAAAGACGGTGAGGTGCCTTACGACACTTTGATTGTAGCCACCGGCGCGCGCCACCACTACTTCGGCCACAGCGAGTGGGAGCACCTGGCGCCGGGCCTCAAGACGGTGGAGGACGGCACCCGCATCCGCACCAAGATTCTGCTGGCTTTCGAGGCTGCGGAGCGCGAACTCGATCCGGCCCGCGAAAGCGCCTGGCTTACCTTTGTCATCGTAGGCGCCGGGCCCACGGGCGTGGAACTGGCGGGCGCACTCAGTGAGATTGCGCATGACACTCTAAAGCACGACTTTCGCCGCGTCGATCCCTCACAGGCTCGGATCATTCTGGTTGAAGCTTCCGATCGCGTGCTGCCCCCCTACCCGCCGGTGCTCTCCGAGCGTGCCGCAGCAGCCTTGCGGCGGCTCAGGGTGACCATCCGGACCGGCACCACGGTCACCGGCGTCCAGCAGGACTCGGTAACGGTGCAAACGGCCGGCGGGAGCGAGGTGATTCCGGCTCGAACCGTGCTGTGGGCAGCCGGCGTGCAGGGCTCACATCTCGGAAGGGCGCTGGCCGCGGCCACCGGCGCCCAGCTCGATCGCTCGGGACGCCCGGCGGTAAACCCCGACCTTAGCTTGCCTGGCCATCCTGAAGTCCTGGTGATCGGCGACCTCGCCAACTTCGCGCACCAGATGGGCCGGCCCCTCCCCGGCGTGGCCCAGGTCGCCATGCAGCAGGGATGCTACGCCGCCAAGCTCATTCGGGCGCGCTTGCGCGGCCGCGATCTTCCACCCTTCCGGTACCACGACCGGGGCAACATGGCCACCATCGGCCGCGCCGCTGCGGTGGTGGAATTGCCGTGGCTCCGTTTCTCGGGATTCGCGGCGTGGCTGGCGTGGTTGTTCATCCACCTGCTCTACATCGTGGAATTCCAGAACCGCCTGCTGGTGATGGTCCAGTGGGCCTGGAATTATTTCAGCTTCAACCGATCGGCCCGCCTGATTACGGGCGAAAATCCGTTTCCGCTCGACCTGTGAGGCTACCGGACATTCAAATTCGGCGGGGCCCTGCGCCGGGTCCGCCGACCGCACGACTCGCCCGCCGTTCCCGCAAGGCGTCACAGCCTTTCGCCGTTGCGGCACTGCCGGATAACATGCTCAAGTTCGCCCCACGGGACGACGATCTTGCCGCCCATCTTCAGCGAAAAGACCCTTCCACACTGGATCCAGCGATAAAACGTCGAGCGTCCGATGTTGATGCCGGTTCGAAGCTCCAGAATTCGCCAGGCGTTCGAAGGGGTAAGCATCGGCGAGTCGGATGGAATCGCGGCATCCCGGGCCATCGAGCTGGCGGGTGGATTCACAAAAAACGGTTCACTTGGAACGATCATGGTCGACCTCGTTACACACGTTAAATGACTCCTTTAAGCCGGCACGGAGCGCGCAAGCCCCTGCCGGGCCTCTGTTGCCTCCTCACCGGCCCCGGCACTGGGCCGGAGCCGGCGCGGGCCGGGCTGCAGGTCACCCCTCAAGCGCCCGCCTGCGTGAACATCTCGCCGCCCGCGGCGCCAGGCTCACTCGCGCAGAAAACTCTCCCTCTCCGCGATCAAGCGCCTCCGGTCGTGACCGGGCACTTGATTGTTGTCCCGGATCTCGTCAGCCCTGGCAGGTCCGAACTTCCCGCGCGCCATCACGGCCGACGACGGCTGGCGCGAGCCGTACAGCGCCGGCTCATCCTGTTCACGCCGATGATGAACGCACCGGCCGCCCCCTTCCGGCGCTTCAGGGAAAACGCAACCCTTCTCCGCGCAGCGTCCCTGCAGGCTTAGCATCACCGACCTGGGCTTGATCTTGAGTGAAACCCCCAAGGCCCGCTCGATGGGCAGAGGCGCGGCGGCTCCCTCGAGGGGCAAGGGAAGCTGAATCGCCGCAGCCGGGAGGGCCACGACCGGCTCCTGGACCCCGGGGGCCCAGGAGGCAAGTTCTCGAAGTGTATTCATGCGATGACTCCTATCTGTCCGGAACGGACACAACCTCTGAAGCGGAACGGCGCGCGGCAAACACGTCTCGGCGGGGACCTGCTCGCCAGGAACTTCCGCCGGCGCGGCACGCTCACGGGCGAACAGGCGTGGCGCCGCCCGTCCCGGCCGTCCAGGGAAGCGCCACCGCGAGTACCTGCGGCCAGCGGGAGTGGCGGGAGGTAGCCTATTTGCGAGCCGAAGAACGGTTTTTTAACTTGCATTCTAGCCTACGTTCTGGTAAACACTTGCCCGGAGCGATCGAAACTGCATGGCACTTGATCGGCGGAGAGAGCGGCTCGGGCCGCCCAAGTCTGTCGTGCAGCCAGCCGCTGCCGGCCAATTCGTGGGCGACGGGGGCGCCCGGGGAGACGCTCAAGCGCGCACACCCGTTGACGCGCCGCGCGCAGCTTCCGCAGCCGTTGAGCCGCCGGCCGGGCTGGCGCGGCGATTCGTCAGTAGGATCGGTTATCCAAAGAGTTGCGCACGGGCGGTGGGCTTTGCGGTCCGAGCTTCGAGAACCTGCGCACGGGGCCGCGCGCGATTGAATGGCTGGGGCTCTCAGGGTTATGTTTTCCATAGTTAAGGTTAACCTTTTAGTAACTGAACCGGGCCAAAAAAATGGGCCTGTCGATTCAGGACCCGTTTGCCCGCTCCGCCCGCCCAAGTACTCGTTCCGGCGTGCGCCCGCAGGGACGAAAGCCACTAGCCCCGGCGTCGAGGCTCGTAAACTAGCTCAACCCTGACGGTAGATCAAGATTATTACCTCAACCGCTAGTAAGAGTCAAGTCTTTTTTTTGAGAGGAGAAACCGATGGCGAAGCTGGATGCCGCAAAGGTGATTCGGAAGGTCAGGACGCGCCTCGGCGTGAGCCAGGAAGGACTCTCACGGCGCCTCAACGCCACGAAGGGCGCGGTGCAACATTGGGAGCGCGGCCGAAACCATCCCGATCTCGCCCGCTTGGAGGCGCTGCGCAATTTTTGCCCCGCAGGCCCGGAGCGCCGGCAACTCGACGCTCTGATCAAGGATACGCAGGGGCGGATTGCCCTGCCCCCCGGCGAGGTCTTTTCCGGCGGCGGGGCTACGCAGCTGCAGAAAGAGAACGGCCGTCTGCGCGGCCAGGTCACGCGGCTGGAAACCGCGTTGCAGCGCAAGACCGAGGAGTGCCATATTCTGAAATCTCAACTGATGAAGGAGATGGTGTCGGACGTTCAACGGCAGCTCGCCGAACTGGTGAGCGGCAAAGGCGGACAATCCTGAGGGCAGCCGCCGCCCCGAAGCGGAGCCGGTTTCCTCGCAGCACCCTGCCCGTGCGCGGTGGCCGTGGGATACGGCTTCGGGGTTGCCGGGCGCGGATCGCCGCGCGCCCCGGCGGACGGCCGCCTCGCTGCGAAGGTAAGTCTCCGCATCGAATCAGGGCCTGGACAAGCGCCGGCTTTTCTTCAGGGCCGGAACCATCAGCGCCGCGACCAGCGCGATTTTGAACAGGTCGCCCACCCAGAAGGGCGCCGCTCCCAGCCGCAGCGCCCGCCCCAGGGAAACCCCCAAGAACGAGCGCAGCCACAACGTGCCGCCCGCCAGGATGCACGCGTCCGCCAGCAGAAGGGCGCCGGCCAGCGTCAGGCTTCGCCGCGCCGCGCCGCGCTCCACCAGCCAGCCGGTAACAACCGCGGCCAGCGGAAAGCACCACAGATAGCCGGCGGTGGGTCCGGTCAGCGTCCCTCCGGCGAACACGTACAGCCCGGCCGCGCCCGCCGCCAGGTACAACACCTGGCTCAGAAACGCCCGCCGGGCGCCCAACACCACTCCCGCCAGCAGCACGCCCAGGGTTTCCCCGGTGATGGGGACGGGTGTGAAGGGCAGCGGGATTCGAACCTGCGCGAGAAGAGCGGTCACCAGCGTGAAGCCCGCGATCTCGAGCAGGTCGAGAAGCGCGCTTCGCTTCCCGCTCCAGTTGTCGATCAGGACGTTCGACGCGGCGCGGTCTGTCATTGCGGTTTACCCCTCTCGAAGTTCACGCGCTGCGCGGTTACGGCCGAGAAGCGAACTCTCGCGCTGCCAGCCCGATGTGTGTGGCGCGTCAAGCTCGCTCCGGGCGGCGCCGGGCCGGTGAGCCCTCGGCGCCATCGCCGGGCGCGATTCGCTGGCCGGCGGCGGCAGGCGCGCCTAAAGCCAGCCGGCGCAGGATCTCTCCCAACTGCTGGGTGAACGCCGAGCGCGCGAGCACCTGATCGCAACCGGCTTCCCGCGCCGCGGCGATCACCTCCGTCGCAACGTGCGAAACAAAACCGATCACAGGCACCTGGCGGGTGCCAGGGTTCGCCTTCAGCGCGCGGACCCTGTCAACCGCCGAGGCCGCCCCGAGATCGAGAATCACAGCCTCAACCCCGCCCCGCTCCAGACGATTCTGGACGGCTTCCTCAACCTGGGCCGAAGGCACCACCTCAGCGGTTACGCCCACGTGCCGGGCGGTCTCCCGAATCCGGACGCCGAAAAACAAATCGTCTACTGCGGCGATCACGCTCAAAGCAATCGGCCTTCCCCGCCCAACCCGGTCTCGGGCCATCGCCCCGGTTGGGCCCACTCCCCATTCTAGCCGAGCCGCGGCGGGTGTGCCGTCCGGGGCCGGCGCCCGCTGAGCAAATCCCTCGAATTCTCGGCGCCATAGTGAATTGCCCGCTCTTCGCGGCCGATCGAGTTTTTGGCAGGGAGCACCGGTCACTTGGAGGCCGGACGTGTGTAGCCGTCTGTAAGAGTCTTCAGGAAGGCCACGATCTGATCTTCTTCCTTGTCCGTCAAGCCAAGCCGCCCCACCGTCCGATCGACGTTCATCGGCACCTCAGGAGCAGGCCAGCAGGAAACCTTCTCGCCCCGGTCATCCGGACTCTTGCATCTGGGCAGAACGTCGCGTGTGTTGTAGAAGTGGACGACTTCTTTCAGACTCTTCAGATAACCGTTGTGCATATAAGCCTTGACGAAGTCGGGGCTCGGCCTCCTGTCCACATTTCGCAGGGTAGACGTCTGGAACTTGCCGTCGAAAGAATCCGCATACCCCTTCCAGTTGGAGTTGGGATTGTCCGGGCTTCGTAGAAAATCCCCCACTCCTCTGTCGATAAAGCTGAGGCCGAGGGGGTTGGGGGCATATCCGTACTTGTCGGGCTTATTCTCGCCGTAGTACGGAATGGCGGCGTTACTGGGCAGGCCAAGATTGGCCGAAGTGAAGTCGGTGAACAAAGGCGCCACACTGGCGGCATCGGCCGGCTTCAACAGGCGGTGGTTTGTTTGCTCCGTGGCGCTGGCGGTTCCGTCCAGGTGGCAGGTATTGCAGACCGCCTTGCCGTTGAAAAGGTTCCAGCCGGCGAGCTCATCCCCGCTCAAGATCTGCTCCTCGGGGTGAGCCAGGGCATAATCGAATTTCGACGTGAAAGGGCTGACCTCCGGCGACGCTTCATACAGTGCGATCGACAGCCCGAATTGATCGTAGGTTGAGTCTGAGCGGCCGCGGTCTTGCTTGCTGAGGTGAACCGGGTACGGATCCTGCGCGGGAGGCGGGCCCGGGCTGCCGCACACCGGCTCGACGTTCGACGGCCATTGGATGACGAACGCCTGGACGCCCCAAACCGCCTCAAAAAGAGACCGGTACCGGCTCTGGGACAGCCGGTACACCACGCAAGCGGTGTCGGGCATGGCCATTTCGTTAGGATCCACCGGAGGGTCCTGCGCCTGCTCGGCTGCGGGGTTTTGTAACTTGTAGCCGGTCGCGCGCAGGTCCCAGAAGTTCCCGCCATAGAGATCCTGCTGGGTCTGGTTGTATTGCAGTACCGGGTAGAAAGGAGCGTACGTGTAGGACTGTGGTTTCCGGCGGCCAAACCGGGAGCGGACCGAACCAGGATAGGAGACCGTGGTCGCATTCAGCGCGGCAATCGGTCCGGTGAAGTCCGTTTCCGGCGTATGGCAGAAACTACAAGCTTCATTCCGGTTGACGGAATGTGGGGTAGTGCCTGCCATTGCGCCAGAGCTTGCTGCTCGATTCGGTCCACTTCAGCCTGGACTCTTTCTATTTCCTGTTCCAAGCCAGGCGAGATCGTACCGCTTGGGCTTCGGTGCTCCGTCACTGGGCTCGCGTAAGGTGCCGCCGTTGTTGACGGGACGCCCACCAGGGCCTCCGCTGCCATGGCGGCAACCGATAGCGCCACCAGCATCGCACGTTTCATCGGCTAGCCCCCGCCGGCCCTGTTCTGCTCAGAAGCCGTGCAATTCCCCGGCAAGCACCAGAGACTTCGCCAGCCCTGCCCGGGCGGGCTGTCCACGCGAGTGCCGTGCCGCCAAGGCGCCGCCAGCATGCGCACCGGCCCGCCCGATAGCTGCGGAAGTACCCCCCGATGTTATCACTTCCGGGCCCGCCGCCGCGCTCTTCAATCTTGAATCTTCAGTTTCCAATCTGCACCAGCCTCCCAGGGTAACTCCAAGTTGAACCGGCAGCCCAGGACGATGGCCCCTGACCGGAGGCTCACGCCGCCTCTTCGCGCATCGCCGACACCTTTTGGCGCCACACGGCCAGCAGTACACAACCGATGACGATCAGCGCGGCGCAAAGCCCCAGCCATAATCCCACCGCGCCCAGGCGCTCGTGAAAGCCGAGGAAATATCCGAGTGGAAGACCCAGCAGCCAATAGCCGCAGAGGTGGCACATCATGGGCGTTCGGGTGTCGCCCGCCCCGCGCAGAGCGCCGGTGGCGACTGTCTGCACACCATCGAAGAGTTGAAACAGGGCCACCACGAAGAGCAGGGAAACGCCGATGCGAATCACCGAGACGTCGGGCGTGAAGGCTCGGGCTATGGCGTGCGGCGCCAGCAGGAAGAGGATCGCGCCCCCCGACATGAATCCTGCCCCCAGGGCGATGGCCGCCCAGCCGGAGCGGCTGGCGGCCCGGGGGTCGCCGCGTCCCAGCGCCTGCCCCACGCGCACGGCCGCGGCTGACGCGATCCCGAGCGGAACCATGTAAGTGAAAGTGGCGGCATTCATGGCGATTTGGTGAGCTGCCAGCGAGGCCACGTCCAACCGGGCGATCAGCGCCGTGGCGGCGGCAAAGACTCCGACCTCCAGAGTGATCTGCAGGGCGGCCGGCAGGCCGAGCCGCAGCAATCGGGCGATGCGGTTCCAGTCGGGCGCCACCGGCGCTGAAAACAGACCCGTCCGGTTGCGGCGGTCGTGGCGCACCGCAACAGTCAGCAGCACGAAGGCCATGTAGATGCGCGCGATGGTAGTGGACCACGCCGATCCTACCGCACCCAAGGCAGGGAAGTGGAAGTGACCGTAAATCAGCACCCAATCGCCGGCCGCATTCACCACGTTGGCGCTGAGCAGAGCGAACATGATGGGACGCACCAGGCTCATGCCCTGGAGATAACCGCGGAAGCTGAAGTAGACCAGCAGTGGGACCATGCTCCACAGCAGCACCCGGACATACGGCAGGGTGAGCGGCAGCACGGCCGGATTGATGCCGGCCCGGCCCAGGAGCGGCGTGCCATACCAAAGAACCGCCATCAAAACGGCGGCCAGTACCAGGCTCAACTGTAAGGCCGCGAAAAGCGACCGATGACACTCCTCGAGCCTGCCCGCCCCAAAGGCCGCCGGTATCATCGCGTCGAGGCCAAGCATGATCCCGCCCCCAAACAGGGCCACCGTGGCGAAAAGGATGCCGCCAAGGCTCACGGCGTCGATGGCTTCGGCGCTGACACGGCCGACCATCATGGTGTCGACCAGGCCCATGAACATCCAGCCCAGATTGGCCAGCGCCAGCGGCCACGCCAGGCGCAGCACGGACCGGAATTCGTGGCGCAGGCCCTCGACCGTCCCTTGTCCGTGCCCCACCGTCAGTTGCTGCTTCGCGGCTTGGCCCTGTGTTGAGACCCCTTGGGTGCCCATCCGCCGATTCTAACAGGCTGTCGAGCAGGAGAAGCGGCTGCGCTGGGGTGGTGACCCACCCAGAACCCTGTTCGGCCAAAGCCCTTTTTTTGACACCATTATTTTTCAGTAAGATTCCGGCTTCGTTCGTACCGGCGCTGTAACCGGCGCTGAGGAGGAGTGGCTCGCCCAGTCTGGCGCACCCAGGGGAATCGCCGTTGAGATACACTTCTCGCCACTCGTCTCTCGTCACTCGTCACTGCTTTATCTGCTATCGTTGGCCGCGAATCGCCGTTGAGATACACTCGAACGGGCGACGAGGGGCTGGCAATCCGTGCGATGGTCGGCCGGCGACCCAAAACAGAATTGCAGTATCGGTGGTCCGCCGAGGAGGGTGCTCATGGCGACGCAGGAACGCGAAGAGATCCAGGCCGGGCAGGTCGCGATTCGATTCCTGATCGAGGGCCAGGCGTCGGGGGGTTCCGTCGCCATCTTTGAGTTCCACGTCCCGGCCGGCGCAAAAGTGCCCATCGCGCACAGCCATGACGCTTACGAGGAAACCATCTACGGGCTCGACGGCGTGCTCACTTTCACGGTGGAAGGGCGCCCGCACGAGATCGGCCCGGGTGACGCGCTTTGCATACCTCGCGGAGCGGTCCACCGCTTCGACAACTTCCACGCCGCCGGCGCCAAGGGTCTGGCCATCGTGACGCCTGGCATCCTCGGCCCCGACTACTTCCGCGAGATTGCCGCCGTCATCAAGGCTGCAGCCGGCGGCCCGCCCGATCCCGCCGCTATCGCCGCCGTGATGCTGCGCCACGGCCTCACTCCGGCGCCCTAACGCTCCACCGGCCCGCGCCGCGAGCCGCTAGTGTGATGTCTCATAAATACGTTGACTAAGTGTCGGCATCCTGCTACGCTCTTCCCATGCCAACAGGACGCCCCAAGAAACCGCTGGTTTTGACCGACGAGGAGCGGGTGAAACTGGAACA
>Ga0335081_10012126_pt1 | contig 13964 bp, 7 predicted proteins | sample Lox_Sample_35_FD_206713 | JGI IMG/M metagenome (GOLD analysis project Ga0335081, IMG submission 206713) | Soil microbial communities from Loxahatchee National Wildlife Refuge, Florida, United States - Lox_Sample_3.5 | ecosystem: Environmental > Terrestrial > Soil > Wetlands | place: USA: Florida... | reverse complement strand
TGTGCTGTGCGGTTCCGCGTTCAAGAAAAAAGGCGTGCAGCCGCTCGTGGACGCCGTGGTGGATTATTTGCCTGGACCGCTCGACGTGCCAGCCGCCGAAGGCACCGAGCCGGGCTCGGACAACAAGGTCATCGTTGAGACCAGCGACGGCAACAAGTTCTGCTCGCTGGCGTTCAAGCTGTGGACCGACCCCTACGCGGGCAAGCTGGTATTTTTCCGCGTGTATTCCGGCCAGCTCAAGAAGGGTGACGTGATTTACAATCCGCGCACGCGCAAACGCGAACGCGTCAGCCGTCTGATGATCATTCAAGGCAGCGAACGCAAGGACGTGGAGTCGGTTTTCGCCGGCGACATCGCCGCGCTGGTCGGTCTGCGCAACATCACTACCGGCGACACGTTGTGCGACGAGGACTTCGACGTGACGCTCGAACCGCCGACGTTCCCCGAGCCGGTCATCAGCATGGCCGTTGAGCCAAAAACGCGCGCTGACCGCGACAAGATGTCTGAGGGCCTGCAACGATTGGCCGAGGAAGACCCGACGTTCCGCTGTTTCACCAATCAGGAAACCGGCCAGCTCATCATCGCGGGCATGGGCGAGTTGCACCTGGAAATCATTTGCGACCGGCTCAAGCGCGAATTCAAGGTGGACGCCAACACCGGCGCACCGCAAATCTCCTATCGCGAAACAATCACCGCGCAGGCGGACGGCGAAGGCAAGTTCATCAAGCAATCCGGCGGCCGTGGTCAATACGGCCACGCTTGCGTCCAGATTCAACCGAACGAAAAAGGCAAAGGCGTCGAAATCGAAAACAAGATTGTCGGCGGCGCGATTCCCAAGGAATACATCCCGGCGGTCATTGACGGCATCGAGGAATCCATCAAGAGTGGTGTTTACGCGGGCTACCAGATTATCGACATCAAGGTGCAGGTCGTGGACGGCACCTTTCACGAAGTGGACTCGAATGAATTGGCGTTCCGCATGGCGGGCATTTTCGCGTTGAAAGACGCGGTCAAAAAGGCGCACCCGATTTTGCTGGAACCCATCATGAAGGTGGAAGTGACCACGCCCGATGAATACCAGGGCGATCTGCTCGGCGACATCAGCCGCCGTCGCGGCCATATCGTCAGCATTGAAGCCAAGCAGGGCCAGACGATTTTGAACGCGCAGGTGCCGTTGGCTGAAATGTTCGGTTACGCCACGGCCATCCGGTCTCTGTCGAAGGGCCGCGCGTCGTATTCGATGGAGCCGCTGACCTTCGAACAGGTGCCGACAAGTGTGCTCAACACGATTCTGGACGCGGCGTCCAAGAAACCCGGCGCGCGGAGTTAACATCAATCAGGTGGGGCGAGCGTACCCGCGAGCCGTGTTAAAAAGGCAGCGCTTCGGGTGGAGCGCTGCCGATGTGGCGAACTGGCATGTGTGCTGATACCTCCTTGGATAACCAAACGTGAAAAAGGTTGCCGGGAATCCGTGTCGAACAAATGTCGGCGCGGTGAAGTTAAGGTGACAAAGGTCGCCCTGTTTCAGGACGACGGCGCGCACAGAGTGACGCGCCCTACCTTGAAGAAATCTCCAGCATCCGTTCAATCGGCAGGCGGGCGCGCTGTAGAATTTTCGCTGGCAATTCAATGCGCGGTGCGAGTTTCTTCATACAATCGCGCACCTTTTCGAGCGTGTTCAATTTCATGTATTTGCACTCGCTGCACCGGCAATGGTCCGAAGGCAGCCGCATCACGTCAAACGACGGCGCGCATAGAAATTCCTTGCCCGGACATTCCTTCTGCATCCGGTGGATAATGCCCGACTCCGTCACAACGATGAATTGCTTCGCCGGATCGGTTTTGCAGAAGGTAATCATCCCTTCCGTCGAGCGTACGGCGTCAGCCAAATCGCGCACCTCGCGCAGGCTTTCGGGATGCACGACCACTTTCGCCTCGGGGAATTTTTCGCGTAATTGCAGTACCTGATCGCGGCGGAACTCGACGTGCGCGTAACAGTTACCCTTCCACAACGTCATCGGCCGGCCAGTCTGTTCCGTCACCCATTGGCCGAGGTTTTCGTCCGGGACGAACAGGATATCTTTGCCCTTGGGCGCGGCCTCGACGATTTTCACGGCGTTGCCGCTGGTGCAAATCACATCGGTCAACGCCTTAACCGCGGCGCTGCAGTTGATGTAGGCGATGGTCCAGAAGTTCGGATTGGTCTTCTGCAATTCGGCCAGTTTGTCAGCGGGACAGCTTTCTTCCAGCGAACAGCCCGCGTCTTTGTCCGGCAGCACGACGATTTTGTTCGGATTCAAAATCTTGGCTGTCTCGGCCATGAAATGCACGCCGCAGAAAACGATGACATCCGCGCTGGTTTTGGCTGCCTGCTGCGACAAACCAAGGGAATCGCCCACGTAATCGGCGATCTCCTGGATTTCAGGTACCTGATAATTGTGGGCGAGGATAACGGCGTTGAGCTGTTTTTTAAGCGTGAGAATCTCCCTCGCCAGCGGTTCGAAACGGCGCTGGGGCATGGCCTGGCGGACCTGCAAATCGTTCAGGACCACCTGCGGACTGTCGGTAACTTCAATCATGGTGAAAAGTTACCGCCACGCGTCCGGCGCGTCAAACCGGGAAGAATCAACCCCGTCCCATCACTGCGCAAGCACCCGATAAAACCGCGCCGTGTTGGTTGCCGGATCATTGATCTGGATGAGGTCGATAAAGTTGGGGCCAAACGTGTTTAAGGTCTGCCAATCAACCGGTGGCGTAAGATTCGTAGCGTATTGCACAGTATAATCGGCGTTCAACTGTCCGGCGAATTGGAATTGAAACCCATTGGTCGTCAGCGCCGGCGGTTGCAGTTGCGGCACGTCCGGGAGTACAACGTGGATCACAGTGTTGGTGGCGACGCCGTCGGGATTGTCGTTGTTATACGCCGTGAAAACGACGGTGTAATCGCCGGTATTGGTCCATTGATGGGATTTGGCTGCGCCAGAATTGGTGATGACCGGTCCATCGCCAAACGACCAAGTCACACTCGCCGCGCGACCGTTGATAATTCCCTGAAAGTAACCGATATGCGGATAGAGCAGGCCCGGCGGACTCACCAAGAGGTTGGTTTGATAGGCAAAGAGGCCGACCGACAGGGGGCCGACGAGATTCGAAATGACGACTTCATCACAGCCCATCGAAGGCGGATTGGCCCACGCTTCGCCGTCCAAATCAGTTCCGCTGGTGTAAAGCGCACTGCCCGCGCCGCGGCAGGGCGAAGTTGAGGCAATATGGCACTGGTCAAGCAACTGGGGGTTCACGCTGTTTGCATCTATATTGCCGGCGCCCGATGGCAGCGGCCAAGTGCAGGAATAGGAATACGTTGACGATGAATAATTATCAATGCCCAAGGGATACGGCCAGGAATCGGAGTTATTTACCACAATGCTGTTCCGCACGACGCAGCCGTATGTCCCGCCGCCATAGACACTGCCTCCGTTAAACGGCGCTGTGGAGTAATTGTTGACCACTGTGCAACTATTCAGGGCGGCGTTGTACGCGCCACCGCCGTAGGTCGCCACGTTGTAAGCGACCAGGGAATTATTTATTGTGCCGAAGGCAATGCCGCCGCCGTCAATCGCGGAATTGTTGGTAAGAAGACAATTGAACAAATCCCCGCCCGAGGACCCGCCGCCGTAATTGGCGGCCGAATTTCCGCGAATCAGGCAGTTCCGGCAAAAGTTCGGCAGTGGGTTGGTTGAATTGACGCTGGCGCACCATAACCCGCCCCCGCTTCGCAAGGAGTTATAATCGCCCGTCGAGCGGGTGGCCCCGCCTTGCAGTGTAAAACCGCTCAGCGTCGCTCCATTGGTCAACCACGCACAGCGCACCGCCAATGGTCCGTTGGTGGTCACCGGATCCCAAGCGCCTTGAATAACGGTGACGGCGTACCCACTCTCGCTCATGACCGTCAACGCCTTGTCCAACGCAACCCGGTTGGTCAAATCCCCGGCCATTACTTTCCCACCGGAGACATAAATACCGTTAGTCACCAGCACGATTTCCCCGGACGAGGCGACGTTGACGGCATCCTGGATGGTAGTCGCGGCAGTTGCCCAGGTTGAATAGGGCGATGTCGGATTTATGCCGGCAGCATCAGCACAGTGAATCACGACTTGGACCAGTTGACTGGTCGCCAAGCCGAAAGAGTTGCTCACGACAACCTGATAACCACCGGCATCCGGCGCATCGAAGTCGTTTACTGTCAAATTTGCTGTGCTTGAAGAACTGTTATGCGAGTCATCGTGAATCGGTACACCGTCCTTGCTCCACCAATAGGCAAAGGGAGTTTGCCCGGCGGCTGAGGTGTTAAAGTTCAGCGTGTGAGGGGCCGTGCCGACTTGAAAATTCGGTTGGACAGCAATCACGGGCATCGGCCACCACTCATCACAACCAATGGACGGTGGATTGGTCCACGGCTGGCCATCAATATCTGTGCCGGACAAAGCATTGGTGGTTCCGGCGCCAATGCACGGCGAAGTCATCGCCAGATGAAATCCATCGGCCAGAAGCTGCGGATCAACGTTTGTGTTTCCGACGCCGGCAGGCAGGGGTGACGCGCAACTGAAGCTGAAAGTGCAACTGAAATAGTTGGAGTATGCTTGTCGGTTTGCAAATACGATGCAATTGGTCAAGTTGGCGTAGGAAGCGCCGCCCGCCGAATTCATTGTCACGGTGCAGTTGATGAGCGTGCCATAATAAACTCCACCCGCCTCCTGTCCGGCGAAATTCCCGGTTACCGCGCAGTTCTTCAACAGGCCGTAAGCGGTTCCTCCGCCCTGACCGCCGCTTGGCGTTCCGGAGAGGGCATAGTTGCCGGTAACCAGGCAATTTTTCAGGTTGCAACTGTTGGCACCACCGCCCACCGCACTCACACCATAACCGGGCACACCCAAAACCTTATTACCCATAAGTTGGCAGTTGATTAGCGTTACGCCGACGGCCCCGCCGCCGGCCGCGGCCGCGGCATTACTGATGACCGCACAGTTGGCCACAGTGGACGTGGAAATACCAAACACACCGCCGCCCGCCGCCGGCGTGCCTTGTTGGTAGCTGGTGATGTCTCCTCGAGTTGCTCCGCCTCGAATGGTGAACCCGCTCAAAACGGCGTTGGTGGTGAGCCACGCGCAACGCACCGCACCCGGACCATTAATCAAAATGGGATCCCATGTACCTTGAATCACCGTTGCACACCGTCCGTTGACGCTTTGCACGATGATCGCCTTGTCCACTGACACCCGGTTGGTAATCACTCCGTCCATTGATTTGCCACCGGTGGCATAAACACCATTCGTCACGAGCACGATGTCGCCGGCCACAGACGCCGATATCGCGTCCTGGATATTCGTTGCCGCCGTCGCCCAGGTTGAGTAAGGCGCAACCGGATTTGTTCCGGACACGTCAACGCAGTGAACAACCAATTGCGCTACGGCACTGGTTACGACACCGACAGCGTTGCTGACGACCAGTTGATAACCGCCGGCGTCGGCAAAGTTCACGCCAATGGCCACCAGATTCGTCGTTTGGGTGAAATTGAAATGTCCGTTGTCCTGCAAAGGCACGCTATCCTTCAGCCACCAGCACATGAAAGGCGGCTGGCCGGCGATGGCGGCGCCGCCGACCGTGAAGCCGACCGGGTCGCCGGTCAGTTGAATTTGCGGTGACGTGACCGACGGCGAAGGATCGAACTCGGCGCAGCCGACGGATGGCGGGTTGGCCCAGGCTTTGCCGAAAATGTCCGTGCCGTTCACGACATTCGTCCCGGCTCCAACGCACGGTGAAGTGCTGGTGAGATGAACACCGTCCACAAAAAGTTGAGGAGCGTTCGTAAAATTGCCGATTCCGGTTGCGCCCGGCGTGGTGCAGCAGTACGCAAATGTGATTGGAGCGCCACCGTAATTGGCGCCGCCGTTGTAATAGATGATGCAGTTTGTGGCGCGGACCAGGTTCGGAGCAGTTTGATAAATTCCGCCGTTGGCATTGCTGATCACGGTACAATTCAGCAAAACCGCATTACACACCCCACCGCCAGACCCACCGGAGACACTATTGGACCAAATGAGGCAGTTCTCCAATGTTCCTTGATACGCGCCTCCACCGTAAATGTAGGCCAGGTTGGATACGATTACACAGTTGGCCACCAAAGCGTTTGAAGAAGCGCACCAAACGCCACCGCCGCTGGTGTCCCCACTCGTCTGCGTCGCGCCCCCTCTCAGCGTGAAGCCGATCAACGCCGCATTGTTTGTCAACCACGCGCATCGCGTTGCTGCCGGGTTGCTCATATTTGTGCGCCAGCCTTGAATGACTGTGACCCACGGACCGTTCACGCTTTGCACCGTGACGGCTTTGTTCAGGGCGACGCGGTTGGTCAAACTTCCGGCCATGACCCGGCCGCCCGTTTGATAAATCCCGTTGGTCACCCAAATCTGGTCACCATCACTCGCCACATCAATCGCATCCTGGATATTCGTCGCAGCGGTGGTCCAGCCGGCGTAGGGAGAAACAGGATTGGTGCTAGTCAAATCCACGTAGAGCGTGGCGGAGGAGGCGCGCAGAACTAGAAACGTCAGCCCAACTGTTCCGAGGCAAATGGAAGTGAATTTCATAAGTGCCTGTCTCAGGTTGATTAATGAAAACACTTCTCCTGCACAACGTCAAGAATAAATCCGCCTTCTTTTGCTACCAGAACCCGTCGTTGGCGTCAGACCGCCAACCGGAAGTCAATAACCAGCTGCACTGGCCATCCGATTCAGATTGAAGCACTCCTCTCGCTGCGCAATTCCAGAGCCGCCAATCCAACGTTGCAAACAAATCCGAGGTCGGCTGCGCCACCCGCTTTTTCGACCCCCGGCGATCAACGAGGGCAAGATTATTTCTGCGCTTCGCCAGATTCGGTCTCTGCACCCTCGCCCGGCGATGCTTCCTTGTTTCCGTATTCCACGGGCTTGCGTGACCACCAGGTACCGTTGCTCCAGAGGATTTTGTCTTTGAAGATTTGTCCGTGCAGACCGGTTTGGGGATTGGAGCCCGGAGAAGAACCGAAGCCGCCAAAACCGCGTACGGTCATCGGCCATTCGCTCTGAGAACCGGGTGCGAACAATGTGCCGTCGGCGCAAAACCCCGCCCGGACCGCAACCCGGTTGTTGGGAATCACGAAAAGGAAATTGTCCGTGCAGGCAATCCAGCACGGCCGCTCAATTTTTCCGCCTTCATACCAGATGCCGACCAAAGCCCGATCGCGCTTGCTCAGGACAATTTTATCGGCGCGACCCGGCAACTCCACCACGCCCCAGTTGGGGCTGGCATCCGGCGCATCATTCCAGGTGCCTTGCACACTGGAGCCCGGCATCCACATGTGGGCGGCGTTCTCGACGTTCCCCGCATTATCCGGCTGGCCGGGACCCCAGTTCAGATAATTCGTCGGCGCGCCCGTTACCCAGACGTAGGCATTCGCGGAATTTTTATGCAGCCCAATCCAAAGACCGCGGTTCACCCCACCCAGCGAACTGAAAGTGGAATAGACCCAATCCTGTTCTTTGGCGTTGTTGATGACGGCCAGCGTGCCGCCGAGGCTTTCGGCTTCCGCTTCCGACGTCGTCCAGCCATTCGGCGAGAGCAGGTAATAATCATGGCCGTTGGCAGGGTTGGTAATCGGGCCGGCGATAATTTCGGCGCCGACGCGGAGCGTGGTCGTGCACAACGCAATGGCTACGCTGCAAATTGCGAGGGTGGCTTTCATAATGTTCGAATGGTCGATTGGAACTGGCGCACGAAGCAAGAAAATTGGGACCTGATTATTTTGCGGCTTCGTCGGTCTTGCTTCCGGAGGGCGACTGGCGGTTGCTGTCCGATGAGCTTGCGGCAGTTTTGTATTCGGCTGGCTTGCGCGACCACCAGTTCCCCCGGCTCCATAAAATCTTGCCTTTGACGATTTCCGCGTGCTGTTTCCATTTGGGTGAAAAAAGAAGACCCTCGCTGGTGCAAACAGCGCGGCTCGCGTCCTTGTTCTGGTCAACGGCGAAAAGCAGGTTGTCCGTGGCGGCAATCCAGCATGGCTGATCCGGGTCGCCATTGTCATACCAGGTGCCAATCAAAGATTTTTCCTGTTCCGTGAGAGCCTTCTCGTTCGATTTACCCGGCACCTCAACCACACCATATCGGGACATGCCCTCGCTAGCATCGTTCCAAGACCCACGATGCTCGGCCGGCCATACCTCGGCACAATTCTCAACCCCGCCCGCGTTGTCCGGCTGCCCGTTTTCCCAATTGACGTAATCCACTTTTTCGTCTGTGACCCACGCGAATGGCCCGGCTGGCCATTGCCGGCGCAGCCCAATCCACAGGTTGCGATTCGTGCCGCCGTAAGCGCTGAACCTGGAAAACACCCATTCTTCCTCGGCGGCATCGTTGATGACGACCAGCGTGCCGCCGAGTTGTTCAGCTTCAGCCTCGGAAGCCGACCAGGTGTTGGGCGTGAGCAGGTAATATTCATGCCCGTTGGCCGGATTGGTGATGGGGCCCGCAATAATGGCGGCTTTGACACGGATAGTGGCGGCGAAAAGCAATATGACGGCACTGCAAATGGCGAAAGTTGTTTTCATAATCGTTTGGACGGAAACCCAACAGTCAATGCTCCCGGCCACGACACCGAATTCACCCCGAGAGCACGGTTATTAGAGTTTGATATGTAGTCCGACAATCCGTTCAAACAACTTTACACTGGTACGTTCGCGTCGAATCAAACCGCCAGGTCCGCCAGTGCCGGGTCATGGGCATTGACGGTCTTGCGCATTCTGGCGACGGCGGCTTTGAGGTTGTGCGCGCCAAACAAGGTCGTGCCGCTCACAAAAGTGTCCGCTCCGGCGCGAGCGCATTCGGCGGCGGTCTGGTAATTGATGCCGCCGTCCACGCTGATGCGATACGGCAGTTTCCGCTCCCGGCGCCATGCCTCGGCCTGCTGGATTTTAGGCAGCGTTTCGTGGATGAATTCCTGCCCGCCAAAGCCGGGGTTCACCGTCATGACCAGCAGCAAATCAATTTGTTCGAGGTGCGGTTGGACTTCAGTAATGGCCGTGGGCGGGTTGATGGCGAGGCCAACTTTTTTGCCGAGCGACTTGATTTTCCACAGCAGCGATGTCACCTGATCACCCAGTTCGACGTGGACGATGATTTCGTCGGCGCCGGCTTCGGCGAATGGTTCGAGCAGAATTTCCGGCTGCGAGCACATGAGATGCACGTCAAAAAACAATTTGGACAGCGGGCGTACCGCCCGGACCAGGCCGGGGCCGAAAGAGAGGTTCGGCACGAAATGGCCGTCCATGATGTCCAGGTGCAACCAGTCGGCGCCCGAACGGCTGGCGCGCACGACTTCATCGCCGAAGCGGGTATAGTTGCCGGCGAGTAACGAAGGCGCAATAATCATGGCCGCAAGGATAGAGGATGCCGAGCGGCGGATGAAAGGCGGAAAATAACCAGGCGCGCCGTGGCTTTCAATTCACGGCCTTTGCCATCTGCTGGTTCGCCGGGACGCTGGTCCCGCCATTCTCAGCCCGTTTTCCGTCGAGGCAGCGGCGCACCGCCACGATCAGCGTTTGCGGCTGGTAAGGTTTCTGCAAATAATTCAGTTCCGGTTCGAGCCGGAAATCCTTGCCCACGATGTCCGCACTGTAACCGCTGCTGAAAATGACCTTGAGGTCGGCACGGTCGGCCCACAATTTTTCGGCCAGCTCGCGGCCATTCATGTTTTCGGGCATAATGAGGTCGGTAAGCAGGAGGGCGATGTGGTCTTTCTGTCCGCGCCAGATCTCAACGGCTTCCACGCCGGTGGCAGCCTGTAATACGGTATAGCCGTGTTTCTCGAGCACGCGGGCAACGAGTTCGCGGACAGGTTTTTCGTCCTCGACCAGCAGGATGGTTTCGGTACCGCCGCGGAGGGTGATTTGGGTGGTCGGTTTTTCCGTGGGAGACCGGATCACGCCGGCAAAGGGAATGTAAATGCGGAAGGTGGTGCCCTTGCCGACAGCGCTTTCCACTTCGATCCAGCCCTGGTGCTGTTTGACGATGCCGTAAACGGTGGCGAGGCCGAGGCCAGTGCCTTTGCCGACGGCCTTGGTGGTGAAGAATGGTTCGAAGATGCGCGGCAGAAACTCGGGTGGAATGCCGCTGCCGGTGTCGGTTTTGCTGACGCAAACGAACCGGCCCACGCGCGCTTCGGGATGCCGCAGCACGTGTGCCTCATCCACCTCCACAATCGCCACGCGCACCGCGAGCTGGCCGCCGCGCGGCATGGCATCGCGTGCATTGACGGCGAGATTGAGCAGGACCTGCTCCATCATGCCGGCATCGGCTTCGACCGTGGCGGGCGACTGGCTGTAATTCAACCGCAGCGTGACGTCTTCGCCCAGCATTCGCCCCAGCATGTCGCTCATGTTGCCGATGATTTTGTTCATGTCCAACCGCTTGGGTTGGATGAGCTGGCGGCGGCTGAAGGTGAGCAATTGCCGCGTCAGGCCGGCGGCCCGTTCGGCGGCCAACCCGATTTGCTGGGCCGAGCGCGCCGCCATGTCATCGAGATTATTTGCCTGGAGCAGCGATGCGTGGCCATGGATGACGGTGAGAATATTATTGAAATCGTGCGCAACCCCGCCGGCGAGCTGACCAATGGCCTCCATTTTTTGCGACTGGCGCAGTTGCTCTTCCAGACGCCGTTGCGTCGTGACGTCGCGGAACAGACTGAGCAACAGAAGCGGTTTGCCCGGCAGTTCGACGAGCGAGTCGGCAATTTCAAAAACAATTTCGCGGCCATTGCGGAGCTTGTAGCTGTTCTCCCGTTTGCGGGTGTCAGCACCTTTCTGGAATCGTTGGCGATATTGCGCCAGCATTTCCTCGGTCTCACCGGACTCGACGTAAACCACGGTGAATGGTTTGCCTTCCAGTTCGCTCCGGCTCAGGCCAACCATTTCGCAGAAAGCGCCGTTGACTGCGACAATGACCCCGTTCTTATCGGTCAACCGCATGCCGTCAGCCGAATTGTCCCAGACGGACCGGAACAGGGCTTCGGAACTGCGCAAGGCGGACTCCGCCGCGCGCCGTTCGGTGACGTCGCGCACGTGCAGCAGCAGCGCAGGCTGGCCAGCGTATTCGATGCGGCTGGCGCGGACTTCCACCGGCACCACGTGTCCATTGGCCCTTTCGATTTCACCATCCACCCAGAACAACTCGCCGCCAGCCAGTTTCTGAAAATTGCGGCGCGCCTCCTCGCGTCGCGACGACGGGATCAAATTACTCAAGGCGTTCCGGCCGACGAGTTCCTCCCGCTTGAGGCCGGGCAGCACACAGGCGGCCGGGTTCACGTCGAGCATGTTGCCATTCAGGTCTTCCACAAAAATCGCGTCGGGCGAATTTTCGAACAAATCACGGAACCGACGCTGGCTTTCGCGCAGGTCCTGTTCGACGCGGACGCGTTCGAGCGCGCCCCCGGACTGGTCGGCGAGGGTCTGGAGCGTTTCCAGGTCGCGTTCCGTGTAGGCCCCGGGCTGGCGGTTTTGAATCAACAGTACACCGATGACGCGCTCACCTTTGCGGATGGGGGCGACCATGGTCGAGGCGGAATAGTCTTTCTCCTGGGTGGCCGACAACTTCTCGGCGCCGTTGTTCAGGACCCGCCGGATGAGCGCATTGGCGGTCTTGGGCTGGGGCGAGGAGGGAATTTCAACCCGCTGATTCTCAATCGTGGTGATGTTGAGCAGCGAAAAAACCTCGTCGTGTTCTGCCGAATACAAATCCAGGGCAAAGTCTTCCCATTTGAACAGGGCGTCGGCCGCTTCACAAATAATCTTTGCAGCCTCGGGCGCCGTCGTGGTCGAACTGAGCTGGTGGCTGAGCTTCGAAAAGACGGCGTTGCGATGCTCCACGCGGCGGCGTTCCGTCACGTCGGCCGCCAGCGCCAGGGCGGCGAAACGATTGCGAAAAACGATTGGGCTCCAGGTGACTTCCACGTCAATGAGGCTCCCGTCTTTGCGGCGATGCCGCCAGACCTGGCTGCGGTCGGCGGCGTTTAACGCGACATCGTTGAGGATTTCACTCTTGTCCGACGGCCGAATATCCGCAACCGTCATCGCCAGGAATTCCTCGCGCGCATAACCGTAGTGCCGGGTCGCCGCCTCGTTGACTTCCAAGAATGACTGCGTTTCCAGGTCAAAGACCCACATCGGGTTGGGATTGCCTTGAAAAAGCAGGCGATATTGCTTTTCGCTGCTGCGCACGTCCTCCTCCGCGCGCCACCGATCGGTCACATCGCGGGAGTTGATCACGATGCCGGCCATTTCCGGGTCGTCGAGGCGGTTCCGGCCGACGGTTTCAAGTTGCCTCCATTCGCCTTCCTTTCTTTGATACCGCAATTGGATTTTGAACGTTTGCTCCGGGCGATCGACCCCGGACTGGAACGCCTCCTGGGCGCGCGGCAAATCTTCGGGATGCACATGTGCGAAGGCATTTTGGCCGCGCAATTCCTCGGGCGCGTAACCCAGGACATGCCTGATGGACGGGCTGATGTAGAGAATATTTGCCTGCCGGCTCAAAATGGAAAGCACGTCCAGCGAATTCTCCGTGAGGGCGCGGAAATATTTTTCGCGCCGGACCAGTTCGTTCTCCGCCTCGTGCCGCCGCGCGCGTTCCCCGGCTTCTTGCACCGCGCGGCGGATGGCCGACGCCAGCCGCTCCGGCTGCTGTTTGAGAATATAATCGGTCGCACCCGCTTTCAAACTTTCAATGGCCGCCTGCTCGCCGATGGTGCCGGAGATGAGAATGAACGGCAGGTAGGGGCATTTTTTCTTTACGATGCCCAGCGCATCCAGACCGGTGAACGAGGGCAGGTGAAAATCCGAAAGAATGACGTCGAATGTCTCGGTGTCCAGGGCTGTCTCCAGTTCCTCGCGCGTCTTGACCTGTTTCACCTCTGCATCCAGACCGTCCTGTTCAATCATGGAACGGACCAACTCGGCAAAATCCGGTTCGTCTTCCAGATGAAGGATATGCAGCCGTTTATTCATCGTTTCCGATTGTGACACCTGTGAATCATCCCTGAAAATGCAGCACTCGCAATGCCAGTAATGCGCCAAAAGACGCAGCCGTTCCAACGTCAAAAGCGTTGAAACATGCGGCTTTCGTCGTTGACATTGGCGCGGATTTGATTATCGTTTGGCCCCTTTAATCGAAACGAACTATGCCGAATACCACGTCTGCCGAACGCCGGATGCGCAACAGTCAGCGCAAGCACCTTCACAATCTCAGTGTCAAATCGCGCCTGCGCCGCCTGGAAAAAAATTATCGCGCACTGGTGGACGCGGGAAAGAAGGACGAAGCGATCAAACTGTTGCCCGGCGTCAACTCGGCCCTCGATAAGGCGGTCAAGTCGGGCGTGGTGCACCGTTCTGCCGCCAACCGCAAGAAATCCCGGTTGTCCGTCGCGCTCAACCCCGCAGCGTAGTGACGCGGGCAGCTTGCCGTTGCTTTCAGCCCGGTCCCGAATCTCAGCACCTTGCGGGCGGACCGCCCGCGCCACCATCCCGGCGCCGATGCTGTGGTTGCCGATCACTTGCCGATGGTTGCTTTTGTAAACCGCTTCGATTGCCACAGTCCCATCTTCGCCAGCCGGAAAGCCAGCGCCGTGCCCAGGCACCCGAAACCGTATTTCAGGCTCCGGCGGAAATTGATGGACGACGCCTCAGGAAAATATTTCGTCGGGCAACTCACCTCGCCGATCGTGAATCCGTGCCAGAGAATTTGGGCGAGCATCTGGTTGTCGAAGACAAAGTCGTCGGAGTTTTCCGCCAGGGGGAGCGTCTCCAGGACTTCGCGTGAAAAGGCCCGGTAGCCGGTGTGATATTCCGAAAGTTTTGCGCCAAGCAAAATGTTTTCGGCCAGGG
>Ga0335081_10012124_pt1 | contig 13964 bp, 8 predicted proteins | sample Lox_Sample_35_FD_206713 | JGI IMG/M metagenome (GOLD analysis project Ga0335081, IMG submission 206713) | Soil microbial communities from Loxahatchee National Wildlife Refuge, Florida, United States - Lox_Sample_3.5 | ecosystem: Environmental > Terrestrial > Soil > Wetlands | place: USA: Florida... | reverse complement strand
AGCCAGTTTGTAGCCTTCACTTCCCATATCGGTTTTAATGGATTCGAGCGAACTCAACAGTTGTCTGGCAAAAGTGACCCATTTCGTACGAGACTTGAACGCGGATACCGGTTCCCCACGATGCTGGCCCGGAAAACTGATTTCACGAAATTCTAGAATCTCAACTTCAATATCTTTTCCGCTCCGACGCAAATTCCAGTGCAGCTCTCCGGGTTCTTGGAACCAACAGCAATCTGCCGCCTCTACGGTTTGTAGACTTTGGACAGCGTCAACGAGGTCACGTAGCACATCGACTGGTGAGTATCGACCCCCTGATAGAAACCCCGAAGTCGATCGTGGATGACAAAGAAGAAGTCCTGCGGCGTCTTCACTCCGTTCAGTGGGGTTGGTAATGTGCGAGCATCGCCAGGCAGGACTCCTGCTCTAAAAGCACCCAAGCGGCGCATGCCAACTAACTGTGCCGAACCGTGCCAGATTACCAAGGAGCCTTAAAGGGGAGAGCTCCTGCTCTAAAAGCATCGGCGCGAAGCAGGCGATTTTTTTGCTGTGCCAAAACTGTGCCAGAATCCAACGTTTTGGTGCCATTCGGGTTAGCTCTTGAGCGAAAGCAGACTCCCCGATTTGTTGGAAACGTTAGTATTTAGAAGCAAGCGAGGGAGTTGTTGGAGTCGCTCGGTGCGCGCCCAAGGCAGGCGCGCTACCAGGCTGCGCTACGCCCCGACTGACTAGCTTTGTGTTCTACTGTACTTCGTAAACGCGCTTCCACTCGGCCTGATCGGAGCGATTCTAACGAGGCTACGCCGTCTCAAAACGAGCACGAGCGCGACGAAGCGACCGGCATCCATCAAAGCTCCGGGGACTAGGACAGCGCCTGCAGCGTTTCGACCGGAAGTTTTGCCGCTTCCCAGCCTGCGATGCCGCCGGCAATCTCGCTGACGCGAGTAAACCCGCTTCGTTGCAACAGGCTTGCGGCGATGGACGAACGGTAACCGCCAGCGCAGTAGACCAGCAGTGGCCGGTCTTTCGGCAGCATCGGCAAGTTCTCCGGCAGACGGTTTAGCGGAATACCCACGCTGCCGCCGATGTGTCTCTGTTCACGCTCGCGAGGCGCGCGCACGTCGACGGCCAATGGCCCCTCATCGGATGCCAGCAATTCCGCGGCGAATTGCGCACTCACGCGCGCCGTCGACGCGACCAGTTCCGGCCGCGATTCCAGGCTACGCAAGCCATTCTGCAGATATCCCGCGATGTGATCGAACCCGATGCGTCCGAGCCGGATGGCCGATTCGCTTTCGCGTCCTGGAGCCGCGATGATGACAATCGGATGGGCTTGATCGAGCATGGTCCCGGCCCACGTGGCATACTGGCCTCCGAGGCCGATGTTGATGCTGCGGGTGAGGTGCGCCGCGGCGAATTCATCGGGATCCCGCGTGTCAAGGATTTGCGCGCCGGCAGATTGCAGTTGCAGCACGGCCTCGAGCGTCAGCGGGTTCATCTCGCGCGCCAGCGCCTGGTCCAGTGTCGGCCGCTCTTCGCTATTCAACACAGCGTCATAGGTGAAATAGGCGGGAGCGTCTGGCTGATCGGCGGTCACCACCTGGACGAAGGCTTCTTTGCTCATGGGCTGCAGCGCGTAGTTGAATCGCCGCTGTTCGCCCAGCGTGGATACGGTCTCTTTGCCAATCGCCTTTCCGCACAGCGAACCTGCTCCGTGAGCAGGGTAGACGAGGGCGGCATCGGGCAGCGGCAGCAGTTTCGTGTGCAACGAATCGAACAGCATGCCGCCCAACTCTGTGGCCGACCAGCCCAGAGCGACACGCAAGTCAGGCCGACCGACGTCGCCGATGAACAACGTGTCGCCGGTGAGTACGGCATGCGGTTGCGTATCGCTGGCGTTCAGGTCGTAAACGAGAATCGAAATCGACTCCGGAGTATGGCCCGGCGTCTCCAGCATCTTCAGGCGCACGCGTCCGAATTCCACCACGTCGCCATCCTTGAGTGGTGTAAATGCATACGCTGCTTTTGCAGCAGCGCCGAGATAAATAGTTGCGCCCACGCGATCGCGCAGTTCCAGATGTCCGGCGACGAAATCGGCATGCAGATGTGTCAGGAAGACGTGCCCGATCTTGAGCTGTTTCTCGGCGGCTAAGGCGACGTACTGGTCGGTGTCTCGTTGCGGGTCGACGACGGCAGCTGTGCCTGTGGCTTCATCACCAATCAAGTAGGAAGCGTGTGCCAGGCACGGCAGATAGAACTGCTTGAAGATCACACTGACCTCGCTTCGCGTATGCTACTTCGGCTGGGAGACGATCCGCAAATAAGGCCGTGGCGCCTTCCAGCCGTCGGGATACTTCTGTTTGGCCTCTTCGTCGGAAACGGAATTCAGGATGATCACATCGTCGCCCTGTTTCCAGTTCACCGGTGTGGCCACTTTGTGCTTGGCCGTGAGTTGTATGGAATCGAGCACGCGCAACACTTCGTCGAAGTTGCGCCCGGTGCTCATCGGATAGCTGAGCATCAGCTTGATTTTTTTGTCCGGTCCGATTACGAAGACGGTGCGCACCGCGGCATTGTCTGCCGCCGTTCGCCCTTCGCAGCTCTCTCCGCTCTGGGCGGGCAGCATGTTGTAGAGTTTGGCCACTTTCAGTTCCGGGTCCCCAATCATCGGGTAGTTCACTTTGTGGCCTTGCGTCTCTTCGATGTCCACGGCCCACTTGGCATGACTGCTCACTGGGTCCACGCTTAGTCCGATGATTTTGCAGTTGCGCTTTGCAAATTCGGGCTGCAGCCCGGCCATATAGCCCAGTTCGGTGGTGCAGACTGGCGTGAAGTCCTTAGGATGCGAAAACAGAATGGCCCAGCCGTTGCCGATCCATTCGTGGAAATTCAGCGTGCCCTGCGAGGTTTCCGCGGTGAAGTTGGGAGCTTCGTCATTGATGCGCAACATGGTCCGTGCATCTCCTGGAGAGTATTCTTCTTTCTTGGGCCGGCACCTGGAACCATCCCTCTGCTCTTTAGAGTCGGGAACAGCGCAAAGAATGTGTCCTTCGGTCGGGACTCCGTCAACTTAATATTACCGTTCTGCTTCCCTGGAAACAAAGAATGGCCACGAAAGTAGGACCGCAGCGCGGTCGCGGCCATCAAAACACCATCTGCGCGAAAGCGAAAGGAACCATTCGACCCTGCGGGGCTTCTCTCGGAGCCAGCCAGTCGCTCTACGCCGCCTCAAGCGCCCGCAGCGAGATTAGAGCCGGCAGATGAGTAGCTCTCGCTCGTAGACCATCTCTTTGGGGAGGTGGTCGTGCAACTGGATGAATAACTCTTCGTGTTCGATCACTTCTTTATGCCATGCCTCGCGATCAAATCGCTGCGCCGCTTCGAATTTCTCCTTTGAGAAATCGAGTCCCTTCCATTCCATGTCTTCGTATTTGGGCATCCAGCCAATGGGCGTTTCCCTGGCCAGCGCCCGTCCCTTGGTGCGATCCACGATCCATTTCAGAACCCGCATATTCTCCGAATAGCCGGGCCACAGGAACTTGCCTTCGCCATCTTTGCGGAACCAGTTGACATGAAAAATTCGCGGCGTCAGCGTCAGCGATCGCTGCATCTTGATCCAGTGGCGGAAGTAATCGCCCATGTGATAGCCGCAAAAGGGAAGCATGGCCATCGGGTCGCGGCGAACTTTGCCAACTGCGCCCGCTGCCGCCGCCGTGGTCTCCGAGCCCATGGTCGCTCCGATGTAGACGCCGGAGCTCCAATTAAAAGCCTGAAAGACCAGCGGCATGGTCGTGGCACGCCGTCCGCCGAAAATAATGGCACTGATGGGAACGCCGCTGGGATCTTCCCACGCCGGGTCAATGGTCGGGCATTGCGACGCCGGCGCTGTGAATCGCGCGTTCGGATGCGCTGCCTTGGCGCCAGTCTCTTGCGCAATTTCCGGAGTCCACCGCTGGCCCTTCCAATCGAGGCACTCGGCGGGCGGTGTGTCCGTCATGCCTTCCCACCAAACGCCGCCGTTCGGCGTAAGCGCGACGTTGGTGAATATTGAGTTCTTGGCCAACGTGGCCATCGCATTGCGATTGGTCTTGACCGACGTGCCGGGAGCGACGCCAAAAAATCCTGCCTCAGGATTGATCGCGCGCAGGAACCCGTTCTCATCCGGACGAATCCACGCGATATCGTCCCCCACCGTCCAAACCTTCCAGCCTTCAAATCCCTTCGGAGGGATCATCATGGCGAAATTTGTTTTTCCGCAGGCGCTGGGAAACGCCGCAGCCACGTAAGTCTTTTCGCCGGCGGGATTTTCCACGCCCAGAATCAGCATGTGCTCCGCCATCCAGCCTTCGTCGCGAGCAATGTTCGAAGCGATGCGCAAACCAAAGCATTTCTTGCCGAGAAGCGCATTTCCGCCATATCCCGAGCCGAACGACCAGATCTCGCGCGTCTCCGGGAAATGCACAATGTACTTCTCTTTGTTGCACGGCCACGGCACGTCCTTCTGGCCTGGCGAAAGCGGCACACCCACGGAATGCATGCACGGAACGACGCGTGGAATCCCCGTGTCAATCTGCTGAAAAGCCGGCAAGCCAATGCGCGCCATGATGCGCATGCTGGCCACCACGTACGGGGAATCCGTCAACTGCACGCCAATCTGCGACATCGGCGAACCGAACGGACCCATGCTGTAGCCCAGCACGTACATGGTGCGCCCGCGCATCGCCCCGTTGAAAAGCCCCTTCAGTCTTTTCCGCATTTCATAGGGGTTTTCCCAATTGTTGGTCGGGCCGGCGCTGTCCTTCGAGAGGGAACAGATGAACGTCCGGTCCTCCACACGCGCGACATCGTTGGCATCCGATCGCGCGTAGTAGCAGCCAGGCCAGAGCTCCGGATTCAGTTTGGTCAGCGTTCCGGCCGCAAGCATTTCCTGCAACAGCAGTTCATTTTCTTCCGCCGAGCCGTCCACCCAGTGGATTCTCGCCGGTTTCGCAAGTTCCGCCATCTTCTCGACCCAGCGCAGCAGATGTTCATTCTTGCTGAGAGGCACAGCCGGGTTCCGGCCGAGCGCGCTGGTAACGTGTTTTGCGGCTGTTTCGAGCATAGATTTATCTCATCCCCGGTATCAACTTTACTAGGAGTGATAGGCAAAGGGAAATAGCCACCCGTCCAGCCGTCTCGCATGTGCCCGCGACGCCTGGCGCCTACGCCGCTGGTACTGGCGTCTCTTCTTCCGCTTTGTCTCGATACAGAAGGTAGTGGATGGCGGGGGTAAATACCAACGACAAGACCATGGAGCTTAAGATTCCGCCGATTACGGTGATGGCCAGCGGCTGCAGCATCTGTGAACCGGCGCCGATCGCAAACGCCAGGGGCGCCATACCGGCTACCGTCGCCAGCGCGGTCATTAATATCGGCCGCAATCGGCGTCGGCCGGACTGAATCATGGCTTCCTCGGGAGAAAACCCGAGCTTGCGAAAGCGTTGGTCGGCATCCAGCAGCAAAATGCCGTTCTTCGCGACGATGCCAATGACCATGATCATGCCCATGAAGGAGGCAACATTGAACGTCACGCGGGTCACGAGCAACGCCACCAGCCCGCCAAACAGCGAAAGCAAAGCCGAGGCTAAAATCGCCGCCGGGGCGGAAAACGTCCGGAACTCGAACAGCAACACGCTGAACAACAGCAGAAGCGCCAGAATCAGCACCATCGAGAGCTCCCGGAACGACTGCTGCTGCACCTGGTACTTGCCGCCGAACTCGATGCGGATGGAAGCTGGCAGATGCAGATCGCCAATCGCTTTTTGTACTGCGGCGATCCCGCTGCCCAGTCCCGTGCCCTCCAAGGAAGCGGTCACTTCGACCATGCGTTGGAGATTCTCCCGCCGAATTTCAATCTGGCCCGCATCTAGCGTTACGCTGGCTAGCGATCCCAGTGTGGCGCTGTGCCCCGTCGCGCTGCCGACCAGTGTGTTGCTCATCCGGTCCAGCGAGGCCCGGCTCTGCTCGGGAAAACGGACGCGAATCGGATACGCCCGATCGTTGAGAATAACCGGCGTTGCCGCCGGCTCGCCCTCCAGGATTGCCGAGGCATCCACGGCGATTTCCTCTGGCGTGAAGCCGGAGCGCGCGGCGACCGCGGGATTGATCTGGTAGGTCACCGCTGGCCCGCTGGTCGAATTCTCAATCCCGTCGAGAATGTCCACCACAGGGTGCTTGTCTCCAATTTGAATTTTGTCTATGCCGTCCGCCACTCGCGGCGCGGTTTCCTCCAGCAGCTTCCCGTCTTCCGAAAACAGCTTGATGACCACGGCCTGCGGTTCGTTTGAGAGGTCGCCGATCATGTCCTGCAATACCTGCACGAATTCCACTTTGGTGCCCGGCTCGCTCTGCTCGATGCGGCCGCGGACATCGTCAATGACTTCCTCGATGCCCCGGTCGCGGTCCCGCTTCAGCCGCACCGTGAAGTCGCCGCGATTCGCCTCCGTAACCGCAGCCAGCCCCAGTTCCAGACCCGTGCGGCGTGAAGTGTTCTCGATTTCCGGCGTGCTGTGCAGAATCTTGTCAATGCGCAGCAGGATGCGATCGGATTCTGCCAGCGAGCTTCCGGGAGGAGTGTGGTAGTCCAAGATAAAACCACCTTCATCCATTTCCGGCAGCAAATCCGTCTCTAGCACAACGATGCCGATAAAGACCGACACCGCCACCAGCACAACCGAGCTTACGGCCAGAACCCACGGCCGCTTCAACACTGCCCGCATCGTCCGCGCGTAGAAACTCACGACCCTGCGAAAAAAGCCGGAAATATGAGCTTCCTCCACCTCAAGAAGGGACGCGGCCGTCAAATCGCTGGAAGCACCCGGCGCCTCCGGCGTCGCTGTGCCCTCCTTTGTCTCGCTCATTCCCACACGATCCGCCCGGCGAACCAGATGCAGGCTCAGCGTCGGCGTCCACGTGAGAGCCAAGAGCAGGGAAGTGAACAGCGAAACGGTCATGGTAATCGCCAGGGCTCGGAAAAAGCTGCCGACCACCCCCGTAGTGGAAATGAGCGGGAGGAATACGACGATGGGCGTGATCGTGGATCCGATCAGCGGGACGGTCAATTCTCGCAGCGCGCTGCGAATCGCTTGCGTGCGGCTCTGCCCAGCGTCGCGATGGAGCACAATGTTCTCTAGCACCACGATGGCGTCGTCAATCACCAGCCCCACCGCCGCAGCCAGGCCGCCCAGGGTCATCAAGTTGAAACTCTGGCCGGTCAGATACAGCACGATGAACGTAATCAGCAACGTCGTGGGAATCACCAGGCCCGCCACCAGCGACGATCCCCAGTCGCGCAGGAACAGCACCAGCACAATCGAGGAGAGAATCAGGCCAAGCAGAACGGCGTCGCGCACGCTGGCGATGGAATCGTGCACGATCGTGGATTGATCGTAGAACGGTTCGAGGTGCACCCCCGGAGGAAGCGACTGCGACAGCTCTTTGATCGTGTCGTGAACTTCGTTGGCCACCTGAAGAGTATTGCTGTCCGGCTGGCGACTCACGTTCAAGAGCACCGCCGGTTTCCCGTTTGCCGTCACGATGGTGTAAACCGGCGCGACGGAGGGCGAGATTGTTGCAATATCCGCCAGACGAAGGGGCACTCCGCTCGGCGAACTCTTCACCACGATCTGCCCAATCTGCTCCGGAGTTCGCACCTGCCCGCTAACCAGGCCCAGTGTTAGCGTGTGTTCGCGCTCGATCAATCCCGGCGAATCAATGAGGTTTGTTCGCCGAATGGATTCCAGAATGTCGGAGACCGTCACTCCAGCGGCCAGCAGCCGCGCGGGGTCGGGCATCACCTGAAACTCAGGGACCCGCCCGCCTTGAATCACGACCGTGGCAACGCCATCCAGCCGGTTGATGCGCGGCTTCAAGTCGTACGTCGCGATCTCCCACAATTTGTTCGGCGGCACGCTGTCGGACGTCAGGCTGTAGCCAAGGATAGGAAACGCCGCAAAGGTCAGCCGGTGTGTTTGGACCTTTGCTCCGGGCGGAAGCTCGGATTGCAAACGCGCCACCACCGCGTCCACGCGCTGTAGCGTCAAGATCATGTCGCTCTTCCAATCGAAGAAGAGGTCGACCTCCGCGTCCCCACGGCTGGTGATCGACTGCACTTTTTGCAATCCGGGAACGCTGTTGACCGCCTCCTCGATGGGCCGCGTGATCGTCACCAGCATCTGGTCAATCGGCATCACGCCGTTATCGACACCAATGACGATGCGCGGGAAATTCGTGTTAGGGAAAACAGAAACAGGGATCGAAAACGCGACGTAACCGCCAACCAGTGCCAAGCTGACTATCAAAAACAAAATCGGGCGGGAGAGGCGCTGGAACCACGGCGCGCTTGCCTGGCCTTCGTGAACATGTGTGTGTAATTCGGGACGAAGCTCCATACGCCGCTATTCCTGGTCCTTATCGTCAGGTTTCTTTGCGTCGCCGGCTTTGTCATCCTTGTCCGCTTTGTCGGACTTTTCGCCCGATTCACTCTCCGCGGACGCCGGAGCTTCGATCTTGATCTTCGTTTTGTCGGGCAAGGCATATCCGCCCGAAACAATCACCGCATCGCCTGCATTAATGCCGCTTACGATCTGCGCCATCGTGCTGTTCCGGATGCCCACTTGCACTGTCTTCTGATGCGCGACATTGTCCGACCCAGCGGTCAAGACGTAGTCCGCGCCGTCCGCGTTCTTGAATACCGCACTCGCCGGCACGCCGATGGCGTCCTTCACCGTTTTCGCGGTCATCGCGACTTCCACTGTCACTCCCGCCTTCAACGCGGGGCTCGTTCTGTTCGCTTCGACCCACACCTCCAGCGTGGTGCTCCCCGGATCGAGCGCCGGACTGACCAACGTCACGTGCCCCTTAATCGGGTCATCCACGCCAGGCACTTTTAGTTCCGCTGGGTCACCCACCTTCAGAGCCGCCGCCTCCGCCTGCGCCACGTGCGCTTTGGCAATCAGCCGCGACAAGTTCATCACCGTCAGTATTGGCTGATTGGCGGTTGCCAGATCCCCTTCATAGAGCGGACGATCGGTTACGACTCCATCGATCGGGCTTAGAATCCTCGAATAACTTAGTTGCGCCTCCGCGCCCTTGTACTTGCCCTCCGCCGAGAGCCGCGAACCTTGCGCCGATTTCAGCGCTTGTTCTTTGCCCAGCCGTTGCAAATCTGCGAGCTGCTTCTGCGCTTGCTCGTTCTGCGACCGCGCCTGGACCAGGGTTACTTCCGCCGCATCCAGATCGCGCCGCGGAATCGCGCCTTGCTGAAACAACTCCTTCCGGCTGTCGTAAACCTTTTGCTGTGCTTCAAACGCCGATTTCGCGGCCTCCGCGTCCAACTCCGCTTTCTGGATTTGTTGCGGCAAGCTTGCGCCCACCGTCGTGTTATAGGTGGCATCCGCTTGCTCGAAGTCCCCTTTGCTAGACTCCGCGGCCGCAGTGAGGTCCGCATTCTCTAGTTCCGCCAGCAACTGCCCTTTCTTCACCGGCGTGCCGCGCTGCACTAAGAATTTCTTCACTGTCGAAGTAATTTTCGGAGCAACATTGGCTTGCTCCAGCGGAAAGACCACGGCTTCGGCCGAGACGATCTGCGAGATCGGCCCTCGCTGCGCCGGTGCCGTCTGCACACTGACGACCGGCTCCTTTTCCGTTTCACTTTTGCCGCACCCGGCTAGCAACATCATGCCCAGCGCCGCAGACGCGCCGCTTGCCAACCGCATTCCTCGCCACTTTTCTTGCATTCTTTTCCGTTTCATGGAGTCGTCAGCACCCCAGTAAGAGTTTGCAAATCTGCCAGCGCCACGCGATACCGCACCGCCCCATCCTGATACGCACTGTTTGCCAATGCTGCGGTCGTCTGCGCGTCCACCACTTCCAGCACTGTGGATTCTCCGCTCTTGTAACGCAGGGTCGTGAGCCGCAGGCTGTCCGCCGCCAGCTGCGCCGATCGGTTGAGTCCATCCATCTCATTCAGCGCCGTTTCTGCTTCGGCATAGAGCGACTTGATTTCGGCCAGCAGCTTGCGCTGGGCCAGGGAGAGCTCCCGGTTCGCCTGCGCCCGCCGCAGTTCGGCTTGCTTCACCTTGCTTTGCGTCGTACCCCAATTCCAAATGGGAATATTCAACGTGGCGCTGACCGAGGAGCCCACGTTCGAAAAGGTTTGTCCGTTGACCCGCATCGGAAAATTCACTCCAAAGTTCGGCGCATCAATCCCATACCAATAATCAAGCCCCAGCGCCGGCAAATAACCCGCGCGCGCCGCGGTGACATCGTGACCAGCGGCATGTGTCGCCTCCAGAGCAGCGCGCACGTCCGGATTCTCTTGCGCGGCGCGCTGTTGTACCTCTTCCAGGGTCGGCAGCGGAACGCTCGCGTGCAAATCATCGGCGAGTTCGAAATTGTCGTTGAAGTCCGGGAAGATCAGAACTGCCAGATCCAGCCGCGCGTTCAGATAGCCTAGTTGCGCCTCCTGGAACTGCCTTCGTCGGTCGTTCGCTTGCAGCTCCGCCTTGATCACATCCGCATGCGCAACTTCTCCGCCTTTTTCGAGCTCCTGCGTCAACTTCAGAAAACTGTCGCCCTCCTCCGCGGCCTTTCGCGCCGTTTCCAGCTTTTCCTGCGCTGCTGCCATGGTGTAGTAGCTCTGCACTACAATGACTACCAGGCCGCGCGACGCAATCTCCGCCCGCGCGCGTGCCAGCGCTGCGTTGGCCGAGGCGCGCCGAAAGGCAGCAATGTCGGCCAGATCAACCGTTTCGTGCACATTGGCTTGGCTGATGTATTCGTGCACCGCATTGTTCGCGATGTACAGCACCGGCACACCCGTCTCCGCCGCCAGCGCGGCTGGCGCAGCCTGCGAGTAGAGCGCCTGGTTGTTGTACGTCACGCTCGGCAGCAGCGCAGCGCCCGCCTGGTGGCGATCCTGCCGTGCCAGCGCAGCATCCGTCTGCGCCGCCTGGAACTGCGTGCTGTTTACTCGCGCGCGCTCCAGCGCGTTCTGGAGCGTCAATCGCAGCGGAGCGTTCGCCGGAGCCGCTCCAGCCGCCGGACTTTGACTTGCTGGTGCGTTCGCTTCCACCGCCGCCGTTACCTTTGCCTTTGGGTTATCCGGCTGCTGGCCACGCCCTGGAAATGCCGCGACCGCCAGGCTGGCGCACGCAACAAGGAGCAATCGGTGGAAGAAAGGGCCACGTTTCACGGGGAATTTCCTCAAATGGCTCTAGAGTTCAGAGCTTCGCTATTTCCCAAAGCCGAATTTAGCGGCTCCGAGATAAATGGACGATTAATCGCTTTCGGTCGGAACCGCCTGATGCATCGGCAGATATACCGCAAAATGGCTTCCGCGCGCGTCGGAGTGCGCCAGTTCCAGCCGCCCGTGATGCGCCTCCGCAATCCACTGCGCAATGGAAAGGCCCAGCCCGGCTCCCCCGTCGTTTCCCACCCGCGATCGCGCTTGATCCACCCGGAAAAATCGCTCGAAGACCCGCGATTGCAGCTCCGCCGGGATTCCCGTGCCCGTGTCCTTCACATGCACTTCGCAGCCCTCGGCGCCCGCTCGGCACGCGATTTCCACTTGTCCCCCTGGCGCCGTATATTTGATCGCGTTGTCCAGCAAATTCAGAATCATTCGCCGCAGCAGGTCCGGGTCTCCCTGCAACAGACATTCCGACCCCGCATCCACTTTCAGTTCAATATTCTTCTCCCGCGCTAGCGTCCGCACCGAATGGGCGCACTCCGCGGCCACTTCCTCCAGATACACATCTTGCGGCGCCAAGCGGTATTGCCCCGAGTCGGCCCGCGTCAGTGTAAACAGGTCCTCCACAATCTTGATGAGCCGCGAAGTCTCTTCATGCAGGATTCGTAGTGACTCCAGATAGTCCTCCGCCGTCCGCCCTTTCTGCGACAGCGCCACTTCTGCTTCTCCGCGCAGAATCGCCAACGGCGTGCGCAGTTCGTGAGAAGCATCCGCGATGAACCGGCGCTGCCGCTCAAACGATTCATCCAGGCGGTTCAGCAAGTCGTTGAAAATCGTGGCCAGCTGCCCCAGTTCGTCGTTCGCATTTTGTACGGGCAGCCGCTCGTGCAGGTTCGTTGCTCCGATGCGCCGTGCCTGTGCGCCCATCGCTACCACCGGCGCCAAACTCTTTCGTGCCAGGATGTAGCCCCCCGTTCCCGCCAGCAGCAGCCCCAGAAGAATCATCCACGCGAACGTTCCCCAAATTGCTTCTAGCGTTTCATTCTGCGCGTGCAGCGAATGGAGAATCATGAGCAGCAGGGTTTGCTCATTCGCCTTCACGTGACGCGAATAAACGCGATGCCGCGATCCACCCATCGTTCTTAAGTCTGCATCCTTGTCCTGTGCGGATTTCTCAAGTTGTCGGAACTCATCCGATTGCAGGACGCGCGCTAATCGCTTGTCGAGCGCCGCGGGCGACGCGATGTCGTTGGATGTCGCAATCACCGCCCCGCCGGGATCCAACACCACGAAAGCGTCGTTGTTTGAGCGGTGTTCGATCATCGCTTGCCGCGCCGCGGAGAGCACGGCTGCAGCGCCCCCGTTTTGCTCATCCGCCAATTCCGCCTGAAAGGTCACGACAAACGAGTCGGCCAGCGCGGCCAGGTCGGCGTCCGTCCGTTGCATCGACGTCTGCCGCACAATGAAATACGTCGACGCACACACGACCACCAGCACCACGGCCAGCACCGCCGAATACCACGCCGTCAGCCGCACGCGCACCGAATCAAACATGTTTCTTGCGTTCCGCCGCACCGCTTTTGCCTTCCGCGCCGCCCATGCGCGCACGTCCGCCGCGGCCCACATCTGTATCCGCTCGCAGGATGTACCCCGCCCCTCTTCGTGTCTGCAACAGCTCCGCGCTTCCGTCCGGATCAATCTTCCGCCGCAGCCGGTTGATATACACCTCAATCAAATTCGAAAAAGGATCAAACGTTTCATCCCACACATGCTCCGCAATGTCCGCCCGGCTCACCACGCGCCCCGCGTTACGCACCAGATATTCCAGCAGGGCATACTCTTTATGCGTCAGCGCGATCGCCTCCCCACTGCGCATCGCGCTTTGCGTCGCGGTGTCCAGCACCAAATCTCCCACCGCCAGTTTTGGCGGATGCAATTCCGTCGAACGCCGCAACAGCGCTCGCAGCCGCGCTAGCAGCTCGCGAAACTCAAACGGCTTCGTCAGGTAATCGTCCGCCCCGCGATCCAATCCGCTGACGCGATCCTCCACGGCATCCCGCGCGGTCAGCATCAGGATCGGCATCCGCCGGCCCGCCTTGCGAATCCGCCGGCACACTTCGAAACCATCCGGCGCCGGAATCATCACGTCCAGAATAATCAGGTCGTACGTGTTGATGTCCGCCTGGTACAGCGCTTCTTCCCCCGTCGCCACCGTGTCCACCGCGTACGCCTGCTCCCGCAGTCCCTTCACCACGAACCGCCGCACGCCCGGATCGTCCTCGACCAGCAATATCCTCATGTCCGCATCATACGTGAAAGCGCCATCACCGCGTGTGTTGCGCTCTAATCGACGCTTCCACAGCCATTCACCAGCTCCCCCGCCACTCGAAATATCTCTTTAATGTCCGATTCACGCAACGTTCACACTTCGCTGCCTAATATCTCGCGAGCGCCTTCCCATGAACATTCTGGTCGTCGAAGACGATGCACAAATGGCCGAGTTGTTGGTGCGCGGCCTCCGCGAAGAATCCTATGACGTGGATCTGGCCCGCGATGGCAGCGCCGCGCTGCGACTCTGCGGCAAAAGCTCCTTTGATCTCATTCTCTTGGACGTCATGATACCCGGCGCTGATGGCCTGGAGGTCGCGCGCCGCCTGCGCCTCCGCGGCGAACAAACTCCTGTCTTGATGCTGACCGCCCGCGACTCCGTTCCCGATGTCGTGAACGGTCTCGATGC
>Ga0335081_10012122_pt1 | contig 13965 bp, 6 predicted proteins | sample Lox_Sample_35_FD_206713 | JGI IMG/M metagenome (GOLD analysis project Ga0335081, IMG submission 206713) | Soil microbial communities from Loxahatchee National Wildlife Refuge, Florida, United States - Lox_Sample_3.5 | ecosystem: Environmental > Terrestrial > Soil > Wetlands | place: USA: Florida... | reverse complement strand
GAATGGCCTGGAATAGAACCAAAGAACGAGTGGGTGCAGGCCTTCCAATGGGTTCGCGACCACACGCCCACCGACGCCTTTTTCGCCCTAAACCCTCGCTACATGGATCTTTCCGGCGAGGATGAGCAGGGTTTCCGGGCCATCGCGCAGCGCAGCCAACTGGCGGATTCAGTCAAGGACTCGGGCGCGGTCTCCATGTTTCCGGTCATGGCGGACGAGTGGCTTCGCCAAGTGGAGGCGCAGAGTGGCTGGGAACATTTTCAACTTATTGATTTCGAACGACTGAAGGCCGCGTACGGCGTGAATTGGATCGTTGTGGAGCAACCGAATGTGACAGGGCTGGAGTGTCCTTATCGGAACTCGACGGTTAAGGTTTGTCGGCTGCCGTAGTTAGTCCGCGTGGCTGGCAGCCGGCGATGCTGGCCCTGGCAAATCCGCTCTTCTGCTGCTTCGGAACCGTAGCCGATCCATGTACAGGTAGACCACGGGAGTAGTGAAGAGCGTCAGCGCCTGGCTCACGATCAGTCCGCCGATGATAGTGATGCCCAGCGGGCGTCGCAGCTCAAACCCAACGCCAGTCCCCAGCGCCAGAGGCAGTGCGCCGAGCAGTGCGGCAGCGGTGGTCATCATGATGGGACGGAAGCGAAGCAAGCACGCCTCATGGATCGCATCCAGCGGCGACTTGCCCTCCTTGCGCTCCGCTTCCAGCGCGAAATCGATCATCATGATCGCGTTTTTCTTCACCAGTCCAATCAACAGGATGATGCCGATCATCCCGATCACGTTCAATTCCATCCCTATGAGTTTGAGCGCAAGGAATGCACCGACTCCGGCCGAAGGAATGGTCGACAGAATAGTTACCGGATGAATAAAGCTTTCATACAAAATCCCTAGCACGATATAAACCGCCAGCACGGCAGTAATAAGCAGCACCATTTCGCCCTTCAGCGAGTCCTGAAACGCTGCCGCCGTGCCCTGGAAGCTGGCATGGATCGTAGCCGGAAATCGTATCGTCTGCTCCGCCCGCTCGATTACCTCGGTTGCTTCTCCCAGCGAGACGCCCGGCGCCAAATTGAAAGAAATCGTCACCGAGGGCCATTGTCCCTGGTGGCTTACTGCCAATGAAGTGTTCGACGGACCAAAGTGACTGAAAGCTGAAAGCGGGACCATTTTGCCTGTGGAAGAGCGCACGTAAACCGTCTGCAGGACGTCGGGACTTTGCTGGAATTCCGGCGCGACCTCCATCACCACGTGATATTGATTTAGGGATTCATAGATGGTCGAGACTTGCCGCTGTCCGAATGCGTCGTAAAGAACCGTGTCGATATCTGCGGCTGCGATACCTAGCCGGGAGGCCGTGTCGCGATCAATAATCACGCTCGCCTGCAGACCCTTGTCCTGCTGGTCGGTGTTGACCTGCCGGAGCTGGGACAGCGCGCGCATTTTCAGCAACAGCTGTGGCGCCCACTCATTTAATTCAGCCAGATCCTCGCCTTGCAAGGTGTATTGATATTGCGCCTGGCTGACGCGTCCACCGATCTGCAGGTCCTGCTGCGATTGCATGTAGAGGGTCGCCCCGGGAACCTCGGCAAACTTGCGGCTCAGTTCGGCAATGACCTGGTCCGCATTCAGCTTGCGCTCGCCTTGCGGCTTCAGCATCATGTACATGCGTCCCTGGTTCATGGCGGTTGTTCCGCCGCAGAACCCAATCATGGTCGCCACATTCGGATCTTTCATGGCAATTGCCACGTAGCGGCGCATCTTCTGGCTCATCGCGTCGAAGGAAATGTCCTGCGCCGCCTGCACCGTTCCCTGGATTCTCCCCGTATCTTGCTGCGGGAAGAACCCTTTAGGTGCCGCTTTGAACATGGACACACTAAGCACGGCTGTCCCAATCGTAATCAGCAGCACGACGAACTGGTGGCGCAGCACCCAGCCAAGCGTTGTGCCGTAAAGATGCAGGATGGTGTCGAACACTTTCTGGCTTGCGCGGTAAGCCCGTCCATGCTTTTCCTCACCCAACGACTTCAGCAGTTGCGCGCACATGGTCGGGGTTGTGGTGAGCGAGACGAGAAGCGAGACACCGATTGCGATGCTCAGCGTCACCGCAAATTCCCGGAACAACCGGCCGACGATGCCTCCCATCATCAGGATGGGGATGAAGACGGCGACCAGAGACGTGCTCATGGAAAGAACAGTGAAGCCAATTTCCTGCGCCCCTCGAAACGCGGCTTGTACAGGCGGCAAGCCCTGCTCCAAATAGCGCGTGATGTTTTCCAGCACCACAATGGCGTCATCCACCACGAACCCGGTCGAAATCGCCAGCGCCATCAGCGACAGATTGTCCAGACTATAGCCGATGAGGTACATCACGCCGAAAGTGCCAATCAGGGACAGCGGCACTGCAATGCTGGGGATGATCGTCGCGCGCACCGTGCGGAGGAAGAAAAATACCACCAGGATCACCAGGCACACGGAGATCATTAGAGTGATTTCGATATCGTGCACTGACGCCCGCACAGTGATGGTGCGGTCCGCTACCACATCCAACTTGATTGCCGGTGAAATCGAGGCCTGCAGTTGCGGCAATTCAGCCAGTACGTTGTCGACGGTCTGAATGATGTTCGCTGCCGGCTGGCGCCAGATAAGGACGATGACGGCACGCTTCCCGTTGGACACGCCATAAATGTGGGCATCCTCAACCGAGTCCTGCACATCGGCGACGTCTTCCAGCCGCACTGAGGCGCCAGTTTGCTTGTTGTAGCCGACAATCAGGGGTTTGTACTGCTCCGCCAGCATCATCTGATCGTTGGCGTTGACGGTCCAGGATTTGTCATCGTTCGCAACCTGTCCCTTGGGCCGGTTTGCATTCGCCGCATTCAGCGCCTGCCGTACCGCGTCCAGTCCGATGCCGGTGTTGTTCAACAGATTGGGATTCAGTTCCGCCCGCACTGCCGGATTGGCTCCGCCTCCCACGTATACCTGGCCAACTCCGCTGATCTGCGCCAGTTTCTGGGACAGAACTGAATTTCCCTGATCGTAGACCTTGGGCAAGGGAATACTGTCCGACGTGAGCGACAGAATCAGGATTGGAGCATCGGCAGGATTTACTTTTCGGAACCAGGGGTTCCCCGGCAGGTACGACGGCAATTGGCTGCGGGCCGCGTTGATCGATGCCTGCACATCGCGGGCCGCCGCGTCAATGTTGCGGTTCAGGTCGAACTGCAGCACGATGCCCGTTGACCCCAACTGACTCACGGATGTCATCTGATTGATGCCGGCAATGCGTCCAAACTGCCGTTCCAGCGGCGTGGCGACTGCGGAGGCCATGGTCTCGGGGCTCGCGCCCGGAAGACCGGCTGAGACCTGAACCACGGGAAAATCAACTTGCGGAAGTGGGGCAACGGGAAGCAGAGTGAACGCCAGAGCGCCGGACATCAGCAACGCCAGTGTCAGCAGCGATGTGCCAATCGGGCGACGAATGAATGGAGCAGAGATGTTCATCGCTTAATCCCCGAGTGCTGGCTCCTCCGTTGTCTTGCGGAAGCCGAGTCCTTCAAATCTTCTCGCCAGACGATCGAACCACAAATAAACCACCGGCGTGGTGTAGAGCGTGAGCGCCTGCGAAACCAGCAATCCGCCGACAATCGTAATGCCCAGCGGATGACGCAATTCCGACCCGGTGCCTGTGCCCAATGCCAGAGGCAGACCGCCCAGCAGCGCCGCCATCGTGGTCATCATGATGGGACGGAAGCGCAGCAGGCAGGCCTGAAAAATGGCCTCCTCCGGCGGTTTATGCTCCTCGCGCTCCGCCTCCAAAGCAAAATCGATCATCATGATTGCATTCTTCTTCACGATGCCGATTAGAAGAATGATGCCAATGATGGCCACCACTCCAAGGTCGTTGCCCGTGATCAGCAACGCGAGAATTGCCCCGACCCCAGCCGACGGCAAGGTCGAGAGAATCGTAATGGGGTGAATGTAGCTTTCGTACAGAACACCCAACACGATGTAAACCGTGATGATCGCCGCGACAATAAGCCACGGCTCGCTGGAGAGCGAATTGCGAAATGCGGCGGCGGTTCCCTGAAACGCAGTGTGCACGCTGGGAGGCATTCCTATTTCCTTTTCGGCCTCGTCAATCGCTTTCGTAGCGTCTCCCAGAGAAGCGCCTGGAGCCAGGTTGAAAGAGAGCGTCACCACCGGAAATTGGCCCTGATGGTTCACCGCGAGTGAGGTGTTCGCGGTGTGAATCTGCGTGAACGAAGACAGCGGCACCTGCGTGCCGTTGTTCGCCTTCACATACAGGTCCTTAAAGGAACCCGGATTCTGTTGAAATTGCGAGTTGACTTCGAGAATCACGTGATACTGATTCAACTGCGTGAAGATAGTGGAGACCTGCCGCTGACCGTACGCGTCGTATAAAGTGTTGTCGATCTGGGCCGGCAGGATGCCCAGGCGCGAGGCAGTGTCGCGGTCGATGACAACGTCAGCTTCCAGGGCGCCGGTTTGCTCGTCGGTCGCGACGTCGCGCAGTTGCGGTAGGGTTCGCAGTTTGTCCACCAGTTGCGACGACAGTTTCGACAACTCGCGGGCGTCCGCATCCTCCATCGTGTACTGGAACTGGGTGCGGCTGACCCGATCCTCTACTGTCAGGTCCTGCACCGGCTGCATAAACAACGTGATGCCTTCGACTTGTGCCAGTTTCGGTTGCAGCCTGCGAATAATGTCGGACGCCGTGGCGCTGCGCTGATCCCGCGGCTTCAGGTTGATCTGTATGCGCCCGCTGTTGGGGGTCAGATTCGTTCCATCCACTCCGATGAACGAAGACAAGCTGGCAACGTCGGGGTCTTGCAGTATCATGTTCGCCAAACCCTGCTGGTGTTCCGACATCGCGGCAAACGATGTGCTTTGCGGTGCATCGGAAATTCCAAGAATCACTCCCGTATCCTGGACCGGGAAAAATCCTTTCGGTACGACTACGTAAAGAAGCAACGTCAAAACCAGCGTGCCCACTGTTACCAGCAGCGTCGTGGTCTGATGCCGCAGTACGAACTTCAAGGTGTGGCCGTAATAATCGATGACACGGTTATAAAACTTCTCGGAAGCCTTGTAGAAGCGGCTCTCCTCACCTTTGTGCTTGAGCAGCCGGGCACACATCATCGGGGTCAAACTGAGCGAGACGACGGCGGAAACCAGGATCGTCACCGCCAGTGTGACAGCAAACTCGCGGAACAGCCTGCCCACGATGTCGCCCATAAACAGCAACGGAATCAGTACGGCGATAAGAGAGACGGTCAGCGAAACGATTGTGAACCCGATCTGCCCCGCGCCCTTCAATGCGGCCTCTAACGGGGAATCTCCTTCCTCCAGGAATCGCGAGATGTTTTCAATCATGACGATGGCGTCATCGACGACGAAGCCGGTCGAGATGGTCAACGCCATGAGCGTCAGGTTGTTGAGGCTATACCCAAGCAGATACATAACCCCGAACGTACCCACGATGGACAACGGAACAGTAACCGCAGGAATCGAGGTGGCCCAGAGATTTCGCAGGAAGAGAAAAATTACTCCCACCACCAGCACCACCGTCAGCATCAGTTCGAACTGCACATCCTTAATAGAGGCCCGGATGGTCTCCGTTCGGTCGGTAAGGATGGAGACGTTCACCGCTGCCGGCAATCCCGCCTGCAGTTGCGGCAGCAGCTTCTTGATGCGATCGACTACGCTGATGATGTTGGCTCCCGGCTGCCGCTGGATGTTCATGATGACCGCTGGGTCGTGGTTCATCCATGCGGCTTCCATCGTGTTCTCAACTCCATCGGTCACTGCGGCCACATCGGCAAGCCGCACGGGTGAGCCGTTGCGATAGGCGATGACAATGGGCCGATATTGATCGCCAGACAGCAACTGATCGTTGGCACCGATGGTGAATGACTGGCGCGGGCCGTTGAGCGTACCCTTCGCCTGATTTACATTCGCTGCAGCCAATGCGGTCCTTACATCTTCCAAACTCAAGCCGTAGGAGGCTAGCGCCGCCGGGTTGGCTTGGATACGAACCGCTGGTTTTTGTCCGCCGCTGATCGAAACCAATCCCACCCCGGTGACCTGCGAAATTTTTTGGGCAAGCGCGGTGTCCGCCAAGTCCTCGACTTTGGAGAGCGGCAAGCTCTTCGAGGTGAGCGCGAGAGTGAGGATGGGCGCGTCCGCCGGGTTCACCTTGCTATAAATCGGCGGGTTCGGCAGGTCCGTGGGAAGGTAAGTTTGCGCGGCGTTGATTGCGGCCTGGACCTGCTGCTCCTCAACATCGATGTCCTGATCGAGCCCGAACTGAAGCGTGATCACCGAGCTTCCAAATGAGCTGCTGGAGGTCATCTGGCTGAGGCCGGGGACCTGCCCAAACTGGCGCTCAAGCGGCGCTGTCACCGACGACGCCATCACGTCCGGATTGGCTCCAGGGTAGAACGTCATCACCTGGATAGTCGGATAATCTACCTGCGGCAACGCCGATACCGGTAGTTGGCGGTATGCGACGAATCCCACCAGCATGATCGCCACCATTAACAACGCGGTGGCTACTGGCCGCAGGATGAAAATTCTGGACGGATTCATTTGCCGGAATTTCCCGAAGCTTGTGCGCCGCCAGGGGGTTGCCCGCCCGGCCTCGATTGCGGCTGGGCCGCACCCGCGTTGGTTGCGGCGGCGGGCTGCCGCACTTGAATTTTGCTGCCCTCCTGCAACTTGTCTTGCCCGTCAGTCACCACCACTTCGTCCGGGGAAAGTCCGCTGGCAATGTTGGACAGGTTGTCCTGAGTGAAAGCCACGGTTATCGGACGGATGTCAACGGTGTTGTCTGGCTTGGCCACGAATACATAGGTACCTTGCGGTCCACGTTGCACTGCCGCGGCCGGAACTACCGTGCTGTTCTTGCGGACTTCAAGCAGCAGGCGAACGTTTACAAATTGATTCGGCCAAAGCTGGTTGTCCTTATTGTCGAAGACTGCTTTCAGCTTCCCGGTACCGGTACTCTGGTCAATCTGGTTGTCAATTGTAAGTAGACGCCCAACTCCCAACTTCTGTTGGTTGTCGCGGTTATAGGCTTCTACTTCAAGCGATCCTTTCGCCATATGCTGCGACACCGCCGGCAGATTATCCTCCGGCAAAGTGAACAAGATTGCGATTGGCTGTAGTTGCGTAATCACCAGCAAGGGATTGGTGTCGTTGGCATGCACGATGTTTCCGGGATCGACCTGCCGCAAGCCGACTCTTCCGCTGATCGGAGAAGTGATGTGGCAATAGACGAGATTCAGCTTCGCGTTGTCGATCGCTGCCTGATCGGTTCGAACTGTTCCTTCCAGTTGATCCACTGTGGCTGCCTGGGTGTCCACCTGCTGTTGCGACATGGCTCCCGAGTCCTGCAGCAGGCCTTTGTAGCGGGTATAGTTCAGCTTGGCATCACGGAGAGTAGCCTGGTCCTTGAATAGAGTTGCCTGCGCTTGTTCCAGCGCAACTTCGTAAGGCCGAGGATCAATCACCGCCAACAGGTCGCCTTTGTTGACGAACTGCCCTTCCTTGAACTTCACGTCGACCAGTTCGCCGTCAACCCGGGACTTGATGCTGACGGTATAAAATGCCGACACGGATCCCAAGCCAGTCAGGTAATACGGCATGTCGCGTCGCTCGGCCTTGGATACAGCGACCGGTACGCTGGTGACGACATTTGCGCGGGCTGAGGACGGCCGCGATTCTGCACCACCGCAGCTCGAGAAAGTCAGCGCAAGCGTGACTACCAGAGCTGCGGCAAGAACCGAGCTGCTGAAGCCCCTCCCTTTACGACTTACCAAACTCATATTTGCGCCTCGCACACCCGACCCTCGCGTGTGCAACGACTGATCTTATTGTCCACGAATCTCCACCTTCATCTAGCGCTTGCTTGTCTAATGCTTGGACGTTTGAGGTCTGCCCCAGGTTGCGAAAGTTCGGGCTCGGTCTGCTACGCCGCCCCATGCAGCAAACCCTACAGAATCAATATTATTCCAGACATCGAGGGTAGGTTGGAGCTTTACAAAATTTTACCTGTATCAGGCTCGTTAACTCGATCTGACCGAGGGCCAAAAGGTTCGGACCTCAACCTCTGGCACGTACCGAATTTCTCGCGTATAGTGTGGCGACCCTGCCTGCTGATTGCCATGTCCGGGACAAAATCCAAGCCGACGGTCACCATCCGGGACCTCGATACCTATGACGATCTGAAACAAGTGGAAGCCCTCGAGCGCACGGCATGGGGCTTGGCCGACCAGGACGTCACACCGCTCACCCTGGCGATCGCCACCCGGCACGCGGGAAACATTTGGCTGGGCGCTTTCGACGGCGCGAAGTTGGTAGGGTTCGCCTTCGGCTTCCTCGGCCAAGAAAATGGTCACCTGATGGTACATTCGCACATGCTGGCGGTGCTCGCGGCTTATCAAAACTCCGACCTTGGCCGCAAACTCAAACTCGCCCAGCGAGACCGGGTCCTGGCTCTGCGCCTGAACGGTGTTTCCATCAACCTCATGACCTGGACCTTCGATCCCTTGCAAAGCAAGAACGCGCACCTGAACTTCGCCAAGCTCGGTGTCATTGCCAGTGCCTACAAGGTGAACTTCTACGGCCCGCAAACCTCGAGCGTGCTTCATCAGAACGGCACGGACCGTTTGTGGGTGAGCTGGCCCTTAAGCAGCCGCCGAGTGAAGGAACGATTGCAAGGCAAAGACAATCGTCCGGAAATGCTCGACACACTCAAAACTCTGTCTCCCTTGATTGGCTTTGGTGGTCACGGCCGGCCGGTTCGCGGCGATTTGTTCGAGGCGACGCGGCGTCAGCGGATCGCGATCGAAATTCCGGGAGATATTGGCACGGTCGAGCGTAAGGATCCATCCCTGGCCGCGGAGTGGCGCAACGAAACCCGCTGGGCTTTTACTGAAGCACTTGGTGCCGGGTTTTTTGTCGCCGAATTCTGCCGCTCGGTTCGCGGGCAACAGGGCCCGGGAGTTTATCTTCTGGAGAAGGGAAGTGTGGAAGATCTAGTTCCCGAGCTGATGCGTGAGCCTGTGAAGTGACCCGGGCAAGGCCAGCCCAAGGATTCCGTTTAATAGCTTTTCGAAACTCCATACAACACCATACGAGGTCACTATGGCTTGCAGTCCTGAAATATTGAAGAATGTTCCCCTGTTTGCACTGCTGGACGACGACGAAACCGCGGTCCTGGCCGCGCAAGTAGAACTCAAGACCTTTGCTCCGCGGCAGCGGATCTATAAGATCGGCGATCCTGGCGGCCGCGCCTACGTCATGGTCTCCGGCAAGGTCCGAGTCACGACCGTCGATGAAGACCAGCAAGAAGTGACCGTCGATGAACCTGGATTGGGCGAGTTCTTCGGCTTCGCTTCCATGCTCGATCAAACACCCCATCAAACCAATTCAGTTGCACTGGAGGAGACTGTGTGCGTGGAAGTCGATCGCCAGGACATCACTATCCTGCTGCAGCGCAAGCCGCATGCCGGCATGGACATGCTCAGCGTGCTGGGCCGCCAGTTCCACGCTTCGCAGCAGTTAGTCCGGCTGCGCGCCAGTCGCAATCCCAATCAGATCATCGAAGAGAAAGCCACGTTCGGCGACCACATCGCCGATAGCGTTGCCGCTTTTGGCGGTTCGTGGACGTTCATCATCGCGTTCCTCGTCGCGCTGGTAATCTACAGTGTGGTCAGCATCGCGATGGGCAGGGCCTCCTGGGACCCTTATCCGTTCATCTTGCTGAACCTCTTTCTTTCGATGCTGGCAGCGGTGCAGGCCCCGGTAATTATGATGAGCCAGAACCGGCAGGACGCGAAAGACCGTCTCCGCGGTGAGCTGGATTTCGATGTGAATCGCCGCGCCGCTTCCGAGATTCAGGGCTTGGCGCGCAAACTGAACTTGCTCGGCGAGCAGATCGGAGATGTGGAAGAACTCATACGGGAGAAGCTGCAAGTGTGACGGCTCGCGGTTTCATAGTGCCGCTGCACCTTTCGCCATCAGTCTCCGGTTAAGATTCGCCACGCCTCCCGGCTGGTGACCATAACGTGCTGCACACCTTTTACCGCCTTCATATACTGAGCGCGCTCGAAGGCTGACGGATCGGGGCAGCGCAGCTGGCTCATGCTGCCTTTCATCTGCTGAACCGATTCATACTCGTGCTGCTCCATCCACTGCCGCAGACCATCTTCAATGTAGCGCAGGTGATTGATCCCGTTACGCAAGAGGGTTGAACAGAGCATGGTGACGTCGGCCCCCACCATGAGCAACTTCACCACATCTTCCGGTCCGTGAATTCCGCTGGTTGCCGCCAGGTTGGCCCGCAGCCTGCCGTAGAGAATTCCAATCCAGGTTAATGGAAGACGAAGCGCCTGCGGGGTGCTGAGCAGAACGTTTGGTTGAATTTCCAATTCGTCGAGATTGATGTCCGGCTGGTAAAAGCGGTTGAAGAGCACCAGACCGTCGGCGCCGGCTTGGTCAAATTGCTTCGCGATATTGGCCATATTGCTGAAAAACGGGCTCAACTTCACCGCCACCGGAATTCGTACCGCAGCCTTGACCGTCTTCACCACCTCAAGATAGTGCTGTTCGATCTGTGCACCAGTGGTGTCCGGATCGCTCGGAATCGCGTACAGGTTGCACTCAATTGCCGAGGCGCCAGCTTCTTCGATTTGCCGGGCATAACTCGTCCAGCCCTGCACGGTTGTGCCGTTGAGGCTGGCGATCAGCGGAATGTTGATCGCCTGCTTTGCCTTTCGAATGTGATTGAGATAGCCCTCCGGGCCGATGCGGAACTCAGAAGGCTCGGGCAGATAACTCAGAGCCTCGGGAGAACTGTCCGTATTCTGCGAGAGACGATGATCCAGCTCAAAGCTTTCCAGGCGGAACTGCTCCTCGAAGATGGAGTACAAGACGACGGCCGAGGCCCCGGCATCCTCCAGACGGCGAATGCTATCGATTTCCTGCGAAAGCGGCGATGCGGATGCCACCAGCGGCGTGCGCAGCTTGAGCCCCAGATAATTGGTGGTGAGGTCGGCCATGTGTTTCTCCCCGTCTTACGTCTTATTTGGGCATCGTTTCCGCGATGCCGGTACAGCGGTACTTAGTGACTCGTTAGTTCTGGTTCTTTTTCGAATTTCCGTTGCGACAGATACTCGTACAACCGATAGCGTGTCTGCGCGTCGTGCTGGGCTTCCGCCCACAGCTTCTTCGCATCCTCCGGCTTGCTTTGCGTAAGCATCTTGAAACGCGTTTCCATATTGAGGAAGTCCTGCACCTTTTTGGTGGGTGTTCGCGAATCCAGCGTCAGAGGGTTCTCGCCTTGCGCTGCGCGCTCTGGGTTATAGCGGTAAAGTAGCCATTGGCCCGATTCCACTGCAACCTTCTGGTCCTGCATGCCGGTCGTCATGTCGATGCCGTGGGCAATGCAATGCGAGTAGGCAATGATGAGGCTTGGCCCGTCATAGGCTTCCGCTTCGAGGAATGCTTTCAGCGTGTGCTCGTCTTTCGCTCCCATCGCTACACTCGCTACGTAAACATTTCCGTAGCTCATGGCCATCAGGCCGAGGTCTTTCTTCGGCCCCGGTTTTCCGCCGGCCGCGAACTTTGCCACTGCCGCACGCGGCGTAGATTTCGAGGACTGCCCGCCGGTGTTGGAGTAAACTTCCGTATCCAGCACCAGCAGGTTCACATTGCGTCCGCTGGCGATCACGTGGTCCAAGCCGCCGTAACCGATGTCGTAGGCCCAACCGTCGCCGCCGACGATCCACACGCTCTTCTTCACCAGCATGTCAGCGACGGCGAACAGTTGCTTCGCTTCGGGCGAATTTAGTTTGCTGAGCCGCTCTTTGAGCACGTCCACCCGCTGTCGCTGCTCGAAGATGTCCGCTTCATCTTTTTGCTGGCAGGTCAGCAGTGCGGTTGCCAGCTCGTCGCCGATTGAGCCCGCCAAACGTTTCACCAGCTCTTGCGCGAACTCAGTTTGCTTGTCGATCGACAGCCGGAATCCCAGCCCGAACTCCGCGTTGTCTTCAAACAACGAGTTCGACCACGCAGGTCCGCGTCCAGCCGCGTTCTTGGTCCAAGGAGTCGTTGGGAGATTGCCGCCGTAGATCGACGAGCACCCGGTGGCGTTTGCGATCACCGCGCGGTCGCCAAACAACTGCGACATCAACTTGAGATAGGGCGTCTCGCCGCATCCCGAGCAAGCGCCGGAGAATTCGAACAAGGGTTCCTGCACCTGCTGCTGCCGGATGTTTCCAACCTTGATCTTGCGGCGGTCGAGCTCGGGAATCTTGAGGAAGAAGTTCCAGTTCTCCCGCTCCGTCTCGCGCAGGGGCGGTTGCGGGACCATGTTGATGGCTTTGAGTCGCGTTTCCGTTTTGTTCTTGGCCGGGCAGATGTCGACGCAGATGCCGCAGCCCGTGCAATCTTCCGGCGCGACCTGGATCGTGTACTTAAGTCCCTGCCACTCCTTGTCCCGCGCCTCGGTAGACTTGAAGGTTGCCGGTGCGGCGGTCAATTCCTTCGAGTCGTAGACCTTGATGCGAATCACCGAGTGCGGGCAGACCATAGCGCATTTGCCGCACTGGATGCAGACCTTGCTATCCCACTGCGGAATTTCAAGGGCGATATTCCGTTTTTCCCACTTCGCGGTCCCTGTTGGGAAGGTGCCATCATCCGAAAACGCACTGACCGGCAGTTCGTCTCCCCGTCCGGCATAAATTTCCGCCAGCACTTCCCGCTCAAATTTTGGAGCCGACGCCGGGAACGCCGGCGGCATTTCAATCGTGCTGGTCACGCCGGTTGGGACCTTGACCTCGAACAGGTGGGCCAGGGTTTCATCCACCGCCCTCAGGTTTTTCTGGACAATTTCCTCGCCCTTGCGCCCGTAGGTATCGCGAATCGACTTGCGAATGGCCTCGATCGCCTGCTCGCCGGGCAGTACCTTGGAAATCGCGAAGAAGCAGACCTGCAGGATGGTGTTCATGCGGCTGCCCATGCCGGCATCGCGCGCGACTTTGTAAGCGTCGATGACGAACAGCCGCGCCTTCTTCAACAGAATCTGTTCTTGCACCACGCGTGGCAGCCGGTCCCAGACCTCGTCCTGCCCAAACGGGCTGTTGACCAGGAACGTCCCACCCGGAACCAGCGAATTCAGCATGTCGTAGCGTTCAAGGAAGATCCATTGATGGCAGGCAACGAAGTTGGCTTTGGAAACCAGGTAGCTGGAACGGATTGGCTGCGGCCCGAAACGAAGATGCGAGACTGTTGCCGCGCCCGACTTCTTGGAATCGTAAACAAAATAACCCTGAGCGTAGTTCGCCGTGTTCTCGCCGATAATTTTGATCGAATTCTTGTTGGCGCCGACGGTGCCGTCCGCTCCCAGTCCGTAGAACATCGCTCGCACCACGCTGTCCGGCTCCGTCGAGAACTGCGCATCGTACGGCAGACTGGTGTGAGTTACGTCGTCGTTGATGCCAATCGTGAAATGATCTTTCGGCGTGGCGGACTTGAGATTGTCGTAAACCGCTTTGACCATCGCCGGCGTGAATTCCTTGGAAGAGAGCCCGTAGCGCCCGCCCACAACCCGAGGCACTGATTTCAGCTTGCCTTCTTTCGCGCCTTCGTTAAGCGCGGTTACGACGTCCAAGTACAAAGGCTCGCCGATCGCGCCTGACTCTTTCGTACGGTCGAGAACAGCGATGCTGCGAACGGTCTGCGGCAGAGCTGCAAGAAAATGCTTTACGGAAAATGGCCGATAGAGGCGAACCTTCAGCAAGCCAACTTTCTCGCCACGGCCATGCAGGTACTCAACCGTCTCATGCGCGACTTCCGCTCCGGATCCCATTACTACGATCACTCGCTCCGCATCAGGCGCGCCAACATAATCGAACAGGTGATAAGCCCTTCCCACGA
>Ga0335081_10012121_pt1 | contig 13965 bp, 12 predicted proteins | sample Lox_Sample_35_FD_206713 | JGI IMG/M metagenome (GOLD analysis project Ga0335081, IMG submission 206713) | Soil microbial communities from Loxahatchee National Wildlife Refuge, Florida, United States - Lox_Sample_3.5 | ecosystem: Environmental > Terrestrial > Soil > Wetlands | place: USA... | reverse complement strand
CTGGTTCTGGAACTCGACGGCGAAGTGGTCGAACGGGTCGATCCGCATATCGGGCTGCTGCACCGCGGCACAGAAAAGCTGATAGAACACAAGACCTATTTGCAGGCGGTGCCTTATTTCGACCGGCTGGATTATGTGGCGCCGCTCACGCAGGAGCACGCTTTTTGCCTAGCCATCGAGCGTCTGCTTGGCCTTGAAGTACCGAAACGCGCGCAGATCATCCGCGTGCTCTATCACGAGATCAGCCGCCTGCTGTCGCACCTCCTCAACGTTACCACGCAGGCGATGGACGTCGGCGCGCTTACTCCGCCGTTGTGGGGCTTCGAAGAGCGCGAAAAGCTGATGATGTTCTACGAGCGCGCGTCCGGCAGCCGCATGCATGCGAATTATTATCGTCCCGGCGGCGTGCATCAGGATCTGCCGCAAAAACTCATCGACGACATTGCCGCGTTTTGCGATCCGTTTCTCAAAGTGTGCGACGATCTGGAAGAGCTCCTTACCGAAAACCGCATCTTCAAGCAGCGCAATGTCGATATCGGCGTGGTCAGCCTCGCCGACGCCTGGGCGCGCGGATTTTCCGGCGTGATGGTGCGCGGCTCGGGCGCGGCCTGGGATTTACGCAAGGCGCAGCCCTACGAAAACTACGCCGAGCTCGATTTCGACATTCCAATCGGCAAGAACGGCGACAATTACGATCGCTACTGCATCCGCATGGAAGAGATGCGCCAATCCATTCGGATCATGAAGCAGTGCCTGGAAAAACTGAATTCGCGCGAAGGGCAGGGGCCGGTCGCGGTCGCCGATCACAAGATCGTGCCGCCGCGACGGGAGGAAATGAAGCGCTCGATGGAAGCGCTGATCCATCATTTCAAGCTCTATACCGAGGGCTTCAAGGTGCCGGCCGGCGAGGTCTATGCCGCGGTCGAAGCGCCCAAGGGCGAGTTCGGCGTCTATTTGGTCGCCGACGGCACCAACAAGCCGTACAAATGCAAGATCCGTTCGCCCGGCTTTGCGCATTTGCAGGCGATGGACTTTCTCTGCCGCGGCCACATGCTGGCCGATGTATCGGCCGTGCTCGGTTCGATCGATATTGTCTTTGGCGAGGTCGATCGATGAGCGTGCGTCGATTGGCCGAAAAACAACCTGCGAGCTTCGCCTTCACGGCCGAAAACCTGTCCTGGGCGAAAACGCAGATCGCGAAATATCCGGAAGGCCGCCAGCAGTCCGCGGTGATCCCGATCCTGTGGCGGGCGCAAGAGCAATGCGGCGGTTGGCTGCCGCAAAAGGCGATCGAAGCGACGGCCGATCTGCTCGGCATGGCCAGAATCCGCGTGCTCGAAATCGCCACCTTTTACACGATGTTCAATCTCGCGCCGGTCGGCCGTTTTCACGTCCAGCTCTGCGGTACCACGCCGTGCATGCTGCGCGGGTCGGAAGATCTGAAAAAGGTATGCCGCCGTATGATCGGTGAGGAGAACCACGTCACCGCCGACGGCGCGTTTTCCTGGATCGAAGTGGAATGCCTCGGCGCCTGCGTGAATGCGCCGATGCTCCAGATCAACGCCGACTATTACGAGGATCTCACGCCTGAATCATTGACACGGATCATCAATGACCTTTCGACGGGGCGAAGGCCGAAACGCGGCCCGCAGATCGATCGCATCAATTCGGCTCCGATCGGCGGCCCGACAACGCTTACCGATCTCGCGCTGTTCGCAGGCAACGGAAAGAGCGGCGAAACCGGCGCGCCGACCGCGCCAAACGACCAGGCAACCGATCCGAGGCGCAACTAATGCTCGCCGACAAGGACCGCATCTTCAAGAATCTCTACGGCCAGCACGATTGGGGCCTCGACGGCGCGCGCCGCCGCGGCGCTTGGGATGGCACCAAGGACATTCTGGCGCGTGGCCGCGATGCCATCATCAATGAAGTCAAGGCGTCGGGGCAGCGCGGGCGCGGCGGCGCGGGATTTGCGACCGGACTGAAATGGTCGTTCATGCCGAAGCAGTCCGACGGCCGTCCGCATTATCTCGTAATCAATGCCGACGAATCGGAGCCCGGCACCTGCAAGGATCGCGAGATCATGCGGCACGATCCTCATCTTCTCGTCGAGGGCTGCCTGATCGCCGGCTGCGCCATGGCAGCGAACACCTGTTACATCTATGTGCGCGGCGAATTCATTCGCGAACGCGAGCGGCTCGAAGCGGCAATCCAGCAGGCTTACGACGCGAAGCTCATCGGCAAGAACAACATCCACGGCTTCGACTTCGACATCATCGTCCACCACGGCGCCGGCGCCTATATCTGCGGGGAAGAGACCGCGCTGTTGGAGAGTCTCGAAGGCAAGAAAGGATTGCCCCGGCTCAAGCCGCCGTTCCCGGCCAATATGGGACTCTACGGCTGCCCGACCACCGTGAACAACGTCGAGACCATCGCCCAAGTGCCGGACATCATGCGCCGCGGCGCCGCCTGGTTTGCCGGCATCGGCCGGCCCAACAATACCGGCACGAAGCTCTACTGCATTTCCGGCCACGTCGAGCGGCCCTGCAATGTCGAAGAGACAATGGGCATTCCGTTGCGCGAATTGATCGAGCGGCATTCCGGCGGCGTGCGCGGGGGCTGGGATAATTTGCTCGCGGTGATCCCGGGCGGCTCCTCAATGCCGATGGTTCCGGCGGGCGCCGACCAGGCCGATACGCTATTGATGGATTTCGACGGCTGCCGGGAAAAGAAATCCGCACTCGGCACCGCCGCCGTGATCGTCATGGACAAGACGGCGGACATCGTGCGCGCAATGGCGCGCATCTCGTATTTCTATAAGCACGAGAGCTGCGGTCAGTGCACGCCATGCCGCGAGGGCATGGGCTGGATGTGGCGCGTGCTCACCCGCATGTCCGAGGGTCGCGCGCATAAGCGCGAAATCGACTTGCTGTGGGACGTCACCACCCAGATCGAGGGTCACACCATCTGCGCGTTCGGCGACGGTGCGGCGTGGCCGGTGCAAGGGCTGCTGCGGCATTTCCGTCCCGAGATCGAGAAACGCATCGATCAATATACGGCAAATGTCGATTCAACCGGCGTGCTCGACCCGGCGGTCGCAGAGGCTGCGGAGTAGAACGTCAATGGCCAAGCTGATCGTCGACAATAAGGAAATCGACGTTCCACCGGAGTACACGCTGCTGCAGGCTTGCGAGGCCGCGGGCGCCGAAATTCCGCGCTTTTGTTTTCACGAACGGCTGTCGATCGCCGGCAATTGCCGCATGTGCCTGGTTGAATTGCTCGGCTCGCCGAAGCCGGTGGCGAGTTGCGCTTGGGGCGTGCGCGATTGCCGGCCCGGACCGAAAGGCGAGCCGCCGGAAGTGCGGACCCGCTCGCCGATGGTGCGCAAGGCGCGCGAAGGCGTAATGGAGTTTCTGCTGATCAATCACCCGCTCGATTGCCCGATCTGCGATCAGGGCGGGGAGTGCGATCTGCAGGATCAGTCGATGGCCTATGGGATCGATTCGACCCGCTTCATCGAGAACAAGCGCGCGGTCGAGGACAAATATCTCGGCCCTTTGGTCAAGACTTCGATGAACCGCTGCATCCAGTGTACCCGCTGTGTGCGCTTTGCCACTGAGGTCGCAGGTGTGCCGGAGCTTGGCGCGATCGGTCGCGGCGAGGACATGGAGATCACGACCTATCTGGAAACTGCCATGCGCTCTGAGCTGCAAGGCAACGTCGTCGATATTTGCCCGGTCGGGGCGCTGACCTCAAAGCCTTACGCCTTCGTTGCCCGCCCCTGGGAGCTGACTAAAACCGAAACCATCGATGTGATGGATGCGCTCGGCTGCGCCATCCGCGTCGACACGCGCGGCCGCGAGGTCATGCGCATCCTGCCGCGTACCAATGAGGACATCAACGAAGAGTGGATTTCCGACAAGACGCGCCACGTCGTCGATGGCTTGCGCATGCAGCGCCTCGATCAGCCCTATTTGCGCGAGAACGGTCGGCTGCGGCCAGCGACTTGGAACGAAGCATTCCGGGCGATCGCTGCCAAAGTGGCGAAGGCCGGTCCGAAACGCATCGGCGCGCTCGCCGGCGATCTCGCCGCGGTCGAGGAGATCTTCGCGCTCAAAGATCTGATGACGCGCCTGCAAGTCGCCAATCTCGATTGCCGGCAAGACGGCTCGGCGCTCGATCCGGCCTGGGGCCGCGCCAGCTACTTGTTCAATGTAGCAATTGCCGGGATCGACAGCGCCGACGCACTGTTGATCATCGGTTCCAATCCGCGCAAAGAAGCCGCTATCCTCAACGCGCGCATCCGCAAGCGTTGGCGTGCTGGAAAATTTTCAATCGGCATGATCGGGCCGAAGGCCGACCTGACTTACGCTTACGACTACGTCGGCGCGGGGCCAGAGACGCTTGCCGCGATCGGCCGGCATTCTTTTGCGGAAATGATGCGTAAAGCCGAGCGACCGATGGTGCTTGTCGGTGCGGGCGCTTTTGCGCGCGGCGACGGCGCCGCTGTGGCTTCGCTCGCCGCCAAAGCCGCCATCGATCTTGGCGCGATGAAGGACGGCTGGAATGGTTACTGCGTTTTGCACACCGCCGCAGCGCGGGTCGGCGCGCTGGATGTCGGCTTTATGCCCGGACCGGGCGGACTAAGCGCGCGACAGATGGCGGCCTATGGAACGCTGGATGTTTTGTTCCTGCTCGGCGTCGACGAGATGGAGATCGCGCCGGGCGCCTTCGTCATCTATATCGGCACCCATGGCGACCGTGGCGCCTCGCGGGCCGATGTGGTGTTGCCGGGCGCCGCTTATCCCGAAAAGTCGGCAATCTACGTCAACACCGAAGGCCGCGTGCAGATGGCGACGCGCGCCTCTTTCCCGCCGGGCGACGCGCGCGAGGAGTGGGCGATCCTGCGTGCGCTGTCGGATGTGCTCAAGCATCGGCTGCCCTACGATTCGCTGCGGGCGCTACGGCAGACATTATTCGCGGCCCATCCGCATCTGATGCGGCTTGGTCAGATCACGCCGGCCGATCCCGCCGAGATCCGTAAACTCGCGGCGCTTGGCGGCAACGCCGACAAGACGCCGTTCAAATCGAGTGTCGATGATTTCTATTTGACCAATCCGATCACCCGCGCCTCGCCGGTGATGGGCGAATGCTCGGCGCTGGCGCAAGACCGTGCGGCGGCCACGGTGGCGGAGTAGGTTCGACAATGGCTGCATTTATGTCCGATTACGTTTGGCCGCTGGTGCTGATGGTGGCGGAGAGCGTTCTTCTGCTCGTCGTCCTGCTCATCGTCGTGGCCTACGTGCTGTTGGCCGATCGGAAAATCTGGGCGGCCGTGCAGATCCGCCGTGGCCCCAACGTAGTCGGGCCGTGGGGGCTGTTTCAGTCGTTTGCCGACCTAATCAAGTTCGTGCTCAAGGAGCCGGTCATTCCCGCCGGCGCTAACAAGGGCGTCTTTCTGCTGGCGCCATTCGTCACCTGCGTACTCGCGCTCGCCGCCTGGGCCGTCATTCCGGTGAATGCCGGCTGGGTCATCTCCAATATCAATGTCGGCATACTTTATATCTTCGCGATCTCCTCGCTCGGCGTGTATGGCGTCATCATGGCCGGCTGGGCATCGAATTCGAAATATCCGTTCCTCGCCGCGCTGCGCTCCGCGGCGCAGATGGTCTCCTATGAAGTCTCGATCGGCTTTGTGATCATTACCGTGCTGCTCTGCGTCGGCTCGCTCAACCTTTCCGCCATCGTCGAAGCGCAGAATTCGCGATGGGGCCTGCTCGGGTGGTACTGGCTGCCGCTGTTTCCGATGCTGATCATCTTCTTCGTCTCGGCGCTGGCCGAAACCAACCGACCGCCATTCGATTTGGTCGAGGCAGAATCCGAATTGGTCGCCGGTTACATGGTTGAATATGGCTCGACCCCTTACATGATGCTGATGCTCGGCGAATATGTCGCGATCTGCACCATGTGCGCCATGTGCACGATACTGTTTCTTGGCGGCTGGCTGCCGCCGTTCCCGGTGGCGCCTTTCACGTGGGTGTCCGGAATCGTCTGGTTTATGCTCAAGGCCGGGTTCGTGTTCTTCATGTTCGCGATGGTGAAGGCATTCGTGCCGCGCTATCGCTACGACCAGTTGATGCGGCTCGGCTGGAAGGTATTTTTGCCGATCTCGCTGGCCATGGTTGCGGTCGTGGCTGGGGTGTTGCAGGTCGCCGGATGGGCGCCGAAATGAAGACAGGAGCACGGCATGGAATTATCGCTGCCGGCCTGGCTCGGCGCGCTGTGCGGAATGGTCGTGGCAGCCGCGATTTACGTTCCGGGAATCCGGCTCGTGGAGCGGCATTTGCGCGGCTCGAGCGATGTCAAAACGCCCGAGCAGCGCGGCGTGTTCGAGAACAAGCTCTCAGTTGTGCGGCGCCTGATTTTGGCTTTCGACGTCGCAATTCTGGCGGCGGCGGGCTATTGGCTCGGCAACATGTTTGGCGGCGCGAGGGGTTGATATGAGATTGGACCAAGCTGCGCGCTCGATATTCCTCGCCGAATTCTGGCAAGCACTGTTGCTGTCGACGCGCTACTTCTTCAAGCCGAAGGCGACGATCAACTATCCGTTCGAGAAGAATCCGATTTCACCGCGCTTCCGCGGCGAACATGCGCTGCGGCGCTATCCAAACGGTGAGGAGCGCTGCATCGCCTGCAAGCTGTGCGAGGCGATTTGCCCGGCTCAGGCGATCACTATCGAGGCCGGACCGCGGCGGAACGACGGCACGCGGCGCGCGACCCGTTACGACATCGATATGGTCAAGTGCATCTATTGCGGCATGTGCCAGGAAGCCTGCCCGGTCGACGCCATCGTCGAGGGTCCGAATTTCGAATTCGCTACCGAGACCCGCGAAGAACTGTATTACGACAAGGAGCGCCTGCTCGCGAACGGCGATCGCTGGGAGCGCGAGATTGCCAAGAGCATAGCGCTCGACGCGCCGTATCGCTGAGATCAATCAGACAATGACCTTGCAGGCCATTTTCTTCTATTTGTTTGGCGGCATCACGGTCGCCTCGGCCGGCATGGTCATCGCCGCACGCAATCCGGTGCATTCGGTGCTGTTTCTTATTCTCGCTTTCGTCAATGCCGCGGGACTGTTCGTGCTGATGGGCGCCGAGTTTCTGGCGATGATCCTCATTGTCGTCTATGTCGGCGCGGTCGCCGTGCTGTTCTTGTTCGTCGTGATGATGCTCGATGTCGACTTCACCGAATTACGGCGCGGCGTGCTGTCCTATTTGCCGATCGGCGCGCTCATCGGCGCCGTGCTCTTGGTCGAGCTTCTTACGATCGTAGGCGCCTGGGCAATCGGGCCGGACGTTACCAAGGCGATTGCCGCGCCGATCCCGCCGCCGAATGATATTCCCAATACGCAGGCGCTCGGGCTCGTTCTGTACACACAATACATCTACTTCTTCCAGGCCGCCGGCGTCATTCTGCTCGTGGCAATGATCGGCGCCATCGTGCTCACGCTTCATCACAAACCCAACGTGCGTCGCCAGATGATCGCCGAGCAGGTGGCGCGCCACAAAGCGAGCGCGATCGAGATCGTCAAAGTGAAACCGGGGCAGGGGCTGCCATGATCATCGGGCTCGGCCACTATCTCTCGGTTGCGGCGATCGTGTTCACGCTCGGCGTCTTCGGAATTTTTCTCAACCGCAAGAACGTCATCATCATCTTGATGTCGATCGAGCTGATCCTGCTTTCGGTCAATATCAATCTGGTCGCGTTCTCGACTTTTCTCGGCGACATTGTGGGCCAGGTCTACGCGCTGATCGTGCTGACAGTCGCGGCCGCGGAAGCGGCCATCGGCTTGGCCATCCTTGTCGCCTATTTCCGCAACCGCGGCTCGATCGCGGTTGAAGACGTCGATTTGTTGAAAGGCTGAGGGCGGCAGGGGTTGCGATGTACGAAGCCATTGTTCTGTTGCCGCTCTTGGGCGCGATCGTCGCCGGTATCGTGTGCCTGGTCGGTGCGCGAAACCGTTTCCCGGGCGAGGATCCGCCGCCGGCCCACGATTATGCCGCCGCGGCAGTAGGCGAGGATCATCCGCGCGGCGCGCCGGCGCCGCACGCCGAACACGCCGCCGTCGCCCATAGCCATGGCGAAGCCGCAGAACACGCACCCTCGGCCGCGGGCTCACTGCTCGCGGAGCTCACCACATCGACCTTTCTGGTGATTTCCTGCGCGTTGTCCTGGTTTGCTTTGTTCGACGTCGGGATTGCCGGCCACGAAGCGCGCGTCGCGATGTTTCCGTTTATCTCCTTTGCCGACCTTCATTCCGAATGGATGCTGCGCATCGACGCGCTGACGACAGTGATGCTGGTCGTGGTGACGACTATTTCCTCGCTCGTGCACATCTATTCCATCGGTTACATGGAAGAGGATCCATACAAGCCGCGGTTCTTTTCGTATCTGTCGTTTTTCACCTTCGCCATGCTGATGCTGGTGACGGCGGATAACCTCGTCCAACTCTTCTTCGGCTGGGAAGGCGTCGGCCTGGCGAGCTATCTCTTGATCGGTTTCTGGTATCACAAACCGGAAGCTAATGCCGCCGCGATCAAGGCATTCGTCGTCAATCGCGTCGGCGATTTTGGTTTCTCGCTCGGTATTTTTGCCGTTTTCTATCTCACCGGCGCGGTCGACTTCGACACCATCTTTGCGCAGGCGCCGGCGCTCGTCGGTAAAAGCTTTCACTTCCTCAGCTGGGAGGTCGATGCGCTCACGGCCGTGTGTCTCCTGCTGTTCATGGGCGCGATGGGCAAATCCGCGCAGTTTTTGCTGCATACCTGGTTGCCAGACGCCATGGAGGGACCGACCCCAGTCTCGGCGCTGATCCACGCCGCCACGATGGTGACGGCTGGGGTCTTCATGGTGGCGCGGTTGTCGCCGCTGTTCTCGCTATCGCCGGGCGCCTCCGGCTTTGTGACTTTCATCGGCGCGACCACGGCCATGTTCGCGGCCACGATCGGCTTGGTCCAGAACGACATCAAGCGCATCGTTGCTTATTCGACCTGTTCGCAGCTCGGCTACATGTTCGTGGCCATGGGCGTCGGCGCGTATTCGGTCGGGATGTTTCATCTGTTCACGCATGCCTTCTTCAAGGCGCTGCTGTTTCTCGGCTCCGGTTCGGTGATCATCGCCATGCATCACGAGCAAGACACGCGCAAAATGGGTGGCCTCTGGCGCAAGCTCCCCTTCACCTACGCCACGATGGTGATCGGCACCCTCGCGCTCACCGGCTTTCCTTTCACCGCGGGCTATTTCTCTAAGGACGCGATCATTGAATCCGCTTTTGTCAGCGACGGCCCGATGGCGAGCTACGGCTTTATCATGACGCTCGGCGCCGCGGCGCTCACCGCGTTTTATTCCTGGCGTCTGATCTTCAAGACCTTCCACGGCGAACCGCACGACCGCGAGCACTACGAGGCCGCGCACGAGACGGCGAAAACCATGCTTGCGCCGCTCGGGCTCTTAGCGTTTGGCTCGATCGCGGCCGGCTATCCTGCGTTGTCTTTCTTCACTGGCCATGGCGCCAGTGAATTCTTCCGCCAGGCGCTGACCTTGGGAGCAGCCGAGAAGCTGTTCGAGAGCGCCGAGAATCTACCGCTCATGTTGTCGCTGTTGCCGACCGTGATGATGATCGGCGGCTTCCTGGTCGCCTACCAATTCTACATCCGCCGGCCCGATATCCCCGAGGCCTTGGCGCGCGACCAAAGGCTACTCTACCAATTTTTGCTGAACAAATGGTACTTCGACGAGATCTATGACTTCCTCTTTGTGCGGCCGGCACTCTGGATCGGCCGGCTGTTCTGGAAGGGCGGCGACGGCTTCATCATCGACGGTTTCGGACCTGACGGCGTGTCCGCGCGCGTGCTCGACGTGACACGCAACGTCGTGCGTCTGCAGACCGGTTACGTTTACCACTACGCTTTCGCCATGTTGATCGGCGTCGCGGCGGCGATCACCTGGTTCATGTTCGCGGGGTCGCACTGATGGCGAGCTGGCCGATCCTTTCTGTCGTTACCTTCCTGCCTCTGGCGGGCGCCTTGTTCATCGCGCTGTTGCCCGAGAATGAGGCCGGCATCCGCAACGCGCGCTGGGCTGCATTGTGGACCACGCTGGTCACTTTCCTCATTTCGCTGATCTTGATCTGGCGCTTCGATCCGGCCTCGGCGGATTTTCAATTTGTCGAGAAGCGGCCCTGGCTCGGTGGCACCATCACTTATGCGATGGGCGTCGACGGTATTTCGCTGCCATTCGTGATTTTGACCGCCGGCTTGATGCCGATCTCGATCCTGGCCAGCTGGACCGCGATCCAGACCCGGGTGCGCGATTACATGATCGCGTTTCTTGTGCTTGAGACCTTGATGGTCGGCACGTTCTGCGCGCTCGACCTCGTGCTGTTCTATCTGTTCTTCGAAGGCGGCCTGATCCCGATGTTCCTGATTATCGGCGTCTGGGGCGGGCCGCGCCGCGTCTATGCGAGCTTTAAGTTCTTCCTCTACACGCTGCTTGGCTCGGTGCTGATGCTGCTCGCCATCATGGCGATGTATTGGCAGGCCGGAACCACCGACATCGCGGCGCTCTTGCATCACCCATTCCCGTTGAGTCTGCAGAAATGGGCCTGGTTCGCTTTCCTCGCGTCGTTCGCGGTCAAGCTGCCGATGTGGCCGGTTCATACCTGGCTGCCCGACGCCCATGTCGAGGCGCCGACCGCCGGCTCGGTCATTCTCGCCGCGATCTTGTTGAAAATGGGTGGCTATGGGTTTTTGCGTTTTTCGTTGCCGATGTTCCCCGAGGCGTCCGCGCAGCTCGCGCCCTTGATCTACGCGCTCTCGGTGGTCGCCATCGTCTACACCTCGCTGGTCGCCCTGGTTCAGGAGGACATGAAGAAGCTCATCGCCTATTCGTCGGTGGCGCATATGGGCTTCGTCACCATGGGACTGTTCGCGGTGACCGCGCAGGGGGTCGCCGGCGGCATATTCCAGATGGTTTCGCACGGCATCGTCTCTGCCGCCTTGTTCCTGTGCGTCGGCATTGTCTATGACCGCATGCATACGCGCGAGATCGCCGCCTATGGCGGCCTCGTCAATCGCATGCCGCTTTACGCCTTCGTGTTCATGGTTTTCACGCTGGCCAATGTTGGCTTGCCCGGCACCTCGGGCTTCGTCGGCGAGTTCTTGAGCCTGATCGGCACTTTCCGGGTCAACAACTGGGTCGCGACGCTGGCGACGCTCGGTACGATTCTTTCGGCGGCCTACGCGCTTTGGCTTTATCGCAAGATCGTCTTCGGCACGCTGGAAAAGCCCGCGCTCTTCAACATTAGGGATATCGGCTGGCGTGAAATCGCGATCATGACGCCGCTGATCGTTCTCACTATCGTCCTCGGCGTCTATCCGAAGCCGGTGCTCGATATTTCCTCGGCTTCGGTTGCGCAATTGATCGACAATTATCAGCACGCGGTCGGCGCCGTGCACGCCGCCGACCTTAGCGCGATGACGCGATGAACGCCGCACAGCTTCCCAATTTGATCCCGCTCTTGCCGGAGTTTGTGCTCGGCGTCGGCGCGATGGCGCTTTTGCTTGTCGGCGTATACCGGCCCGCCGACACCGGCCGCTTTATCGACGGCGCCGCGATAATGCTGCTTGCGCTTGCCGGTGTGACCCTTGCGGTGCTGCCGTCCGGTAAGCTGGTCACTTTCGGCGGCAGCTTCATCGTCGATGAATTCGCGCGGTTCCTCAAAATTCTGGCGCTGCTCGGCTCAGCCGCCGCGATTGCCATGTCGATCGATTACGCCAGGCGCGAGGCGCAAGAGCGCTTTGAATATTCCGTGCTGATCCTGCTCTCGACGCTCGGCATGTTGATGTTGATCTCGGCTGCCGACCTCATTGCGCTCTATCTCGGCCTCGAGTTGATGAGCCTGCCGCTCTATGTCGTGGCGGCAAGTCATCGCGGCTCGCTGCGCTCAACCGAGGCCGGCCTGAAATATTTTGTTCTCGGCGCGCTGTCCTCGGGCATGCTGCTTTACGGCGCTTCGCTGATCTATGGCTTCACCGGAACCGTCAGCTTCGTCGGTATCGCGCAAGCGGCAGGGCAGGGCGGAGTCGGACTGATCTTCGGCATCGTGTTTCTGTTCGCCGGCTTCTGCTTCAAAGTCTCGGCGGTGCCGTTCCACATGTGGACACCGGACGTTTACGAAGGCGCGCCGACGCCGGTGACGGCGTTCTTTGCCGCCGCGCCCAAAGTGGCCGGCATCGCCATGTTCGTTCGGGTTGCGGTAATGGCCTTCCCGGGCATCACCTCGCAATGGCAGCAGATCGTTGTGTTTGTTTCGATTGCCTCGATGGCGCTGGGTTCGTTCGCGGCGATTGGGCAGCGCAATTTCAAACGGCTGATGGCCTATTCGTCGATCGGCCATATGGGTTTCGCGCTGGTCGGCCTTGCCGCCGGGACCAGCGAGGGCGTCCAGGGCGTGCTCGTTTATATCGCGATTTACGTCACCATGACGCTCGGCGTGTTCGCCGTGATCCTGTCGATGCGGCGGACCACTGGCATGGTGGAATCCATCGATCAGCTTGCCGGGCTGGCGCGCACGCACCCGACAATGGCGTTCTTTTTGGCGATGCTGTTATTCTCGATGGCCGGCGTGCCGCCGCTGGCCGGCTTTTTCGCCAAGTTCTATGTCTTTCTCGCCGCCATCAAAGCGGGCTTGTATCTGCTCGCGGTACTCGGCGTGGTGACCAGCGTCGTTGGCGCTTATTATTATCTTGCCATCGTCAAGCTGATGTATTTCGACGAACCGGTCGGGAAGTTCGAGCAAATGCCCTATGAACTGCGCGTGGTGCTGGCGATTTGCGGCTTGTTCAACGTTTTATTCTTCCTGTATCCGGCGCCGCTGGTCGGCATAGCCAGCGCCGCCGCGCATTCCTTGTTCTGATGCAGCTTGATCCCATTGCGGTCAATGCCGGGCTGCGGCTCCAGAGCCTTGGGACCACGGGATCGACCAATACCGAGGCGCGCTTAAGAGCGCAGCACGGCGAAGACGGGCCGCTCTGGATCACCGCGACGGCGCAAACGCAAGGGCGTGGGCGCCACGGCCGTAGCTGGATTTCGCCTCCGGGCAATCTCTATGCGAGTCTGTTGCTGCGCGATCCATCGCCGTTCGAACACGCGCCGCAACTTGCTTTCGTCGCTGCGCTGGCGCTCCGCGACGCCGTTGCGCTCGAAACCAAGGCACTGGCGCCGCAATTGAAGTTCAAATGGCCGAACGACCTATTGCTCGACGGGCGCAAATGCGCTGGCATTCTCATCGAGGGCGAGGCGGCCCCTGACGGCGAAGCGGGAAAACGCTTCATTGTGATCATTGGCATCGGCGTCAATTGCAGCAGTCACCCACCCACGGGTGAAGGCAGCGTTGGTTTTCTGGCAACCAACTTGCGGGCGCACGGCGCGGCGATCGCGCCAGAGCAATTGTTTGCGCGGCTGTCCGCCACAATGTGTCGCCGTGTCGAGCAATGGGATCGTGGCCGCGGCTTCCCCGCCATACTCGGTGATTGGCTGGCCCATGCGCGGGGCATCGGCGAGCCGATTGCGGTGCGCAATGGCGATGTCGAAATGCAAGGCCGTTTCGTCGGTCTCGATCATGCGGGTCGGCTGGTGCTCGAGCGACCCGACGGCGGCATTACCAAAATCGCAGCCGGCGATGTGTTCCCCTTCACCGTACGCGGCGAAGGGGGCCCGCCCGGCCGGCCAGGCTGAATCCATGGCGCATAACGAACTCGTATTCGCGGCTCTTGGCGGCATCGGCGAGATCGGGATGAACCTCTCGATCTACGGCTTCGGCGAGGATCGGCGATGGCAATGGATCATCGTCGATTGCGGGGTGTCATTTGCTTCGGAAGAGCAGCTCCCAGGCGTCGATCTTA
>Ga0335081_10012120_pt1 | contig 13966 bp, 12 predicted proteins | sample Lox_Sample_35_FD_206713 | JGI IMG/M metagenome (GOLD analysis project Ga0335081, IMG submission 206713) | Soil microbial communities from Loxahatchee National Wildlife Refuge, Florida, United States - Lox_Sample_3.5 | ecosystem: Environmental > Terrestrial > Soil > Wetlands | place: USA... | reverse complement strand
ATGGCAAAGCAGCGGTAAGAGGTCATGGCGCGCGCTCCCATGGATTGGATCGCCGCGCCGATGATGCGGCGCAGCAGCGCCCTGCCCAAGTTAATTCGGCTTAACCCGCGCGCCACGATCTTGTCCGATTTTGCCGCCCGGCGGCCGAAGATGCGGCTTCAGCCGGCATTCGCTATGGTTACCGCCGCTTTTAGCTTTGCGGGACCGCCATGGCCGACGCAAAATTTCCCAAATTCGCCACGCTGAGCCTCCATGCGGGGCAGCGTCCCGATCCCGTCACCGGCGCCCGTGCCGTGCCCATCTACCAGACGACGAGCTATGTCTTCCGCGACAGCGATCATGCCGCGGCGCTCTTCAATCTGGAGGAGCCCGGTTACATCTATTCGCGCATCGCCAATCCGACGGTGGCCGTGCTCGAAGAGCGCCTCGCCGCGCTCGAGGGCGGCGTCGGCGCGATCTGTACCGCCAGCGGCCAGGCGGCGCTGCATCTCGCCATCGCGACGCTCATGGGGGCGGGCGGACACATCGTCGCAGCGGCATCGCTCTATGGCGGCTCGATCAACCTGCTGAAGCTCACGCTGCCGCGCTTCGGGATTTCGACGAGCTTCGTCGATCCGCGCGATCCCGCCGCGTTCCGCGCCGCGCTGCGACCGGAAACGCGCCTCGTCTTTGCCGAGGTCATCGGCAATCCCGGGCTCGAAGTGCTCGACCTGCCGGCTGTTGCCGCGGTCGCGCATGACGCGGGCCTGCCGCTGCTGGTCGATGCCACCTTCGCCACGCCTTATCTCTGTCGGCCGCTCGAGCATGGCGCCGACATCGTCATGCATTCCGCCACCAAATGGCTCGGCGGGCATGGCGTCGCGATCGGCGGCGCGCTCATCGATGGCGGCAATTTCGACTGGGAGCGGGCGGGCAAGTTCCCGACCCTGAGCGAGCCCTATGCCGGCTATCACGGCATCGACTTCGCCGAGGAATTCGGGCCGCAAGCTTTCATCATGCGGGCGCGCGCGGAAGGGCTGCGTGATTTTGGCGCATGCATGAGCCCGGCGAACGCCTTCCAGCTGCTGCAGGGGGTCGAGACCTTGCCGCTGCGCATGGCGCAGCACATGGCGAATACGCGCCGCGTGCTCGATTTCCTCGCCGCGTCCGATGCCGTCGCCTGGGTGCTGCATCCCGATCTTCCGAGCCATCGCGATCATGCGCTGGCGCAGCGCCTGATGCCGCGCGGTGCCGGGTCGATCGTGAGCTTCGGCATCAAGGGCGGCCGCGAGGCGGGCAAGCGCTTCATCGACAGCCTCAAGCTCGTCTCGCATCTCGCCAATGTCGGCGATGCCAAGTCGCTCGTCATCCATCCCGCGAGCACCACGCATCAGCAGCTCGACGCCGCGGCGCTTGCCGCGGCGGGCATCGGCGAGGACATGGTGCGGCTCTCGGTCGGGCTCGAAGATGCCGAGGACATCGTCGACGATCTGGCGCAGGCGCTGCGCGCGGCGCAGAAACCGCGGCTGCGTCCGGCGGCGGAGTAGGGCGGCGCATGGACTTCACCCTCGGCGGCAAGCGCATTTTCGCCGGCACCGGCGGCCAGGCCTTCGATCCTGCTTTGCCGACCATCGTGCTGCTGCACGGCGCCGGCATGGACCACACCGTCTTTGCGCTGCAGGCCCGCGCGCTGGCGCATCACGGGCGCAATCTCCTCGCCTTTGATCTCCCCGGCCATGGCCGCAGCGACGGGCCGGCGCTCCACAGCATCGGCGCGCTCGCCGATTGGGTGCTCGGCGCCGCCGCGGCCGCCGGGGCCGCGCGCTTCCGTGTCGCCGGACACAGCATGGGGGCGCTGGTCGCGCTCGAGACCGCTGCGCGCGGCGGCGAGCGCATCGAAGCGGCGGCGCTGCTCGGCTTCGTGCCGGAGATGCGCGTCCATCCCGATCTCCTCGCCGCGGCACGCGCCGGCGCTGCGGACGCCGTCGAGCTGATGACAAGCTGGAGCTTCGGTGCCCAAGGCCAGCTTGGCGGCAATCGGGCGCCGGGGCTGTGGCTGCCCGGCGGCGCCCTCCGCCTGCTGCAGCGTGCCGATCGGGCGAGCCTCGCCGGCGATCTCGCCGCTTGCGATGGCTACCGCGACGCGGCCGAGTCGGCGGGAAAAATCCGCTGTCCGGTGCTGCTGCTGCTCGGCGGCGAAGACCGGATGACGCCGGCCGCGCGCGGCCGGGCTTTCGCGGAACGCTTTGCCGCGCCGCGCGTGGTCGTGCTGCCGGGCGCGGGACACATGATGATGCTGGAGGATCCCGTGGCGAGTCTCGTGGCGTTGCGGTCGGTGCTCTGATGGCGGAACCGGCGATCGAGCGGCGGGTCGATTACCCGCATTTCCTCACCATCACCACGCGGTGGATGGACAACGACCTCTATGGCCACGTCAACAACGTCATCTACTATTCCTTCTTCGACACCGTGATCAATCAGTACTTGATCCGCGCGGGTGGACTCGACATCCACGACGGCACCGTGATCGGCCTTGCCGTCGAGACCATGTGCCACTTTTACCGTCCGCTGGCCTATCCCGATCCGGTCGATGCCGGGCTCCGCGTCGGCAAGCTCGGCCGCACCAGCGTGCGCTACGAGATCGGTCTCTTTGCCACCGGGGAGGACGAACCCGCCGCCACCGGCCACTTCATCCATGTCTTCGTCGAGCGCTCGAGCCGCCGTCCCGCGCCGATCCCTGCGACGATTCGCTCCGCCCTGGCGGCCATTTTGCCATCCGAAAAACACACCGCCGGTTGACGCGACTCACGAGATAGGCGACTCTTTTGGCCAGTTCCGCACTCGAAGGGAGCGGGCCGATATTGCGTAGAGTCTGGGGGACCCTTCTGTCCGGGCCGCTGCTGGGCGCGGTCTGGCTTGTTGCTTGCGGCGTCTACATTCAAACGCAGGTCGGCTGGGACGTCCTGCCGACCATGCTGCCGAACGAGATCGCGGTCACCGTGCTCGGCGTGACCATGCCGCTCGCCTTCATCTGGGTGGTCACCAGCTTCCGCCGGCACGCCGCCGCGCTGAGCCTGACCGCGGCACGGCTCACCGAGCGCGTCGATGCTCTGGCTTTCCCCTCCGAGCAGGCGGAAGAGCGCGCGCGCCATGCCGGCCAAGCCTTGCGCCGCCAAGCCGACGAGCTGGCGCAGACGGTCGTCGACGCGGCGCAGCGTCTCGACGAATCAGCGGGCGGGCTCGGCAGCCGCATGAGCGATGTCGTGGGCGCCGTCACCGCCGCCGCCGAGCGCGCCGAGCGGATGCGCGGCGGGCTCGAAGCGGCGGTCGCCAATATCGAGCGCCTCGCTTCCGCCATCGGCAGCCATGCCACGCATATCGAAAAGACCGCGGGGCGCGACCTCGCCGCGGCGACCGACCGGCTCGCCGGCCAGGTGGCGGTGGTCGAGACCGTGGTGGAGCGCGCCTTTGCCGCCAGCGGCGACCGCATCACCGGCCGCGCCAGCGAGCTCGAGGCGACGATCATCGATGGCTTCGAGCGCGCCGCCGACCGCACCGCCACGGAGCTCGGCCGGGTCGGCGACAAGCTGCTGCGCGAAGCGGGCGCGGCCGCCGACCGCATCGCCGGCGAGATCGGCGCGTTCGAGGCGATGGTGGGGCGCAGCACCGCGGCGGCGACCGAGCGCCTCGCGGAACAGGGCAGCGCCGTCGAGCAGCAACTGGCCCAGGTTACCGCGCGCCTCGATGCCTCGGCCGCGCAGCTCGGCGGCACGACGCGGCGTGGCGCCGAGGCGCTGCACGGCGAGACCGAGGCGCTGCTCGTCGCCTCCGACCGCGCGGCGGCGCAGGCCGAAGTGCTGGCGACCACCTTCCGCAACTACGCTGCCGATCTCACCCGGCACACCGAGCAGAGCGCGAGCCAGGCCGACATTCTCGGCACGACGCTGGTGCGCCAGGCCCAGCTGCTGCGCAACGCCGCCACCGAGGCGCTGCTGCGCGTCAAGGAAAGCGGCGAGGCCTTCGGCGGCAATGCCGAGCATCTGGCCTCGGCCGCGCGCAGCGCCAGCGCCCGCGTCGAGGAGGTGAGCGAAGCGCTGCGCCAGCAGGCGCGCGACCTGCTGGCGGCGAGCGAGCAATCGGCGGTGCGCGTGCAGGCCGTTGGTGAATCGCTGCGCCAGCGCAGCCAGGACATTTCCGCCGTGGTCCAGGGCACGATCGCGACGGTGCGCCAGGCCGTCGACAGCTTCCGCGAAAGCGGCGAGGCGCTGACCGGCTCGGCCGCCGAAGCGGCCACCAAGGTCGGCGAGGCGGCGAGCGGGCTGCGCGGCCAGGCGACCGAGCTGCAATCGATCGCCGACCAGTCCGCCGCCAAGATGCGCCGCGCCGGCGAAAGCTTCGATCAGCAGGCCGACCGGCTCGCCGGCGCTTCGGCCGAGGCGAGCGCATCGCTGACCAATGTCGGCGACATGCTGCGCCAGCATATCGACGGCGTGAAGGAGAGCACCGAAGCGGCGGTGACGCAGGTGGCGCAGCTGCACGACGCCTTCACCCAGCAGCTCGGCCGCCTCAACGCGGCGCGGAACGCCGTGGCGACGCAGGTGAGCGAGATCCGCAGCCTGCTGCAGCAGCAGACGCAAGAGCTGACGCGCTCCTCGGAAGCTGCGGTGCAGCGTTCGAGCCAGGTCGGCGATGCCTTCCGCGAGCATGCGCGACTGCTCAAGGACGCCGGGACCGAGGCTGGAACGCAGGCCGAGGCGATGGCAGTGGTGATGCAGCGCCAGGTGCGCGATCTTCATACCATCGCCGACAATCTGTCGACGCTCACCGCCACCATCAACGAAACCATGCAGGCCGGCGCTTCCGAGGTGACGCAGGCGACCGATCGCGCCGGGACCAAGATCGAGGAGATCGGCCATCAGCTCACCGAGCAGAGCCGCGCCGTGACGCAGGCGAGCGAGCTGGCGGTGCTGCGTCTCGGCCAGGGCGGCGAGCTGCTGCGCCAGCGCGCGGTCGAGGTGCAGGAGACCGCCGACCGCACCGCGGCCCGGCTCGGCGAGCTTGGCGAGCGCTTCAGCGAGCGCGCCCAGCACGTGGCCGGCGCCAGCGATGCGGCGAGCGGCAAGCTGCGCGACAGCAGCGCCACCTTCCGCCAGCAGGTGCAGGACCTCGCCACCGCCGCCGATCGCGTCGCCGCCCGCCTGCAGGATGCGAGCGAGCATCTGGGCGAGCGCGCCGCCGCCGTTGCCAATGCCGGCGACCATCTCGCCGGAAGGCTGCAGGAGCTGGGTGAGGCGGCGCGCGCTCAGGCGACCAACCTCACCGTCGCCTCGGAGGCCGCTTCCACGCGCGGCGATCACGTGAACGAGGCGCTGCGGCGCCAGCTGCGCGATCTCGCTGCGGCGGCGGAGCACGCCGGCAGCCAGCTGACCGACGTGCGCAACACGCTGCGCGAGCAGACGACCGAGCTGAACGGGGCCACCGACAAGACGGTGGAGCGGCTGCGCGATGTCGGCGACACCTTCCGTCGCCATTCCGGCGAGCTGATCGCCGCCGCCGACCGCGCCGGCGTCAAGGCGAAGGACGCCGCCGCCCTCTTCGAGACGCAGACCGAGGCGCTGCTCAAGGCGGCAAACGATGCCTCCAGCGAGGCGCAGCGCGTGCGCGAAGCCGCGATCCAGACGCAGCAGGACACGTTCCTCAAGGCTGCGACTTTCATCATCGAGACGCTGCAGTCGATTGCGGTCGACCTCAACCGGGTGCTCGACCAGAGCATCCCCGACGCGGTGTGGAAGCGCTTCCACGCCGGCGATCGCGGCATCTTCACGCGCCAGCTGCTGCAGATGCAGGAGAAGAATGCCGGCGCGCTGATCAAGAAGAAGTTCGAGGAGGATCCCGGCTTCCGCGATTATGTGCTGCGCTATCTCAATCAGTTCGAGACGCTGCTCGCCCAGGCGCGGGAATGCGACCACATGGATGTGCTCGGCGCGACCTTCGTCACCGCCGATGTCGGCAAGCTCTACCTCATCCTCTCCAACGCGGTCGGCCGGCTGAAGCACTGAGTCGGTTGGGCCGCGCCGCCGACGCAAAAGGGCGGCTCTTGCGAGCCGCCCTTCCGGCAAAGTGCTGAAGCGGTCAGGCCGCTTTCTGCTCGATCGTCTGCGGGCCGCCGGCCACGCCGATCTCGATCTTGCGCGGCTTCATCGCCTCGGGGATCTCGCGGGCGAGATCGACATGCAGCAAGCCATTATCGAGGCTGGCGCCGACGACCTTGATGTGGTCGGCGAGCTGGAAGCGCCGCTCGAAGGCGCGCCGGGCGATACCGCGATAGAGATAGGATTTCTGCTCTTCCTCTTTCTTGGACCGGCCGCTGATCAGCAGCGCGTTCTCCTTGACCGTGACATCGAGCTCGTCGGGCGAGAAGCCCGCCACCGCCATGGTGAGGCGATAGGCGTTTTCGCCGGTGCTCTCGATGTTGTAGGGCGGATAAGCGTTGCCGCTCTCCAGCCGCGTCGCCGTATCGGCGAGCCGCATCAACCGGTCGAAGCCGATGGTGGAGCGGAAAAGCGGAGACAAATCGAAACCATCCATGACCATATCCTCCGATGAGCAACATGGGGTGATCTCGGGCCCGCCAAGTGGCCGGGCGCCCGAGACGGTCGGATCCGACAAGGGCATCCGACCAAAACGGAGATGGTTATTCCGCCGCTTGGTTCAAGGGGGTAAAGCCGGCGTTAACCTTGTCTGGCACTGGTTTTGCAACCATCTCAGTGCTAGAGGCTCATCCGGTCGGGGGATACCAAATATTTCCGTCAGCGGCTTCCGCCTCGTCGGCGTTGGTCTGAAACGGCAGGTGGAGTTGGGAGAAGGACGGTGCAGGCGACAGCATTTTTCGGCAAGACCTATGCCGAGGCGATGACGCTCCTGACGGAGGCGCGCGACTACCTTGCCTATCGCGAGCCCATCGACCGCGAGACCCTGATGCCGGTGGAGCGGCTCCAGTTCTGCGGCGAGACCATGCGGCTGACGGCGCGGCTGACGCAGATCATGGCGTGGCTCTTGGCGCAGCGCGCCGTCCATGCCGGCGAGCTGACGCAGCATCAGGCGCTGGGCGAGCATTGCGCGCTCGCCGAGCACGCAATCTGCATGGAAGTGGGCACGGCGCCGACGGAAGCGGTGCCGCGGCGCCTTGCCGCCCTGCTCGATCGCAGCCAGCGGCTCTATGTCCGGGTCGCGCGCCTCGACGAGCTGGCACGCCGCCAGCTCGCCTGAACCCGATCTCGTCTGATTTTGAGGAGGGTGCGGCGGCGCCTGCCGCCGCCGTCGCAACTACTTCTTAACGCCGAGGCCGCCGAAGCGCTTGTTGAAGCGCGCCAGCTGGCCGCCGCTGTCGACCAGGCGCTGCTGGCCGCCGGTCCAAGCCGGATGCGACTTCGAATCGATTTCCAGACGCAGCGTGTCGCCCGCCTTGCCGTAGGTCGAGCGCGTCTTGTAGCTCGTGCCGTCGGTCATCACGACAGTGATCTCGTGATAATCGGGATGGATGCCGTCTTTCATCGTCTGGCTCCGCAAAAACGTGCGGCTTTATACAGAAGCGAATCGCATCGTGCAACTGCGCAGCGCCATCGATTCGCCGCGAAGCCGCACTCGAAAGCATGCAAAACCAGTTCAGCGACTCCGTTTTCGTGCGTTTCGACTCAAAAAATCGACGCTTGACGCCGGCTTCAGCGCAATTCCATTCGACTTTCGGTTGCGACTTACATTAGAATCGCGGCGTTTCGTCGGCACAGGGGGTTTGATCTCATGAAAGCAAGACGTAAACGTGCCACGGCAGCGGCCTCGAAGGGCGCCGCCAAGAAGGCGCCGAAGCGGAAGAAGGCCGCAAAGCGCAAGAAGGCAAAGAAGAAGTAGTTCGGTCGCTCGCTGCCGCGACGCTCCCAAGGAGCGTCGCGGCGGCGACATCCGAGACGGTAGACGAAGCCGCGGAGCCGATCGCTCCGCGGCTTCGGTTTTTCGGGAAGGCGCTCTCTGGCTGATTGGGCGCCGCTTGCGACGCCTCAGCTACCAATTATCGCTTTGCCCGCGAAAGCGGGCATCCAGGGCCTCAGATGCGATGACCGGGGCGCGTGCTCTGGATCCCCGCTTTCGCGGGGACGGCAGGTTATCTATTGGGATGGCGGCGTTTCTCGCGATGTATGTGGTTCGACCTGAACCGAATCTCGATGCTAAGGCTCGGTCAGCTTCAGCTCGATGCGCCGGTTGCGGCTGAACGCGGCTTCGGTGTTGCCGGGATCGAGCGGCTGATACTCGCCGAAGCCCGCCGCCGAGAGCCGGCCGGGTGGGATGCCCTGGTCGATGAAGAAGCGGACGACCGAGATGGCGCGCGCCGTCGACAGCTCCCAGTTCGACGGGAATTGCGGCGTGTTGATCGGCCGTTTGTCGGTAAAGCCGTCGACCTGCAGCACCCAGTCGATGTTGGACGGGATCTTGGCCGAGATCTCCTTCAGCGCATTGGCCACCAGCTGCAGGCGCTGCTTGGCATCGTCGGTGAGGTCGGCGCTGGCGATCGGGAACAGCACTTCCGACTGGAAGACGAAGCGATCGCCGACGATGCGGATGTCCGGCCGGTCGCCCAGCACCTGGCGCAGCGTGCCGAAGAACTCCGAGCGGAACTTGGCGAGCTCCTCGACCTTGGTGGCGAGCGCGGCGTTGAGGCGCTTGCCGAGATCGGCGATCTGCACCTGCTGGTCCTTGTTCTTCGCCTCGGAGGCGTCCAGCGCCGCGGCGATCTGCGCCAGCTGCTGGCGCAGCGCCAGGATGTTCTGATTGAGCTGGTCGATCGTGCTCTGCGCCTGGGCGAGCTTGGCGTCGCGCTCGGCGATCTGCTGCTGGGCGTCGGCCGCCTTGCCGCCGGCCTGGTCGGCCTTGTCGGACAGCTCGGCGACACGGTTGGTGAGCTTGTCGCGCTCGGCATTGACCGCCGTGAGCTGGCTCGTGAGCTGCGCTACGTTGAGGCGCAGATCGGCATTGGCCTTGCGCTCGAGCGCGAGCAGGTCGGAGAGCTCGTTGACCTGCTGGCTGAGGCGCTGCAGCGCCTGGTCGCGGCCGCTGAGCGCATCGGAGAGATAGAACTGCCCCGCGGTGAAGACCAGCAGGACGAAGACGATCACCATCACGAGCTGCGACAGCGCGTCGACGAAGCCCGGCCAGATGTCGATGCTGGAGCGGCGTTGGCGCCGTGACGGGATCGCCATGGCGGCGGGTCCTTAGCGCTCCGCCTCTTCGGCGAGCGCGGCGATGGTACGTGCGAGCAGGCGGATCTCGCTGCGGATCTCCTGCACGGCCTCGCCGCGGCCTTGCGTGACATCCTCGGCGAGGCGGGCGAGATAGACTTCGATGTTGCGCAGATGCGTGCGCGCCTCGTCCTGGCCGGGCGGGCCGCTGGCGGTTGCATCGGCCAGCCGCTGCAGCACCGGCTTCAGCTCGACCTGGCCTTCGGCGAGGCGCAGCAGCAGCGTCTGCTCGGCCCGCATCTGGTCGGTGAGCGTCGTGAGCCGCTCGGTCAGCGCCTGGAGATTGGCATTGGCGGAAATGCGGCTCTCCTCGCCGCGCCCCATGATGCGCTGCAGATTGTCGAGGCTGTCGGCGGTCTGCTCGAGCAGCGCCTGGATGAAGGCCGGCACCGAGGCTTCGCCCGCGTCGCCGACCGGGCCGCCGCCGGAGAGCCTGGTATAGCCCGAGAGATATTCCTCGAGATCGTGATAGAAGCGGTTCTGCGCCAGGCCCGCTTGCAGGTCGAGAAAGCCCAGCACCAGCGAGCCCGCCAGGCCGAAGAGCGAGGCGCTGAACGCCGTGCTCATGCCGCCGAGCGGCGATTGCAGCCCGCTTTTGAGCGCGTTGAAGGCGCGCACGGGGTCGCTCGCGCCGGTCGAGAGCGAGCCGATGACGCCGCCCACCGACTGCACCGTCTCGAGCAGGCCGAAGAAGGTGCCGAGCAGGCCGAGGAAGACGAGCAGCCCGATCATGTAGCGCGATGTCTCGCGCGTCTCGTCGAGCCGGGTGCCGATGCCGTCGAGCAGGCTGCGCATCGATATGGCCGAGAGGCTGACGCGGCCGCCGCGGCGGTCGGCGAGCATCGTCGCCATCGGCGCCAGCAGCCGCGGCGAGGCCTCGCCCGGGGCGCCGGTCTGATTGCGGCGGAAGCGCTCGAGCCAGGCGACTTCCGGATTGAGCTGCAGCACCTGTCGGAAGATGTAGATGATGCCGAGGACGAGGATGCCGAGGATCACGCCGTTGACCGCCGGGTTGCCCATGAAATAGCGGTAAAGTGCCGGCGACAGGAGGGCGGCGATGACGGCCACGGCGGCGACGAAGACGGCCATTCGGGCCAGATAGCGTTGCGGGCGGTTCAAGGCGTGATCCCTCTGCCGTCTGTCAGGAGCCTGCAGGCTCCTCGTTAACGTTCGAGCATGATGACGTCGACGCGATCCAGCGGATCGCCGGCAGCGCCGTCGCTGCGGTTGCCGAGGGCGCGCACATCCATGCGTGTACTGGCGATGCCGTGCTCGATCAGGTAGCTGCGCACGGCAAGCGCGCGCTGCAGCGAGATGCGCCGAGCCTCGTTTGCCTGATCGTCGCTGCCGCTGGCATGCGCAACGAGCTGAACACGCGCCTCGTCATTGCTGCTGAGGCGCTGCACCAGCGCGTCGAGCTTGGGCTTGGCCGCGTCCGGCAGATCGGCGGCACCGGCAGCAAAGAGCACGCGCATGGGGCCGGCCGCCGCCGCGGCGACCGCGGCCGGCGCCGCAACCGGCGTCGCCGCAACCGGCGGGGCGGGGGGAAGGCTGGGCGCGGCTGCCATCGCCGTCTGCGCCGCGGATGAGGGCGAGGCGGATGGAACCGGGCTCGGCGGAGCCACCGTCGGCGTCGCCGGCTTGACCGGGGCGGGCGCGGCCTTGGCCACGCTCGGTGGCGGCGACGGCGGGGGAGCGGCCGCCGGGCCCGGGCTTGCCGCTTCTGTCGCCGTCTCCGCCGGTGGGGCTGGCGGAATTGCGGCCGTAGCGCTTGGCGCGGCGGCTGCCGTGTCGTTCGGTGCGGCTGCCGCCGTGGCGTTTGGCGCCGCTGCTGCCGCTGCGGGGGGCGCCGCCGCTGCGGGCGGGCTTGGCGCCGCTTTGGGTTCGGCGAGCGGCGTTGCGGCGACGCTCTCGCGCGGTACTGCCGGCGCGGTCGCCGCCACCGGCGCGACCGGCGCCGCCCTATGCGCCGCGACGGCGGGCGGTTTATGCTTCGGCTTCGCCTTGGCCACGACCTTCTTCTTCTTGGCTTTGACCTGGTGCTGGGCGCTGCGCTCGCGCGGATAGGTCGGCGCTGTCGCGCGCCGTTCCGGCGGCGCGCCGCGCAGCAGATCGGGCAGGGTCTGCGGCGGCCCGAGCGAATCGAGCACGCTCTGATCGACCGTGACCGAAGGCGGCTGTACGCCGCCCACCACCGTCTGCGCAGGGGCGGGCGCGACTGAGCCGAAGAGGAAAGCCAAGGCCAGGGCGAAAAGGTTCGTCGGGTTCACGAAAACTCGAAGGGCTGAGCTCGCCATGCCGCCGCGGTCCATCAATGCTTCATCGGGGCGCGTCATTTGCCGCGTCGCTGCCGTAAAATACCGCAACCAGGCCTGTTGCCGCCACAGTCAGTTTGTCGCCGGCCCTTTGAGCGCCCGGTTGAGCAGCTGCATCAGTGGCTGATGTAAATGGGGATTGGCGGCGATGACGTCGCCGCCGGCCAGCATGCCCTGGCCCCCCTCCATATCCGTGACATAGCCCCCCGCCTCGCGGACGATGAGAATGCCTGCGGCGAGATCCCAGGGCGCGAGCTTGAACTCCCAATAGCCGTCGAATCGCCCGGCCGCGACATAAGCGAGGTCGAGCGAGGCGACGCCGAGCCGGCGGACCCCGCTGGTCGTGCCGATCACCGCGCCCAGAGTCGCGAGGTAGCTCGGATGATCGCCGCGGCCGATGAAGGGGATGCCGGTGCCGATCAGCGCTTCGGGCAGATGCCGCCGCGCCGAGACGCGCAGCCTGCGGTCGTTGTGAAAGGCGCCGGCGCCCTTCTCGGCCCAGAACATCTCGTCGCGCACCGGCTCGTAGATCAAGCCGGCGATGATCTCGCCATCGCGCTCCAGCCCGATCGAAATGGCGAAATGCGGGATCCCATGCAGGAAGTTGGTGGTGCCGTCGAGCGGATCGACGATCCAGCGATGATGCGCGTCGCTGCCGGTCTCGCCGCCGCTCTCCTCCATGAGGAAGCCATAGCCGGGTCGCGCCTTGCCGAGCTCGGCGCGCAGCACTTTCTCCGCTTTGAGATCGGCGGCGCTGACGAAATCGCCCGGCCCCTTGACCGAGACCTGGAGCTGCTCGACCTCGCCGAAATCGCGAATGAGGCCGCGCGCCGCCTTCAAGGCGGCACCGGCCATCACATTGATCGTGGCCGAGCGCGGCGCCAAGGTGCGTCAGTCCTTCGCGCGCTCGAGATAGGTGCCGTCGGCGGTGTTGACGACGATCTTCGTGCCGGCGGCGACGTGCGGCGGGATCATCACGCGGCGGCCATTTTCGAGCTTGCCGGATTTGTAGGAGGAAGACGCGGTCTGGCCCTTCACCACCGGATCGGCCTCGACCACCGTCATGACCACGCTCTGCGGCAGCGTCACCGCCAGTGGCGAGCCCTCATAGAGCTGGATGGTGCAGATCATGCCTTCGCTGAGGAAATCGCCGGGCTCGCCGATCATCTCCTTGTTGACGGTGATCTGCTCGAAGCTCTCATTGTCCATGAAGGTCGCCATGTCGCCGTCGAAATAGAGGAACTGCATCTCCTTCTCGTCGAGGCGGACGCGCTCCACCGTCTCCTGGGTGCGGAAGCGCTCGTTGAGCTTCGAGCCGCCGCGGAGGTCGCGCATTTCGACTTGGGCGAAGGCGCCGCCCTTGCCCGGCTGCACCAGCTCGCGGCGCACCACCAGCCAGAGCTTGCCCTGATGCTCCAGGACATTGCCCGGCTTGATGTCGATGGCACTGATCTTCATGGCGCTCGCCTCGCTGGCGCTTTCGGGGGACAAAGGGATTTGGCTTGGAGGCGCTTCCTAGCAGCTTGGACGCGGCAAAGGAAGGGGTTGCCGCCCCGCGGGCATCGAATCCGTCAGTCGAGACCGAGCTCCGACCCGATCGGATTCACCTTGCCGGACAGCACGTCGCGCACCGCGACCGGCGGATATCCGACCTTGCCGTCGAGGCTCCGCCGCCAGGCATCGACGATCATGTCGCGCAGCTCGGCCGCAGCGGCGGCGAGCCTTGCCGCGGCGAAGTCCTTGCCCCGCGGATCGCCGTCACGCAATCCGCCGGCCTTCTCGAGGGCGTAGAGCGGCACGACTTGCGCGTGGGTGGCGCCGATATAGGCCGCCACGCGCGCGGCGATGCTGCAACGGCAATCGCGATAGGGGGCGAGATGGGCCCGCATATCGCCGAGGCTCACGGCGCTGCGCACGAACGCACCCTCGAAGAAGGCGTGGAGCGTCGTCGCCGTCGTATAACCTTCGGGGTTAGGGAAGGGGCCCCAGCCATTGTAATGAATGCTGACATGAAGCGGCTGGCTGGCATCGCCGACGAAGTGGCTCCAATAGCCGAGATCCCGGATCGTGAGCATCTCGCGCAGCCGCCGGTCGCGGGCGAACCAGGCGCGATCACTCGGGCGCTTCGCCGTCCGTTCGGCGGCTTCATCGACGCGCCAATAAGCGAAATCCTCGGCGAGCTGTTGCCAGCCATCGATGATGGCGTAGGAGACATAGCCGGCCTTGTACTGGTCGCTGCCGGCGGCGCGCAGCAGCGTGTCGTATTCCTCGCGGGTCGGCGGCAGCGCATCGAGCGCGAGCTTTCCCGCCACCTTTCCATCGTCGTCGAGGTCGATGAAATGGCCGGGATCGCGCTCGGCGTCGTGCGTCGTGCCGGCGCCC
>Ga0335081_10012119_pt1 | contig 13967 bp, 11 predicted proteins | sample Lox_Sample_35_FD_206713 | JGI IMG/M metagenome (GOLD analysis project Ga0335081, IMG submission 206713) | Soil microbial communities from Loxahatchee National Wildlife Refuge, Florida, United States - Lox_Sample_3.5 | ecosystem: Environmental > Terrestrial > Soil > Wetlands | place: USA... | reverse complement strand
CCCGAGCGGGATCGGGCTGCCTTCTGAGGCGGGCGGTGTAGATGTCGGTTGGCGCGTCACCTCAGATGGCTTGAGGGTCGCTTATTGGTACGGCGCCGACGGAAATCATGGTGCTCTGGTGCTGCCGCACTCGGACGTGGCAGCCTTTCGGCAGATCGGCGCCCTTCAGTCCACAATCCGCGCTGCACACGAACAAATCAGGTCATTTCTCCAGAATTACCTCGACCGGCAAGGCCTCCCTCAGACTCTGGCGGAATTGGCAGCGGCTGCTGTATCCTCACCCTCGCCGCGGGCGCTAGTCAAGATGTTTGAGCACTGGAAAACCAACCGGTTCTTGGGCGATGAAACTGTGTTCGCCACGATTTCCACCTGGCATAAACAGCATGTCCATCTCTGGACTTGGCAGAGCAATCTTCGGGATCAACTCATCAGACGGAGGCGAGAACTATACCGGTGTTTCGCTGCCGAACTCGCCCGTCGTTTTCGTTGTGTGTTCCTCAATGATGTTCAATTACGCCGGATATCAGCCAGACCTCCTGCGATGCGCACCGCGATTCCCGCGCAGCGACAGCATCGGTTCATCGCCGCCATCAGCGTCCTTTTCCGCATTCTGCAAAACGCCTTTGAAAAACGGGGCGGCACCATGATGCGCATCAAAGCCGAGCACGCGACCATGTCTTGCCACGCCTGCGGCGCGTTGGATGAATGGAACCCCGCAGCAACGCTGGCGCACACGTGTTCCAAGTGCGGGCTCAGCTGGGACCAGGACTACAATGCGGCGAGGAATGTGTTGACGCAAGGCCTCGCGGTCTCGTCAAGAGAGTTGCGCTAGTCTCGAGTTGTCTGGCTCGGCGCCTGAGCTCGTGCGTGCCTGGCTCTGACCCGCTAATTGTTTCGTCACTGAGCGGACTCTGATGGAGCCCACCAGGAGGTTGGACGAAGTCTTGCTCTGCCAGAAATCGACGACGCCGTTTGTCCCCCCTTCTGTTCCCCGTCGCGCAGTTGCGTGTCCAGATTCACTTGTCCGATGCCGATTTTCCGGGCTTCTTCAGCCGTAGCGGTTGGGTCGGGTCGAATTGAAATTCGGCCGCCGCCTTCGTCACGGGCTTCCGCGCCTTTAGGGCTACGATTCTCTGTTCGACTTCGTCGTCAGCGGAAGGCCTTTGGGCGGCATCCGCGCTGCTCTTCCCGAACGCAGCGGGAGCCGTTTTCACCGTAGCGGCAGCTCGCTTGACGCGCGATCGCGTTCTGACGAAATCATGCACCCCACTCGCGGTTACTTGAACCCGGCATTTTTCACCAAGTATCGCTGCGATATCCCGGTAGGTCCGACCGCGGCGGCGGAGTTCCTCGATGAGCTTTCGGTACGGCTCCAGGCGCGAGCGCGGAGGTTTCTCGGGCAGGCCGTCGAGGATTTCTTTGAATTTGGTGTCCATGGCCAGCCTCCAGCCCTGCTTTACTGTATCGCAAAAGCCGCGAACAGTCTCTTGACGTATACTTGATGAATGCTTGACAGAAGCTTGATAAATACTTGATGGAGAGCGTGGAGCGGAGGTCCGCGCAACTCTAAGCCGAAGGCTTAGGGATGGTGTCTTTCTTTTAATTTCACCTGGCGGGCATCTGAAATGGCGCGAACACCTCCCGCGACCGCTGCAATACCACCGTGCTCAGCGCCTTGGACGACCATGGCGTCCCAGCGCCTGCGCCCAACCGTTTTTCGCGCGCCCAGGGATGAGCTAGTGGGAGATCCCGCGCGCCCTGCAAATGCCCCCGCCGCCGCCGGGCGCCAAACTGTTTGCCGGAGGTGTCGGAGAGAGAACTTGTAGTTAGCTCTACCGCCCGAAAAATCGTCCCGCTTCCGGACCAAGCGAACCGTCTGGAAAACGGCGCCGCGGCAGTGGCGGTACCGGCATTCCAAATCGCTCATGCCACTTCTCCCAGGCCTCCTGTGTATACACCCCCGCTGGAGCGTTCTCGAGCACGATCCGAAATTCCTCCGCCGGGATATACCGCTCAACCACCGCCACATCCGCCGCTGAGCCGTAAACCATCAGCTGCGTCAGAAACGTTGGCAGATCTGCCAGCGTTCTCTCGGGACTGTCATACCAAACTACCTTCCGCGCCACGCGCAACAATTCGACCGGATAGGGAGATGTCAGGGTCATCGGGTCATCGCTCCAACTCCATCGGACTCAGGCCTCGCCGTGATTGCAAGACCGGTAGCTTGTCCAAATCCACCGCTCGTGCCCACTGGCTCAGATCCCGCTGCATCGTGGCCGGAACCCGGTTCAGCGTCCCGTCCCCATAGAATTGCAATGCACGAAGCGTTATCGCCGGATCGTAGCTCCGGTCAATCGCTCTTGCCGCCGCTAAACCCGTGGGCACGTCGATCCCATGGGAGACTAGGGCGTGGATGTCCACATAATCTTTCCAGCTGCCTCGCGCTTGAATGACCCGCATCTTCATGCCAGCTAAATCGACCAGTGAAGCGACTCGTACACGCGATCCGGCCGCGCGGCGCGGGTCCTCGACCCGCTGAAGCGTATCGAGCCCGCCAAACAAAGCTATCTTGACCGCACCGCCGCCACGCTTTACGAACGCTTCCAGGTTATCGCGTTTCCGATGAACCCAGACGTCTGGGTCAGCCGGGTCCAAATCCAGGAGGAACGTTAATCGCGACCGCAGCCGGTCGGGGTCGAAGCCCGATGAGGAGAAGAAATCGAAGTCCTCAGAGGCACGGTGGCCGAGCTGGAGCGCCAAGCCAGTACCGCCGTAAAGCACGAAGTCCGATGGCACGGCGTCCAATTCCGGCCATAGGAGCCGCTGAGATTCAGGCAGGATATCCAGACAAGGCTCAAAGGTTGCCGATCGCAGCCTATTCCTCCTTGAAGCTGGTCTTCTGGGTCACCAGCGGTGTTCTCGTAGTCCATAATGACGACTCGGCAACCACATGGCAAGAGGACGAACCCAGGAATTGCTACAGGGACTTTCACAGGGACTCTGGCTCAATATGCCGATCTTCAGCGAGCAACAGTGAATAAGGCTCACCTGCTACAAGCCCTTTAAAACCAGGCACTTCGAGCAATCGTGATCAACCATGACATCCGCTGAGAAACCAACTTTACACGACTCATAATCCGTTGGTCGAAGGTTCAAATCCTTCAGGGCCCACCAATTAAATCAGGTTGCAGTCTGTTCAATCTGGTCCGCCTGTGCCGGTGCAGTAATTGATCGAACGGCGGGCGATACCCGCTGAAGCTTCCTCTGCGGGCTCAAAGACCAAGTCGACGTTATGCCTCAAGCGATGCGGCGGCTGGCGACGATAGGCCTCCCGCGCCTCTTTGCTTCGCTTCTTCATCAATCGAGTCCTCAACCGCAGCATCGGCGCCTCGACCAGATAGAAGGATGCCGCGCCGGACGCGACGGCCAGAATCAGATTGAGTGGAAACGCTTGGAACAGCGACGACGCGAATCGATCCAAAAAAGGCTGTTGCCAGAGATAGACCGAGTAACTCATCGCGCCGGCGGAAGATAACGCGCGAGTATTCAGAATGCGCGAGCTCCGGGACTGCTGGAACAGCACGGCCCGGTGGATCGTCACGCAGATGGCCAGGTTGAGAATGCTTTCTATAACCGCAACTTGCAGCCTGCCGCCCGCCTTCATATTCAGCGCAAGCGTGGCGGCCGGGACCAGCGCAAACCACCGCGAGCGGAGCAAGCCGGCGTACCGGCGGTCCCGTTCCAACCGAGGCTTCCACATCGCGAGCAGGCAACCCGCGGCCATGCTGTCGGCGATCGTCGGGAACCACCAGCCGATGCCCCATTGCGTCTCCGGCAGGCCGACCAGCATCACAGTACGGCAGAGCGGCGCGGCGAATATCGTTATAGCCGCGACCCATTTCGCCCGCTGTGCGCCGCCGAATGCAAATACGACGGGCCAGAGCAGATAAAACTGCTCTTCGACCGACAGGGACCATAGGTGACCTGTAAGCCACGAATGATGCTCGTGATAGTTCGACGTGTACGTTACGGCGTGCAGCAGATCCCCAGGCAACAGACAAATCCAACCCAACGCAGCCGCACCCGCCAGTACGGCGATATATACGTAAAAAGCGGGAAAGATGCGGATGGTGCGACGCAGGTAAAACTGTCTGAGCGAGATACCGCCGCTCTGATCCAGTTCATCGACGAGTAATGTGGTTATCAGAAATCCGGAAATGACGAAAAACACGCGGACGCCCAGGTTCCCGAGATCTCCGAGGATCGATCCCGCGGAACTCGGCAGAAAACCCGTCGTGCCGCAAAGGTGCCCGTAGAGGACCAGACACAACGATACCGCGCGCAGGCCGTCCAGCGACGGAATTCGGGAAGACTTCTCTAAACGCATAAAACCGGCCGAGACCAACGCTTACTTCTTCGCGATGCAGATCACCACCAGACCGGCATAGTGAGTCAGTGGGGGCAACGCCGACAATATCGCGTGATCGAGGATTCGGATTGGCCTCGTACCAAATGCGGGCACGAGCCGTCGCAGACGATAAAATAAGGAATAGCAATAAAGCTCTACGTCACCGTACTTTGCAACGCTTGATTTACAGCTCTTCCAAGTTAGCGGCCTTTCATAATCGGTATATCCCTCGGTCATCACGTCGCAGCGTGTCTTCGCCCCGGTGATCGCCTTGGCCGCATTGATCGCTAGCAGGCCGCTCGAAACCGTCTCGCGGCGGCCGAGCCGGGAACGGAACCAGTCCACCATTCCGCTGTTCGACATGTGTTCGAGAAACGCAGCCCGGCCGCCCGGCTTGAGCAACCGGTGGACTTCCTTCAAACCCGGATCGAGGCCCACGTGATGCAAAATTCCGATGCCATGAATCAAATCGAAATAGTTATCCTGATAGCCCGAGTTGAGAACATCGCCGACCCGGGCTTCCACTTTCAGAGTGTCATATTGGGCCCGCCGTCGCGTTATGTTTACGCCCTTTGACGAGATGTCCATTGCGTGTACTTCAGCCCCCATGCGCGCAAAATACATCGCTTCCTCGCCCATTCCGCAGCCGAAATCGAAGACCCGCTTGCCCGCCACAGGACCGAGGAAGCTCGCAATCCGCTCCCTCGGATTCCACATGTTTTTCGGTCTCTGATACTGCGCCATCAGGTGCGGCTGAATCTGAAGATTGTGCTCGTAACCGGAGTACGAAGCGTCTGCGAACAACGCTTCTTGCGATAAACGATCAGTCCGTTCCATCCAAACCTTTCCCCACCATGATTAGCTGCCTTGCCATGTTGGGTGCATAACCGGGATCAACGATTGAAGATTTGAATCACTTCCAGGCGATGCTCGTAGCTGCCGCAGGAACACGCTCGTTCCGGTTCGCAATCCACCGGTCATACCAAAGGTTCAAGGTCATGGCAGTCCACAAACGATTGGCGTAGTCGCCTTTCCCCCTCCGATGCCGGTTGAGAATGTCAGCCAGATGCTTTTGTTTCAGCATGCCCGCACGGGTTAGGCCGCTTTCCATGAGGATGGGCTCGGCCCAATCACCCAAGGCGCCTTGGAACAGTTCGACCACCGGAGTTCGGAATCCCTGCTTTGGCCGATAGATGATTTCATGGGGGAGAATCCCTTCAATCGCCTTCTTGAAGAAGTACTTGACGAGGCCGTTTTGGGTTTTGAACCGTGCGGGAATGTTGTAGACGAAGTGAGCATAACCAGGCTCGGTGTACGGACAGCGTGGCTCCAGGCCAAGGGCCGAGGCTAGTGAATCGAGCTTCCCAAGCATCAGATTACCGAAATAGAAATCCTGCATCATCGAATAGATGACATAGGCGAGGTAATCGCGGTTCGCATGACCGCTGGCATCGAAACGCTGTTTGCACGCGGTTACGGTCTCAGCCGCCTGGCCGGCCCTCATGGCAACCGGAGACGCGAGGATTTCCTCCTTGTTGGAGTCCATCCAGGCCATCTCGTAACTCCAGAAGTACTCGTCGCCAGCGGCCGCGCGGCTCAACACGTCCCGCCGCTTGGGTGAAATCACGGGCGCCAGATTAGCCATCAACTTGCGCGCCATAGCGGGCTTTTTCATGTACGGCAACCAGCGGGTGTAGTATCCATCGCGGATTTGGATCATCCCGCCGTGACCGCAGCTCAGCTCGTCGTTGGCTTCGCCGGTGATGACGACGCGCAGCCGTTGGTCCTGGGCCATGCGAAGTGCGTGATAGAGAAAGACGCTCGACGGTTCAGATACCAGATCATCCATGGCGTCGATGGTGACGGGAATCGTCGCCAGGAATTCGCCGGTCGAAATCAGGCGTTCGTGATGATCGGAGTGGATGACATCCGCCACTTTGCGCGCGTACTCGAGATCGTTGTATTTGTCCTGTCCCTCCAGGCCCGCGAGCCCCACCGTGAAACTGTGAAGGGGGGTGCTTCCGCACCGCGCGAGTAAGGATGCGTTGGCGCTGGAATCGTTGCCGCCGCTGAGTAACGTTGCAATCGGGCCCTCGACTTTGCGGCGCCGTAGCGCTTGAGCGTGCAGTTCGCGCACCCGATCGACATAAAAGTTTTCGTCATTCGATTCGGGCACCGGATCGGACAGGAGGTCCCAATAGCGCTCTAGGCGAACGGATCCATCAGCCGAACAAACAGCGGCCGAGCCGGGAGGTACTTTCCGGATATTGCGAAAGAGCGTGCGAGGTCCGGGGACGCTCGTGAAGGTCAGGAACTGAGAGACCGCGGTTTCGTCCACGGCGCACGGAGCCTGAGAGTGCCGCAGAAGCGACTTGATTTCCGATGAGAAGGCCACGCCGTGAGCGCTAGTCCAATAGTGGAGGGGGCGAACACCCAGGAAATCGCGCACGAGAACGAGTTGCTCCCTTCGGGCATCCCAGAGCGCCGCGGCAAATTGTCCATCGACGCGGCGAAACCCACCGATTCCTTCCTCCTCATAAAGATGTAGCAGCGTCTCTACGGAGTGCTCTTGTGCGTAGGTGTGGCCCTTGGCGCGGAGCCTGAGACGCAGGTCACCGTCATTGAAAACATGCCCGTCACCCACCAGCAACAGCGTCCGGTCCTCGTTGGCGAGCACCGCGGGGCTATTCTCGCCAGGGGTGGTCCGCAAGAATCGAAATCCAAGCATGACCTGGCTCGCGCGACTCATGTGGTGAGAGGCGCCGTCCGGTCCGCGTGCCTGAAGCGACGCGAGCATCGAGGCTAAATCCTGTCCGGCGTCATTCGACGTGGCCAGTCGGCCGAAAGCGCCACAGATGGCTGACATGAATCTTTTCTCCTAGTTATTGAGGGAAGCTTGATAGAGTTCCTGGTATCGGCACAGGACCGATTCGAGGCTATTGCGCGCGCGTGCTTCCGCGTTAGCCTGCTTCCCGAGTCGTGCCCGCAGCTCATCATTTCGAGCGAGCAGGACGAAGAGCCGGGACATCGCTTCAGGATCCTCCGGCGGCGACAGCAATCCACTTGTCCCGTCCGAAAGGATTTCCGGGATCTCGTTGACGCGCGTCGCGACAATAGCGACTCCGGCGGCTTTGGCTTCCAACACGGCGACGCCGAACGGTTCGAACTTGGAAGCCAGCGCGAAAATGTCCAGGCAGCGCAGGAAGGCCGGCACGCGCTCACAGTGCCCGATAAAAGAGACGCGCCCGGAGATCTTCAAATCCTGCGCCATCCGCAAAAGGCCGCCTTTCAGGGGGCCATCACCGGCCAGGACCATGCGCAGTTTCGGGAACTCCCCGACCGCCATGGCGAAGGCACGGAGCTGCGTCGGATAATCCTTTTGCTCCACAAGCCGTCCCACGCTTCCAATGAGGATGTCGCCGGGATGGAAGCCTAGCGCTCGGCGGAAATCGTTCGCCTCCTGAACGGATACGTTCTCGACGGCGCTCAGATCGGCGCCATAGGGAATCACGCGCAGCTTGTCGGCGGAGAGCCCGTTATACTCACAGAACCGTTTGCCGAGCGGAGCGGATACCGTAACGATGTAGCGCATGAGGCGCGCCGCGATCCGATTCCGGAAAATGTTGCGGCGCGAGCGTGTCGCCAGCGGCTGCGGCAGGAAGCTGTAAGTCCGGTCTGGCATCTGGCAGGCGAATGCACTCAAAAAGCCAACCGTGCCACGTACGCCGGCGAGCCTCGCCGCCAACCCGCCATACAGGATGGGCCGGGGGTTGTAGCATTGCACGACATCGCACTCACAGGACCGCAGCAGACCGGCGAGACGAACCGGCGCGCTCCAATCGATCCCATCGCGGCATGGGATGTGGTGGATAGCGACGCCGCCGGCCTGGAGTTGATCCGACAAGATACTTTTTTCGTTGGCAAACGTGCACACAATGCTCCGGAAGCGGCGTGGGTCGAGATGTGTCGCCACAAAGGCCATCGTCCTGGTCTTTCCACTCAGACCGAGGCTGTCCACCACAAATGCAACATTCTTAGTTGAACCAGCACTCATACCAGGAAAAAAGGTTGATCAGGCACCAGAGATCGAAACTGTTGTCGTGTAATCCGCTTTTGTGGCCTTGCCACAACTGCCGAATGTGATGGAAATCGAAGAAGTCGAGGCGGCGCGCGGCGGACGAGAATAACAGTTCTTCCGCCCAGCCGGACAGCGGTCCGCTGAGCCATTCCGGGAGCGGGACGCGGAATCCCTGCTTGGGGCGATGGATGATCTCATCGGGGATAATCCCGGTGACGGCCTGTTTGAGCACATGCTTGGTGGTCTTCCCCTGAATTTTCGAGTTCTTGGGCAAGCTGAGCGCGTACGAGACGAGCTGGTGATCGAGAAATGGAGCGCGCGCCTCGAGGGAGTGGGCCATACAGAACTTGTCGACTCTCATCAGGAGGAGCTCCGGCAGGCGATTGCACAACTCGATGTAAGACATCTCCTGCAGGAAGTCGGCCGCCGGCTGACGCTCGTGAATTTGCTGGTAATACTCGCGGATCAGCGGAGCGCTACCGGCCCCGAGGATCGATCGCGCCTTGGACCGGAGCAAGGCTTCTTTTTCGGTATCCCAGAAAACTACGTCGAGTCCCCAATAGAAGGGCTCGTTGTTGGCCGCCCGGCGAAAGACGTCCAGACGGCCATTTGAAGCCCCAGTCCTGCGTGCCACCGAGTATAGGGCTTGCCGGAGCAACTGGGGCAGCCGCAATAAGGGCTTCCAACGGCCGGCATGTTTCGCGAGCGTGTCCACGAAATCCCCGTAGCCGCCGAATACTTCGTCGCTGCCTTCGCCAACCAGAACGACTTTGACGCCGTGCTGCTTGGCGGCCTGAGAAACAAAATGCATAGGCAGGCAAGCAGGATCGCCGATCGGTTCGTCCTGGTGGTAGATCAATTCCGGGAGGCTCGTCCGGCAGTGATTGGCGGCGATTATGACGTCCTGGTGATTGCAGCCAAACTGGCGAGCGATCCGGCGCGCGTACGGCAGGTCGTGAAAGTTCTCAGCCTCACCAAAACCTTCAAATCCAATTGAGAATGTGCGCAGGGGTCCGGAAACCAACTGGCTCATCAGCGCGACGTTGGTGCTTGAGTCGATTCCGCCGCTCAAAAAGGCTCCGACGGGAACGTCGCTCATGAGCCGTTTTTGAACAGCCTGCTTGAGTAAGTCGCGGATCCGTTCGACAGATTCCTCTTCGCGAACCTGTTTTGCCCAACTTGGTCCATCCAGCGGCGACCAGTAATGCTCGGTCCTGATATTGCCGGCTGAGTCGCAGATCAGCACATGCGCGGCGGGCAGTTTCCGAATATTGCGGAAGAGAGTGAACGGCGCGGGCGTATTCGAAAAGGTGAGAAAGTGACCTAGGGCCTCCACATCCACATCGCGGGCGATGCCGGGATATTGCAGCAGGCCCTTGATTTCGGAAGCAAAAAGAAGCTTGCCTCCCGAAAGCGTGTAGTAAACCGGTTTTTTGCCGAGTCGGTCTCTAGCCAGAAGCATCAGGCGGCGATTCTGATCCCACAGCGCAAACGCGAACATTCCATCCAGGCGCGAGATGCAATCGACGCCGAACTCTTCATACAGATGAAGGATGCACTCGGTGTCGGCGTGCGAGCTGAGGCGATGTCCCTTGGCGAGAAGCGGCGCACGGTGTTGCCGGTGATTGTAGATCTCGCCGTTGAACGTAATCCAAATGGATCCGTCCTCATTCGACATGGGCTGGCGGCCGGCGTCGCTCAGGTCGACAATGCTGAGCCTGCGGTGTCCGAGGACAACGCGGCGATCCGGGCTCTCGTATAGCCCGAAAGCGTCCGGCCCGCGGTGAGCCATCATGTCGCGCATGCGACAAACGTCGGCCTGCTCATCGCGCTCGGATGCCCCGTAGTTGTACAAGCCGGCTATGCCGCACACTTCATCCGACGTTAGAGCACGTATAACGCCAGACACAGAAGCCGCCGGAAGGCGTGAGTAAGACTCCGAGTACGGGAATCTCGGACGTAAAAGGGGAGATTGTGCCGAAGGAGGACGCAACAGGGTCTCGTCCTGGCCGGCAAAAAGGCATGGCGTTGAAATTGCTCCAGGACGAGCAGATGTCGATGTGCTTCCACATAAGATCCGCCGGCCTGTTATTAGTTTTGATTTTGGGAGGGGGTCCGTCGGCGACGGCGCAGCCGCCGGACCAGGGGTTGAGGTTGGAGGGACTTTCTTTTTCGGACACCTATTTGTCCCAGGGGGTGCCCAGCGGCATCACTACCTACAGCGATGTGTTTCTGGGCTCGGGGATGTCGGTGATTGGCGCGGCCACCATCAAATGGACGCGAATCAGAGCCAAGTCCTTTCTGCAGGTGCGAGCTTTGCCGACATACGGAAGCCTGTTGGGACACGGGAAGGCTCGAACGTGGGACCAAGCCTTCTCCTTTTCTTATAGCCGCATCCTGGGAACCAAATGGACGATGCATTGGTCCGGCGCGGCGCAGGTCATGAACTTTGATGAAGCACTCTTCGCCGGATCGACGCTGACGCAGATCGCTTCCAACCCGATCGATTTCGAAAACCTCACCGGAGCTATTTTCCAGGGGAAGTCCTCCGATCCCGAGCTGAACAGCATCGCGCAGGGCGCCTTTCATCCGGACCTGGGGTTTCAGAATTTTCTATTGGGCCGGCGAACGGCCACCGCCGATCTAGGCGGGACGCTTACGTATGCCTATTCGTCGCGTCTTTTGTTGAGTGTCGACGCTGGAGCCACGCTCACACGACACCTGAAGGACTCGTCCGATCCTCCCGGTATCTTTTACCCGAAGCTCAACTCGGGGGCTGTGGGGATGAACGCAACCTATTCACTTTCTCCCCGGACCCAGGTGGGCGCATCGGCGAACGTGACCCGCAGCGAGTTGGCCTCGGAGATACTCACTACCAATTCGTTGTCGGCTTCCGTGAACCGGACGATGAGCCGGCGATGGTTTGCCCTGGCATCGTTAGGGCTTGGTTCCGAGACCTACGGACATGAACGTCACCTGAATAACCGATATTCCGTTGGCCTGGGTTTCAAAACCTTCAGTCATACTGCGTTGATTGCCTTCGATCGCGGTTTCGACGATCCGTATGACGTCGCGGACGCGGCTCTGGAACATGCGAGGACTCTCACTGGATCCTGGCATTACGCCCGACCGGGCAGTTCGTGGTGGACCACTACGTCCGGCTCTCAATTGATCGCCATCTATCGAGGCGTTCCTGGGACAGATAGCTGGGCGGTCTCGCAGCTTTTAGGCAGGCAGATCAGCCGAAACTATTCGGTTGTGGTGCAATATACCTCCGGTCGACTGGGCGCCAAGCGGTACATTCAGGAGGGCCGCCAGTACCAGTTGGAGCAAACCGGGATTCGCGCGTCGTTTATCTGGTCGCAGCAAAAACACTTGCCCGTCGAATGAGAACATCACTGCTTCTTTTTGTGGTACCGGCCGCCGCCGATCCCGACTTGGTTGCGATCAAGGCCTCCACGGACGACATCCTGCCGCGGCGCATCCCGAAGCTCACGATCGCCTCGGCCACCAACGCGAACCCCCCGCACGTAAACAACAACCCGGCCACGTACGGCTGCTTCTCGGCCGGTTGCGGTGCGCCGCGAGATGGCGCCAAGATTGCCCCTGGTAAGTGATCATGGCGAATGCCGCCGCTATAGGCCCAGATCCGGTTGCCGCCGATGCCCGCAGAAAAGCCAGGCGTCTGAAAATCCTCAGTTTGAGTACGGAATACCCAAATCCGACAGAGCCGGGCAAGGGGCTCTTTGTCCACGCCCGGCTGCGGGCGATTGCCGCACTGGCGGATCTTACCGTGATTGCGCCGGTCGCGCTGCTGGACTACGCAAATCCGGAAGGCCGCCTTCTCGGCAGTTTCGCCATTCCGAAGACGCGAAGCGAATATGGCACCAGAGTCTTCCATCCGCGATGGTTTTATCCTCCGTTCGGCGGCTGGTTGAACGCTTTCTTCCTGTATCTTCGCCTACTTTGGCCGGTAGCCCGACTTCGTTCAGGCTGCCAGGTCGACCTGATCGATGCCCACTTCGCTCACCCTGAGGGGGTTGCGGCGGCCCTGCTTGGAGTTACTTTCGATATTCCCTTCATGATCACGATGCGTGGTTGCGAATTGCGCTACCAGCGTCAGCGGCTTAAGAAGTTCTGGATGGCATGGGCCATCCGGAGGGCGGACCGTGTGATCACTGTGTCGGATGGGTTACGAGCCTTGGCCATTGAGCTCGGCGGGAATCTGGCCGCAGTCAAGACCGTGCCCAATGGGATCCATGAGGACACATTCTTCCGGCGCGATCGCGTGGCATGTCGCCGCGCTCACCAGATTCCCGAAGACGCCCTGGTGATACTTTCGGCAGGCGACCTCGCGCGCATCAAAGGGCACCATCATGTCGTTGAGGCCATGCGGAGCCTTGTGGACTACGGGTTGCCGGCGCGTCTGCTCATTGCAGGCGGTGTTGGACGCTCGGGCCAATACGCCGCCAAGCTACGTACGCTTGTCGCAGAACTCGGGCTGGAGGACAGGGTGAGGTTCATTGGCATGGCGCCGCAAAACACACTCGCGGAACTGATGTCTTCCGCCGACGTGTTTTGCCTGGCGAGCTCCAGTGAAGGATGGCCGAATGTGGTGCACGAGGCGCTCGCTTGTGGAACGCCGGTCGTCGCTACAGATGTAGGAGCCGTGAGGCAGATGCTCCCCTCGCCGCGACTCGGAACCGTCGTACCGGCAGGTGACGGTCTCGCCTTGGCAGCGGCACTGCGCGAGGCGTTGACGCGCGCGTGGGATCCTTCGATGATCTCGAGCTGGGGACGGTCGCGCTCCTGGGATCAGGTTGCCAGGGACGTATTGAAAGAGGCGCAGGCGGTTGCCCGTATATGAGCGCCGAACACGTAATCATCAACGCCGACGATTTGGGTATCAGCGAGGCAGTCAATGAAGCCATTTTCGACCTGATGGACTACGGCCGAGTCACTTCGGCCAGCGTGATGGCGAATGGGCCGGCGTTGCGGAAGGCGGCGGCGCGGGTCAGGCACTTTCCGCACTGTTCGTTCGGCGCGCATCTCAACCTCACCCAGTTCGTGCCCGTGACGTTGGGGCGGGATGCGGCTCTTCTAACCGGCGCCGACGGCTGCATGTCGCGAAGCCTCGGAGGAAAACGGTTCGGACCGAACTTGCTTGCAGCTTTCTATCGTGAGCTATGCGCTCAAATCGAAGTCCTAGGCTCGGAGGGAATTGAAATCAGCCATTTCGATTCTCACCACCATGTCCATACCCAACCCCAACTTCTGCCCGTCATCAAAGCGTTGCAAAGACGATACCAGATCCGGAAGGTTCGGATCTCGAAAAACATCTACACCCTCAAGCAACCGGCTAGCCCCGCCTTGGCCCATATGAAAAAGGCCTACAATTGGGCGCTGCGCAGTTTCTATACAACTCGCACCACTGAGGGTTTCACGGAACTGCTCTCCTACCGCACTGAGTTCGATCGAGGA
>Ga0335081_10012118_pt1 | contig 13967 bp, 12 predicted proteins | sample Lox_Sample_35_FD_206713 | JGI IMG/M metagenome (GOLD analysis project Ga0335081, IMG submission 206713) | Soil microbial communities from Loxahatchee National Wildlife Refuge, Florida, United States - Lox_Sample_3.5 | ecosystem: Environmental > Terrestrial > Soil > Wetlands | place: USA... | reverse complement strand
CTTCAAGGGACGTTCTACAATTGCCTGTTCACGAACAATGTTGTCTTTACCGGCGGATCCACAGCAAGAGGCGGCGCTACTTATCTGGCCGTGCTCTACAACTGCAATCTGATCAGCAACAAGGTGTCCAGTTCGTTTCCGGGCGGGAAGGGTGGCGGCAGCTATGGCGGGACGCTGTTCCATTGCACGCTCACCGGCAATTCGGTGAACAATGGGGACCTGAATGGGACCGGCGGCGGCGCGTGTCTCGGGACGCTTTACAATTGCACGCTGACCGGCAACAGCGGGAGCGGTTATGGCGGAGCGTCATGTTCCAATACGCTCTGGAATTGCACGCTGTCAGGCAATTGGGCCAATTACGGGGGTGGCGCGTATGCCAGTGTATTACACAATTGCCTCGTCACCGGTAACACGGCAGCTTCCCAGGGCGGCGGCGCTTATTTAGGTACTTTCAATAATTGCACCGTGGCCGCGAACATGTCCCCGGCAGGCGCCGGCATCTATTGGACCTTTCGCGCCTGCAATAGCATCATCTATGACAACACCACTCCAACAGGCAGCGTGGACAATTGGGACGGAAATCTTTTAGGTGGGAGCAACAATTGTATTTTTCCCCAATTCTTGCCTGCTGATTACGGCAACATCACGAATGACCCGATGTTTATGGATGCTGCCTTTCACCTGGCCGCTGCTTCTCCCTGTCGCGGCGCCGGCAATTCGCTTTACGCTTCCGGCACGGACCTGGATGGCGAAGCTTGGAACAGTCCGCCTTCAATGGGGGCCTATGAAGTTTATGATGCCGATTTCGTCGGGGCATTGTCCGTGGCTATTCAAGCCAGTGAGAGCACCTTGCTGGTGAATCGCTCGCTGGCCTTGACAGGTCAAATCACCGGGCGCGCCGCGGGATTGGAATGGTCTTTCGGTGACGGGACCGTCGCCACGAACGTCAGTTACTTCACCTGGTACCCCTGGACCAGCCCCGGCGATTACGACGTGATCTTTACCGCTTACAACGCTGATAATCCCGGTGGCGTTTCTGCCAATTTGCTGGTTCATGTCCTTCCGCTGAATCCGCCGTTGTTGCAGCCCGCTTCATTCTCCGTGTCGTCAACCAATGGCTTTCAATTCCAGTTCGACGGGCAGTCCAATGCCATCTACACGGTGCAAATGACCACCAATCTGGTTCCGCCCGTTGTCTGGCAAAACCTGCAAACCATCGTCAGCACCGGCGGCGTGGTGCAAATTAACGATATGAACGCGACCAATGCGACGAGCTTTTATCGCATCGGCGTGCAATAATCCGGGGAGGGACGGCTCGCCCGCCGTCCGCGCGGCCGCCTCGGCGAAGCGACCCTACCTCACGACCTCAAACGCAAAACCTTTCAGATATTCTGTCTCCGGAATCATCGGGATTACGGGATGGTCCGGGCTTTGCGAATACACCGCCACCCGGCGCAGCACACGACGCGTATCGTAAGCCGCGGAGAGAATCACGTCCTGAAATGTTGCCGCGTTCACATGATGCGAACAGCAGAACGTCGCCAGGGTGCCGCCGGTTTTGAGCAGCTTCAGCGCGCGCAAATGGATTTCCTTGTAACCGCGCAGCGCGTCCGGCACCGAGGCGCGGTTGCGCGTAAACGACGGCGGGTCGAGCACGATTAAATCGAATCGCGGAATGACTTTTTCGTGCGGCTTGACGGCGGTCTGCGCCTTGAACCAGTCGAAAACGTTCACCACTTCAAAGGAGCATTTTTCCACCAGCCCGTTCGCAATGGCGTTTCGTTTGGAGGCCTCGATGGCCTCGGCACTTTGGTCGAGGAAATGGACGTGCGCGGCCCCAGCGCGCGCCGCGTGCAAGCCAAACCCGCCCAGAAAACTGAAGCAATCGAGCACACTTTCACACTTTGCAAAGTGTGAAATGGCCTGATAGTTCACCTGCTGGTCCAGATACAGTCCCGTCTTGTGTCCGCCAACCAAATCGGTTTCAAACTTCAAGCCGTTCAAATTCACAATGAGAGGAGCGTGGACAGCTTTGTCCGCATTTTTGTTTTGTGATGAACCAGCGGACATGGCTGTCCGCGCTCCAAATTCACCGGCCAGCACACTGTTTGCTTCCTCCAGCCCCTCAAATTTGCGTGAGGCCACGTCGCTGCGCTCTAGAATGGCGCGTAGCGAGAAAATCTTTTGCAGCGCACCGACAATTTGCGCCTTTCGTTGGTCCATGCCGAGCGACGAAATCTGTACCGCCAGCACGTCTTCGTATTTGTCCACGATCAGCCCGCTCAAGAAATCACTCTCGGCATTGACCACGCGGAACGAGGTCGCATTCGGCAGATGCTTTTGTCGGACGGCGAGGGCGGCGCGAATACGTTCCTCGAAAAATTGTTCATTCACCTCCACCCGCTCCGGCGACAGCACACGGACATTGATTTTCGACTTCGAGTTGAAGAAGCCGACACCGAGGAACCGCTGGCGATGGTCCTTGACCTGGACGAGTCCACCGTCAACTGCTGGCTGTGTGAGCCGGAGAATTTCTCCCTGATAAATCCACGGGTGGCCGGCCACGATGCGATCGGCCTCGCCGGGTTTCAGTAAAACAGTCGGCAACGAATCCATAATTTGTAAACAGCGGGCTCGGGTCTGCGCTTCAGCTTGCGCGGCGGACAAGCTGAAGCCCGGACTCCAACTCGCAAATGAAGTCAGAACGGCACGGGTGAGGGAAGAAAAATATCTATCAAATTACGGCTGCAACTTGTCTGCCGGGCTCTTCTTCCAGTTTGCGCCGGGACCGGGTGCTTCCAAACTTTCTTGCCTTGCCGCCGCCCGACTTGTAAGCTTTGTTTATATGGGCAAAATCCTCATTCCCTTGGTCCTTTCAATCTCACTCACCGCGGCGGTTTCATCACCGGCCGCCGAATTGAAGGAAGCGTCCTGGTATCTGACGGCCGGAAATTCCGCATCCAAGCTGGAGTACAAAGGGAGAAAAGCCTTTGAACCTTTGAACCAGCCGGATGAACATTATCCAACGATCATGGTGGACCCGTCCAAAACGTTTCAAACCATTGAAGGTTTCGGCGGGGCTTTCACTGACGCTTCGGCGGTCAATTTTTCCAGACTGTCACCCGAGCAAAAAAATGAATTCCTCGCTGCCAGCTTCGACCCGGTGAAAGGCAATGGATACACCCTTTGCCGCACAACGATCGGAAGCTGCGATTATTCCGACGAGTCTTATTCGTATGACCCGGTCGAGGGGGACAAGGAATTGAAATATTTCACCATCGAGCATGACGAAAAGAGCCGGATCCCGTTCATCAAAGCGGCGCAGAAGCTCACCAGGAACGGCCTCAAGCTGTTTGCCTCGCCGTGGAGCCCGCCGGCCTGGATGAAATCCAACCATGACGTGCTCTATGGAGGAACGCTGAAACCGGAATACGACCAGACCTGGGCGGACTACTTCGTGAAATATCTCAAGGCTTTCGAGAAAGATGGGGTTCCCGTCTGGGGCATCACCGTCCAAAACGAGCCGATGGCCGTTCAAATTTTTGAGTCGTGCGTCTTTACCGCGGAAGAGGAACGCGATTTTGTCAAAAATTTTCTGGGACCGGCGCTCGTGAAAAACGACTTGTCGGGCGTGAAACTCATGATCTGGGATCACAACCGGGGAATCATGTATCAGCGCGCCCAGGTGGTTTACGACGATCCGGAAGCCTCGAAGTATGTCTGGGGCACGGCCTTTCATTGGTACACGGGTGACCATTTTGACAACGTGCGGCTCGTCCATGATGCCTTTCCCGACAAACACCTGATTTATACCGAGGCCGGGCTGGGCGGGGGCACGCTCGATGACGCCGGGAAGTTGAAAGACTGGGAGATTTCGGAACGATTGGCCAAATCAATGATTTGTGACCTCAACAACTGGACCGAAGGCTGGGTTTTCTGGAACCTGTTGCTGGACGAAACCGGCGGTCCTTGCCACGTCGGCTGTCATGGCCTTGCCCCAATCATGTACGACAGCCGGAAGAACGAACTGGTGTATCTCGACACGTATTATGTCTTCGGCCAATTCTCCCGGTTCATCAAGCCCGGCGCAAAAAGGATCGTCGCCTCTTCCAACGATGACAATCTGCTCACCACCGCCTTCCTGAATCCTGATGGCAAAGTGGCCGTCGTGATCCTGAATGTCGGCAACAAGGAAACCCTCTTCCAGGTCTGGACCGATAGAAAAGCCGTCCAAGCCACCATGCCGTCGCAATCCATCGCGACTTTTGTTTTCAACAATTGATTGCCGCGGACGCGGGCCGGGATTGAGAGGGCAGGTGCGTGCGCCGAACGACCATCGCCCTGGCGGGGAACCCCGAAAATCGCCAGCTCAAGGTTGCCCCCGGAATAATCTCATCGCCCCGGCCGCCGTCATTCAACCGGCCGGGCGGGCAATTCTGGAAGTTTAATAATTGAAATTATTTTCTTGAATTATTGCCGGATTGGGATGATAACACAGTTAAGCCTATGAAAAACAGCCCCATCAGCACATTGTTGCACCACAAAACCGCGGCGCTCTGGTCCATTGCGCCGGACGCGACCGTCTTCGAGGCCATCAAACTCATGGCGGATAAAAACATCGGCTCGCTGCTCGTCATGTCGGGCGACCGGCTCGTCGGCGTATTCACCGAACGCGATTATACGCGCAAAATTGCGTTGCAGGGAAAATCCTCCAAGGACACGCGCGTGCGGGAAATCATTTCCCGCCAGATCGTGTCTGCGACGCCGCACCATTCCGTCGAGGACTGCATGAAGCTCATGACGGAAAATCGCGTACGGCATCTGCCCGTGCTCGAGGGCGATAAGGTCATCGGCCTTGTTTCCATCGGCGACCTGGTAAACTGGATTATCTCGGCTCAGAACGCAGCGATTGCCCAGATGGAACAATACATCGCCGGCGGCGTGGCGGCGTGAGGTCATACGCCGACCCGGCGCAAGACGCTACGGTTTGGCCGGTGGCGAGTTCGTGTAAGCCTTGGTTTCGGGCTGCGGCGCTTCCGGGGTGGCGGCGACTTCCTTGACCCGTTTGGCGACGAAGTCTTCTTCAGCCACGTCGCCGACCTTGCGATGGAACTTGATTTCGTCGCCGGAAACCTTGCCGGTGTATTCGATACGGAGTTCGTTGTCGCCAAACTTGAGCGGTTCGACAAAGAAGATTCCGTTCGTGCCGACCGTGCCTTCGGTGAGAGTTACTTCATTCGTGCCCATTTCCCGTATGCCGATGGCTTTGCCAGTGAGGTTGGTTCCAGTCACCTTGAAGTCATACGTGTATTTTTGAATCCCGATTTGGCTGTCGAATTCAGCCTTCCACTTCCCGGTGATGTTTTCTTGTGCATTTGCCATTCCAACAACAGTCAGCACGCACGCCATGAATATAAGGGCATGGACGATTTCTTTCATAGCTATAAGCTCGGTTTGAACTGGAGCGCCATTAGAAAACCAGAAACTGGCGGGCGGGGGAAGGAAAAATGCGCTTGAAATCAATGCTGGGTATATTGAATCGCTGCTTGACGTTGGCTGGCATCCGCCTAACATCGCCAATGTCGTTCCAAACAAAACCCAAAACCCGAAAGGAAACTGTTATGGATACTACGACTCCGGCACAAACTCCGCCACCGGCAACCGGCGGTGAAGACAAAACCGTTGCCATCGTCAGCTACCTCACCCTGATCGGCTTCCTGGTGGCCGTCATCATTCACAGCAACAAAAAAACGAAATTGGGCGCCTATCACCTCCGGCAAATGCTCGGGTTTATGCTTTCGTGGTTTGCCGTCATCATCCTCTTTATTATTCCCATCATCGGTTGGATCCTGATACCGGTGTTTTATATTTGTATGATCGTGCTTTGGGTGATGGGGCTGATTGCCGCCATCAACGGCCAGATGAAACCCATGCCGGTCGTCGGACCGATGTACCAAAAATGGTTCGGCACCACGTTTGATTGACAAAAACAAGGCTTCCGCAGATTGGGCGAAGCGGCTTTCGTAAGAAAACCGCACGATACAACTTTCTGAAGCGGGTGGCGGTCTTTGACCCGAGGAATCAACCAGTTGTGTGGTCGAAACTACCCGTGCGCAGAAATTGAATCGTCTGCCGGATGGTGCCGTGCTTTATGAAGTCGGCGCCAATTTTCCGCGATTAAATGGCAGCGCAATGATCTTGGACGATCAAATTACGAATCGAATGCGCGTCCTTACATTGCCTCCGAATTGTCTGGATAAACATCGGGAGAAAAGCAACAGCGAGGAGCATGGATGAGGAAGGTTCCGGAACCAATTCGGCCGTGAAACCCAGGCTGGCGGCATACAAGCCTCCGCCAATCGGTGTGATTCTTAAATCCGGTAAGTAGATTTCCGTTGGCGCGTACGAGGAGCCTGCATAAGTCCCGTCATTGGGATACTCAATGATGGTACCGGTACTGATACTTAAACCGGTGGCTTGTACGTTGATGGCGAAACCAAAAACATTGGAATCCAAAGCCGCGGCGGAATTCAACTGGGTTCCATTATACAGGCTCAACGAACAAGAGGCACTGCTCAACTGTAAACTGACCGGTTCAAAAATCACTTCATTGAACCCAGCCAGGAGTGCTGGTTGCCACTGAAAACTGCCGGTCAGCGCTTCCGTGGGCCCGCCCGATGGGGTGATGGTGCTCCCAGGCAATAACTGATAGGTGAGAATTTGCGCGTCGGCCGGGCGTGTCAGCAACAACAGTCCGCAAAGGGCTTTTACGAGGCCGCAAGGTTTCATATCTGATCTGATTGATTCACCGGCGAATTTGGTGCAAGTGAATGAGAAAACCAGGCATTTGTCAAGAAAATAGCCTTTCCCTATAGCCTTACCTCTGATTGCGCTCATAAACCCCAGCGGCGGGCTGCATCCGATTACTTAAAAGCGAGTATTTTTTGCGCAAAAAGGCTAATCCTGCCGCGGTGAAGGCTTGCAGGCATGGTCAAACCTGCCCGTGCGCAGAAACTGAATCGTTTGTCCGATAACTTTGCGATTGCGCATGATGAACGGATGCGCCGTGTGAATGACAATGTGGTCGCTTATGCCGGCAAGTTTGGTCCGTTCAACGGAAACCTTTCCGTCGTCACGGCCGGGAATAAGCAGGCTGTTGATCCAGTTGATGGAGCGGTCGCCGGCGATAACGCCGACGGGATAGTTTGCCGGGCCGAGTTTGTTCGGCGTGGAATTTTGATCTGTGCCAAGTTCCATTCCTGCCGGACCGTTAATCCATTTGTAAAGGAACCATCGGCCAAGCCTGTCCGTGACTTCGCTGCCTTGATTTGGCGGTGCGAGCATGACCACGCGGCCGGGCGCTGGAAGGGTATGCCTGGCGAAATAACTGCGAACCATAATCCCGCCGAGCGAGTGCGTGACAAAATCAATCTTCGCCACGCCATCCCGCCCGCAATCAGCTACGACCTTTCCTATCGCGTCATCGGCGAGTTGTTGAACGGACGCCTCGCGCGAGGGATAACTTACATTTCGCACTTTATAGCCCGCCTCGGTCAGGGCGCGCTCCATCTTCGTCATCGAACGGGTCGTGCGGCACAGGCCGTGCAACAAAATAACTTCCTCCGGCGCGCTGAAAGCCGATGAAGTGATTGCAACCGTGGCCATGAAGATCAAAATTCTCAAATTCATTCAGACTGTAAAACCATTTTGCCTGAGCCGGAAGCAAACGCGAAGCGGATTTCCAGCCATAATTTGTCAACGCCCACGGCAGAGCCGGGATGTCCCAAAACTGATACAGCATGTCCCGCCACATGATAGCAGAATTCTTGCTTTTGTGTATAAGTGTCTCTGTGTCTGGGTTAACAGCGCAGTCAAACCCGGATTTTGCACTGTCAACCGCCAATGCCAAACCAGGGTTTTAACCGAACACTCGATATGAAAAAGAATTCTATTCTCCGCATGGCTCACCCTGCCGCGATGTTTCCTCTGGCGGCTTCACTCGCAGTCCTTTTTGCGACAGGACCGGCACGCGAAACCGCCGCCAGCATACTCGCATATGAGGGCTTCAATTACGTGGCGAATCAGCCGCTGGCGACGATGTCCGGAGGATTCGGCTGGGCCCCCGGGCCGTGGACGCAACTCAGCGGCGCGATGGTGGATCAACCGCCGACTCTCTTTAACCCGACGGCGCTGCCGCCGACGGGCGACGCGCTGCTGACACAGTCGGCGGGCGCCGCGTCCCGTAGCTTCCAGACACCGCTCAACAATTCCAGCAGTGACCTCTGGATCAGCTTTCTGGACGTGAACGCCACCGGAGGTCTCCCCGGCACCTTCGTTGACATCCAACAAACGATCCCGACCCTCCCGGACATCGAGGTGGGCAAAGCCGTCGGCAATGCCATCACTTTGAACGGCTTGCCGGCCGGGTCTGTTACCGGCCTCGGGGCCGATCTGTTCATACTGCAACTGGTGCAGTGGAGCGGCGCAGGCACGCTGGTGAACCTATATGTGGATCCCGGCCTCATCCTCGGCCCGCCGAATGCCTCGGTGCTGATTCCGGGACCGGCGTTCCAGGCGCAGGACATCTACTACCAGAGCAATCCCGGGCAGGAACTTGATGAAATCCGGGCCGGTACGACAGTCTCAGACGTTTCTCTGGTTCCAGAACCATCCACCTTCACATTACTTGCCGGCGCGCTGCTGCTGTTGCCCTTGGCGAGAAGAAACGCGAAAAGCATTTTTAATCCGGCGGCAGACTCCAAGGTGAAGTAAACCGCGAGCAGCAATTCCTTCCGGGACCGGCATTTGTCAACCTAATCCTTGTTGTATTTGTTAACGCAAAGCATGGCGGCGAGGATACGAATTCGAATCCCTTCGGCAAGGAACGCAAGTAATTGTATCATCTGTCCGGCGTTGTCCCCCTCCGAACAGCCCCATCACTTGACAATTGGTTTGGGTCACCTACCGTCTGGCAAGCGCACGCCAAAACAAGGATTATGAAAAACCCCCTGTTTTTATCTGGCCTGATTCTGTTCGCTGCAAACGCATCGCTAAAGGCCGACTCTTGCGCCTACACTTCGCTTCATATCTTTTCCGTATTGTCGGGAGCGGCGAAGACGAATAGCGACGGCGCGGATTCGGTCTCGGGATTGACGCTGTCCAGCAATGTGTTGTATGGCATGGCCCGCTCGGGCGGCACTTCCAATTATGGCACCATCTTCAAACTCAACGCGGACGGCAGTGGGTTCACCACGCTTTACAATTTCACCAACGGCACGGACGGCGGAAATCCCGGCGGTGGCTCGATACCTCTGGTGGTCTCCGGCAATGCGCTTTATGGCGTGACCGGGTTTGGCGGGACGAACGTTCCGCGCAAGGGCGCGGTTTTCAGAATCAATGCCGATGGCACCGGGTTCACCAATCTTTACAGCTTCCACGGCAGCGACGGACAAAATCCGTCCGCGGGCCTGACGCTGTCGGGCAACACGCTCTATGGAACCACTTTTGGCGGCGGCGGCACGGGGAAACACGGGACGGTGTTTACCATCAACACCGACGGTTCGGGATTCGCCACACTCTTTGCGTTTTCCGGCACGAACGGAAGCGACCCGGTCGCGCCGATGATCCTTTCCGGCAACACGCTTTTTGGCACAACGCGCAGCGGCGGCACCAACGTGGCTGGCTCGATTTTCCGCATTGACACTGACAGCAACAATTTCACGAATCTTTACAGTTTCACCGGTGGGTTGGATGGCTATCTGCCCGAATCCGCGCTGGCGATTTCCAGCAACATTTTGTTCGGCACCACCACCTCGGGCGGCATTTCCAATTATGGCACGATATTCAGAATCAACACCGATGGCAGCGGCTTCGGCGTTCTGCATCAATTCACCAGCACTTACGATGCGGGCGAACCGTTTTGCGGACCCGTTTTGGTGAGCAATGTTTTGTATGGCGAGGCCCTGGCCGGCAATTCCAGCAGTTCCAACTGGGGAACGATTTATAAAGTCAACCCCGATGGCAACGACTTCACCAACGTCTATAATTTCACCGGCGGCAGCGATGGCGCCGGGCCGGGAGGGACGTTAATGTTCGGCGGCAACACTTTCTATGGAACAACCGCCGCTGGCGGAATCGGTTTCGGCACGAATGGCAACGGCACTGTCTTCGCCCTGACACTTCCGGTGTCGTTGAGTGTGGCGCAATCCGCCGGAAACCTGACAGTGTTATGGCCGTCGCCTTCGACCGGCTTTAATCTGCAAACGAATGGGAATCTTGCCTCGGGGAACTGGGCAAGTTACGGCACGGCAACGGACGATGGTACGAACAAGAGCACCACGATTTCCTCATCAGCCGCCAATTTATTTTTCCGATTGTCGCATCCGTGACTAAGTCGTTGAACAGCGATCCATTTCAATCCCGATGGGATTGAATCATTCAGCCCAAGGTTGGCGCGAAGCGACTACCTTGGGTGGAAAATCACAAAACCATCAACCCTGAAAGGGTTGTATCAATCCCAGACATACCGTTCGTCATATTCAAGCGCATAACGTTTTAACAAAGTTCGTAATTCATCCTGAAATGAAACTTTGCGATGATGTTCCTCCTGCCCGGCGATGTAATCTCGCACGGCCTCAATTTGCGAATACCCAATAGAAAAAATTCCATATCCATTTTGCCATGCAAAATCACGCAGATCCTTGCCCTTGTTTTTCAGCCACAATGACGAACCGCGTTTGACCTCCTTAACCATTTCCGCCGCCTGACAAGTGCGCGACAAGGCGCAAAGAAAATGCACATGGTCTTCCACGCCACCGACGATAATCGGCTGGCATTCGAGGTGATTCAGGATGCCGCCGATGTAGCAGTGTAATTCCTCACGCAACGATTTGTCGCGTAGAAATGGCCGGCGATCTTTGGTGGAGAAAACGGCGTGAACCAAAATCTTTGCGAGGGATTGTGGCATGTGTGGATGATGACGCGCCAAGTCTTATCATGAAAGGATTAAATTATTCAGCCCGATGTTGGCGGTGACAAATCTTATCCTGAAGGGATGAAAATCAATCAGCCCACCGTTGACGCGACAGCGGCTACGCTGGGTGAGCTACACCAAAATGAGTGCAACCCCAACGGGGTTGCATCATGGGACGACGATTTGATTCAACCCTTTCAGGGTTGATAAATTTGGTTGGATGTTGACCCAGGGTAGCTCGTTCCGCGCAACCCTGGGCTGAGAGATGGAATCCCGTTGGGATTCCAGTATTACCGAGATACAATTTTCCCGATTTCTAGGTTATGAAGAAAGCAATTGAATTGGCCGATGCGACTTTCCGGGCTTACAAAAAGAAGAGCGGCGCAACATCTCTTCATTTGCGAACTTGGTTGATTGTTTACGCGGATGCCGACTTTCGAACAAAAATACAAAATGCAAGACCGTCGTTAAACTTGAATGAGCCAACTAAACCTTCCGGGCTTTCGGCTTTCATGAAAGAATTTCCTCGGTGCTATCTTCAACTTCCAAATAAAAGGCGCCAAGAATGTGAAGTAAGCTACAGTTGTTATCCGGCGGCGCGTTCGATACAGCGTCCGGCAGGCGGACATTGGATCACCTTGGAAAGGCAAGACATTGCGGATGAAGAATGCACACTATTCTATTTTTGGGTGGCAACCATCATTCGTGATGGAAACATCTTCGGTGAGGGTCTCGCCGACGTCCTCATCGCGGGAATGAAGCTAATATTTCACATCAATTTCCCCGGACGTGCTCCGAATGAAAAAATCGTTATCCGAAGGAAAGTGCCTATTATCAGACGCGGACGCGGATGGTGAAATTAATTATAACTTCAAATCCATATCCGTCACGGCGCCGAATGAGGCGCTGGTGACGTGGGCGGCGTATTTGGCCAGCACACCGCGGGTGTAACGCGGCGCGGGCTTCTTCCATGCCTTGCGGCGCTTGGCGATTTCTTTTGCCGGAAGATCCAGATTAATCTGGCGTTTCTCGGCGTCAATGGTGATAGGGTCGCCGTTTTTCACCAGCGCAAGCGTCCCGCCAACATAAGCTTCCGGCGTGATGTGGCCGACCACGAATCCGTGGCTGCCGCCGCTGAACCGGCCATCCGTAATCAACGCCACGTCTTTGCCCAAGCCTTTGCCCATGATGGCGCTGGTGGGCGACAGCATCTCTCTCATGCCCGGACCGCCTCGCGGTCCTTCATAACGAATCACAATCACATGACCTTTTTTGACCGCGCCGTTCAGGATGGCTTGCAGCGCCTTTTCTTCAGAGTCGAACACGATGGCCTTGCCGGAGAAGCGCAGTCCTTCCTTGCCTGTAAGCTTGGCCACCGCGCCTTCGGACGCAAGATTGCCGCGCAGAATCACGAAATGGCTGTCCTTTTTAATCGGTTTATCGAACGGCTGAATGATGGTTTGCCCGTTCGGATACGGTTTCACGCCTTCGAGCGTTTCGGCCATCGTGTGGCCGGTTACGGTCAGGGCATCGCCGTGCACCAGTCCTTTGTCGAGCAGTATCTTCATCAACGGCCGGATACCGCCGATGGCGACGACTTCGGACATCAAATGCTTTCCGCTCGGTTTCAAGTCCGCGAGCACGGGCACGTTTTTGCCGACACGGCTGAAGTCGTCAATGGTCAGCTTCACCTTCGCCGCATGCGCGATGGCGAGCAGGTGCAACACGGCATTGGTCGAACCACCGAGCGCGATGACGACCGTGATGGCGTTCTCGAACGCTTTCTTCGTCAAAATGTCGAGCGGACGCAAACCGCTTTTGAGCATGTCGAGCACGCAAGCGCCAGCGCGGCGGCAATCATCCATCTTGGCCGGTGAAATGGCATTTTGCGCGGAGCTGTTGGGCAAGCTCATGCCGAGCGCTTCAATGGCGCTGGCCATGGTGTTGGCGGTGTACATGCCGCCGCACGAGCCGGGACCGGGGATGGCGCATTGCTCGACGGCCTGCAATTCAGCGTCGGAAATTTTCTTGTTGGCATACTGGCCAATAGCTTCGAACACAGACACGATGTCGAGTTTCTTGTCCGGGGCGCTGGTGATGCAGCCCGGCAGAATGGTACCGCCATAAACAAATACGGAGGGCCGGTTCAACCGCGCCATGGCGATGAGCGAGCCGGGCATGTTCTTGTCGCACCCGCCGATGGCCACAAAACCGTCCATGCCGGCGCAGCCCACAACCGTTTCGATGGAATCGGCGATGACTTCGCGCGAGACGAGCGAGTATTTCATGCCTTCGCTGCCCATCGAAATGCCATCGGACACGGTGATGGTGTTGAAAATGATGGCCTTGCCGCCGGCCTCGTTCGCGCCCTGCTCGGATTCGCGCGCGAGCTTGTCAATGTGCATGTTGCACGGCGTGACGTCGCCCCACGTCGAGGCAATGCCGATGAGCGGTTTTTTGAAATCTTCGGGCTTGAAGCCGATGGGATAAAGCATCGAGCGGGCGGCGGCGCGTTCGTAGCCGTCGAACACGATACTCGAGAAGGGACGGATGGAGTCGGGCGATTTAATATTTTTCATTGTGGCAAATTCTGCCTGAAAACCGGCGGGACGGCAAGCTGCCAGAGATTTTGCCGGACGGTGGTCTGTTTCGGTGGGCCAGACTCCGCGAAGCGATGATTTTGGAGTACGCGCACAAGACCGCGCTTTTCACCCCGACACACGGGTCGGGGCCCAAGCGGCGACGTGTCGCCGCAGTCCAAAGATTCAAACCGGCTTGAGGTACCGACTCTCGCCTCACCAGATTTATCAATTGGTGCGCGCGCCGAGTTTTTGGATTGAAAACTGACGTCAGCTCGGTCACAGTTGGGGTGGCGGGAGAGATGGCAGAGCGGTTTATTGCGCACGCCTGGAGAGCGTGAGTACCCGAAAAGGGTATCGGGGGTTCGAATCCCCCTCTCTCCGCCATATTTTACAAGGGAATTCTGACGGTGACT
>Ga0335081_10012117_pt1 | contig 13967 bp, 6 predicted proteins | sample Lox_Sample_35_FD_206713 | JGI IMG/M metagenome (GOLD analysis project Ga0335081, IMG submission 206713) | Soil microbial communities from Loxahatchee National Wildlife Refuge, Florida, United States - Lox_Sample_3.5 | ecosystem: Environmental > Terrestrial > Soil > Wetlands | place: USA: Florida... | reverse complement strand
GCGGAATTTCATCCGCGTCTTCCCGCAACTTGTGGGTCTGGTGTTGTACGTGCTCTTGCGTCGGATGAAGTGTGCGGCATAGTGGGCTTGTACAACTACGGCGCATCCGAGCGCGATGAGCAGCCGGATGTTTGTCGCATGCGCGACGTGATGGCGCATCGCGGGCCGGACGCCTTTGGACTATACGAGAGCCCCGACCGCCGCATCGTCCTCGGACACCGCAGGCTCAGCATTGTCGACCTGAGTGACGCGGGCCGCCAACCCATGTCCAATGAGGACGGATCCATTTGGATCACATTCAACGGCGAAATTTACAACCACAAGCAACACCGTGCGCCGCTTCTCGCCAAGGGGCATCGCTTCCTCTCGCACACCGACACCGAGTGCATCCTTCATCTTTATGAAGAGTACGGCGTCGATTGCATCTCGCGTCTGGATGGAATGTTCGCGTTTGCGCTATGGGACCAGAATCGCCGCCGGATGCTTCTGGCGAGAGACCGGCTCGGCAAAAAACCGGTTTACTATACGTTTTCCGGGGGCAAGCTTCTCTTCGCTTCTGAAATCAAGGGCCTCCTGCAGTATCCCGGTATCGCACGCGATCTGGATTTGGAAGCCTTAGGTCACTTTCTCACTTTCTCGAATACGCCCGCGCCGTTCACGCTCTTCCGTAACATTTCGAAACTGCCCGCCGCCCATGTGCTGACCTGCGATTCAGCCGGCAATATTAAGACCGAGCGTTACTGGTCGCCCCTGAATGGACCAGATTGGGGAAAAGAGGTTCGCGAAGAGGAATCCGTCGAGCGGGTACGCGACTTGCTCAAGCAGGCAGTTCAAAAGCGGCTCATGAGCGATGTTCCCGTAGGAGCCTTTTTGAGCGGCGGAATCGATTCCAGCACCAACGTTGCGCTGATGAGCCGATTGGTTTCCGAACCCCTTCGCACATTCTCAATTGGATTTGAAGGTTTCGGCGAGGCTGAGAACTTTCACGACCTGCCCTACGCGCGCCGGGTCGCTCGCCGGTTTGGCTGCAGTCACCAGGATGTCACCATCACCGCCGATCACTGCCGGAAGAGCCTCCCGGAGTTGACCTACCACCAGGACGAACCGATCGGAGACCCCGCTTGCCTGCCTATGCATTTTGTTTCTGAGGCGGCCAGGCAGCACGGCATCACCGTCGTTCTAGTCGGCGAAGGCAGCGACGAAGTATTCGGCGGTTACGGGGATTTTGTGGACGCGCTCGCGAAACATGCCGGCCGTTGGCAGCCGTTGTTGCGGTTGCCTCAGTTGCTCCGGCAAGCCTTATACTCCGCGGCGCGGACGACCGGGGCTTCAAACGGCCGCCTCGACATCTTTCGCCGCGCAGCCAATAACGAGCCATTCTATTGGGGGCTCGACGTCGTTTTCTGGGATACAGAAAAAGAACTTTTGCTCCGGCCCAAGGCGCGATCGATTTTCGGGGCCGGCAGCGCTCCGCTGGTCCGCGGCTACTACCAACAAATTCGCGAGCGGCAGCCCGCGGCGGACTTCCTGCAGCAGATGTCCTATATCGAGCTGTGTAATCGGCTGCCCGAACTCCTGCTGATGAGAGTTGACAAGTTCTGTATGGCTCATTCGATCGAAGCGCGCGCTCCGTTCCTCGATCACCAGTTGGTCTCGTACGCGCTCAGCCTGCCGAAGAGCTCGAAGATTCAGGGGAAGACTACCAAGCATGTCCTGAAACGGGCCGTTGCCGGAATTATCCCCGATGAGATCATAAACCGTCCCAAGCAGGGATTCCGCGTCCCGCTCCCGGAATGGCTCCGCGGACCGTTGTCCGGCTGGGCCGAAGAGCGGCTGTTCTCGTCCGCCGCGCGCCGGCTCGACTTCTTCGATTTCGATCACATTCGTCACTTGTGGAAAGCCCACATAAGCGGATTACACGACAACAGTTTTGATCTCTGGTGCCTGATCAACCTTTTTTCCTGGTATGAGTGCTGGTTCAACTAGAAACGTTGCATTTGTGGTGGACAGCCTTGGTCTGAGTGGAAAGACCAGGACGATGGCGTTTGTGGCAACGCATCTGGACCCTCGCCGCTTTCGAAGTATCGTGTGCACATTCACGAGTGAAAAAAGCGTCTTGTCGGATCAACTCCAGGCCGCAGGCGTCCCAATCCACCACATCCCCTGCCGCGATGGCATCACCTGGCGCGCGCCGCTTCGTCTCGCCAGTCTGCTGCGTTCCTTTAACTGCGACGTGGTGCAGTGCTACAATCCCCGGCCGATCCTATATGGCGGGTTGGCGGCGAAGCTTGCCGGCGTACGCGGGACCGTAGGGTTTTTGAGTGCGTTCGCGTGCCAGGTGCCGGACCGAACTTACCGCTTCCTGCCGCAGCCGCTGGCGACCCGCTCTCACCGCAACATTTTCCGTAATCGGATCGCCGCGCGGCTCATGCGCTATATCGTTACGGTCTCCGCGCCGCTGGGCAAACGCTTCTGCGAATACAACGGTCTCTCAGCCGACAAACTGCGCGTGATTCCCTATGGCGCCGACTTTAGTGCCGTCGGGAAGGTATCCGTTCAGGAGGAGAACGATTTCCGCCGGGCGCTCGGCTGCCATCCCGGCGACATCCTGATCGGAAGCGTCGGCCGGCTCGTGGAACAAAAGGATTATCCGACGCAGCTCCGCGCTTTCGCCATGGCGGCCGACAAGTTCCCAAAGCTGCGAATGGTCCTGGCCGGTGATGGCCCGCTCAAAGGCAGCCTTCAACGGATGGCGCACGATTTGAAGATCTCTGACCGCGTATCGTTTATCGGTCACTGTGAGCGCGTGCCGGCTCTCCTGCGCTGCCTGGATATTTTCGTGCTGGCTTCAAAGTTCGAGCCTTTCGGTGTCGCCGTGTTGGAAGCCAAAGCTGCAGGCGTTGCCATCGTTGCAACGCGCGTCAACGAGATCCCGGACATTCTTTCGGACAGAAGAAGTGGATTGCTGTCGCCGCCCGAAAATCCGGGAGCGATGTCCCGGCTCTTCGTCCTCCTCGCACGAAACAATGATCTGCGGGAACGGCTCGGAATCCGCGCCCGTGCGGAAGCACGCGCGCGAAATAGTCTCGAATCGGTCCTGTGCGAATACGAGGAACTCTATCACGCTTCCCTCAATAACTAGGAGAGAGATCTATGTCAGCTATCTGTGGTGCTTTCGGGCGACTGGCCACGTCGCGTGACGCCGGCCAGGACTTAACCTCCATGCTCGCGTTTCTTCAGTCGCGGGGGCCAGACGGCGCCTCTCACCACATCAATCGCGCGCGCCAGGTCATGCTCGGGTTTCGATTCTTGCGGACGTCCCCTGGCGAGAGCAGCCCCGCGGTTCTCGCTAACGAAGACCAAACCATCTTCCTGGTATGTGACGGTCACGTTTTCAATGACCCTGACGTGCGCCTCCGGCTCCGCGCCAAGGGCCACGCTTATTCGCAGCCACACTCCGCGGAGACGCTGCTTCACATTTATGAGGAGGAGGGAATCGGCGGGTTTCGCCATGTCGACGGCCAATTCGCCGCCGCGCTCTGGGACGGCCGCCGCGACCAACTCGTTCTCCTGCGCGATTTCCTCGGAGTTCGCCCGCTCCACTATTGGAGTGGTCCTGACGGCGTAGCCTTCTCATCGGAAATCAAGTCGCTTCTGCGCCACTCCCAGGTTCCGTGCGCCGTGGACGAGACCGCGGTCTCTCAGTTCCTCACGTTCACTAGCGTTCCCGGCCCCCGCACGCTCTTCCGCGATATCCGAAAAGTTCCTCCGGGCTCGGCCGCTGTTTTTTCGGCCGATGGATCCGTCCACATCGAACGCTATTGGGACCTGTTGGCCGATCCGGTGCCGGAATCGAATGACGAAAGGTTTTACATCGATCGCGTGCGTGAGTTGCACGCTCAAGCCCTGCGGCGCCGCGGAGTCGAAGGCCCGATCGCATCCTTACTCAGCGGCGGCAACGATTCGAGCGTCAACGCGTCCTTGCTCGCCCGGCACGGAAGCAATCCCCTTCACACGTTCACCGTGGGGCTCGCGGGCCTCGAAGGACAGGATAAATACAACGATCTCGAGTATGCGCGGAAAGTGGCGGATGTCATCCACTCCGATCATCACGAGCGCCTGCTTTCGACCGAGGAATTCCTCGCGACCATTCCCATCACCATTGACGCCATGGAAGACCTGGTTTCTGAACCGTCGAGCGTCTTTCTTTATCACGCGCTTCGGATGGTCAAGGACCAAGGGCTAAGCGTCGTCATCACGGGCGAAGCCAACGATGAGTTGTGCTGCGGTCACGGAGGGATGATCCAAATCCGCGACGGATACTACAGCCGCTGGTTGCCGTACATGAAACGGCCCGCCATCGCGCGCAAGTTCATGGCTAACCTGGCGCCCGTGGTTTCACCAAAGCGGCGGGATGTTTTAGCCCGCGCGGCCGCCGGCGACGAATACTTCTGGAGTTACGAGATGGCCTGGATGGACACCAACAAGGAGGAAATTCTCAAGTCGTCGGTAGCCGCGCGCGCCGGCCAGGCAGCCGAGATCGTGACCGCATGCAAGCAGCGTTTCGATGCCAGCGGGCACGGCAACCGCGACTACCTCTTCTATGTCATCTATTCGATGATGCAGGATTTCTATTTCGGCAATTTGATGCTCGGGAAGCTCGATTCCCTGGCTTCGTCGCTGGGGTTGGAGGCGCGCTGTCCCTACACCGAGCCGGGTTATGCTCACTTCGTCTACAACATTCCCGCACGCTTCAAAACCAAAGACGGCCTCGTCAAATACTTCTTCAAGAAGGCGATTGAAGGCATTCTCCCCATGGAGATCATCTATCGGCCAAAGCAGGGCTTCCGAACGCCGGTGGTCGAACTGTTCCAAGGGGCCTTGGGTGATTGGGCCGAGCCAATCCTCCTGGAAAGCGGCCTGACGCGTGCGGGCGTGCTCAAACAGAAACATCTGGCCGACATCCTCAAGCGGCATCGGAAGGGGGAAGGCGACTATGCCAATCGTTTGTGGACGGCGATGACCTTGAACCTTTGGTATGACCGCTGGATTGCGCATCGGAACCAAAGCGTCATCCCTGCTTCGAGCATGGCCTGGAAATGATTCAGATCTTCAATCAGTATTTCGGCGTCAAAACGCTGCTGCTTGCGGTGCTTGAAACCCTGATCGTCGCAATGGCCGTCGTGTGCGGCGCGAAATTGCGATTCTGGAACGATCCCTCGGAATTTGAGGCGTACATCCAACTTCCGAACTTCGCGCTCCTGTTGATCCCAGTGATCGGAGTTTTTCAAGTCACGTTTCACTATGCGGAGTTGTACAACTTGAGCGGCATACGGTCCCGTATCGAGGACACCCTGCGGTTGTGTCAATCGGTAGGGACTGCAGCGCTGATTTTGGGAGCGCTATACCTGCTGTTTCCGTCGCTGCTCATCGGGCGTGGTGTGTTCGCGATCAGCCTCGGATTGATTCCCTGGCTCATGATGACCAATCGCTTCATCCTGGAAAAGGCGTGGCGGTTTGCGTGGCCGCCGCAAAGGGTAGCCATCCTGGGTGCTCAGGAGCTTGGCGTGGTTGTTTCGAACGAACTCCGCCGCCGCGAAGATCTGAACGTCAAAGTAGTGGGGTTCATCAGCGGAGATCGGTCGCCCCAGGCGTCGCAGATACCAGAAATGCCAGTGCTCGGCGACATCGCCGCGGTCGAGCAGGTTGTCCGGGATCATCAGGTCTCGCGAATCATTGTCGCAATGGAAGACCGGCGAGGTAACTTGCCGATCCGGGACCTGGTGAAGCTCCGCGTGGCGGGCGTCCGGGTGGAGGACATGCACTGCACCATGGCGGCGCTCACGGGTCGGGTCTGGTTGGAAACTCTACGGCCGAGTTGGTTTGTCTTTTCCGAGGGGTTCTGCCGTTCCCGGTTCACCCTCTGGATCAAGCGTGTTCTCGATATTCTAATTTCCGGCGCTTTTCTGATCGTGGCCGCCCCGTTGCTGGTAGTTGTTGGTGTCGCCATCCGGCTGGAATCCCCCGGGCCCGCGATCTATCGTCAAAAACGCGTGGGCCTGCGCGGAACCGTGTTCGAGGTTCTGAAGTTTCGCTCGATGGGAGTCGACGCCGAATCCAGGCACGGCCCGCAATGGGCATCAGTGGATGATCCGCGCGTCACGCGATTAGGGCGCTTCCTCCGCCGGTATCGGATCGATGAGCTGCCGCAGATAGTCAACGTTCTCCGCGGCGATATGAGCTTCGTCGGCCCGCGGCCGGAGCGGCCGGAGTTCGTAGACTCCTTGCGGCAAGAGATATCGTACTACGACGAGCGCCATTCCGCCCGCCCCGGAATCACCGGCTGGGCGCAAGTCTCATATCCGTACGGCGCGAGCGTCGAGGACGCTCTTCGCAAGCTCGAATACGACCTCTTCTATCTCAAGAATCTCTCGATCTTCTTCGACTGCGCAATCATTCTGCGCACTGCCAGAATCGTCCTGATGGGAGAAGGGAGCCGATAGATGAAGCGCACGGAACAGTTGGCTCAAGAAGCGCGTTTTGCCGACATCTCGTACTCCTCTTACGAACACGATCTTGAGATTCAGCCGCGCTTGCTGACGCAATATAAGAAACCTAGGAAAATGTGGAATCCAAGGGAGCGGATTGCGCGGCACCTCGGGCCGGTCAAGGGCAAGCGCCTCTTCGATTTCGGCTGCGGCATGGGCGAGGAGGCGATGTATTTTGCGCGGATGGGGGCCGAAGTGTACGCGATGGACATCTCGACGAAGGGTGTCGACGTAACGCGACGGAGGGCCGAATACAACGCTCTGAAAGTCACCGCTCGCGTCGGCGATGTCCTCAGCCCCGGCTATCGAGATGAGTATTTCGACCTGATCCATGGCATCGGAATTCTGCATCACGTGGGCCTCGACCAGGGTTTGAGGGAAGTTCACCGCTTGCTCAAGCCGGGCGGCCGCGCTGCGTTTCTCGAACACATGTCGAACAGCGGAATAGTGGACTGGTTCCGTTCCCAGTTCGGCCGCTGCGAAACAGTTTCGAACGGCCTGCTGGGGATCGATGCGGCCAACACGGTCGCGCAGGCTGAGACACAGCGCGACGTGATGACCGCCGGATATACCGACTATGAAAGGCCGCTGACTTGGAAGGAATGTCAATCCACCGTTGCGCGTTATGGACAAGCGGAGCTCTATTGTTACTCTCTACTCTACCGTCTGCGCCGGCTCGCGCCCGTGTTTGGTTCGAAGCCAGTCCGAATCCTCGATCACGCGATATTGTCGGCATTGCCGCTATTGACTCACTATGCCGGTCTGGTAGTAATCTGCATCACGAAGAAGTGAGTCCTTGGTCTCGGCCGGTTTCATGCGTTTAGAGAAATCCTCTCGAATTCCGTCGCTGGACGGCCTGCGCGCGGTATCGCTATGTCTGGTCCTGTTCGGACACTTGTGCGGCACGTCGGGTTTTCTGCCTAGGTCCGCCGGATCGGTCGTTGGGGATCTCGGCAACCTGGGCGTCCGCGTCTTCTTCGTCATTTCCGGATTTCTGATCACGACATTACTCATCGATGAATTCGATCAAAGCGGCGGCATTTCGCTTAGGCGCTTTTACCTCCGTCGCACCATGCGCATCTTTCCCGCTTTTTACGCGTATATCGCCACGATGGCGGCAGCGGGTGCCTTGGGCTGGGTGCGACTCTTGCCTGGCGACCTGCCGCACGCCGTCACGTATACCTCGAATTATCACGAGCATCAATCGTGGTTGACGGGGCACTTGTGGTCGCTCTCGGTGGAAGAGCAGTTTTATCTGCTCTGGCCTTTCGTATTTGCATTCGGCGGAGTACCGTTGGCGAAGCGTATCGCGATCATTACGATACTCATCGCGCCGCTTTGCCGTACCGTGATGCTGGTCGGCCTGCCGGAAACTCGATGGGGTATCGGCTCGTGGTTCCCAACAATCGCCGATAGCATTGCCGCGGGCTGTCTCCTCGCACTGTGGAAACCGCGGCTGGAACGGAGCTGCCGATATACTGGCTTGCTCGGCTCGCGATGGTTTTCCCTGATCCCTGTCGCCGCTCTCGCAATGAACATGAAAGCGGGTGGCCGGCTTCAAGTGGCCATGATCGAAACTATCCTGAATCTGGCGATCTGCCTGATCATTCACCGCGTCATATGCATTCCGCATTCGTTTAGTTCGCGGTTTCTAAATACCCGCCCTCTGTCTTTGGCCGGCACGATGAGTTATTCCGTCTATCTCTGGCAGCAGCCTTTTTTGGACCGATTCGCATCATCGCTGCTGCAGACGTTTCCACTCAACCTGATCCTGGCCATTTTGTGCGGGGCGGCGTCCTTCTATCTGGTGGAGGCGCCGATGCTGCGGTTGAGGGCACGGCTGGCGAAAAAGGTGGGCGAACACCGTGTATCCGGGCACGCCGAATCCAAGCTCACACGTATGCATTCCTGGACATGATCGAGGGGCCGTGCGCGCGAACCCTGATTCAATCACTAAAGCGTCGTCGGATCCTCTTCACAGCCTGGCGAACGCAATCGACAGCAGCCGTCATCGAGATGTCGAGGGCCACTGCGATTTCGTGATACCGGAGCCCTCGTGCCTTCAACTGCATGCATTCGCGTTGCAGTCTCGGAAGACGCTGGACCTCCTGCTCGATGAGGCGGATCCGTTCCTGCTGCAGTATCTGCTGCTCGGGATTCGGTCGTGTATCGCTCTGCGTCGCGTCCGGCCCGCTGCCGTCGCCCGGGCGCGTGCTCCAGTAGCGCTGGCGTTCCCGCTCGTGATCTATCCACAGATTCCGCGCCACGCGAAACACCCAGGCGCGTACATCTTTTACCTTTACTCTCTCCCGAAGCCTGCTGTGCAGGCGAAGAAAGGCTTCCTGGGCGATTTCTTCGGCCAGCGGGCTCGGGCATCCCAACGTGAGGAGATAACGAAATACCGGGTCACGCAATTCGAGAAACCATCGCTCGATTTCCTTCCGAAGCCGAATCGAGCCGGAGTTTGGCGGCAGAACTTCCTCCCCGAGGATGAGCCTCTGGCCCGTGAACCGGCATCGAGGGAGACACAGCGATCTCCCACACTTCATGCGCGCACTGGATCCGATGCACCACAGCCCCTCTTCTAACCTGCGAAATCGACTCGGTATTTATTCATCGGAAGTGACTGAATTTGCAGATGTTTCGGGAGCCACTCACGGGCGATCGGGGATTTCCCAGCGCGGGCCAGCCGTCGTGGGTGAGATTCCTGCTCCGATTGGTCAACCTTCTAACTTGTGGACGGATTGATTGATATCCATTTTCGGCGGCCAGATTTCTTCAAAATTCGAGTGCCCCACCGTCTTTCCATTGTGGGAAGAAACCAGACATTTGAAACGGAGAATCCCAACGACATGAACACCCAAACATCACGCGTTACGGTAGCGCCCGGCCGGCGCTTTGTGCTCGCTTTGCTGGCCCTGTCCACGGTGTATGCCGACACGACAATCTCGTTTCAGAATGGCGTCGGTGGATACTCAGGCGCCCACGACGTCTCGATCAACACGCAATACTCGCAATACAATGGCGGCAATGGAGTGCTGTGGCGCGGTGATGCGGAGTTGGGCTGTTATACGACGACCGGGAGCGGTGCGTATTCAGTCCGGTACCTTTTGAAATTTGGCGGGCTATCCGTGCCGGCGGGATCTACCGTGGTTTCGGCCACGCTCACGCTTTCCCTCGATTCGTGGAATTCGGGTAGTGGAAATATCACGGGATTCTATTTGAAAAACTCGTGGAACCCCGCTTCCAATAAAATTGGCTGGCTGCATCGCGACGACTCTACTGACTGGGCCGCGCCCGGCGCCTCCGCCGCGGGAGTCGACACCGTCGCCGGAAGAAGTTTCCGGGTTCCGCCGCTGCGGCCGGTCGGAGCGCAGACTGTAAACATTCCGCTCGACACGCTGCAGGTTCAATCCTGGATCGACTCTCCGGCAGCGAACCAGGGAATCATGCTGGTCAACAATAATCCCGGAGAAATCATCAACCCCGTCAGCACCGTCGGCAAGCAAAGCATGCGCCCCAAGTTGACGATCGTCATCGCCGCCGGATCGGGCGTGCAGATCACCGTCTCTCCCTCCAGCGCTACCCTGCAAGCCGGTGCTATACAGCCATTCACCGCCACCGTGACCGGTAGTGCGAATACGGCAGTCTCCTGGACTGCCACCGGCGGCACGATTACCACCGCCGGCGTTTACACGGCGGGCAACACTGCCGGCAACTTCACTGCCACGGCAACGTCCGCTGCCGATTCCACGAAATCGGCCTCGGCGCAGATCACCGTCCAACCGGCGTCCGCTGTGCAGGTTTCCGTGTCTCCATCGAGTGTCACACTCCAACCCGGTGCAACCCAGCCATTCACAGCCACGGTCACTGGCACTTCGAATACCGCAGTCACCTGGACGGCCGCCGGAGGCACAATCACGAACGGCGGAGTGTACACAGCCGGCAACGTCCCTGGCACGTTCACCGTCACGGCAACTTCGGTCGCCGATTCCACCAAATCGGGATTGGCGCAGATCACTATACCGACGCCGGCCGTGCAAGTTACGGTATCTCCGTCAAACCTGACTCTGCAGCCCGGCGCAAACCAGCAGTTTACGGCCACCATTACGGGCTCTTCCAATACCGCAGTCACCTGGACGGCTACTGGCGGCACCATCACGTCCGCGGGTCTCTATACCGCGGGGCAGACGGCCGGAAACTTCGCTGTCACCGCCACATCCGTGGCCGATCTCAGCAAGAGCGCCACCGCAGCGGTTCAAATCGGTAGCACGCCAAATCTCCCGCCGATCCCGCGCCAGGCCGATGGGCCGTACATCCGCATTCAAAGTCCCGTCACCGGCATGCGCTTCACCGCTCCGGCGACCATCCGGATTTACGCCGATCCGTCCGACATCGACGCGAACGATCAGGACGCCTTCACGGTCAACTTCTTCCTCAATGCCCAATCTATCGGCACCTTCACCGGCGATGCGTCTCACAACGGATATTGGGCGCTGACCACCAGCAATTTACCCGCCGGCACATACGCCATCACCACGCAATTTGTCGCTTCCAATCACCAGACCGTGACCAGCCCGCCGGTGACGGTCTACGTCGATTCGCCGGCAGTCTCCAACGGTCCGGTGTTCAATCTCAGTGCGGACATCGTGCTATCCGGATCCCAGAACGCGAGCTATACGGGAACGCCGGACAACCATTGCGCCATCAATGGAAATGGATTCCAGATTCGCTCCACCGGCACCTTCACCGGGACCTTAAACATTGCCAATTGTGATATCCGGGGACTCGGCGCCGCAGCCACGCCGGCCATCGACGTGACGGTCAGCGGCTCGGGTTCGGTGAATCTCACCGGCAACGTATTCGATACGTTCGGAACCGTAGCCATCGGCTCCAGCGGCCAAGCCCAGGTGGCGGTCCGGAATAACGAGTTTCGCGAGAATACTCTCGTCCCGGTTACTTCTCTGCCTACCGAGTACGCGGGACAGACGCTCCCCGTCTTCCACGCGACCGGAAATTCCGCGGCGCAGAAATTCTTCCAGGGGAACAACGTCGGCCTGTCGACCGTGGTCTTCGAGAATACCAACAACTGGCTGATTGGCGGCGATACCGATGCGGAGAGCAACGTTCTGATCGGCGTGCGCTGCGGATTCACCGTCAGCGGATCTTCCAACATGGTGCTGCGCGGTAATTACAGCCAGCATAACTATCCGCATCGTATGTCCCAGGCCGACAACTTCGAATTAGACGGCGACGGCTTCCTCGCGGAACACAACGTGATCCGTAGTTCGTCGTGGCCGGTTCGCGGCATGGGTGGCGAACTGCGCTACAACCTGATCGACGCCGACGGCAACGCCGACCAAATCGTGCAAGGCGTGCGCCCCGGAACCAAGATCCACCACAACGCGTTCGTATTTACCGTGAGCCAGACGGTATACGGACCCGGGACCGGAATCAGCCTCATCTATAACGTCGACAACGTTCAGTTCTACAACAACGTGATGGACGGCGGCGGAACTTTCATGCAGTTCACCGGTGTCCCGATCTCGGTGTCAAGCGGATCGTTCCTGAGCAGCTTGCGCAATAACGTCTTCTACAACTTCGCCAGTCACATCGGCACGCCGGCGTTGGGCGGGGCCCAAGGAGAATCGACATCTCCGCCGCTCGCACGGCTCCGCTACTCCGATTACAACGATTTCTTCAACCCCGATGCCGATAACCAGACGAATTACGGACTGGCGGTAGTAGGCATCAGTCCAGGTTCCGCCGGTTACGGTCTGCACGACCTGGGCGGATTCAACGGTCACATGAATCCGAAGTTCACGCAGCCGACGGTGCTGCCGTTCCCCTTCGCTCCGGAAGATATCTGGACGCGCACGAAGAAAGTATCCGACGTTCTGGCGACCTACCGGGCGATGTATACGCCTGCCGGCGGGAGCCCTCTGATCGGTGCGGGAGATCCGCAAGACGGAGTCGGAGGCAATATTGGCGCCGTGGGCAACGGCGAACCGGCGGACCAGTTCGGCCGCTTCGGCAACGGCACGGTCACGCCGCCGGCCGTCGCGGTAAGTATCGCACCGGGCAATGTCACGGTCCAGTCCGGCGCTACCCAGCAGTTCATCGCGACCGTCACCGGCGCGTCGAACAACGCCGTCACCTGGACGGCGACCGGCGGTACGGTATCCGCTACCGGGCTCTATACCGCGGGAACGGCCGCGGGTGCCTTCACCGTGACGGCAACCAGCGTCCAGGACACCACCAAGAGCGCCTCCGCGACCATCACGATCGGCACCATGCCCGCGGGCGTCAGCATCACCGTCTCTCCCACCAGCGCCACTGTTGCGTCGGGGACCACTAAGCAATTCACCGCGACCGTGACCGGCGCGTCGAACAACGCCGTCACGTGGACTGCCACTGGCGGTGCCGTCTCTTCCACTGGGCTTTATACCGCCGGCGCCACCGCGGGTTCCTTCACCGTGACCGCGACCAGCGTTCAGGACACCACCAAGAACGCTACCGCGGCCATCACGATTCCGGCTCAGCAGCCGGTCAGCGTCACCGTCTCACCGGCCAGCACCACGCTCTTCGCCAACGGCACGCAGCAGTTCACGGCTACGGTTACGAATGCATCCAACACCGCAGTCACTTGGACGGCTACGGGCGGCAGCGTTTCGGCGTCGGGCCTCTACACCGCTGGCACGGCGACCGGTTCGTTCGCGGTCACTGCCACGAGCGCGCAGGATCCGAGCAAAACCGCCTCCGCGGCCATTACCATCACCAATCAACCCGCGGCCGGATCCCATCCGAGAATCATCCTCGACGCTCCAACCCTCACCGTCCTGCGTTCCCGGATGCAAGCCAATACTGCGGAATGGAGAACCTTGAAAGCCACCTGCGACTCGTACGTGGGAGGCTCGGTCGAATTCATCAATGGCAACGATTACCCCAACCGTCCGAATGTCGGCGAAGGTTATCAAGGCAGCGGGTACTTCGACGCCTTGCTGCCGCTCGGCCTCTGCTACCAAACGGCGCTGGTCCCCGATCCCACCAATGCCGCGACGTACGGCGCCAAAGGCGTTGCCATCCTGATGGCGATGTCCGACCCGGGTCATCAAGTGGCCGACGAATACCCCTGCTCGGCGACCGACCCTCTCTGTGGTGTCTGGTTCCGCGACTACGGCTACGGCATTCGCAACTTCGGCGTGGCCATGGGAATCGGATATGACTGGTTCCACGAGCTGCTGACGACCGATCAAAAGACTCAGCTCCAGACCGCATTGAACCACTGGATTTACGGATTTGAGACGGGAAGGACCGATAGCAACGGAGTGCCGCAGGGTAACTTCGAGTACGACCATCCGCAGGGGAATTACTTCGCCGGATACTATGCGGCGAAGTGCATGGCGGCGCTCGCCATCG
>Ga0335081_10012116_pt1 | contig 13967 bp, 14 predicted proteins | sample Lox_Sample_35_FD_206713 | JGI IMG/M metagenome (GOLD analysis project Ga0335081, IMG submission 206713) | Soil microbial communities from Loxahatchee National Wildlife Refuge, Florida, United States - Lox_Sample_3.5 | ecosystem: Environmental > Terrestrial > Soil > Wetlands | place: USA... | reverse complement strand
CGGCATAAACCCCCGCCACCAGTGCGTCAATCGCGTGATCGAGAAACTCCCGGTTCAGGCGGCGTTTCACGAACTCGGCGACACTTTCTTCCTTGCCGTCCCGACGGCGCGGCACGAATGGCTCGCGCAATACAGCGAGTTTGGCTTTCGCGGTGAAAAGTTTCGTTGCGAAAAAACCGAAGGGCGAACCCGGCATCGCAATGGGCCGTCGGTAACGGACGACATAACGTGCTTCGGCCTTCGGATCGGAGTAGAGCCGGCGCGATTCCAGTCCGGCGTCGCAGACGAGTCGGGCGATTTGGGGGGAAGTTTCGAGGATCGTGTTCGGTCCGCACTCGGCCAAGTACCCATCCTGGCGGACGGATTGGATCACGCCACCGACGCGGCTGCCTGCCTCATAAACCGTGACGGGAATGCCTTTGCGTTGCAGGTCAAACGCCGCCGTCAACCCGGTGATGCCGGCTCCGATAATGGCGACGGGGTTCATTTAATTTCGGAAAAACTAAACTACGCCTCCGCATTGTCGAGAAGCTTGCGTTTCTGTACCTTTACTGCCCCAACTCAGGAACTGAATTACTACGCTTTTTAAGGCACATTAAGCGCGTGAAAGCGACAACGAAGCGACAGACAAAGACCGAGGCCGAACTGTTCGACTACGCCACGGGCAATCTGTTGCGCGCGCTCAAGCTGGACATGCAGAAGAAAGAAGGCCGTGTTGTTTACGACAAGCTTCGCAAAGACGGCTACAGTGATCGCTTATTGGCGCGGCTGGAACAGGCTTGATACCTGCTCATTCCTCCGAAGTCGCATAAATTCTGAATCCGTGATGTCGAGCAGAGGCGCCGCCTTGTACGCCAGATTTCCCGCATCGGCATAGATTAACATTTCTGTCGCACCATTATTCCTCTGTAGTTAAAGCTCAAATCGTCTTCGAATGCTTCCGCTCATTCGCCGCGCCGAGCGTATTGTCGAAACACATCGCGATATTGCGGATGAACAGGCGGCCGGTGTCGGTGACTTCCAGGCCGGCAGCATTGCGTTTCACCAAACCGTCGGCTTCAAACGGCGCGAGCGCCGCGAGTTCCCCGGCAAAATGCTGCGCGAAGTTGATGCCGAGCTTCTGCGACATTGCGGCGTAATCGAGCGAGAGGTCGCACATCACGCGCATGATCGTTTCGCGGCGGATTTTGTCCTCGCCAGTCACGAAATACGCGCGCTGCAGCGGCACGTGACCGGCGTCAACCGCCACCTGCCATTTCGGCAATTCCTTTTCGTTCTGCCAGTAGGCGTCGGGTATCTGCGAAATGCTCGACATGCCGAACGCGTAGATGTCCGCGCCGGCGCGCGTGCTGTAACCCTGAAAATTCCGCTGAAGCTGCTTCTGCTTTTGCGCCACAGCCAGTTCGTCGTCCGGTTTCGCAAAATGGTCCATGCCAATATAAACGTATCGGCCGTCCGCCGTGAGTTTCTCAATGACGAGCTTGAGCACCTGCAATTTGGTTTCGGGCGCCGGCAGGATTTTCTGTTCCAAAATCTTCTGGGACGGCTTGATCCACGGCACGTGCGCGTAGCTGAATACCGCGAGCCGGTCAGGCTTCATCTCCAGCACGATGTCGAGCGTTTCGTTGAACGACTCCGGCGTCTGGTGCGGGAGACCGTAGATGAGGTCAAGGTTGATCGAGCCGAAGCCGAGTTCGCGCATCCAATCCATTGCCTGCTGCGTCATTTCGCGCGGCTGGATGCGATGGATGGCTTCCTGCACTTTCGGGTTGAAATCCTGCACGCCCATCGAGGCGCGGTTGAAGCCGATTTCGCGCAGCGCCACCATGTGGTCGCGGGTGAGCCGGCGCGGGTCAACTTCCACGCCGGCTTCAATGTCGGGTGAAAAGGTGAAGCGCCGGTGAATGATTTCACCAAGCCGGCAGATTTCGTCGGGCTTTAAAAAAGTCGGTGAACCGCCGCCGAAATGGAGTTGGACGACCTTTCGCTGCGGGTTCAAACGCGGCGCCATCGCCGCCACTTCACGGCCCAGCGCCTCGACGTAAGCCATGCCTTTGTCGTGATTGAGCGTTATGACCGTGGTGCAGCCGCAAAACCAGCAGAGCGTTTCGCAGAACGGGATGTGAAAATAAAGCGAGAGGTCGCGCGCGGTCCGGTTGTTCCCGTCAATCATCGCTGAAAGCTGCTCCCACGAAATCGCGTCCGTGAATTTCGTCGCGGGCGGATACGACGTGTAACGCGGCCCGGCCACGTTGTATTTCTTCACCAGATCCAGATTGACGTTCAATGCACTCATGCGGGGAAAAATGTGTTGGAACCTACGCTCGCCCTCACCCCGGCCCTCTTCCCCCGGGAGAAGGAGAGCGAAATGGCATCTCTGGAAAATTCGTTCGTATGGATTGCCGTCGCCGCGCTTTGTTCATTCACGACAAATTGCTTTGCAGAACAGAGCATGTTCGCTTTGTTCGAGAACGGACGATAATTCTCCCTCTCCCGGGGGAGAGGGCCGGGGTGAGGGCGGACGTTTTTCTGACCTCTGCTCATCATTTGAAACTCCGCACCGTTTCAACCAGGGCGGCGATGTTTTCCAATTTGGCCTCCGGCGGCACGCCGTGGCCGAGGTTGAAAATATACCCATCGCGCCCGCGCATCACCTCCAGCAGACGCGACGATTCGGCAGCGACAGTCTCCGGCCTGGCGTCGTTGAGCAACGCCGGCGCGAGATTGCCTTGCAGACCGACGTCGCAAGGCAGCAGCCGGCGCGCGTCCGCCAGCGGAAATCGCCAGTCAAGGCCCAGCACCTCCGCGCCGGTGGCCAGCAGGTCGTCCCAGTTGCCGTGCGTGCCAAAGGAAAATACAATGATCGGGAGTTCGGAGTTCAGCGTTCGAAGTCCGGAAATTATTTGCCGTATCCATCGCCCGCTGGCTTCCTGAAACTCCGTCGGCGCGAGCAAGCCGCCGTGGCTGTCGAAAATCTGGATCGCGTCCACACCCGCCTGAACTTGCATTTGCAGATGGGCGATGACGGCCACGGTCAGTTTTTCCGCCAGTTCAAAATACATTTTGCAATCCCGGCGGAACCACCCCAGCGCCCGGGTGTATTTTTCGGCGCTGCCGCCTTCGGCCATGAACGTCGCGAGCGTCCATGGCGACCCGGCAAAGCCGATCAGCGCGGTCTGCTCGCCGAGGGCGGCTTTGACAAGCCGTAGCGCGCGGGGGATGTACTGCAGACGTTCGGGTAGCGCCCCGGCATCGAGCTGCGCAATGTCCGCCGCCGAGTGCAGCGCAAAGTCCATGCGGATGCCATGCTTATCGTCGAAGCGATATTTTTGCCCCAGACCTTCAGCGGTGACGAGGATGTCGCTGAACAAAATCGCCGCGTCGAACCCGAACCGGCGGACCGGCTGCAGCGTGACTTCGGCGGCCAGTTCGGGCGTTTGCACCAGTTCGAGGAAGGAATGTTTCTGCCGGAGCGCGCGGTATTCCGGCAACGCGCGCCCGGCCTGGCGCATGAGCCAGACCGGCGGACGATCCACAGGCCGGCACGCACAGGCATTGAGGAGACGCCGGCGGCCGGTCAGGGCGGTGGCGGCGGGCCAGGGCGGTTCGGCGGAAGCGGCGCTGGTTTGCATTTCGACGCCATTGTTCTAACATATCCCGCGGGTTTTGAACAGACGCGGTTTTGAAATTTTCCGGCGCAACTTTGTCCTGACGCCGGTTTTCAATTTAATGGACACGATGAACGACGAGCCGCTCCAAAATTATTTACGCGAACTGGCCTGGCGCCGAAAATTGACCGACGCCGAAAAAGCCGGGTTGCGCACGCAACCGGAGGCGCAGGCCGACCTGGAACTGGAATCGCGCCTGAGCGAGGCGCTCGCACGCGTGCCGGACGCGCCCGTGCCGTCGAATTTCACCGCCCGTGTGCTTCAGGCCGTCGAACGCGAGGAGGCGCGCGGCGCGCGAACCCGTGGCCGGTCCTGGTATTGGCGCGTGCTCATGCCCCGGGCCGCCCTGGCGGTGGCGGTAGCCGGGTTCGTCGGGTTGGCATATCAACATCATGAATCGGACAAACGCGTCCAGCTCGCCAAAGACATCGCGCTCCTGGCCAAGGCGCAGCCGTTGCCGAGCGTCGAGGCGCTGAAAAATTTTGACGCGATCCAACGCATGAGCCAGACCACCGTGCAGCCGGATGACAAACTGCTGGCCCTGCTCCAATGAAACAATCGCGGCAGGCCTGTGGGTGGCTGATCGGCGCAGGGAGCGCGCTGGCGGCTTTCCCGCTGTTCGCCGGAACAACCACGAATCCTCCCCCGCCCATTAAACTCGTTTCCGCTTCCACTAATGCCGTCCCGCTGCATCATACGGCGCCGATCGGATTCTTCCGCACGCTGCTGGCGATGGCCCCGGAAGAACGCGCGCAGCAATTGGTGATCTATCCCTCGCCCATCCGGGAAGGCATCGAAGCCAAAATCCGCGAGTACGAGCAGCTTGACCCGAACGAACGCGAGTTGCGCTTGCGTGCGACGGAATTGCGCTGGTATTTGCTGCCGCTGCTGCGGGAATCACCGACGAACCGCGCCGCGCTATTGGCGCAAATTCCGGAGGATGTGCGCGACCTGGTCCAATCCCGCCTGAATCAATGGATTATTCTCCCGCCGCCGTTGCAGCAGGAATTCCTCGAAAATGAACGCGTGTTACACTACTTCGCCCGGGTGGGTTCCACCAACAGCGCGCCCGCGCCAGGCGACTGGGGCCGCACACCGCCGGACTCCGATCTGGCCCGTTGGCAAGCCCTTTCCGAGGAGCAACGTAAACGAATCACCGCGCAGGTGAATCACTTTTTTGAACTCACGCCGGACGAAAAGCAGGAAACCCTCAACACCCTGTCCGACGCCGAACGGGAACAGATGGAAAAAACCTTGCAGGCGTTTGGCAATCTGTCGCCGGCGCAAAGAACCGAGTGCATCCGGGCGTTTGCGAAGTTTGCCGGGATGAGCGCGGCCGAAAAACGGGAGTTTTTGAAGAACGCCGAGCGATGGTCGCAAATGTCACCGAACGAACGCCAGACCTGGCGCGACCTCGTCGCCAACGTGCCCAATTGGCCACCAATGCCGATGCCACCGTCGCCGGAGTCGGCACTGGAATCAGCGTTGCAGCCGCCGCTGGCCACCAATCACAATTGAGCGGCGAATTTCAATTTCCCATTTCCGGCGCGCCGCTTTAGCCTTCCGCCGTGCATCCGATTGCATTTCAACTGGGCTCCTTCACGATCCACTGGTATGGCGTGATGATTGCCCTGGCATTTTTCGCCGGGCTTTGGACAGCCTCTCGCCGCGCCCGCCGCGAAAACATCCCGGGCGAACGCATCACCGACATCGTCCTGTGGCTGATGCTCGGCTCCATCATCGGCGCGCGCTTCGTCTATGTAACCACCTATTGGAAGGATGAATTCGCCGACCAGCCCCTCTCGGAAATTTTCATGATTCAACACGGCGGCCTCGTCTATTACGGCGGGTTGATCGGCGCGGTCATTGCCGCGTTCATTTACCTGCGCTGGAAAAAAATGCCGCTGTGGAAAACCGCCGACGTGCTCGCGCCGAGCATCGCGCTGGGCAACGTCTTTGGCCGCATCGGCTGCTTTCTCAACGGTTGTTGTTTCGGCCGTGTCTGCAGCCTGCCGTGGGCGGTTCAGTTTCCAAATCAGTCTTACGCCTGGAGCATGCAGTATCAACAAGGGCTTCCCGGGGTCGGGCCGAATACTCCCTCCCTGCCGGTGCATCCGACGGAGATTTACGATGCGCTGGACAATTTCATTCTTTATCTCCTGCTGGCCTGGCTGTTTCGCCATAAAAAATTCGACGGCCAGGTGTTCGCCACTTACCTCATCGGCTATGCCGTGACCCGCACCATCATGGAATGTTTCCGCGGTGATTATCCGCCTGACCACATTCATTACGGCCTCACGCCGGGTGAACTGGTCAGCATCCCCATTTTCATCGCCGGTCTCGCCCTCGCCGCCGTGCTCGCGCGTCACGCTGCGCCGAAACAAGGATAGCGAATGGAGGACCGAAGATGGCAAAACCCGATCTCCCATCTCCGATCTCCTGTCTCCCAATTTTAGTCGCCGGCCCGACCGCCGTCGGCAAATCCCGAATCGCGCTGCAACTTGCCGAACGTCTCGGCGGCGAAATCATTTCCGCCGACTCGATGCAGGTCTATCGCGGACTCGACATCGGCACAGCCAAACCGTCGCCCGCCGACCGCTCCCGCGTGCCGCATCACCTCATTGACATCTGCGATCTGGCCGAATCGTTCGACGCCGCGCAATTCGCCCGGCTCGCCCATCGCGCCGCGGCAGAAATCCAGTCGCGCGCGCGCGTGCCGATTCTCTGCGGCGGCACCGGACTTTATTTCAAGGCATTTCTCGAAGGACTCGGCGAAGCGCCGTCCGCCAACGCGAAACTCCGCGCCGAACTCAAAGCCACGCCGCTGGAAAAGCTGCTGGAAGAATTGCGCGAACGCGACCCGGCCACGTTCGAGAAAATTGACCGGAAAAACCCGCGCCGCGTCATCCGTGCTATTGAGGTGATCCGGCTCACCGGCAAACCGTTCTCAGAAGTCAGAGGTCAGAAGTCAGAGGTCGGAGGTCAGAGGCTCGAGTTTGTCTGTCTGACGCGCGGAATGGATGATTTGCGCCGACGGATTGACGCTCGTGTGGACGTCATGTTCGCGCAAGGGCTGGTGGACGAAACCCGCGAATTGCTCAAGCACGGCCTCGAACAAAACAAAACGGCGATGCAAGCCATCGGTTACCGGCAGGTGGTGGAACATCTGCGCGGCAAACGCCCATTGGTGGAAACGATTGAATTGGTAAAGACCAAAACGCGACAATTTGCCAAGCGGCAATTAACCTGGTTCCGTGCTCAGAAAAATCTGGAGTGGATTGAATTGAAGCAGGGTGAATTGCTGGACGCAGTCGTTGAAAATTTGCGGCGGAAGCTTGACGCGGCTGGAACAGTCGGTTATATGTAACTCAATGAAGAAAGTTACATATACAGTTTCCGAGGCGCAGGCGAACCTGCCCGGTTTGTGCCGGACGGGCCGCCGGTTCGTGATCTGCCGGCGGGACAAGCCGGTCTATGTGGCTATGCCGCTGGAGGATTACGACGCGCTGCTGGAAACGATGGAATTGTTGAGCGATCCCACCGCAATGAAAACCTTGCGGGCGGCAAAGGCGGGCAAACTGGCCTACAAGGAACTGGATTTGGCCGATGAAAATTTCGGCCTCTGAGCAGGTGCAACGCTGGCTGGTAGCGCTGGCGCCCGACACCAAAAAGCGCGTGCGGGCCGCGTTGCGTGGATTGGAATGCGGGCGCGGCGACATCAAGGCTCTGCGCGGCGAACTGGAGGGTTTGTGCCGGTTGCGCATCGACGGGCTGCGGATCGTCTATTCGCAGCATCGCGGGCATATCATCCGGCTCGAATACGCCGACAGCCGGGATGTGGTTTATGAAACCTTCCTGAAAGTTTTGCACGAGCGGAAAATGCGTTGATTCAGGACGCGCCCACGCCTCGCGTGCGGTGTTCGACGGCTCGTCGATCACACAGGAACGTATGCAGCAGCCAACCCGCAATCCGGTAGTGTCCTGATTTGGTGGCGGCGGTGCGGCTGCACCGTCGTGCGCCGCGGCAGCGGCGCACCTGCCAAATTCACATCACCACACTGCCCGCGATCCCTTTTAAGGCACCGGCACGATCCGCCAGAGCCGCGGCGGCTGGCCGGGCGCTGAGACGTCGAAATAAAGCTGCGACGTGTTGGTCAAGGTCACCGTGTCGAGCGTTACCCGGTTACCCGTCGGACCAATCTGGTTGATGCAATCCACACACACCCGGTCACGGCGCCCCGAGCGAGCGGAAGAAGGACGTACCCGAACCGCTGTCCGGCAACAGGAAGAGGACTTGCCCACTATCGTCAACGACTACCGTCTGGAGATTGCTCCACGTCGTGAGATTCGCTGACACTTGCAGGGTGCAGGAAATGCCCGGAGCGGCTGCCTGGTTGATCATCCAGCCGCCAACCTCGCGCCGCTGAATCGAAAGCATGGCGGCCTCCACCGCGCCGATGTCGCATCCGCTCCCTTGCGGCCGCAGCACGCCGCGTTGATCGGCAGGAAGGCAAAACACTTCGTTGCCCGCATTGATCGCCGGGCTGCCCGGACGCAACGGCATGGTCAATGTCGGCCCGCCATAAGCGCCCAATGGCGCCAGCAATGGATCCAGGCTGTTGAAACTGCCCGGCATCGTGAAAGCGCAGCTCGCATCGGAACTGATGCTGTTGCCGTCGTCAATCAGTGTGCCGCTGCTGTTGACCGGGACGTTCGATGACAGAATGGAGTTGCGCACATAGATCTTGCCGCCGCTGACATAAATTCCTCCGCCCAGCGCGACGCTGGAGCTGCTGCCGTAGCTGCCCGCACCGGCGCCCTCGTCGGCGCGGTTGGCGGCAATCGTCACGTGCGTCAGCGTCGAAGTGGCGCCGATGGCGAGGGCTCCGCCGTACGCGCTGCTCAGCGGGAAGCCCGGATAGGTAATGTCACCCCCTTTGGCGGAATTCGCCGCCAGCGTGCAGTTGAGCATTTGCAGCAGCCCGGACGATTCAACCGCTCCACCGATGCCACTCCCCGCCGCGCCCGGCGCCGGACCCTGCAAACCGCCTCTGACCGCGTTCCCCACAAAACAAGAGTTGGAAATCACCGCGTTGCAGTACAACACGGTCTGACCCTGCTGGCCGAGGCCCAGGTTGGCCAAAAGAACTGCGCCGCCGTCAGCATTGCCCGCGTTGCTGCCGCTGCCGATGATGATCCCGTCACCGCCGGTCACTTTGTTGCTGGAAAAACTGCAATCGCTGATCCACAGCGAACCGGCCGCCTGGTAAAGTGCGCCCGCCGAGGCGTGACAAAACCATTGTCCGCCGCCGACCGACTGGCCCTCGAACCGGCTGTCCAAAACCACATTTGTCCCCGCGAAACAATAGACTGCGCCTGCGCTGGCCGGACCGCTGTTGGGATTGTAACCATTGGCCGGCCCCGGGACGCTTGCAGGCGCCGAGTTGCTGATAAATCGGCAACTCGTAATGATGACGAGTCCGGTCTGGCTGTAAATCGCTCCTCCGTAGGAAGGGCCGCCCGAACCGCCTTTCGATGGAGCGGGAGAGGGTGCTGATCCGCCCTGACCGCCCTGGGCTTTGTTGTTGGCGAACACCACATTCGTCAATCTCAGCGTGCCGGCGTCATTGTAGATTGCACCGCCGTAGCCTCCACCGCCGGAGTTGAGCGCGAGGGTCCCGCTGACACCGGGACCGCCGGTGCCGCCGAGGGCCAGATTATTTGTGAAAGTGCAATCGGTCGCCTGCAACGTCCCGGCGTTGTTCCAGACCGCCCCGCCGAAACCGGCTCCGCCACTGCCATTGCCCACCGCCGAATTTGTCCCTCGCGCGAAACCGCCGGTCAAAGTCAGGTGATTCAACACCAGCGTCACGCCAGGGTTGATCTGCAACAACTGGAACTCCTGCACCACCGGGCCTTCGGCGAGCGTCAAATCCCGCTCGCTGGCGTCCAGCGTGGTGTCATTGGTAATAAACAAAGGGCCGGATAAAGCGAGAACCCCGTCGCAATCAAACGTGACAATTCCGCCGCCCACCAGCGCGGCGCGCAAATCGTTTTCCGTACAGTTTGTTATGACGCCGCCCGCCTCGCAGATCATGGCGCCGGCCAGGAGCACGCAAAGACCTAAAACACCGCAAAAAGTCTCTGACCGGCAGCCTGCGCCCGACCGTTTTCCACATTCTGTCCAGGGTTCTTTCTTCATGATTTTTTCGTCATCCGACTCAAGTAACCTGCCATTGCACAAACCGATTCCGGCGGGTGTTCCTCGCCGTGCGGCTGAAATTTTAACCCAAGTCAAAGTGGTTTACCAGACAACTTTTTCGCGTTTTGACTTGGTGCTAAGAGCCTGTCTGAAAATGTGGAGGCAGGCTTCCAGCCGGCCAGTGAAGGCGGCATCCTGCCGCCGGTCCGCAGCCAAATTCGCGGCTGGCCGCCGTCGCGCCTTCGCGGCGCTATGGCGCGCCGCGAAGGCGGATATGACCGGGTATTCTTCCCGATCTCGTTGTGCGGTGGACTGCCACTTGATAAAGATGTCAGAATGGTGTTTCTTTATTACATGAACAAGGGCATTGGCACCGAGGGAATAGCAGAAATCCAGGCGCAGCCGCGCGCGATGATCCGGCGGCAAGTGCAAGAATGGTTCGGGTGGATGGATCACATTTTGGACGTTCATCGAAGCCACTTCGTGTTTCGTGAACCCGCTCCGGTGCAGCTTGAGGAGCACAAACAGCTGTTGAAGGAAGGCATCCGCACTTGTCTTCTGTTTAATGCTGTAATTGCAGACCCGGATTTTAACGAGCCGGATTTGACGGTTCGACTCCACGTCCGCATCCGGCAGTTGAAGGATGCTTACGATACATTTCACGACGGGACGCTTTCTGATGAACAGGCGGAGAAGATTTTACAGCAGGTCTTCCCCGAATGAACAAGGATTTGGAGAGGCTTATCCTCGCTTACGAAGCTGTTTCTGCTTCGCGGGACCTTGAAGCGTTGCAGGCCCTGCAAAACTTCGAGACGCAGCTTGACGAAGTGATGACTCGAAACCCCGGCGTGCAACGCGAGATGCTTCGTAAGAGCATCATTAAAGCGCACCGCCGCTGGGCGTTGAAACAGGACAATAAACCGCCGGCCATTCCGCCAAAGGCGTGAAGCTGGCGGGTGGGGGCATCTGATACAGCTTGCCGCGCAAATCAGCAGTGTTCCACGTTTGGAGGGGTAAAAGGCTTAGGGCAGGGAGGGGGGCGGGGCGAACCGGCCCGCGCAGGCTCTAAAATCTTTCGACTGGTTTGTTGAACCCGGAAAAGGTTGTGAATAAACGTTCACGGCAGGAACGCGAATCATGCCGGCGACAAATTTTTCGAGGAATTCATCCGTCTGGAGTTCGGCCAGTCCGGCAGGCTGGTTTCTGCAAAATGTATCGGAGGCGGAATTGTTGACGATCCAGGCGACAGGCCGCTCGGCGTGGCCGGCTCCCGCGAGTTCGACTTGACCAGACCGATTACGCTGACGCGCGGACTGAAGGAAATCACTTACCGTGCCAGCAAGAAAAATCCAATGCGCGTCCACACCATGCTTCAACGCATCGAGAGGCACAGGGGATTGGCCTTCCAGAGCTTTTGACCTTGACAGCATTTGGTGATGCATGTCTGCTCGTAATCGAGCAAAACGAAAAACAGCAAATTAATACAGCGGTCGGCAAATTTGTGGCAAGAATTCCGCGTTCGCAAAAGTTCTGGGTACCAGTTTTGGTAGCTGTGATTACGGCGTGTGGCTTAATCATTGCCTCCTGCAACGGGCGCAACCACGAGGCACAGCCCGTGCAACAGCTAAACCAACCAAACACAGTGGTTCAACCAGTTCAGCAGGTGACTCAGCCTGTTCAGGTATTTAATCAGATATTCTTAAACCCGCAGACGCTCAGCGCAACGACTAACGCCCTCTACCCAATCGTCGGTCTCGGGACAAATCTGGTCTCCGGCATAGTACTTGATGGAAAGCCGTATATGCTGTTAGGAAGCGCAAATATCACAACAAATGGTCATAATGAAGTAGCCGTCGCGGAAAGGTACGTTAATGCTGCCAAGGCAGCCGCTCTAATACCTGACTTTACTAACGCACTAGCATTAATCATGGTGCCAATTACGGCTTTCGAAGCCGCCGGGTCAAATTCGCTAGAATTTCCAGATGGCCTCGTGAATCAGATTTATGGGCTGGCGGCCACAACGTTGCACGGAATGGGACGAGACTCTGAAGCAATCGAATATGCCAAAAAACCCATGATGATAAGGCAAAACGCCGGTGCAGCGGCGCTTAAGGTATTCTCACTGCTTTGGCAATCTAACAACGTTGAGGCTGCCACACTTCTGAACAACTGGTTTGACGTTGACTTGAGTGACCCAACACATCCCGTATTTAAGCCAAAGTTAAGCCCACAGCCTCCTGCAATGAAGTGAGGTTGGACAAAAAGCGGCACCGCTGCCGAACTGAAGACGGTGGTGCCGGCGCGCATGCCTTGTCGCAAGCAGGTTATCAAAATCCTTTCACCTTCCCCTCGGCGATTAGATCGCAGACCTCGCGTCCGCTGAAGATTTGCGCCAAGTCTCCCCACGCGTGAGCCGACATCCGATTTACGGCACCGGCACAATCCGATAGAGCCGCGCCGGCTGGCTGGACGCCGAGACATCGAAATAAAGCTGCGTCGTGTTGGTCAATGTGACGGTGTCGAGCGTCACCCAGGCATCCGTCGGGCCAATTTGGTTGATGTAATCCACGCGTAACTTGTCCCCGATGTTCCCAGTCAATGTGATGGCCGGAATCATGGCGGGCAGGGTCAATGAGGGGGTGACGCTGGGTGTCCCCGGCTGCCAAACCCGATAAAACCTTTGAGGTGGAAGCGGCTCGGTAAGATCGAAGTAAAGTTCCGAACTGCCCGTTAGTGCTACAGAATCAAGCGCGCTCCAATTCGGCGCGGGGCTAAGGCCGTCAGCATAAACCAAGTTCAACACACTTCCAGCGTCACCCATCAAGTTGATGCCCGGAACCGACCGGCGCTCAACAGGCGCAATCACATTGAGCGTGACCGGTGCACTCGTTACCGCGCCGAAGATGTTGGTGATGACGACGGTGTAAGTCCCCGACATGGAGATATCGGTGTTGGTGAGTATCAAACAGCCATCAGCGCCACAACTCATTAGACAGGTGCCATTGGAAAACAACTCGCAGGTCATCGGAGGATATCCATCCATGTCCGGCGTGAAATCAACCGTAGAACCGACCTCGGCTGTCTGGCTTTGAGGCGGAGTCAAGAAGTGTGGGCGGCTACCCACATTCGCCTGAGCGATGTAGTGGGAGGCGTTCGTCCCCGCTAGGATGAACTCTCCGCCGACGAACAAATGCCCAACCCTGTCAGCCGCCAGCGCGTCGACAGAGAAGTTCACTCCTGAACCCAGAGCCAACCAAGCACTGCCGTCCCATTTGGCAATATAATTGGCTGGCCCCCCACCCGCCGTGGTGAACCATCCTCCAGCGTAGAGATTTGTCCCGCTGACCGCTAGCGCACGGACATTACAAGCATTGCACTCGGTCCCAGAGCCCAAAGCCGACCAAGCGTAACCGTCCCATTTGGCGATTCCGTTGACCTGCACTCCTCCCGCCTCGATAAACTGTCCCCCGGCGTAGAGATTAGTGCCGCTCACCAAAAGCGCCATGACGGGGTACCCGCCTATCCCCGGGGAATGCATCCCCGAACCTAAAGGCGACCACCCGATGCCGTTCCATTTCGCAATCTCGTTTACCTGCATCCCACCCGCCAAGGTGAACAATCCTCCGGCATAGAGATTGGTCCCGCTCACCGCCAGAGCGAGGACTGGACCGTTCAACTCTGGGCCCAAAGCCGACCAGGCGCTACCGTCCCATTTGGCGATTCCCCTGACAGGCACGCCGCCCGCCTCGATAAACTCTCCCCCGGCGTATAGATTGGTCCCCATCACCGCCAAGGCATCGACAGAGGAGTTCACACCCGAGCCCAAGGCAGACCAAGCGCTGCCGTCCCATTTGGCGACGCAGTTGGCCGGCACCCCGCCGGCATTGGTAAAGTATCCCCCAGCGTAGAGATTGGTCCCGATTACCGCCAGCGCAGAGACACGAGAATAGGGGCCACCCATCCCGGAATCCAAAGCTGACCATTGGCTGCCATCCCACTTGGCGATGTAGTTGGCCGGCACCCCGCCGGCATTGGTGAACGCTCCTCCTGCATAAAGATTGGTCCCCATCACCGCTAGCGCAGAGACACGAGTTTCA
>Ga0335081_10012115_pt1 | contig 13967 bp, 11 predicted proteins | sample Lox_Sample_35_FD_206713 | JGI IMG/M metagenome (GOLD analysis project Ga0335081, IMG submission 206713) | Soil microbial communities from Loxahatchee National Wildlife Refuge, Florida, United States - Lox_Sample_3.5 | ecosystem: Environmental > Terrestrial > Soil > Wetlands | place: USA... | reverse complement strand
ATAAAATCTACCATCAGCATCCTTCTCACGGGTGATGATACCGAAACATGTTTACGGCACTCTCAAACGCCTTGCCCGCAAATCCCCAATATTGCTTCGAACGCTTAAGGCAATTTATTGTCAAAGTCCATAGGTACGTGACAACCGCCCGTTCACCAGGCTCCTGATCAATATCCATCTTATTCTCCATGTCCGAATCACTCTGGAGTTCACTGCCATTCCCATTGACCACCGCATATGCTTGAGAGCATGCTGCGGCAAACGCATGTTCCAGCCCAATCCACGCACTTTCGCGAGTGAGTTCGTTGTCGAATTCGACGGCACAAGCAAAGAACGAGTTTTCGAATTCAGGTTGGACGAGGGTGAGCCATGTTCGACTACCGAGATTGGACAGCATGAGCATGACGTTCATGATTGGGCCGCAGAGATAGTAGCAGGTTCTCGCCATGTACCGCCAGTAATTCAACGTCATTCGCGTTAATCGATCCACAGGGAGGGAATGCAACCATGTCGGTCCTACACGTCAACTTCGACTCGACTTGACAGGACACTACCCATCTTCATGAACCCCTCGAGGACTTGAACACAGGGAATAGAACAGAATTGCCAATCATGGAGAGCTGCCCAATTCAGCTGCGAGAGCTTTTCAAGCAAATCCACAAGCGGAACATAAATCCGTTCCCCAGTCTGAACGACCCAAGCATACTCCGCATCCCCCTTTTGATACTCATCGAGGGATTGATTCAACATCGACATCGCAAAATGAACATCCCAAGGATGCGGACTGGCCAATATCTCTGCCCACCGCCCACGATCCGCCTCCCTCAATCGCTGAATGAACTTGGGATGAGGAGGCCGGTGAGTCAAGAACCCACTTGTCGCATAAGCCAATCTCGTATCTCCTGACAACAGAGAATGTAAATCGTCAAATCGATCAGCAACCCAAACATCGCACGGGACGGAGTGTAAAACAGCAGGGTTTGCGACGGCGGCGGCGGGGGCCGCTGATCCTTCTTCGCCTTTTGAGCGTTCGACGGTTTGATGGAGGACAACGGCTTCGAGATCTTTAAAACCCCATTGCGCCAATGACTTTTCTCCTTCTTTTCGGTATATCTCACGGCCTTGGGCAAAGACACGGAATTTACTCAGGGAAAACTGCGACGCGATTGCCTCGAAGAATTCTGAGACGGTTGTTTCGGGGAGAAATAAAATGTCGACATGCTACCAACCCATTAACCGCACCGTCATCAAGGGAATGGCGGATTCAGAGGGGAGGGGATGGTTACAGTGGTCCCATTTTGATCCTGCTGGGGAAAGCGGGCGGTGATGTACATTTTGTCGGGGTCTAACTTTGTTTCCTTGTCGGATTTCTCCTCGAGCGCCGCGAGTTGCACTCTTTTGCATTCGCGGAGAAAAAGAGTTAGGGCATCGGTTGTATTTCGGAATTTGAAGAAATCGTTATTCGAGACCATGATCCCCGTCTTCAAATACTTCCGGGCAATTCCAACGAGATCATCGATTGCACTGTTCACAAATTGACGATGAACTTGGGTTGAGACCCCAGGCTACAAACAACATTAACCAACGGTCCAAATGAAAATACAGCGAGGGATTCTCACCTTGACAAGTTGGGCAGTCATGAATTTTGTAGCGTGAGATGTACACAAGTAGGACTCTCGGCACACTTTCCAGAGCAGAGGGAGTGCCGTGACGATATACTCAGGCCCCAACACCGATTCCAACGTCTCGACAGCGTTGGCAATAAACTCCCACGACGAAAGTTTAATCCCGACCATCAAAACATGCGGCAATGTCTCCTCCACAAAGAACCTCAAAAACTCCGTGTCCTAACCATTAGCATCCTACCAGCCATAAATTCCACCCCAAGAAGAAAAGCCGACCGGAGCAAGGGAGAAAAAGGGGCGGCGGGGGACGTGCGGGGGGATATACAACACCCGAGAGCCGTCGAAACTCCTGCTGGGAAAAAACATGAAAAAATAGAAACCTGACTGTATCCGTGACCCCATCTCCACCCCACCAATTCTCTACAACCAAACCACCACCGTTCGCACTCGTAGGGGGATACATTTCCACATCCCCCTCACTCGGGTCGCCCTCCGAACCGACCAATCCCCTAGTCCAAAACTCCCTTAACGTCTCCCTCGAAAACACGAACCCGCCACCAGCATTCTTATCCGCAGAAAGAACATAACTCAAAAATTGAATGCGAAAGTCGACTTGGGAGGTTCGCTGGGTAAGTTCCATCCCGTTTTTTTGTCGGGCTTTCCAGCCTGCGAGTTCGGCGAGGATTAAATCGGGGAGAGGCGGGGATGCTTGACATAATCGTGCGATTGTTTCTTCTCTGTTCCATGCTGTGATGGCGTCTGCGGCTTCGCTTAACAAGAGCGCTTTCAACACGAGAAGGTCGCCGCCGCGGGAAAATCCGGGTTCGGTTGATGCTTGTAGGAAAATTGTATCTGCAAGACGATTCCGTTCTTCTCCTGTCGAGGGATAGACATGGAATAATCGAATCATCAAGTCGTAAATGGCCCCTTGGAACACAACATCTTCTAAATCCCTCTCAAAAACATTCCGTAGAAGATATTGAAAACAGGCCACCAACCCCTCTTCCACATCCTCACCCCCCGTCGCAAACGCCGAAAATCCAAGTTGCTTCCTTACCCCGTCCAGCAGCCCCGACAACACGTAAATCACAAGTTGATTAGCATGGACTTCCGTCTCATTATACACCTTCCTCCATTGGGTGCGTGCAATTTGGCGCAAGACGGCGGTGCGCAGCGGCGCGGTGGCGAGATTGGGGATGACTTGACGTATTCCATCCCAGTAGGCTCGCCAGTAATCCTCTTGCGAGTTTTCGGTTACGAAGCGGGTGTAGAGGATGTCGAGATCAGTTGGTTGGACAGCGTCGGAGTGTCGGAGTGCAAAGACGTTGTAGAGGATTGCCATGGGAAGGGTGGAGGGTTGGATTCGGCTGGGGGTTAGGTAGTCGAATACGCGTCTTTGCCGGAACAGTTGGCTGATGTATCTAAACCTGTTAGCTCCGTGTGCATAAAAGAGTGTTTATGTCGGGAAATGGGGAGTTGGGGAAGGGGGTGTTAGGGGTCCTTACAACAAGCCAGGGTGCCCAACGGTATCAGGTTCCTGGGACCCCCTTTGCCCTTTACCACCAGCATAATCCAACTCAATCTGCCTCTTAAACCAATTCATACTCCAATCAAAAACATCCCTCCGCTGTGTCTCCGCAGAAAGTCCCTCAAAGGCCAGGCGAGCAGCCATCTGCATCGCCGCCACATTCGGCATAATCCCCATTGCTACACCCTCCATCTCATCTCCCGCTTTCTCGTCGTCGGAGGGTGTATCAAGCGGGCCTAGATCTAGCGCGGCATTTCGAAGCAGGGCAGCCGTAATTTGGAGCTGGGCTACGCCGAGAACCGAGGGGTTTGTCTCGCGGTGGATCATCCGAACGGTTTCGGCGTAGAGGGAGCGGGCTACTGAGATGACGTGGTCGTTACATTCGCGGTAGTTAGCGCCCAGATCGATTTCTGGGTCCGGAATTCTCAATCGTTCGCGGAACTTGTGAATCGATGTAAAGGATTGATATCCCCGAAAAATACCAAGACAAATTGCTGTCGCCCAGGTCATCATTTCTAAACTTGCGTAGGCCAAATTCGCAGGGACAGAGTCCCTCGAAAACGCGCTTGCCAGCGTGCGCAGGGCACTGAATATGGAGCCACGACAAAGGTAGGCAAATAGCGTGAGACGGAGGTTTATATAGATGCTGGCATGGGGCGGCTTATCGAGGGCTATGCCCTGGAAGACACGAGGTAGGGCGGTTGGGGTGTGGCTGACGCCGCCCCCGTGGTTGGGAGGGAGCGTTATAAAGTTCTGCAGTAGTTTGAGGAACTCGAGGGTTGCTTTCCATTTTTGGAATGTTGTTGGTTGGGTTAAGTCGATTTGGGGGGCTGACGATGTTAAGGTGTTGAGGGTTAGGCGGAGGGCGAGAGTTATGATGCGAAATAGTTGCGGAACAGTCTCTTTTCGCCTATATCCGTTAGTCTCCGAACGAAAACCAAAGAGAAAGCGCAATGTTGAGTCTGAAAAGATGATACGTAAGATGAGGAGGGGAAGATGAGAAAAGATGTTGCATACTTTCGCTGTAGAATCTGCGTGATCAGCATGGGGATTCGAGTCACCAGTGCTTCATCCGTGGCAGGATCATACTCCTCCAAGAGTAACTCAAACAACGCATCAGCAACACTGACTGCCCCCACTTCAACCTCGCGAACCCAGCCATCAAAGAAATCAAAAACCGGAGCACCGACACTACCCCCGCGCTCTCTATAACCGCGCAATAATTCCCTTGCGGCCTCATAATGCACATCGCCCCGAACATAAAGCGGGCTATCGGTCGGCACTACCGCTACCGGCCCCACAGTAGCGGGATGCGAGGGGGACGTTGGAGAAGTGGACTTGGATTTTGTTGCAGAGGGGGACACGGGGCGGGTCTGTTTGGCTGCTGTTGTTGTTGCTGTTGTTGCTGTTTCTGTTGTCAATGCGTTGGGGGATCCACGTTTGGGGAGGGGCGGTGGTTGGGGATTGTGTTGTTTGGGAGAGAGTTTTATTTGCTGAGGAGACTCTTCGTCGGAGTCGCCGTCTAGCATTGTTTCGATTGCTCGCTTTTTGGAGCGAGTGGGGGAGAGTGAGCGATTTGTGGGGGCTGAGGGGGATATGTGTTGCTGGTGTACTGCAATGGCGACGGGGGATTTGGGGGATGTCGATGATGCTTTGCGAGGGCGGGTGGTGATGGTGGTGGCGGTAGTAGTAGTAGTTGTAGCCGTGGGAGCGGTGGCAGGGGTAGCGGTGGTGGTACTTGCCGTGGTAGTGGTGGTGGTGAATCTTGGTGGATCGAGAGAGGGGTGGTGTAGGTGTGGCGGAGACGGTCGTCCTTCTGTGTGGGAGTCGTCGTCGTCGTGGTGTTGATTGGCGATGTTGGATTCGAATCCGGCGGCAGAGGAGGAGGGCGATGATGACACGGCGATCACTGCGGGCGACAAAGCGCCGTGGCGAGGGCCGATCGCCTGCGCAGTGCTCGCGTGCTGCTGCTGCTGCTGCTTCTGAGGCAACAGGTCCTCTGGTGCCTGTGTTAGTGCGTCGTCTCCTCTCGTCGCGAGCTCTTCTCCCTGCTTGGTCGTGACGTGTGCGCCGCTGCTATCGCTGTTCCTGCCGTTGCTGTCGTGCTGCTGCTGCTGCCGTCCGGCGGGCTTCGCATCCATGGGGGCCCTGGAGAGGCAGCTGACAAACACCCGGCGATGGCCAACAGCACAAACACCCGTCACACAGTCTGCTGTTTCCACTCACCCCTGATGTGTGGCCGCTGGCGGTACGTCGGTGATGTGGTCGTGGTCCTGGCAGTCGCTGGCGAATCAGTGACGATCAGCAACGGGAACAGCACTGACGCGCTTCAAATTTCGAAGCTGTCCACCAGAATCCACCCAGCACACAGGCTGCCACGTTTCACAAGAACCCTTGCACTTTTCAGTTTGCCGTGAGCCCCCCTTCCTTATCTTTGCCGGACCAGGGCTGTGCGTGTTTGCTCTATTCTTTCAGAAGACGGCTTGCCTATCAGACTTCGATGTGCTGCGCATGGGCATGGACGGGCCAATGATGTCAAAGTTATGATGTCAGCAGATCCAGGCTGCATCAACCTTATATGCGGGCGCGCCCTCGCCCGGCCATCACGGAACGAAGCAAAATTAACGAAATAAACGGAACTGGGGCACAAGGGTGTAATAGGAACATAGAACGATCGGTTGAAGAGATTATGAATATAGAAAGTTATGGCGTTTCATGAAGATGGATGGGAATTGAAATGAGATAAGGGAGGCCAATGCGCAGGAGTTGCGACAGAATCGATTCGTGATTTTGTGCTTAAAAATCTTGCATTCGAATGGTCGACAGATTTGACTCCCCCCCTTTTCTCATCAACAGCCCTCTTCACCAACTACTCCGTGCTGATTGGTTTCAAATCTTGCGGATAAATGCTTCTGAGATAGAATATGCTTGATCCTAAACATATACCTACTTAGCCAAAGGAACGATTTCATTCTTCAATACCCAAATTATCGAAAAAGAACAATTATCCAATACAAACCCAATATATCAAAACTTAGCCGCGAATGCCCCGCATAATACTCTTGAATCCATACTACAGAATCGGTACGATCGCCATCACGCGCCTTACTTCCTCATCGCACGTTCCCTCGCCAAAACAGCCTCAGCCCACTCCTTCCGCGCAGGAACCTTCCCCACGACCCCCTGCAAAACATTAACCCACTCCCTCTTTTCCTCCCGCGTATCAGCACGGAAATCAATGACCTCCCCATTGGCGAACCATATTCGGAAGCCCTCTTCAAGGTACATATACCCCTCTGCCTCCTCATTGATGAATGCGCTCTTTCGACGTTGACCACCGCGAGATTTCACAGGCGGGGTTTCAATGAGGGATTCCCTATCGTCGACGACACGGGTAGATTTCGCTAGGTTTATTGTTGCGCGGCGGGCGTGTGTGGATTCGTGGTAGCCGATTAATGCGGATCCAACAAGTTTGAAGTATCTGCGTCGCCAGTGCTACAAACCGCGTGTTAGCCTCAAAAATACACATATAAAGGATGAGTGTGTGGGTTTTCCCTCGCGGAGAAGGGGTAGTAGCTACCTGACAATCACCACCTTGTTGAGATAAATATCCCTCCCAGAGAAGCTGACTAAACCACTCTGCATTCTTCATCTCCCGTACCGCCGCAGACATACTCTTCGGCAACTCCTCTCCGACACCCGTACACGGCACAAACAAAAACTGACACTCAATCTTCCCAATCAAATAAGGTCTTTTCCTCATCCTCTGAACCTCCTGTCCCCTCCGCCCGGGAGGAACTCCCGCCACCTCCAAAGCCCACTCGTTCAAACACGCGATATCCGTCACGAATTGTCGCCCGTATGCGGCGTTTTCGTACGTCTTGAGCGCGACATAGGAACGGGAGAAGGACCCGTCGCGGCCGATGATCCCGGCGAGGCCGTGGTAGGGGTCTTTTACTGCGACAGAGGGGATTGGGGTGCGTTTTTTGGGGGATCCAAAGAGTTTTTGGAAGGTTGCTTTGCCGAGGGTTCCTTTGGATTTGGCTGGGGTGGCGGGGAGATTGATGCGGATTTGCAGGGTTAACATGAATTCTAGTTTTTCTGTTGCAATTCTACAATGTTAGATTGCAAAGCACTTGTAGGTGGACGGACAATTCGAATTCTTGGTCGATTTTAGATTCATTTTGGTGGAGGATTTTGAAGGGCGTGGTGACGCAGTGCAAACCATTGTCCAATGTGCATGAAAAATATATCGGTTCATCTACTATCAGGCGATTGCGCGCGGTGAGATGAAGGTACCGCAAGGAAGTGGGAGTTCAAGATCTTTGAGTTTAACGACTTTAATGAATAATCGTCCGTATTCACCGGGAGTCTTTCGCACCGCAACTGGAGCCGCGGCGTCCATCTGTTTTAAATTGACTTTACTGTGGCCAGCCTTTGATGGGGGAGCAGGAATGTTGCTCTTTGCAACTTCCCTCGACGGTTTCCTTGTTTGTGCAGGAACGTTTCTCTGTTTCCATCAGTCCTTGCGTTGAGGAACGATTTCCCACCGTAGCAATTTGAGGAGCTCGTTTTGTATTCCATTCAACAGAAATAGAACTTGCCATCCGCTCCTGGACCTTCGCAGCGCGATAATTATCCGAATGTTCACTTGAAGCATGAACAACCTTCGAATGCTGCCTCATCATATATCCCCTCTGCATCAGAATTAGCCCCCCTTCCTCTTCCCCCTCGTAACCAAAAAACAAACAAAGGTGGAACGGAAGTTGATTAGTACCTTCTGCGCCTCAATCACTCGTTCCATTTCTTCCACAGCCAATTCCCCAAATCCCACACTCAAAGAATCCTTCTCAAATCCCAAATCCTCAATCTTCAACATTGGCAGCCCCGCACCCTTCGAAGAAGAGCTCCCAACCTTTTTCCCTCCAAATTCATGTAAATCCTCATCCTCCTCAATTTTAACCTTCACATCCGGTTCTACACTTCGTTCCCGGAGATTAGGCAGGGGAGGAAGTCCGGATTTGCGTCGCCGTTCAATGAGGGATTGGGCTTCTTGTCGGGACAAGGAAGGGCGGACGCGAAGTTTAGATCCGCCCCGGGAACGGATTGTGGCTTCTGTTTCTGGAACGACCGGGGAGGGACCCTCCGCCTCTTCTTGGTGTTTTTGTGGGGAGGAGGGCGGGGTGCTTGGAAGTTGTTCCGGAGGAGGGAAGACTTGTTGTTGGGGAGTTTGAGGTGGCGGTGGGACGGATTCAGGGGAGTCGAGGGGCGGAGTGATGGGAACGTTTGAGGGTTCTCCCGGGTCAGATCTGGACACGGGAGATTTGGCGGTGATGTGGGGTTGGGTTGCCTCGTCGGTGGGATTAGGCGGCAGTGGACGCGCCTTTGCGACCGGCGGGGGAGGAGGTTGTGTCGCGGGTCGGACCTCCGGTTCCGGAGAACAGTACTGTTCCAAACCCAATCCACCGTCCTCCTCCACATCATCACCGAATCCCAATTCCGGTAATCCCTGGAGCGAAAAGGGTCGAGATTTAATAACTTCAAGAAGTTCATCCCCTTGTTTTGCCAATGCCATATGTCGTTCAAGGTCCTCGTCCTGCGAATTCCCCTGCGACGTGCCGGCAGTCTCCGCGGTTTCCTGGGACGAAAACCCCTCATCAGTACCCGTCTTCTCACTCTCCTGTGAATCTTCCATATCGTTCGTCGTTGTATAAAGACTAAAAATATCCTCTTGATCCGCAGGAACTTGTTTTGGCGCCGTGGGATCACGAAGAACAACCCTCTCCATCATCGACCGGATTCGTTCCTCCATATCACTGTAATCACTATCATCCGAAGCCTGACTTGACGGCCTATCGCTGTCATTGTGAGCGATGGGGACCTGTGGTAACGGTCGTGCTGGCAACTCACGAATTTTGGCGTCGAAATCATCAGATTGTTCGGACTTTTGTGAGGATTCAGAGTAAGTGCTTGCGGCGCTCGAGGTTGTTCCATCAGAGGACCGACGATCGAACTCTTGAATTTGAGGAGCTTCGTCGAATGTCACTGTTTTGCGACGTTCACGGGAACCATGCGGACCTCCTGGCGTGGGGGAACCGGGATCATTATCGCGGGGGCCTTTGAGTCGATTGGAGTGGAGACAGGAGTGTTTGGGGGTTACATCTCCGGGCGACGCCTTGGGGATTTCCTTTCGCGTGGTGTCGGCGGGCGCCGGGATCTTGGTGGGACTTGTCGGGGCCGCGGGAAGGGTCGTAGACGCGGTGGTTTCTCCGAGTTGGGCGCTGAGACGATGCTGAGAAGGTGACATTGTCAATTTGGGCGAGGACTCACGCTCTCTCATGTCATTCGTCAAGAAAACGTTATTCTTAACATAACTCGATCGGAGGTTCTTCAAATCCTCTACCTCGGATTTGGTCCCCTTCCTTTTCAAGTCCGAAGGAGAACCCGGCTGTGTCTGTTCGCCAGCGGCATTCTGCCAGAAATTGCGGACACTGGATGTGCTCTCGCCCTTGACCACGCCGGGAGAACCCATCTGGGGGGAACTCGTAGGCGAGGACTTGTTTGCTTTCTCGAAGGCAGCGAGTTTATCTTTGATTTGGAATGTGGAGGGGGAGTTTCGACGGCTTGAGACGGGGGAGATGTCTCTGAGGACGGTGCTAGTGTCTTCGCTGACTCCGGCCAGTTGGGTTTTGGAGGTGGTTTTTGCGATGCGGAGGGGGTTCACTGATGTTCCTGCGGCGGATTTGGTGGGCCGGTCAAGGGAGGATGACGGTGCAGATGTTGTTGTGCCTGCACGGAGACGGGAACTTCGTCTTGGAGGGACGTTCTCGGTGTCTGCCATGGCGACAACAACAATGGCCGGACAGAAGGTAGAAGAGACAATGGGGAATCTCTGCGGGCTAGCCGGGGTGAACGTGTGTCCTGATTCTGTCTGTGATGTGTCGTGCCCAAGCTAGCTGGGGTGCTGATTCCGGCGGATAGGGGAAAAGGCAAAATGTAAACAAATCATCCTAGTCCGTGGCCAATCAGCTCGTCCCATCCGATTCCATCACGTCAGCCTGCCGCAGAAACCGTTGGCACGGCAACCGCATGATAACCCTCCTTCGATGTTCATGTGGAAATGCCCGACCGTCGGATACAGATCCTTAGAGAATGGCGTCTGACGTGAAGGTGTCGCCTGTTGTATTTCGTACGACTCAAGTGTCAAATGAGATTTTACGACATTAGGCGGCGCACATGGTGCATTTGGGGCGCAATGTTTACGAGTGAAAATTACAGTAAGGAGTCATTAATTGAATATTCTGTCCCTAAGTGGCTAACAGTGGCCGAGGCTGAGGTACCGGTTGACCTGGGTCCACTCTTCCGGGGCTAAGCCCGGACGTCGGGGTTCCGCAGATTTGTTCTGTATTTGAGACGGCCTGTACATGTCGACTTTGCTTGGAACACGTGACCTCTTCCGAACCTTCTCGATTTCGCCCGCAAATCGAACTCCGCTGAGCTCCGCGATAAAACACCCCGAGACTCCCATCGTCGAGTACTGCACCCCAAACGCAAATGTCCAAGCACAACCCCGATCTAGTAATGTGCCGCCGTCAAACCGGCATCAGCATAGGCCGTCTCTGCGAACGTGACGATGGCCGCTGTCCCATTTGCGACAGCTACGTCCGTCCCACCACGCTCGTTCACATTTGCGATGAATGTGCCTTTGGAAATTCAGCTGGCAAGTGTATTATTTGTGGGGGGGTAGGGATTAGTGATGCGTATTATTGTGCAAACTGTACACGGTTGGAGAGGGACAGGGATGGATGTCCTAAGATTATTAATTTGGGCAGTTCGAGGACGGATCTGTTTTATGAGAAGAAGAGGTTGGGACAAACAGGATTTGTGCCGAAGGGCGCTCGATGATGATGAACGGGGGCAGGTCGGGTTATTTGTTGTTTGAGAGATTTACCGGCGTATGGAGCGAATCATGCCATCCATGTTCGGAAGCGCGAGCATTCTTGCCTTCATTGCTTGGACCCTTCCGAGACGTTGGAAATGTCAACGACGTAATAGGCGAATAGAAAAGCACTGACATATCTCGATACATCGGCCCTTCTGTCTGTACATATTCTTTCGTCTGCCTTTCGCGGCTGTACGTCTAGTGATTCTTTCTTGCTTTCCTTGATTCCCAACTTCAAATGCTCAAGATTCGGGGCTTGTGCTAATAATATTATCGTCAAATTATTTTATCCTATAACTCTCCCCTTGTGCTCTACTCTTATCTCTCCGCAACTTCTGCAAACCATTGCCGTAATGCCGATGCAAGTACCGAAGGCAACTCCCTGATATCTCTCACAATAACGAAATAATTAAAAGGAAAGCTATCCAAATACCGTGACTCCCTCAAAACCTGGCCATTTTCCCCCGCCTCAAAAGAATAAGACTTGATATCCAAAATTGAATCCTTCCGCTCCGGGTGGATAACATCCAAAATCACAAATATCATCATAATCCTCGAACCCAGCGCTTCTCTTACAAGCCGTCGAATAACTTCGTGATCTTCGCAGATCCCATCTGAAATTATGAGTTGAAGTTGCCACAGATCGCTTCCAGAGATGGATCGAATATTTTGTTGGGCTCGCGCGACGTCGAATAGGTGAATCGAAGTCTTCGTAAGTGCAGCTACGTCCGTTCGCGATTGATCGAATTTGAAATGGTGAACGACTTTGCCGCCGGAATCCACGTTGAAGGGCTCTTCAAATGCATGAACAACTTTGACGTCTTCACCAAACCTGACGATGGAGATTTGTCCAACTTCTAGTTGAGATAATGCTTTCGCCGTTAATGCAAGGGTGTCGAACGCAAGTTTGACGGAATTGGAATCAGACATGGACTTTGAATCGTCCAGGGCAATCATGACTTGGTACTGCCGTTTCGAAGGCTTCGTTCGCCGCATCCAAATTTTATCCTTTTTATAGTCGGAGGCGATGTACGGGATAATTCGACGCATGTTGAGGCGCTTGCCGGTTCGAAAGTCGCCACGCATTTTAGTGGCCTGCGTTGGTTCCAGGATGAGACGTAATTGCTCGCATAGAGACAGCGAAAGATCATGTGTTGCACGGTCGTGTTGTTGCCAAATCCTCCGTGCTTCTTCGGGAATGTTCGCCGCGTCGATTCGGGCTTCGGTGATGATGTTTGCTGCCTCGGGCGACAACACTTCGCTACCATCATCGGTGGGTGCGGCGTCAGGCCCGGGTGCTGCTAGAGCACGAGTTGGCTCACCGATACTGGCGCCGAAAAATGTAGGATGCGAGAGACCATCCACCTCCGTCCGGTCGGCCTGAAGATCGTCTCGATTCTTATTATTGTGTGGTGATTGTGATTCATGAGGGAACATCTCCTCGTCAAGGGCCATTGACATATCAAGTGGCTGGACTTGATCTGCAGCGGCAGGCCCCAGAGCTTGATCGGTTGACTGCTCTTCCTCACCGACATATGAGAAGTCGGGATTCTTATCGCCAACTGTTTGCTCTTGGTTGGCTTCTTCAGAAGCAATGTCTTGCACGTTTCGCAGATCCCGGCGCCATTGTTCTATCGCATCTCCCAACTTGCGTAACGGATTGAGCGTCGACTCGGTTTTCTCAGTGTGGTCGTTTTGGCTTTCATTGCGAGATGCCGTCTGAATTTCTTTCGTCGGGTCCCCTGGGCGCGACGCTCCCGCTTGAATCGTGGACGAAGGTGGTTCCGGAACCTTCTGATCCCCTGCGTGTTCTGGTGATTCTTGGGCGGCCTCAGCGGGGTCTTGGCCAATATTCTCGCCTCCCTTCCCAGGGGCTTGGGTTGGCACCGGGTCGTGGTCCTGATATTCCCATGGATCTGCCATACGTGACTCCGTTCCCATATCCGCAATATCTGGCTCATCCTGCTGATCGTCCAATTTCTGTTCCTCCGCATGACCAGTTTCATCCTCTTCCTCGTTTTCTCCAACTTTATCTGCATCCTCCGCCAGCTCACCCTCTCCTTCCATCTCATCAATGTCCATTTCCTCATCAATCTCCTCCGCTTTGTTTTCTCCATTCGGCTGATTCAGATCCAAATCTTCGGGAAGATCCAATGGTTCGGCTTCCGGCATCAGCGCGTCGTCCTCGCGATTTTGAACACCCTCATCCCCAGACTCTTCCGCATCTTCTCCCTGACTCGACTCCGTCTGATCTTCCCCGCTTGTCTCCGGATTCTCCTTTAACTTCCCATCTTGGTCGCCCGCTCCTAATTCCCCAGACTGTTCCTTCGACTGGATCTTCGCTTCCATTTGTTTCTCATCTTTGGCTGGGTGAGGTTGGTGGGTTTGGTCTTCCCAGAACTGTTCATCGACAGCGGACGGATCAAAGTCATCCACCGCGCCAGTTTCTTCATCCATATCTTCAGATCCTCCATCGTCCACCTGCTCTTCTTCCTGATCTCTTCCATCCTCCATATCACCTTCAAAGTCATCGTCCATGTCAATTCCTTCTCCGTCTTCGTCACCCTTTTCATCCATTCCTTCCCCTTTTTCTGCCTGACCCAACTCATCTAGACCTTCTTGATCACCCTTCAACTCGTTGGTGATGTCGGTTTCACCCTCGCCTTCCCCTAAACCAATCCCATCAGCCACTTCTCCTCCCTTCTCTTTGCCCCCTCGTTGCGGACCGCAGTAGCCCTTCGTAGCAAGTGTGTGAAACGCAGTCATCAGAACCAAAGTCATTCGTGAGAATTGCTCGTAGTCTTCTAACATGCGATTCAAGACGTCCGCGCAGCCGGCCGCGAACTTTTCAAGAACAGGGAGAAGACAATTG
>Ga0335081_10012114_pt1 | contig 13967 bp, 12 predicted proteins | sample Lox_Sample_35_FD_206713 | JGI IMG/M metagenome (GOLD analysis project Ga0335081, IMG submission 206713) | Soil microbial communities from Loxahatchee National Wildlife Refuge, Florida, United States - Lox_Sample_3.5 | ecosystem: Environmental > Terrestrial > Soil > Wetlands | place: USA... | reverse complement strand
CCAGGGTGATCGACTCGGGCAGGTAGTCCTCGAGGCCGTGCTTGTAGATCGTGTGGGTGTGCCCGCCGCACACCTCCATCAGCTTGTACTGCCGGCCCGGCTCGCACAGCGCCGCGATCTTCGCGGCCAGCGCGTGGGCCTTGTCGGCATCACGGAATTCGTCGACGAACCGCATCGTGCCCACGCTCCTTCTACTCGATCATGCCTACTCGATCACGCCTTCTACTCGATCACGGATGCCTTCAGCGCCGCGAGCTCGTCCTCGTACGCCTGACCGGTGCCCTCGAGGAACTGCAGGGTCGCGGCCGCCTCCTGCTCGTCGATCTTGGACAGGGCGAAGCCGACGTGGATCAGCACCCATTCGCCGGGGACCGGCGGGTCGTCGGAGAGCAGGCCGATGTTGATCATCCGCCGCACCCCGCTCACGTTCACCTTGGCCAGGTCCGGCTGTTCCGCGTGAAGCTCGATGACCTCACCGGGTATGCCCAGGCACATGTGACACCTCCTCTGCGGTCAGTTCCCATAGCACCTGGTAGATCGTGGTCTGCGCCTCCTGGATCCGGTGCACCGAGGACGACGGGACCACGAACAGGAAGTCGATGCTGTCCAGCTCGGCCATCCTGCCGCCGTCGTAACCGGCCAGCCCGATGGTCAGCATGCCGCGCCGGCTCGCCTCGTCGAAGGCGCGCACCAGGTTGGCCGAGTTGCCGCTGGTGGACAGCCCGACCGCGATGTCGTTCCGGCCGCCGAACGCGGCCAGTTGCCGGGCGAACACCACCTCCACGCCGACGTCGTTGCCCAGCGCGGTGACCACCGACGTGTCGTTGGCCAGCCCGAACGCGGGCAGCGGCGGAGCGGCCACGCCGTTGACCTGGCCCGGGTTGAGGAACAAGGTGGCGAGCTGGGCGGCGTCGGTGGCGCTGCCGCCGTTGCCGAAGGCGAACAGCCGCCCGCCCGCGCCGAACCTGGCCGCGGCCTGCCGCGCGCACTCGGCGATCCGCGCCCCGTCCCGGACGCCCACCACGCGGCGCAGCTCGACGATCTCGGCCGCCTTGGCCACGGTCGAGGCCCGCACCTGGTCGAGCACGGCGGACAGGTCGCTGGTGTCGGAGTACAGGAACGGGTACAGCGACTCGACCCAGGAAGATTCGCTCATGGCGAGCTCCCCAGCACGGCGATCGCCTCCCCGGCGTGCACCAGGATCGTATCGCCCACCCCCGCGCTCACCAGGGCCACGCTGACCGTCTCCTCGCCCTGGCCGACCTCGACCACGGCCATCTGGTCCTCGAGCAGCCGCAGCACCGTGACCTCGACGGCCGTGTCGGAGCAGGTAATGCAGACGTCACCGATGCAGGCCGGCCGGCCGCCGACGCCGTCGGGCTCCACGTTCATGTCACCACCCCCGGGCCGAGCACGCCGGGCTGCTCGAAGAACACGTGCACCAGCTCCCACAGCACGTGGTACGCGGTGACCTGCAGCTCCTTCACCACCCGCGGGTCATCCGACGGGGTGACCAGCACGTGGTCGGCCGCCTTGCCCGCCGCGATCTGGCCGCCGTCCCCGCCGGCCAGGGCGATCGTCAGCAGCCCCCGCTCCCGGGCCGCCTCGAGCCCGGCCAGCACGCTGGCGGTGTTGCCGTCGGGGGAGAGCCCCAGGGCGATGTCGGCAGGCTCAGCCAGGAAGCGGATCTGGTGGGCGAAGATCGCCGCCATCCCGTCCCGTTCGGCGATCCCGGTGACGGTGGCCACGTCGGTGGTCAGCGAGATGGCGGGCAGCGCCCGCTTGCCCACGATGACCGGGTGGACGAACTCGACCGCCACGTGCTGCGCGTCGGTGCTCGCCCCGCCGGTGCCGAACACCACCAGCTTGCCGCCCCGGTGAAAGCGCACCGCCATCGCGTGACACGCCGCCGCGACCGCGCCGGCCTGGCCGGCCAGCTCGTTCGCCGGGCCGCTGCGCAGCTCGAACAGCCGGCGCGCGGCCGCGCCGGGATCAGCCTGTGCCCCATCGCCGGGCACTGGCGCGCTCACCGGTTGACACGCCCCCCTCGAGCTGTCATGACAGCACCGTAGGACACTTGTGTACGGGCGTCTAGTAGCCAACAGGACACTTCTGGTCAGGATCGGGCCCTCAGCTACCCACCCGCCCCCACCCTACGCTTCACTCCGTTTCCGCCCCGTCACCGCACTCGTCCGGCCCCGTCCCCGCACCCGTCGCGCCCCGTCCCGCGCACCAATGAATGGCCCCCTCTACCCCATAGATCCGGTAGAGAGGGCCATCCATTGACTAGCCGCCCATCCATCGGCCCTCGGTGCGATGGAGCTGGCGCATCACCTGCACCCTTGGCCCGCTCTTTACCAACAGGCACGTATGAATCTGGCAACGTGCACATTCTTTGGGCATGTTGCCACGTTCACCACAATCCCCGCGCCCCGCCCCGCGCGCCCCGCGCGGCGCCCCGGCGCCCTACTGGCTGGTTTCGGGGCAGGGGGCCGGGGGAGCGGCCGGGCGTCCCGGCGCCGGCCGCCAGGTCTGGCGCCGGGGACGCACCGGCCTGGCCAGCAGGCGGCCGAACCGGCCGATCGCCGCCACCAGCCTGGCGTTGCTCCTGTCGATCTCGTACTGCTCGCGGGCGGACTTGGGCCGCTCGGCCTGGTAAAGCATGTACCCCGTGTTCATCTTCAGGCCCCTTTCGGAAGGTTCTGCCTGAACAGTAGGAAGGCGCTGTTCCCGCGGTGTTCCCGCCGGCTCGGCGGCGGGAAACGGGCGGGAAAAGCGCGTGACACATGCGGGACAATGGGGAGGTGGTCGTACGGGTCAGGCTGCTCGGGCCGTTCTCCGTCGTCTCCGGGGGCCGCGCCGCAGGCCCGTGGCCGCGGCCGAGCGCCCGGCGGCTCTGCCAGCTTGTCCTGGTGAGCCCGGGCCGGCGGGTCAGCCGGGACCTCGTCTGCGAGGAGCTCTTCGCGGATCTGGACCCGCGCGCGGCCGCCCGTTCGGTCTCCAGGGCGCTGTCGATGGCCAGGGCCGCGCTGGCCCCGCTCGGCGAGCCGGCCACCGCCCTGCTCGAGGCCGACCTGACCCACATCTGGGCGAACCCGGCCGTCGAGGTCGACGCCGCGGACCACGAGCAGGCGCTGCGCGCCGCGCTGTCCACAAGCCCCGGCCACGAGCGCGACACAGGGCTCGCGACCGCCCTGGCCGACGACGGCGAGCTGCTCGCCGACGAGCCGTACGCCGACTGGGCGCTGCGCCCGCGGGAGCGGCTCGAGGCGCTGCGCCAGGAGGCGCGGCTGGCCCTGGCCAGGGACCGGGCCAGGGGGGCAGGCGACGCGAGGCCCGAAGCCCGGCTCTCCGCCTGGGCGGCCTGCGCCGAGCACGACCCCGCCTCCGAGGAGGCGGCCGCGGCCCTGGTCCGGGGCTACTTCGCCGAGGGGCACCGGGAGCTCGCGGTACGCGCCTACGAGCGCTGCCGGGCCGCCCTCGGCGAGCTCGGGCTCGGGCTGTCCCCGTGGCTGGAGGAGGTGTACGCCACGGCCGCCTTCGAGGCCGCCCCGCCCCGGACGCAGGCCCCGGCGCGGGAGGAGCTCAGGACGGTCAGCGTGCTGGCCGCCGAGGTGGCCGCGGCGGGCCTCGCCGACCCGGAGGAGCTGCGCGACGTGACCGGCCGCGCCCTGGCCGCGGTGATCGCCGAGGTGGAGGCGCTGGGCGGGACGGTGACGTCGGTGTCCGGGGGAGGGCTCCAGGCCATGTTCGGGGCGCCGGAGGCGCACGAGGACGACCCCGAGCGGGCGGCCCGGGCGGCCTTCCGCGCCCTCGCGGCGGTCGCGGCGATCGGCCAGAACACCCTGCGGATCGGGGTGGAGACCGGCCCGGCCGTGCTCGGTCCCATCGGCGGCGGCGCCCGGGTCGAGTACGGCGCCGTGGGCGAGGTCGTCGGCCAGGCGGCCGCGCTGCAGGCGCAGGCCAAGCCCAACACCGCCCTGGTCGGCCCGGTGACCAGGGCCGCCGCCGGGCACCTGTTCGCCTGGGGCGCGGCCGAAGGAGAAGGCACCTTCCTGGGGCCTCCCATGCCCCGCCTCGCGGGCCGCCGGCTCCGCCCCGGCGGCCCGCTGGTCGGACGGCAGGCCGAACTGGCCGCCCTCGGCACGGTCCTGCGCGAAGCGGCACGCGGTCACGGCTCGGTCGTGCTGGTGACCGGCGAGCCCGGGCTCGGCAAGACCCGCCTGGTGCAGGAGGGCCGCAGGCGCGCGGCCCGCGGCACCCGGTGGCTGGAGGGCTCGAGCGCCTCCTACGCCTCGTCCACGCCCTACGGCCTCTACCAGCAGCTGCTGGCCAACTGGGCGGGGGTGACGCCGGACCAGCCCGCGGCGGTGACCGGACCCGCCCTGGAGCGGGTGCTGGCCGCGGTCCGGGCCGGCGACCTGTTCCCGCTGCTGGCCCGCATGATGGGCCTGCCGCCGGGGGCGGCGCTGGGCCGGATGGGCCCGGGGGAACTCCAGAAACAGACGTTCGCCGCGTGGCGCACGCTCATCGCACGCCTGGTAGCGGCGGGCCCGGCGGTGCTCGTCCTGGAGGACCTGCACTGGGCCGACCCGACCTCGCTCCGCCTGACCCTCGACCTGGCCCGGCTGGCCAAGGGCCGCCGCCTGCTGATCCTGGCCACCGGCCGCCCCGAGGCCGTCCCGGCGCTGGACGGCCTCGACGCGCGCAGCCTCACGCTCGGCCCGCTGGGCGGGGCGGCCGAAGAGGAGCTGGCCCGGTCGCTGATGGGTGAGGGCACCAGCCGCGAGGTCCTGGACACCGTGCTGGCCAGCGCCGACGGCAACCCGCTGTTCCTCGAGGAGCGGCTCAGCTCGCTGCTGGAGGCCAGGGCCCTGGTCCGCGAGCGGGGCGCGTGGCGGCTCGGCCAGACCGCGGGCGCGCAGGTCCCCCAGGCGCTGGAGCGCATGGTCAGAGCCCGGGTGGACCGGCTCAGCCCGGCGGCCCGCGATACGGTCCGGCCCGCGTCCGTGCTCGGCACCGAGTTCCCGCTGTCCCTGCTGGCCGCGGTGTGCGCCGCCAGCGAGCCGCTCCGCCCCGCCCTGGACGAGCTCCAAGCCCGGGACCTGCTGCACGAGGTGCTAGGCCGGGCCGAACCCGTCTACCGCTTCCGGCACGCCCTGATCCAGGAGGCGACCTACAACGGGCTGCTGCGCGCCGAGCGCCGGCTGTTGCACGGGCGCGCCGCGTGGGCGCTCGAGGCAGCAGCGGACGGCCGAACGGACGAGGTGGCGGCCGTCCTCGGCCGGCACTTCGCCGCCGCCGGGGAACTGGACCGGGCGCTGTGTTACTACGAGATGGCAGGCGACCACGCCACCGCGTCCTTCGCCAACGACGAGGCAGTTTCCTCCTTCCGCGCCGCTCTCGCCATCGCGGGCGAGGGCGAGGCCGCGGTGGAGCTGCAGGCCAAGCTGGCCAACGTGCTCTGGCGTACCGGCCGGCGCGGCCAGGCCAGGGAGGCGTTCCAGGCCGGCCTGCGCGCCGTCCCCGCCGGTGACACGCTCCGCCGGGCGCACCTGCTGACCCGGCTGGGACGGCTGGAGGTGGCCGATAACCACTTCGAGGCGGCCTGGGCCGCCTACGACGCCGCCGAGGACCTGCTCGGCGGGGACCCGGCGGAGATGGACGCGGCCACCGTCGAGGAGTGGCTGGAGCTGATGGTCGACGGCCGGGCCTGCCAGTACTGCACCGAGCGCCAGGTGGAGCAGGCCCTGACCACGCTGGACGCGGTCCGCCCGGTGATCGCCCGGGGCTCTGCGGTCAGGAAGCACGGCTACTACTTTCACCTGGCCATGGCGCGGGTCGCGCAGAACAGGTTCCGGGTGGACGAGACCGACCTGGACAACGCGCGCCGCAGCCTGGCCGCGGCCGCCGATGCCGAGGAGAAGGACGTCGGCTACGCCACGTTCTTCCTGGCCCGGTTCCTGCTGCTGCACGGCGACCTGGCCGAGGCCCAGGACCACCTGGAGCACTCGCTGGCCATGGCCGAACGGATCGGCGAGACCGGCCTGCGGGCCTACAGCCTGCTGGGCCTGGCCATGGCCGCGCTGCGCCGCCACGACACCGCGGCGGTCCGCGCCCTGGTCCCCCGGGTCCTGGCCGAGGTGGAGACGGTGGCCAGCCCCGATTACCTGGCCGGGGCCAAGGCCTGCCTGGCCTGGCTGGCCTGGCAGGACCGGCACCCGGACGACGTGATCAAGCTGGCGGAGGAGATCGAGGCGCTGCTGGCGGGCACCCCCGACGCGGGGCTCTACTACGGCCCCGTCCACCTGTGGCCGCTGGCCGCCGTGCACCTGGAGGCGGGCCACCTGGCCGAGGCCGTCGCGGCCACCCGCCGCCTCCGGGACCACGCGCAGCTCCCTGCCAGCCGGGAGGGGGCCGACCTCGAGGCGGCCCTGACCGGCGCGTCCCAGGCGTGGGACGCCGGCCAGCCCGGCCCGGCCAGAACCAGCCTGGCTGCCGCTCTCGACCTGGCCCGCGGCCTCGGCTACCTCTGACCGTCCCGCATGCCGCGGGCGTCGAGCCCGGCCAGCGAATGCCCCGACGTCTCGGCGTTGTGCGCGTGTGCCACGTGGTGCAGGCCGAACACCGAGTCCATCCCCGGCCGCAGCCCCATCAGGTCCTCGCACTGGTTGACCGCGCGCTTGGCCAGCGCGAGGCCGAACCGCGGCATCTGCCCGATCTGCCCGGCCAGCTCGAACGTGGTGGCCTCCAGGTCCGCGCGCGGCACCACCCGGCTCACCATGCCCGCCTGGTAGGCACGCTCGGCGCCGAACCGGCCCCCGGTGAACAGCACCTCCTTGGCGAGCCGCGGCCCGAGCACCCACGGGTGCGCGAAGTACTCCACGCCGGGGATCCCCATCTTCACCACCGGGTCGGCGAAGAACGCGTCCTCGGCCGCCACGATCAGGTCGCACACCCAGGCGAGCATCAGCCCGCCGGCGATGCAGGCGCCGTGCACCATGGCGACGGACGGCTTGGGTATCTCCCGCCAGCGACGGCACATGCCCAGGTAGACCTCCATCTCGCGGGCGTACCTGGCGTCCGCGCCGTCCTTGCCTACGTGGTCCCACCACAGCACGGCCTCGCGGTCGAAGGACACCTCCGCGTCCCGCTCCGGGGTGCCGATGTCGTGCCCGGCGCAGAAGTGCTTGCCCGCCCCGGCCAGCACCAGCACCGCGACGTCGTCGTCGTTCACCGCCCGGGCGAACGCCGCGTCCAGCGCGTAGGTCATCGCCGAGTTCTGCGCGTTGGCGTACCGCGGCCGGTTCAAGGTGATCAGCGCGACGCGGTCGCGCCGCTCGTACAGGACCTCGTCCGCCATCAGGCTTCCTTTCTCAATACGCGCTTCAGCACCTTGCCCGACGGGTTGCGGGGCAGCGCGTCGCGGAACTCCACCCGCCGGGGCACCTTGTAGTTGGCCAGCCGCTCCCGGCAGAAGGCCAGCACGTCCTCCTCGGCCAGCGCGAAGCCCGGCCGGGCGACCACGAAGGCCGTGCCGACCTCGCCGAGCCGCGCGTCGGCCACGCCGATCACGGCCGACTCGGCCACCCCGTCCAGCCGCGCCAGCACCTGCTCCACCTCGGCCGGGTACACGTTGAAGCCGCCGCAGATGTACATGTCCTTGAGCCTTCCGGTGATGGACAGGTACCCGGCCGCGTCCAGCCGGCCGGCGTCGCCGGTGTGCAGCCAGCCGTCGCCGTCGATCGCGGCCGCCGTCGCCTCCTCATCGTCGAGGTAGCCGAGCATCAGGTTCGGCCCGCGCAGCAAGATTTCATCCGAACGGCCGATCTTCACCTCGAACCCGGCCGCGGCCCGCCCGGACGTGGCGGAGACCACCTCGGGCGGGTCGCCCGGACGGCACATCGTGGCCACCACCGCCTCGGTCAGCCCGTAGGCGGTGAGCACGGTGGAGAAGCTCAGCTCGCGCCGCATCCGCTCGATCAGCGCCACCGGCACGTCCGCCGCGCCGGTCACGGCGAGCCGCAGGCTGGACAGGTCGCGTTCGGCGCGCTCCGGGTGATCCAGGATCATCTGGTAGATCGTCGGCGCCCCGGGCAGCACGGTGATCCGCTCGGCTTCCGCCAGCCGCATCGCCTCACCCGCGTCGAACACCGCCTGCGGCACCAGCGCCGCCCCGCTGACCAGGCAGGCCAGGATGCCCGCCTTGAAGCCGAACGTGTGGAAGAACGGGTTCACCACCAGGTACCTGTCGCCCGGGCCAAGCCCCGCGCAGTCGGCCCAGGCCCGCGCCACGCCCAGCGATCGCTCGTGCGAGGTCATCGCGCCCTTGCTCCGCCCTGTGGTGCCCGAGGTGAACATGATGTCGCTGACGTCCCCCGGGCGCACCGCCCCCGCCCGCCGCCGCGCCTCGGCCAGCGAACCCGCCTCGAGGAACATGTCCCACTCCTCCGGCACCCGGACGATGAGCCCCAGCCGGTCCAGCTCACCCGGACCCGCCGCCGCCAGGAGGGTCCCCAGCCGGTCTACGCCGAGGAAGTTCCCGGCCACGAACAGGGCCCGCGCGCCGCTGCGGCCGATCACGTCCAGAGCCTCGGGTCCGGTGAACCGCGTGCTCACCGGGACCAGCGCCGCGCCCGCGCCGAGCGTGCCCAGGGCGGTGAGCAGCCACTCGGACCCGTTCGGCGCCCATATCGCCACCCGGTCGCCGGGCCCGATGCCCGCGTCGATCAGCGCGCCGGTGACCGCGGTCACCCGCTCGTCCAGCTCCCGGTAGCTGAGCCGGGCCCCTCGGGCCCGCCCCGGTTCCGCCACCGCCTCCGCGTCGCCGAAATCCCGCGCCGCCCGGGCCACGGCGGCCGGCACCGTCAGTTCCAGCACCTTCCCACCCTCCCCCGCCCGCCCACCCTTAGCAAGCAAGTGCTTGGTAGGTTAACCCCTGAGCGCAGGAGGTGGCCCAGGTGCGGTTCACGCCGCAGGACGAGGAGTTCCGCGCCGAGGTGCGCGCATGGCTGGAAGCCAGCCTGACCGGTGAGTTCGCCGGCCTGCGCGGCGCGGGCGGGCCGGGTCGCGAGCACGAGCGGCACGACGAGCGGCTGGCCTGGAACCGGCACCTGGCCGCGGCGGGCTGGACCTGCCTGGGCTGGCCCGCCGAACACGGCGGCCGCGGCGCCTCCCTGGCCAGGCAGGTCATCTTCTACGAGGAGTACGCGCAGGCCGACGCGCCGGCCCGGGTCTCGATCGTGGGCGAGGAGCTTCTTGGCCCGACCCTGCTCGCGTTCGGCACGCCGGACCAGCAGCAGCGCTTCCTGCCGCCGATCCGGGCCGTCAGGGAACTGTGGTGCCAGGGCTATTCCGAACCCGGGGCCGGGTCCGACCTGGCCAGCGTGGCCACCCGGGCGGCGCTGGACGGGGACGACTGGGTGATCAACGGCCAGAAGACCTGGACCTCACTGGCCCACCTGGCCGACTGGTGCTTCGTGCTGGCCAGGACCGAAGCCGGCTCCCGGCGCGGCGGCGGCCTGTCTTACCTGCTGGTTCCGATGGACCAGCCGGGGATCACCGTCCGCCCGATCCGGCAGATGACCGGCACCGCCGAGTTCAACGAGGTCTTCTTCGACGACGCGCGCACCGCCGCGGTCAACGTGGTCGGCGCGCCGGGTGACGGCTGGCGGATCGCCAAGGCCACGCTGGCCGTCGAGCGCGGCGCGGCCATGCTGGGCCAGCAGGTCGGGTTCCGCCGCGACTTCGAGGACCTGGCCGAGGCGGCCCGGTGCAGCGGGGCCTCCGGCAACCCGCTGATCCGCGACCGGCTGGCCCGGGCCTGGATCGGCCTGCGCATCCTCCGCGAGTACGCGCTCGACACCCTGGGCACGAACGACCCGGCCCGGGCCTCGGTGCTGAAGGTCATGTGGTCCCGCTGGCACCGGGACCTCGGCGAGCTGGCCATGGACATCGTCGGTCCCGGCTCGCCCGACCTGCACCGCTGGCAGCGGCTGTTCCTGTTCAGCCGGGCCGAGACCATCTACGGCGGCTCCGACGAGATCCAGCACGAGATCATCGCCACCCGCGCCCTGGGCCTGCCCCGATCATGACTGTCACTGCCATGAAGGGGCACGGGCTGCTGGACGGCAAGGTGGTGGTCGTCACCGCCGCGGCCGGCACCGGCATCGGCGGCGCCGCCGCCCGGCGCTGCCTGGAAGAAGGCGCCCGGGTGGCGATCAGCGACCAGCACCACAAGCGGCTGGCCGCGACCCGCGACGAGCTCGCCGCCGGGCACGGCGACAGGGTCTGGTCGCAGCCCTGCGACGTGACCGACGAGACCCAGGTCGCCGCGCTGGTCGAGGGCGCGGCCGGGCACTTCGGCCGGATCGACGTGATGATCAACAACGCCGGGCTCGGCGGCACCGCGTCGGTGCTCGGCATGACCGACGAGCAGTGGTCCCGGGTGCTCGACGTCACGCTGACCGGGACGTTCCGCTGCACCCGGGCGGCGCTTCGCCGGCTGGTCGCCCAGGGCCACGGGGGAGCGGTCGTCAACAACGCCTCGGTCCTGGGCTGGCGCGCCCAGCCGGGCCAGGCGCACTACGCCGCGGCCAAGGCCGGCGTGATGGCCCTCACCCGGTGCGCCGCGCTGGATGTCGCCGCCCACGGCATCCGGGTCAACGCGGTCGCGCCCAGCCTGGCCGTCCACCCGTTCCTGGCCAAGGTGACCAGCGAGGACCTGCTGGCCGAGCTCGCCGCCGCCGAACCGTTCGGCCGCGCCGCGCAGCCCTCGGAGGTGGCGAACGTCATCGTCTTCCTGGCCAGCGACTACTCCAGCTACATGACCGGCGAGGTCGTCTCGGTCAGCGCCCAGCACCCCTGAACGGTCCGCGCCCAGCACCCCTGAACGGCCCCCGTGACCCGGGGCATGTACCCCGGCTTGGTGTCATGGCCGAGGCTGAGGTGACGGGCGTGGCGGAGCGCCAGAGCCCGCGGCCGCCCGATTACATGCGCTCGATGATCGTGGCGGTGGCCATCGCGCCGCCCGCGCACATGGTGACCAGCGCGGTGCCGGCGCCGCGGCGCTCGAGCTCGTGCAGCGCGGTGGTGAGCAGCCGGGCGCCGGTGCTGCCCACCGGGTGGCCGAGGGCGATCGCGCCGCCGTTGACGTTGACCCGGTCCTGGTCGGCACCGTGCACCGCCAGCCAGGACAGCACGATCGACGCGAACGCCTCGTTGACCTCGAACAGGTCGATGTCGCCAATGTCCATGCCACTGCGTTCCAGCACCCGCTCGGTCGCCTGGACCGGGCCGTCGAGGTGGTAGTACGGCTCTGCGCCGATCAGGCACTGGGCCAGGATCCGGGCCCGCGGCCGCAGCCCGAGCCGCCGGGCCCGGTCCGCGTCGGCGAGCAGCACCGCGGCGGCGCCGTCGGAGATCTGCGAGGACGAGCCGGCCGTGTGCAGCCCGCCCTCGACCACCGGCTTGAGCCGGGCCAGCGCGTCGGCGCTGGTCTCGCGCAGTCCCTGGTCCTGGTCGACCATGTCGGGCCCCACCTTGACCGCTACGACCTCGCGGTCGAAATGTCCCTGCGCCCAGGCCGCCTGGGCTAGGGTCTGGGAGCGTAGGCCGAAGGCGTCGGTGTCCGCGCGGGAGAGCCCGCGGCGCTGCGCGATGCGCTCGGCCGCGACGTATTGGCTCGGCATGTCGATGTCCCAGGAGGGAGGCCGGGGCGTGCCCGCGTCAGCCCTTGCGGCGGTGCCCAGCGGTACCCGGCTCATCGCCTCGACCCCGCACGCGATCCCGACGCCGATCGCGTCCGCCGCGATCAGCCCGGCCACCAGGTGCGCGGCCTGCTGCGCCGAACCGCACTGCGCGTCCAGCGTCAGGCAGCCGGCCGTGTGCGGCAGCCCGGCGTGCAGCCAGGCCGTCCTGGTCACGTTGTTCGACTGCTCGCCGGCCTGGGTGACGCAGCCGCCTGCCACCTGTTCTACTTCGGCGGGCGCGATGCCCGCCCGATCGATCAGCGCCGTCTGCACGCCGCCCAGGATCTCGGCCGCGTGCACGCCGGACAGCACGCCGCCGCGCTTGCCGACCGGGGTCCGTACCGCCTCGACGATCACCGCGGTCCCCATAGCCCACCTCCGCCATCCGTGGTCTAATCAAAACTAGAACACGTTTCACTATCAGCCAAGGAGGCAGCCGTGACCGTTCCGGACATCCCGCCTGGCTTCGACCTCACCGACCCGGAGATCTACGCCACCAGGGTGCCCGCCGACGAACTGGCCGAGCTCCGCCGCGCCGCCCCGGTCTGGTGGGTGCCGCAGCGCCGCGGCTCGGCCGGCTTCGACGACGAGGGGTACTGGGCGGTCACCAGGCACGCCGACATCCTCGCCGTGTCCAAGGCGCCCGACGTCTACTCGTCGGAGGAGAACACCGCGCTGATCCGGTTCAAGGAGGGCATCCCCCGCGAGTCCATCGAGATGCAGCGGATCATCCTGCTCAACATGGACCCCCCGCAGCACACCAGGATGCGCGGCATCGTCTCCCGCGGGTTTACCCCCAGGGCCATCAGCAACCTGCGCCAGGTCCTGACCGAACGCGCCCGGCGCATCGTGGCCACCGCGCTGGACTCCGGCACCGGCGATTTCGTCACCGACGTGGCGGCCGAACTGCCGCTGCAGGCGATCAGCGACCTGATCGGCGTCCCGCAGGAGGACCGCGGCAAGATCTTCGCCTGGTCCAACCGGATGATCGGCTACGACGACGAGCTGCCAGGCGAGGAGAACGCCGGCGAGATGGCCGCCATCGAGATTCTCGGCTACAGCATGACCATGGCCGAGGAGCGGCGCGGCTGCCCCCGAGACGACATCGTCACCAAGCTGATCAGCGCCGAGATCGACGGCCACGGGCTATCCGACGACGAGTTCGGGTACTTCGTGCTGATGCTGGCCGTGGCGGGCAACGAGACCACGCGGAACGCCATCACGCACGGCATGAACGCCTTCTTCGACCACCCGGAGCAGTGGAAGCTGTTCAAGGCGTCCCGCCCGGACACCGCGGCCGACGAGATCGTCCGCTGGGCCACCCCGATCAGCGTGTTCCAGCGCACCGCGACCCGCGACGTCGAACTCGGCGGCCAGCAGGTCAAGGCGGGCGACCGGCTCGGGCTGTTCTACCGGTCGGCGAACTTCGACGAGGAGGTCTTCGACGAGCCCGGCCGGTTCGACATCATGCGCACCCCGAACCCCCACCTGGGCTACGGCGGCCTGGGCACGCACTACTGCCTGGGCGCCAGCCTGGCCAAGCTGGAGATCGAGCTGATCTTCACCGCCATCGCCGACGCCATGCCGGACATCGCCAGGGCCGGCGACCCGGTCCGCCTCCGCTCCGGCTGGATCAACGGCATCAAGTCCCTCCCCGTCACCTACCACCCCTAAAAACTGCCCGCGATCACGAAAGGGCGGGGACGCGGTCCCCGGCGTCGGCCAGGCGGCCGCTGGGGGGCGGCGAGGCAGGCCACGCCCAGGGCGCTCATGATGAGCCCGATGATCGGGAAGACCACGCACATGGTTACGTAGCTGTCGGCGTGCTGGCTGGCGTGCAGCACATGGCCGTACACGGCGGCCGCGCCCGGGTGCAGAGGGTGGTAGACCAGCGGCCGCAGCCATGTCACCTCGATCGTCAGCGCGATGATCCCGGTGCCGAGAACGGCAACGAACAACGCACCGACCATGTTCGCGATCACCCCGGCCACGAAACCCTGGCCGATCCGCGCCCGGGCCAGCTCGATGGAACGGCCCGGTCTGCGGCAGTACCACCGGGCGGCGAGCACCCCGGCCGCCACCGGCCCGCCGAACAGCAGGATCCACGCGAGCACCACGAGCGGATCGACCGCAGATCCCCTCAGCCACGGATTGCTGGCGTACGAGCCGAGTCCGAGCGGGGCCACCGAGTACATGACCAGACCGAACAGCAGGCCC
>Ga0335081_10012113_pt1 | contig 13969 bp, 16 predicted proteins | sample Lox_Sample_35_FD_206713 | JGI IMG/M metagenome (GOLD analysis project Ga0335081, IMG submission 206713) | Soil microbial communities from Loxahatchee National Wildlife Refuge, Florida, United States - Lox_Sample_3.5 | ecosystem: Environmental > Terrestrial > Soil > Wetlands | place: USA... | reverse complement strand
GGGTTCTTTGATTCAGGGGGTTGTTTTTCGAAGGAAGGCGCGCTCCCATGCTTCAATACGGACTTCTGAAGTAAATGAAACGCCTGATGAAGCATACGCTTCAAATCGAGGCTACCGGGCCTCATCGGGATGTTCGCGCAGGCTCAGCCATGACTCGCGGGCACCTATGCCAGGAAATCAGACTGCTACAAGATCTATGTCAGAGCGGCGTCCTTGAATGATTTCAACAGAAAGGTCGGGGTTACGATTACAAGAAAGCGCGTCCGGCTGGAAAGAAAGCTAGGAAGAGTCACGCGCGGGGGGTAGGATTCGAACCCACGAGACCCGAAGGTCACGGGCTGTCTTTTGTGAGACTCAAGGCCCGCGCAATAACCGCTCTGCCACCCCCGCGCTGACGGCCGGTTGTTTCGCTTTGACATTTATGCATTGAACCTGGAGACCAGACGCCCTTCTCTCTCACGAGATCCCGCGGAATCTCGAAAATCAGCTGTTGTTTGAGAGATTGAAAGCAGCGAATTCCCAGTTACCACAGGTGTCGCGTCGCTCTCATACGCCCTGTCCACCAAGGTCAAGTTCTCGGACTTTATGTTGCTGATGTGGGAAGCGTAGGAGGCCCTGACTTCCTGCGCGGAGAGGATGGGTGGAATGACGACGGCCAGACCCAATAGGAGGCGCCCCGCGACAATGATGATCGCGATGATTCTACGTCCACTTCCGCTTCCTCGTTTCTGTTCAGCCTCCGCCGTCATCTTCCGAGAACCGGCAGGAAGCGAAGCCACCAAGAGCGCCCTAAGGCTCCTGCGAGTCTGAGGATTCGTTAACGATTATTACCCGCTTCTGCCGGCGCTGACTGAAGATGAGCGGTCAGCAGATCCGCAAGGTCGCGGTCATAGGGGCGGGCCTGATGGGCCACGGGATAGCCCAGGTCTCGGCACAGGTAGCGGGCTACGAGGTCGCCCTCCTCGACGTCAAGCAGGAGTTCGTCGACAGGGGAATGTCCATGGTGAGGGACAGCCTCGCGAGGTTCGTCTCGAAGGGCGCCCTGGACGGGCAGAAGGCGGACGCGGTCCTGGCGAGGATCCGCCCCACCACGGACATGAAGTCGGCCCTCGAGGGAGCCCAGCTCGTCATCGAGGCCGCGACCGAGGACCCGAAGCTCAAGCTCGAGCTGTACCGGAGGGTCTCCGACCACCTGGCCCCGGGTGCGATCCTGGCCTCGAACACATCCTCGATCAGCATAACCCTCCTCGCCTCCGCGACGACGAGCCCCGACAACGTCGCCGGGATGCACTTCTTCAACCCGCCGCAGCTGATGCCACTTGTCGAGCTAATCAGGGGCGCGAAGACCTCGGACGCGACGATCGAGACGATAAGGGGGGTCGCCAAGCAGATGGGCAAGGAGACCGTCCTCTGCAAGAAGGACTCTCCCGGCTTCATAGTCAACAGGATACTCGTCCCCGCCCTCAACGAGGCGACCCTCCTCGTCAACGAGGGGGTGGCCGACCCCGAGGACATCGACAAGGCGATCACCCTCGGCCTAAACTGGCCGATGGGCCCTCTCAAGCTCCTTGACTACGTCGGCCTGGACACGGCCCTCGGGATCTCCGAGGTCTTCATGTCGGAGCTCGAGGACTCGAAGTACCGGCCCAGCCCCCTCCTCAAGCGCATGGTGAGGGCGGGCCTCCTCGGCCGCAAGTCCGGCAAGGGCTTCTACGAGTGGGGCTCCCCCTCCTCGACAAAGGCGAAGTAGGCTCCCGTCAATCCACTTCGCCGGCCTGGGGCTCTTTAGCTCCGTCCAGCACCCCATCCAGCTCTGGCCTTCGGGTCCTCCGATACCCTCCCGATGGCCTACCTCGGGGTGTGCTCTGAGAACTCCCTCATCGGGCTCGCGGTAGCCTGGCTCTTCGACCTCAGGAAGAGACCCCCTGGGTGAGCCTCACCCTCAGGTCGTCCGGCATCGGGGCAGGCCTCCCGTCCTGCCCGATCAGGACGTGGACCGTGTGCCCTGTGCACAGCACCTCGCCCCCGGGGACCTTGGTGACCTCGTACTCCAGGCGGATGCTCGACCTCCCCAGCTTCCCCAGCCGGATGCTCACCTCTACTTCGTCGTCGTACCTCGCCGGGGCCTTGTACTGCGCGAACGCCTCGACCAGGGGTGTGTTGAACCCCCTCCTCTGTATCTCGGTGTACGGCAGGCCCAGCGACCTGAGCAGCTCGGTCCTCGCCACCTCGAACCAGACGAAGTACTCGGTGTGGTGGACCACGCGCATCGCATCAGTCTCCGCGAACCTCGCCCTGAGCCTCACCTTGTGCCCGATCGCATGCTTGCTCACGTCGTTTCCCGCTGCTCCAGGCGCGGCCCAGCGTTTTTACGTTCTCCCCGCCTGCCGCCGGCGTGGACAAGTATCAGACAATCGCAGTGGAGGCCAAGGACAGGGTCGCCGTCGTCAGGCTCAACAGACCGGAGGCGCTCAACGCGCTCAACTCGGTCATGGTCAAGGAGCTCGCCTCCGCCCTCGACCTCCTCGAGGCGGACGGCTCGGTCAGGTGCGTAGTCCTGACGGGGAGCGACAGGGCGTTCTGCGCGGGGGCCGACGTCAAAGAGATGTCGGGCCTCTCCAAGGCGGAGATGTCGAGGGGCGACCACCTCCGCCCGGCCTGGGAGCGCGCGTGGAAGTTCAGCAAGCCCCTCATCGCCGCGATAAGCGGCTACGCCCTGGGCGGGGGGCTCGAGCTGGCGATGTGCTGCGACATCATAGTTGCCTCCGAGGGCGCGAAGCTCGGACAGCCCGAGATCAACATCGGGATAATCCCCGGCGGAGGCGGGACGCAGCGTCTCCCGCGGGCGGTCGGGAAGTACAAGGCGTCCGAGATGATACTAGCCGGCGTGTTCATCTCGGCGGAGGAGGCGAAGGCGCACGGCCTCGTCAACAGGGTCGTCCCTCCCGGCAAGTACCTCGAAGAGGCCCTGAGCCTCGCGGCGGAGATATCCTCGAAGGCGCCCCTCGCCGTCCGCGCGGCGAAGCAGGCGATGGCCGCCACCCAGGTCGATTTGGGGCGCGGGCTCGAGTCCGAGAGGGAGCTGTTCTACGACCTCTTCGACACGCAGGACAAGAAAGAGGGGATGAGCGCATTCCTGGAGAAGCGCAAGCCCGACTTTGTCGGGAGATGATCTAGGAATCTAGAGGCTATGGCACTGCCAGCACGGGTATCGTGGACTTCTCTATCACGTTCCTAGAGACGCTCCCGATGGCCCTGAGCCTGCCCATGCCCTTTAGCTCCCGGGTCCCGACGACGATGTAGTCGACCCCCTTTGCCTTTGCTGCCTTTAGTATCTCCGCCTCGGCGTTGCCCGACCGAGGGAGGCCCTCGTACTTCAGCCCCGCCTTCTCTACCGCCTGGAGGTAGCGCTCGGCGACCCTCCTGAACTGGTCCTCGAAGTAGTGCTCTGGCAGCGCGTCCCCATGCGAGTCGCGGTAGGAGTCGGGGACGTTTGTCTTTGGTACTACGTAGATGAGGTAGACCTTCGCGGACATCGCCTTCGCTAGGTCGATGCCGGCGTCGACTATCTGGTCAGCGTGATCGTGCTCATCTATCGCAACGAGTACTTGTTTCATCGCGCTTTTCTGACCCCTGCCGAATATATAGAGGTTAGGGCGTTGCGCGCTCTCCCCACGTCGCCGAAGACGCTCAGGGCCCCGGCTACGCCGACACCGCGGCAAGGCTTATCTCGGCACCCGGGCACGCCCGCGGAGACCCTTGGTCGACTACAGGCGGGCGAACAGGCAGTACGTGGCCATGTCCCGCGCCGAGGTATGGAGGTTCCTCGGCTCACAGCGCAGGGTCTACCTAGGGTTCCCCATGCCGACGGGCTACCCGCACGTCACGCCGATCTGGTTCGTGGTCGACGGCGAGACGGTCTACATGCGCGCCCAGGACTACAAGGTCAAGGTCGGCCTCGCCGCGGGGGCGAAGGCCTGCGTCGTCATCGACGACGGCGAGAAGTACAAGGAACTCCGGGGTGTCGTGATGTGGGGCCGGACGAGGATCGTCGACGACAAGAAGCTCGTCGCCAGGATCACGGCGCTCTTCGAGTCGAAGTACTCTCGCCTCCAGTGGAAGGCCGAGGAGATGCCGGCAGACTGGGTCGGCGATAGGGCGAACGAGAGGCGCGCGATGATCGAGTTCATCCCCGAGAAAGTAGACTCCTGGGACAACAGGAAGGTCTAGCCCCTTTTCCAGACCTCGTCCTTGACCTTCTCGAGGGAGTTCGCGTACCTGGCGACGTTGAAGAGGTATGTCGAGAGCCTGTTGAGGTATGGGACCATCTCGGAGTTCACCTTCTCGTCCCTGCTCAGGGCGACCACCCTCCTCTCGGCCCTCCTGCAGACAGACCTGGCGAGGTGGAGCGAGGCAGAGAGCTGCGTCCCGCCGGGCAGTATGAAGCTGGTCAGGCGCGGGAGCTCCCCCTGGAGGTCGTCGATCTCGCCCTCGAGCCGCTCAGTGTCCGCCCTTGTGATCCTCGGCACTCTGGCCTTCCCGGTCGAGGCGAGGTCCGCGCCGGCGACGAAGAGCTCGCCCTGTATCCTCCTGAGCTGCTTCGAGAGGGCCTTGCTCTTGCACAAGGAGAGGGAGAGCCCGACGCAGCTGTTCAGCTCATCAATCGTCCCGTACGCGTCGACCCTGACCGAGTCTTTCGGGACGCGGCCGGCGCCGTAGAGGCTGGTCTCTCCCTTGTCACCGCCTCGGGTGTACAATTGTTTTCCAGTTTTCATTTTCGTTATCAGCACTTTAGGCTTTGCGTTTTCCGCGGTCTTGCTACCGAAGGGATATATCCTAATCTTTTCAAGACATCCGCCCGGTGCATATAGACGCCGCAGGGTTCCTCTAAAGACGAGCCAGCGCACCTCTTCACCCCGCAGGAGGCGATGAGGATGCTCCCGGAGATCAAGATCAAGCTCAAGGCGATAATGGACAGGAAGAAGGTCGCCGACGCGCAACGCGACGAGGTCGAGCGGTTCAGCCTCGTGGGCTTCGAGGTTCCCGAGGCGAGGCAGAAGACCGACCAGCTCGACCTGATCGTGAAGGACCTGATGTCCAAGATCTCCGAGCTCGAGGACTTGGGCGTCAAGCTCAGGGACATCGACACGGGCCTGCTCGACTTCCCCGCGAAGAGATTCGGCGAGGTGGTCTACCTCTGCTGGAAGTACGGCGAGGCGAGCATCGAGTTCTGGCACGGCCAGAACGAGGGCTTCGCGAGCAGGAAGCAGATCAACGCCCAGATAGTCTCGCCCTAGGTCGCCCGCTAAGGTTTTCTAGCGGGCCCAGTCCGGCACCCCAGCCAGATGCCCAGCCAGCTCGCCGAAGGAGACAAGGCACCGGATTTTTCGCTTCCATCGTCGGGAGGCGGCAAGGTGAGGCTCAGCGACTACAAGGGCAAGAACGTCGTCCTCTACTTCTATCCGAAAGACGACACCTCCGGCTGCACGGCGGAGGCGTGCACCTTCAGGGACAACCTCCCGAAGTTCGGGGCCCTCGACGCAGTGGTCCTCGGGGTGAGCAAGGACTCGCTGGACTCCCACTCAAAGTTCATCAACAAGTACGGCCTCAACTTCACCCTCCTGAGCGACGAGGACCTCAAGGTCAACAACCTCTACGGCACCTGGGTCGAGAAGGAGAACTACGGGAGGAAGTACTGGGGGACGGAGCGCTCGACCTTCGTGATAGGCAAGGACGGCAAGATCAAGAAGATATTCCGGAAGGTCAAGGTCGACGGTCACGAGCAGCAAGTCCTCGCCGCCCTCTCCTGACGCTGCCGGGCTGGTTGGGCGAACTTGGGCTCCGGACTCGCGGGCGCGAAGGCGGGCATCCTCGGTGGGATATTCTTCGCCGCCGCTGTCGGCCTGTTCAACATCGCACTCCTCGAGGCGTTCAGCGGCTCCGTGATCGCGGCGTTCCAGCAGGTCTCCGCCTGCACGACGCCGCCCACCACGCCCCAAGACTGCTTCTCTACCCTCATCACAACCTACATCCCGACGTTCGTCCTGTTCCCAATAGCCGTCCTGGGGATCCTCTTCGGGTCGCTCTACGGGATCTACTTTGAGTTCCTGCCCGGGCAGGGATACAGGATCAAAGCGCTCGCCATCGGGATGGGCCTGCTGATCTTCCTCCTGCTCTTCGGCGCCGCCGGTATCGCCGCCGACCAGACGCAGAAGACGATACTGTACGCCTTCGACGTCATGGGCGCGCTCGGCTACGTCGCGATAGTCGCCCGCTACTACCGCACCTACACGAGGGAGGTCCAGTTCCAGAGTCCCGACCTGAAGAGGCTCAAGATAACGGTCGACGGCAAGAACTTCACGGGCAAGACGAGGACCCTCTCGGTCCACTCGTCCCACACCATCAAGGCGCCCAGCGAGAGCGGGACCTTCCACGAGTGGCTCGTGAGCGGTGGGGTGTCGGTCCTCGACTCGAAGAGCTTCGAGACGACGATGCGGGTCGACGGGGACGGCCTCCTCAAGATAACGTGACCGCCTCTAAAGCTTAATTGGAGTCGCGCCACGGCGAGCCCGCAGATGCCTCTCGACAAGACGGTGGCGGACTACATCCACGACAACCAGACCAGGTTCGTCAAGGAGATAGTCAGGCTCGCCTCCCAGCCGAGCGTCTCCGCGAGGAAGGAGGGGATCGACGAGTGCGCGGCCCTCGTAGAGTCGATGCTCGAGTCGATAGGCGCGAAGACAAAGCTCCTCCAGCTCCCCGGCGCCGCACCCCTGGTGTACGGCGAGATCGCGTCGTCCAGGTCGAGCAAGACCGTCCTGTTCTACAACCACTACGACGTCCAGCCCGAGGTCCCCCTCGAGCTCTGGAGGTCCCCGCCCTTCAAGCCCGAGGTGAGGGAGGGAAGGCTCTACGGCAGAGGGGTCTCCGACGACAAGGGCGAGCTGGTCTCCAGGCTGAAGCTTATCGAATCCTACGTCGAGGCGACGGGCGAACCGCCCTGCAACGTCAAGTTCTGCTTCGAGGGCGAGGAGGAGGTCGGGAGCACCCACCTCGAGGAGTACGTCAACAGGGACCCGGACCTCTTCAGGTCAGATGCTGTCATCTGGGAGTACGGCAAGATAGATGGCGAGGGACGTGCCGTGGTAGGGCTCGGGGTCAAGGGCATGATCTACCTGGAGCTGACCGTAAGGTCTCTCTCCCAGGACGCCCACAGCATGTATGCCGCCGCCCTCCCTAGCGCCGTCTGGAGGCTCAACCGCTTGCTCAGCCTGATCAAGGACTCGAACGAAAGGATACTCATCCCCGGCTGGTACGACAAGGTCCAGGACCTCGCCGACGACGAGCTGAGGCTCCTCGAAGAGCAGCCCTCCGAGGCCAAGGAGCTGCTCTCGACCTACGGGAGCAAGGACTTCGCCGGGGGGATGTCCCTAGCCCAGGCCAAGAAGGCCCTGGTCGCCCGCCCGACTGCCAACGTCGCGGGGATCTGGGCGGGGTACACTGGCCCAGGGAGCAAGACCGTCCTCCCCGCCGAGGCCCACTGCAAGATGGACTTCCGGCTCGTCCCCAACCAGGAACCCGACGAGCTCTACGCCAAGTTCGTGGCCTACCTCAACGCGAACGGCTTCGCGGACGTCGAGATACAGCGGGAGACGATGGAGCCGGCGGCGAGGACGAGCTACAAGAGCGACCTGGCCCAGGCCGCCATCAAGGGCGCCAAGGAGGTCTTTCAGAAGGACCCGATAATCGAGCTCTCCAGCGCCGGGACCGGCCCCCTCTACATATTCACACGGAGGTACAAGGTTGCGGGACTGGACATCGGGATATCCCCCGTCGACTCGGCCCTACACTCCCCCAACGAGAACATACGGCTCGACTACTTCGAGAGGGGGATGCTCTGGCTAGGCCAGACGCTGGAGAACTTCCTCTCGAAATGACCCGGAACCCCCTCTCGAAGGGCGAAACCTTATCTCGTCATGGCCTAAGCCCGTGGAGTTCAGCCAGATGATAGTCGGCGTCCCGAAAGAGACGGCCGCCCTCGAGAGGCGTGTCTCCATAGCCCCGGAGACTGTCTCCAAGCTAGGTGCCGGAGTCAGCGTCCTAGTGGAGAAGGGCGCCGGAGAGGGCGCGGGGTTCCCCGACTCTGAGTACACCGCCGCGGGGGCGAGCATGGCGAACGACGCCCAGTCGCTCTACGCGCAGGCGGACGTCGTCCTCAAGGTCTCCCCATTCACCCCCGACGAGGCCTCCTGGGTGAAGGAAGGGGCGACGACCATATCTTTCCTCTACCCAGTCGCCAACATAGACGCCGTCAAGAAGCTGATGGCGAGGAAGGCCACCGCATTCGCGATGGAGCTGATCCCAAGGATCAGCCGCGCCCAGCCGATGGACGCCCTCTCGTCTCAGGCCAACATCGCCGGGTACAAGGCCGTCCTCCTGGCGGCGGACACGGTCCCGAAGCTGTTTCCCCTCATGATGACGGCCGCGGGCACCATCTCCCCTGCCAAGGTCTTCATCCTCGGCGCCGGGGTGGCAGGTCTCCAGGCGATAGCGACGGCCAAGAGGCTCGGAGCCGTAGTCGAGGCCTACGACGTCAGGCCCGTGGTCAAGGAGCAGGTGATGAGCCTCGGGGCAAAGTTCGCCGAGATGCCCGTCGAGGCCAAGGACGCCCAGGACGCGGGAGGCTACGCCAAGGCGATGGGGGAGGAGTTCACCAGGAAGCAGCAGGAGTTCCTCGCTCAGCGCGCCAAGCCCATGGACGTAGTGATCACCACCGCCCTCATTCCAGGCGCGAGGGCCCCTATCCTGATCACCGAGGAGGCGGTCAAGGGGATGCACCCCGGCTCCGTGATAGTCGACCTGGCGGCCGAGGCCAAGGGCAACTGCGCCATCACCGAGCCTGGCAAGACAGTCGTCAAGTACGGCGTGACCATCCACGGCCCGCTCAACCTCCCTTCGACGATGGCCCCCGAGGCGAGCAGGCTCTACTCGAAGAACATCTCAGGCCTACTCCAGCTTATGCTCAAGGACGGGAAGCTGGCCATCGACACCAAGGACGAGGTGGTCAAGGGGTCGATGGTCCTCAACGCCGGTCAGGTCGTCCACATGCCCACCCTCAAGGTGATCGACCCGGCAGCAGCCGCGGCGATGGCAGCGGCCTCGGCGCCGCCTGCAGCACCGGCGTCCTCCGCACCCCCGCCGGCTGGAGCCAAGAAGCCATGATGCTAGAGCTAGCGGTCAACGCGACCGTGACGACCTCCACGGCCGCGACGGGAGGCGCGGCGGCTCCGAGCGACGTGGTGGTCAACCTGCTGATCTTCATAATGGCGACTTTCCTCGGGACCGAGCTGATCAGGCACGTCTCCAGGCTCCTCCACACCCCGCTGATGGCGCTCACCAACGCCATCTCCTCCGTCTCGATGGTGGCCGCGCTCATCGTCATGAGCGAGACCTCGAACTCGACCCTCCTCATCCTCGCCACGGTCGGAGTCGCGCTAGCCTGCACGAACATAGTCAGCGGCTTCATACTGGTCGAGAGGATAGTCCGCCTGTTCAAGCCGGCAAAGCCCAAGGTAAAGCCAGCGGAGGCACCGGCCAAGTGATCGACCCGAACTACATACTCGCGCTCTACGTCGTGGCGGTCGTTATGTTCATCCTCTCCCTCAGGTTCATGAGCGAGGTCAAGAGCGCGAGGTGGGGCGGGAGGTCCGCCGCGCTGGGCATGGCCATCGCGGTCGCGGCCACCCTCCTCGCTTACCAATCCAACGACATCGCCGCCCTCGTGGGGGCGATCCTCGTCGGCTTCGTCGTGGGCACGCCCATCGCCCTTCGCGTCCCAACGACCGCCCTCCCCCAGAGGACCGCCATGTCGCAGGCCTTCGGGTCGCTTGCCGTCGCACTCATCGGGGCGGCCGAGTACTACGACTACCAACCCCACGTCAACCCGTTCACGATGGCGGTCCTGTCCGCCGAGATGATACTGGGGTTCCTCACGTTCATGGGCAGTTGCATCGCCTTCGCGAAGCTCCAGGAGCTGATTCCTGGCAAACCCTTCGTCTACCCAGGCAAGAACTTCGTCAGCCTCACCATCCTGGGCGTGGCGGGCGCCGTCGGCGCTTACCTCGTCTACTCGCCCGCGACGACGTCCGCCCTCCCGATAATGGCCTTACTCGCATTGGCGTTCGGCTTCCTCCTGGTCATGGGGATAGGCGGGGCGGACATGCCCACGGTCATCGCGATACTGAACTCGTACACCGGCATGTCGGCCGCAGCCCTCGGGTTCGTCCTCAACAACAAGCTCCTGATAGTCGCCGGCTCGCTAGACGGCTCCTCAGGCTTCGTCCTCGCCGTCATAATGAGCCAGGCCATGAACAGATCATTCACAAACGTCCTCTTCGGCGGCGTCGGAGCGAAAGTGGTCAAGGGCGCGCCTGGCCAGCAGAAGGCCGAAGCAAGGCCCGTCAAGTCCTTCACGGTCGAGGACGTGGCGACCATACTGGACAACGCCCAGTCGGTAGTCATTGTCCCAGGCTACGGGATGGCGGTCGCGCAGGCCCAGCACGTGGTCAAGGAGGCCACAGACATCATGCAGGAGCACGGCATCGACGTCAAGTACGGCATCCACCCCGTCGCGGGGAGGATGCCCGGCCACATGAACGTCCTCCTGGCCGAGGCCAACGTCCCCTACGACCAGCTCTGGGAGATGGACAAGATCAACCCGATCTTCCCGGAGACGGACGTGGTCATAGTGGTGGGGGCGAACGACGTCACCAACCCGGCCGCGCGCACCAACCCGAGCTCGCCTCTCTTCGGGATGCCCATACTGAACGTCGACAAGGCGAAGACGGTGATATTCATCAAGCGCTCCATGAGCCCAGGCTTCTCGGGCGCCGACAACGAGCTGTTCTACCTCCCCAACACCTGGATGGTGTTCGGGGACGCCAAGAAGGTCCTCTCGGACCTCGTCGGCGCTCTGAAGTCAAAGTAGCAGGCTTCGCTAGACCGGCCGGTCGACCTTCGCGGCCGTCCCGACCTCGATGGCCTCGGTCCTCATCCACGCGTACCGGACGCTGAGGAAGTACCTCAGGAGGAACGCCACCGCTATCCCGACCAGGTTCGCCACGGCCGCGCTCAGCCCCAAGTAGGCGGTCCCTGCGTCGAGGACTCCGAGGTTGACAGCGAGGCCGACCAGCATCAGGGCGTTGAACTTGAGCAGGCGCCCGCCGGCGCTACCCGACCTCCTCTCCCTGAATGTCCAGAGGTCGTTCATCGCGAAGTTCGAGAGTATCGAGACCTCGATCGCAATCGCACTGGCCAGGAGCAGGTACATCCCGGTCGACTGGAGGAGGAGCAGCAGGCCTTCGTTGACGGCCACGCCGGTGAGACCGACGACAACGAACTTGAGGAAGTTGGCCGGGGACCCCAGCCCGAAGTTGCCGCCCCGTCCTCTCGACGCCATGGCGAGTCGTCGCCTATTTCTTTCGGCCGAGCGGCCCCAGGTAGTAGAGAACGTACAGAACTGAGACCGCGGCGACGATGACGAGGGCCGCCTGGTCTGCGAAGATGTACAGCGAGCCGAGGGCGCTCTGCCAGAGCGAGCCGGCCGAGTAGCCGACGTAGATGAGGGCAGTCGACCAGATCAGCGAACCAGCGAATGTGAGTATGGCGAACGACCGGATCTGCATCTTGAGCAGGCCGGCCGGGATGGAGATCACCGACCTGAGGCCGGGGATGAACCTGGAGACGAAGACCGCCCATGCGCCCTTCGAGTCGATCCACCTCTCCCCGTCGTCGAGGTGGCTTGCTGACACCCCCATCCTCCCCAGAATCCGGTAGATCACCGGCCTGCCCAGCCAGAGCGCCAGGAAGTAGGCGACCAGCGACCCCACCAGGAGCGCCATCGTGCTGTCGGCGACGGCCAAGACGAGGTTCATCTGCCCCAGGAAGACGAGGTAGCCCGCCCATGGGAGCACGACCTCGCTGGGTATGGGGAGGGAAGCCCCCTCCATCGCCATGAGAGCAAAAAGCCCCCCGTAGCCGATGCCGAGCATCGATGTGAGCAGCCCGGACGAGAACACCCCTCCCGAAGCCACCACGCCGCTGAACTTCGCCTCGAAGGGAAGGTCGACCACATCGGTGAGCTCGAGGAGGCTCAGGAATAGGGCGGCGAGAGCGACCGCCGCGAGGTACTTGCTCCTTGGGACGATGGAGACCGTCCGCCTCGGCAAGCCGGCGTCGGACATGGGTTTCCCTTCGCTCCCTGTGACCCTTATAGAAGTTACCGGAACAGGTCGTCCCCGAGGGCCATGAGGTATCCCCCGAACCCAATCCCGCCGATGAGGACGGGGTAGACGATCATCCTCTCCATCCCTCCCTGACCCAGCCCGAGGTACGTGTGCGTCCCGTAGAACACCAAGGCGACCAGGGTGATCACCCCCGTCGCCGCGGCGAAGTACGAGAACGGGGGCCTCGCTACCCTGTAGACCAGGAGCGCCTGGACCCCGATCATGAAGAAGGTGAAGGCCGAGAAGAAGGTGTGCAGCACCCCATAGCTCTCGTTGAAGACGCCCACGCCGAGGAGGCCGACTCCCGCGAGGAAGAAGAACGTCGAGAGCGACCTCGCGCCCGAGCCCTTCTGGAGGTAGTAGGCCGCAGCGAACAGGAGCGCCCCCAAGAGGACGGCCGAGCCGTTGAAGATGTCCGAGGAAGGCTGGACGAAACGGCAGGTGCCGTTCCCGCAGGTCGCCCCAAGGTCACTTATCGTGTCGAGCGAGACGTCATAGCCGGGGTAGTAGATCTCGGCGAGGGCGAAGAAGAAGGCGAACTGCCCTATCCCCAGGAACAGAATTGTCCCCGCCCTCTTCAGGACCTTGCCGTCCATGCCAGGCGCAACGAGCGTCAATTGTTTAAGATTTCGGCTCTTCCCTTTACGTCCGGCAGGACCGCGGCGGAACGCTTCTGCGAAGAACACTCATACGGAGCGGATTTCTTAACACGGCGGTGCAAAAAGTCGCGAAAGATGCTAAACATATGACTGATTTGAGATGACCATGGTAATCAAATGTAAGAGAAAACCCGCATAAACTTAAATATCGTGCAAGCCAAGGCTCGGCGAAGTGAACGCATCCAAATCACTTTTCGATATGATGCCTGAAAGGCTGACGAACTTCCTGACGAGCAAGTACGGAATCGCGGTGGTCGCGCTGATGGTCCTCCTGCTCGTGACGAACGCCCACTCGGTGTTCGCCCAGGCGGCCTCCTCGCCCCCGGCGAACCTAAGCAGCTTCCCGGCGGCGGCGGTCCCCAACTGGCTCGACACGGGGAGCAACTCGTGGATGATGACGGCGGGCACCTTCGTGGGCCTACAGAGCATCCCCGGGCTGGCGCTCTACTACGGCGGCCTCACCAGGAAGAAGTTCGCGATCAACACAGCGCTGATGTGCTTCTACGGGTTCTCGGCCGTCCTCGTCGTCTGGGTTCTCCTCGGATACAACTTCGGTTTCGGCCCCGCCGGCTGGAAGATGGGTGGCTATGGTATCCTCGGAACCCTCAGCTCGGTCGCTCCCGGGCTCACCGAGGGCAGCCAAGCCTTGGTCGGCCCGAATTCGCTCGCGCTCAACATCCCGACCTCGACGGTGGTCTGGTTCCAGTTCGTCTTCGCGGCCATCACCCCGCTCCTCTTCGTCGGAGCGATCATCGAGCGGACCAACTTCAAGGCGTGGATCCCGTTCGTCCCGCTGTGGTCGCTCCTGGTCTACAGCCCGCTGGCCTACGCCCTGTTCGCGGGCGGCTGGCTCAACCAGCTGGGCGCGGTGGACTTCTCGGGCGGGTATGTCATCCACCTCAACGCGGGCATAGCGGCCTTGGCGTCCGCCATCGCCATAGGCCCGAGGGCGGTCAAGGCCAGGGGGATCAAACCCAACAACCTGTACTGGGTCTTCGTTGGCTGCGGCCTCGTGTGGCTGGGATG
>Ga0335081_10012112_pt1 | contig 13969 bp, 17 predicted proteins | sample Lox_Sample_35_FD_206713 | JGI IMG/M metagenome (GOLD analysis project Ga0335081, IMG submission 206713) | Soil microbial communities from Loxahatchee National Wildlife Refuge, Florida, United States - Lox_Sample_3.5 | ecosystem: Environmental > Terrestrial > Soil > Wetlands | place: USA... | reverse complement strand
TCATCACCCGGATCATCAACCGCCAGGCCCTCACAGTCTCACCGGAGCTGAAAGCCGACGTCTGCCGGCTGTTCGATGCCTGGTGGGACAAGCGGCCACCGGAGAGGACCCGGGCCGAGACCCGGGCGGCGGCTGCTGCCAGGGCACGCGCACGGCGCGGCCGGTGGTGCCCGGGCATGGGCCTGGACGAAGAAGACGTCGACACGCCCGGCTACCGGCCGCGCAGCACCTGGCGGCCGGCCACGGGAACCGGCGTCGCCGGCGACGACCCGCTCGGGCGCGCGTCATGAGCGGGCCTGTCGCGCTCGACCTGTTCTCGTGCGGGGCCGGCGCAGGCTTCGGCTACCGGCTGGCCGGCTTCCGGCGCGTGATCTGCGTCGACATCGCCGACCACGAGGCGAGCGTTACCGCCGCCGGCTGCGAGTTTCACCTGATGGACTGGCGTGAGGGCCTGGAGCGCTTCGGCCCGGTCGCAGACCTGATCCACGCATCCCCGCCGTGCCAGCACGACTCCATCATGACCCAGTGTCGGCCCGGTGTCCGGGACGCGTACCCCGACCTGACAGTGCCCGTGATCAAGGCCCTGGTGGCCACCGGCAAGCCGTGGATTGTCGAGCAGCCCGAGAGCAGTGCGGCCCGGGCCAAGATGGGCCGCCCGGTCATGCTGTGCGGCACGGCCTACGGCCTGACGGTCAGCATTGGTGCCAGCACCTGGGAGCTTCGGCGCCACCGGCTGTTCGCGTCGAACCTGCCCTTGACGGGGAGTACCTGCCGCCACCGGCTGCGGACCTTCCCGCTGTACGGCCACGGCTACCCGGGCAACCGCCGTCAGGAGTTTCAGGGCCTGGACTTCGCCAGCGCGGCCCGGCAGGTAATGGGCATCAGCTGGACGAAGGACCGGCGCGAGCTGACCGAGGCGCTGCCACCCATCTACACCGCCGACCTCGGCAGCCAGGCGCTGGCCATCGCGGCCGGACAGGACCGGGCAGCATGACCAGTCAGCTCGACGCAGACAAGCCGGTGCCGTACTGGCCGGCATACCTGCCGACGGCCCGGGCCGAGGCATCGCAGGCAGTGACTTACTGGCCCACACCAAAGGCGGAGGCCGCAGAGCTTGGCGGCAGCGGCCCCCGCCCCGATCAGCACCACAGAGGAGACCGATCAATGTCAACAGCTACCACAACCACATGGGCGCCGACTCGCGATGACCTCGACGCCCTGACAGCCCGGACAGCCCAGGTTATGGCCGACCGGTCGGCCACGCCCGCCGACCGGCAGCGGGCCGCTGAGCGCGAGGAACGGGCGCACCAGGCATACCTGCAGCGGCCCGGCGCCGACGCCGAGATGCAGGCCGCAGCTGAGAAGGAATGGGAGGCGGGAGCATGAGCACGACCGACTGGGCAGCGGTATACGGGCCGGATTGGGAAGAGCGGATCTGGGACGGCCGTGGCCTCGCCACCAACGACGCGATCGCCGCCGGCGTGGAGCGCGAAACCGAGCACGAATGGGAGGCGACCCCTGCCGAACCTGACCCGGAAAACCACCACGTCGTCATGGGCGACGCCGACCAGTACGAGGAGCAGTGGGAGGCGCAGAAGGAGCGCGTCGCGGAGCTAGAGGCCGAGGACGAGCTGGAGGCCGGCGGATGACCACCATGCGGGCCGTCGAGCCTCCCGCGGGCCTGGACGCGGTGCTGGCCCGGCTCCTGCCGTTCCTGAACGGTACCGAGCCCGAGCCCGGCGAGCACGGCATCGACAGCGCCGGCAACATCTTCCGGTGGCAGCCCGATCACGGCGGCTGGGTCCTCCACAGGGCCGTGGAGCACGAAGCGGAGGCCGGAGCATGACGCAGGAGACGAGGCCACGGCCGGCCTGGACAGCCGAGCCCAGCGCCCGGGTCACAGCGCCCTACGCCGAGCCCGGAACGATCCGCACGGACGCCAACGGCACGCAATGGTGGCTCGACAGCGGGAACATATGGCGGCCCGTCGTGCATGCCCCTGACCGCGAGCAGCCAGAGCGCGAGGCCGGCCAGTGAGCACCACAGAGAGTGACGATCGCGAGCCCGTCACGCTCGGCCAGCTCCTGGACGAGTGGGCCGCTGACCACCAGCCGCCCGGACCTGACTACGTCACCGAGGCGGTGTGCGCCTCCAGGGATGCGTACCCCACGTTCGGTGATGACCCTGCGAGGTGGGGACTCCTGCCCGAGCCCCCGATGGCCGCCGCCGACCTCGACGCAGCCGCTGAGGCTGAGGCGTGGGGGCCTGACGGGTCACACGCAAGCTACGCCGAATGGGCTGCGGATGCCGACCAGGTAACCGCCTCACCGCTAGCGCTCGGCCGCGAGTACGAGCACGGCAAGGCGACCGCCTGGCAGATGACCGAGCGCAGCGCCGAAGGCGGCCGGTCAGCTGACCACATCGAGCAGCAGCACGACGAGCTGAGCGGGCCGGCTCGCGACCAGGCAGAGCGCACACCGGCCGAGTCCTCATGGTGGTCCGGGTACAAGTCCGGTGCCGATGGCAGCGTTTCCATGCTGCGCGAGCTGGAGAAGGAGGACGAGCTAGAAGCAGGTTAATCCTGCACCGACGGTCCCCGCGTCCATCTGCATCCGGGCGCGGGGATCTTCTATGTCTCGCGCGTTATCGGGATCAGATCGTCCTGAGCCGGTGACTGCGCCCCGTGCTCGAATGGGTTCGCGGGCAGTCCGGGACCTAGGGCGTGTTTCAAAAGTGGGGTAAGAGCCATTCGTTGATCGCGGCGATGCAGACGGTGGCCTCATAGCGGACGGCCAGCTTGTCGTACCGGGTGGCCACGGCCCGGTTGCGCTTGAGCCGGGCGATGCCGCATTCCACCGCGTGGCGCAGCTTGTACAACTCCGGGTCGAAGGCGGGCGGCCGGCCGCCGGCCCGGCCCTTGTTCTTGCGGTGGCGGACCTGGTCGGCCTTGTCCGGGATGGTGCACCGGATCCCGCGCCGCCGCAGGTAGGCGCGGTTGCCGCGGGAACCGTAGGCCTTATCGGCCAGCACCCGGCCCGGGCGGGTCCGCGGCCGCCCGCCGCCGGGCCGCGGAACGCGGATCTGGCCCAGCACGACCTGGAACTGCGGGCTGTCGCCCCGCTGGCCCGCGGTGATGACCACCGACAGCGGTTTCTGCCGCTGCTCGCAGGCCAGGTGCACCTTGGTGGTCAGCCCGCCGCGGGAGCGGCCCAGGCCGTGATCAGCGGGCTCGGCCTGCACGCCGCCGGGCGGCTCGGCCTGCAGATCCCCGTTTTTCCGTGCCCCGGCCGCGTGCTGATGCGCCCGCGCCACCGTGGAATCCACCGACACGTCCCAGGTGATCAGCCCGGCCGCATCGGCGCGTCCTTGCAGGGCGGCCAGGATCTCCTGCCAGGTGCCGTTCCGCTGCCAGCGGCGGAACAGGCCATAGACCGTCTGCCAGGGCCCGTAGGCCGGCGGCACGTCCCGCCACGGCGAACCGGTCCGCACCCGCCACCGGATCCCGTCAATGAGCTGCCGTTTCGTCCAGGTCGGCGGGCGTCCCTTACCGCACGGCAGCAGCGGCTCCAGCACCGCCCACTGCGCGTCCGTCAGGTCCGCCCGCCTCGTCACCGCTAAGGTGTCCACGAGGTCTCCGTGCAGATGGTCTTCTTCGTCGTTGACTCATCTACCGGAGACCTCGCTCATTCCCGGTCACCGACACGCAGTCATTTCAGCCCAGCTAGGCCACTCAGCTAACTTTTGAAACACGCCCTAGCCGGGGCCCTGGCGCTGCCCGCCTCCCTATCGCTACTCCGGGGCCTGGCCCGCGCGGCGCCGCCTTGGCGTCTTCGGCGCGGCCTCCGCTTCGGCGGCTCCGGGCTCCTGCCGCTGGCGGCCCAGCCCGGCCAGGGCGGCCGTCCAGCCCTGCTCGGCCCGCTCGGCGCGGGCGCGCAGCTCGCCGCGCGACTCCTCAAGCACCTGGGCGCGTGATTCCAGCGCGGCGCGTAGTTCCTCTCACTCGCGCGGCGCGTAGTTTCCTCTCACTCGCGCGCCGCGTCGGCGCGCACCCTGCGTGAGTTCCTAGTTTGACGGGCGAGGGGCGGCTGGCTTGAAGCGAGGAGGGTTTGTCCCCGCTCCTAATGGCATCAGGAGTCCTGAGGCCAAGAAGAGGTTTATGTCGGGACTTACGTCCCTTCCATCTCCGTGCAACGCTGTGCATCGTGAATCTAGAGATCAGGATTTGCTAAAATCAGCGGGAGGTGACCTTGCCTACCATAGGAGCCGAAACGACAAAAGTTGAGGCCGAGGCGCTTCCCAACAGCCAGGTGAAGCTCACATTCTTTGGAGTCGTTAGGATCACCGGGATTCCACCTGGGCAAGAGCAAGAGGTATCATGGAGATGGATTAGGAGCGATGGAGCCAGCGCACTACTACAGACTAGAAAGTTCTATTCATCCGGACCATCCGGGCAGGCGATTTCGGACACTTGGAGGCTTATCCCGCGACTTGGCGTCTCCTACTGGCAAGCGGTAGAAGTTGTCAAACCGTACCATCTGGTCTCGAACAGGACTTACTACAACCTGCCGGGAACCACAGAGGCGTTGATCGTCGAGCTGACCAACGAGAAGCGGCAGAGTGTCGGCGGGTGCGCCCCAGTGCAACTCGACGCCAGGTTGCTGATCGCAGCACTCGCCCATAGTCAGGACCTAGCCAACCACCCCGGCCTCTATGGCGCACCACCTCCAAGTGGCCGACCGGCCTACAGTGGTCATTACGGTTCTGACGGATCACTGGGCTGGGATGAGAATGGTATAACCGGTCGGATTACGACCGCCATGGGTTCCGCTGGCTTTGAAGGCGAGAATGTGGCCTATGGTTACTCTACCGCCGAGATAGCGTTCGATAGCTGGTTTAATGAAGCTCCGCCAAATGACGGGCACCGCAGAAACATTCTTAATTGTAATTTCAAGCTTATTGGCGTGGGAATTGCTGAAGCCTTTGACGGTACACGTTACTACACGCAGGACTTCTTCGGTTGACCGATGCCAACTACAAGGCCTCCGGTGGCCTGGGTGTCCTCGTCCACCTGGCGGCGGATCTTCTGCTCGCCCAGGTTGACCGCTCGACCAGTTTCCACCTCAGCTGTCAGGGTTCGCCTCGCGGGCGATCCTCACTGGGGCCGGCTAGGTGGGACGAGATCCTCGTGTTCCTGTGCGCGGGTGCTACTCCGGCGTGTGGCCAGGGCGCCGACGCTTCGGCGTGCTCGGCGTTCCCGCGGTACCGCCATCCTGCCGCGCCCTGGCCAGCTCGGCCCGCACGGCGTCAAGGTCCCGCTCGGCGCGCTCGGCGCGGCCGCGCAGGTCGGTGCGCGACTCTTCGAGCACCTGGGCGCGTGACTCGAGCGCGGCGCGCAGCTCGTCGCGTTCCCGCGCGGCGTCGGCGCGCAGCTGGGCCAGTTCCTCGGCGTGCGCCGTGGTCACGTGGGACAGGCGGCTGGCCGTGTCGGTGAGCCGGGCGAGGATCTCATCGCGTTCCCGCTCGGCGTCGGCGCGCTGCTGCTCGAGGTCGCGTGCGGCGTCGTCCCGGGCCCGCGTGACTTCTGCGCGTGCGGCTTTTGCGTCAGCCTCGGCGGCCGCGGCGATCCGGCGGTCCTCCTCGGCCTGCTGCCGCGAAGCGTCCCGCTCGCCCTGCGCGGCCCACATGTCCTCCAGGGCCTGATTAACCCGGTCCTGGGCCTCGGCGGCTGCCTGCTCGATCGCCTCCTGCGCCTGCGCCTGAGCGCGGTCCGCGCGCTGCTCGGCCTGGGCGATGCCCTCAGCCTTGTCCGCCTCCGCCCGGGCGATCGTGCTGTCCCGGTCTTCCTCGGCGATGGTGATCCGGGCCCGGGTTTCCTCCCGGATCCGCTCGACCTCGGCCGCGTGCGCGGCGGTGGCCTCGGCCAGCCGCTCATGCGCCTCGCGTGCGCGGGCCTGCGCGGCCTCCGCTCCCGCATCCGCCTCTGCGGCCGCTTCGTCGGCCTGGGCGCGGAGGCGGACGGCGTCGGCTCGTTCGGCTTCGGCGGCGGCGGCGCGTTCCTCGGCTGCGGCCCGGGCGGCTTCCACCTCGGCCTCGGCGGCGGTCGGGTCGCCGATGGTGGTCACGGTGCCGGTCAGCCGTTCGGCGGCCGCGGTGAGCTTGTCAGCGAGCCCGCGCATCTCCCGCAGGATCTCCGCGCCGGTGACCCTGGCCATGGTGACGGACTGCCGGGTCTCAGGGTCGGCGGCGCCGCCCTGGCGGGCCAGTTCCTGGCGGCGCCGGAACGCGGTCAGCGCGCTGTGCTCCTTCCCGGTCACCGGGTCTGGCTGGCCGCAATATTTAGGCTTGGCCCCGACCGTGTACTCGTCGGCGCGCGGCTCGTTCTCGCATCCGGGGTACGCGCACCTGACGGCGGTCGCTTCCGGTGTGCTGCTGGTCATTGGCGGGGCTCCTCTCGAGGGCTTGCGAGTCCAGCTTAGCATCATTTCATTCTGCTACGCAATGATGAAATGAAATTATGGAATGATGAAATGATGCTGCGCGGCTTCCCGCTCGTGCGGCCGGGCTTCGTGCACGCGAAAACGCCCGCCCGGGCGGGCCGGACGGGCGCTCGCGCTGATCTGGCGGGCTAGAACGGCGGCTCGTCGCTGTACGCGCCGGGGCCTTCGGTGGCCCACGGGTCGGCGTCGCCCTGGCCGCGGCCGCCGTCTCCTGCCGGCCTGGACCGCTCGGCCCTGCTCACCTTGCACGTGGCCCACCGCAACGATGGCGCGACCTCATCAGCCGTGACCTCGACCGTGCGGCGCTTCTCGCCTTCCTTGGTCTCCCAGGTCCGCTGTGCGGCGCGTCCCATGACGATGACCGCGGTCCCCTTCTCGAGGGATTCGGAGACGTGCTCGGCCAGCTGGCCGAACGCCACGCAATCCCAGAATGAGGTGTCTTGAGGGTTATTCAGGCGGGGGCGCCGGGTTTGTAACAAGTTTCAGTTAGCGGTGCGCCTACGTGAAAGGCGGCCTGCTTCTCGAAAGGATTGGGTTACCAGACTCAGTCCCACAGAAACAGGCCGCGCATGTATCATACCACCGGATTCGCCAAAGACGAGATCATCGACCTGTGCGCGCTGGTACATGCAAATGAGGAGAACTGTGACATCGATCCGTGGCCGCCGTCCCTCGGCCTTTACAAGTCAGTGGTCATAGCGCTCACCTACATGCGGCGAAACCGCGTTCAGCAGGAACTCGCCGAGACATACAAGACCTCCCAGCCAACCATCAGCCGTGCTAATTCGCGGATCACTTCCCGGCTGGCGATCGTGCTCGCCCCGTTCGTCCCCACGGCGGAGGACCTCGACCCGGACACCCAGTACATCTACGACGGCACGCTGCTTCCCTGCTGGTCGTGGCGTGAGCACCGGGAGCTGTATTCAGGCAAGCGCAAAACCACCGGGAAGAACGTCCAGGTTGCGTGCAATCTTTACGGAGAGCTCGCCTGGATATCCGACCCGGTTGACGGAAGCCGCCACGATGCACATTGCATCGACGAATCATCAGTGCTTACCGGGTTCCCCGACAGAAGCCAGATCGGCGATAAAGGATACGTCGGCAAGAGGATGATCACGCCCATCAGGAAGCCAGAGTGCCGGGATCTCCTGGACTGGGAGAAGGAGTTTAATACTCAGGTAAACAAGATCCGGTACATGATCGAACAGGTCATCGCTAACTTCAAGACCTGGAGGATTATGCACGCCGACTACCGCCGCCCGCTCGAGACCTTTGACACCACCATCTCAGCCGTTGTCGGGCTGCACTTCTACAGGATGGCGTGAATAAGCCTCCTTGATCGGCCCATTCGCCGCTTTGCTGGTCTTTCACCCGCCGCGACGTGACGACTGAGAACCGGGCCACCGGGCTGCCCTTCGCGCTGTACTTCATTTCCGGATCGCGGGTCAGGCGGCCGGTGAGGGTAACTGCAGTGCTCATGGTGGGGTTCGTTCCTTTCTGCGCGCTGGCAACATAGCGCGCGGGTATGACGGTGGCGGCTTGCCCGTTTTCCTGCGATCGCCGTCTGCGACCGGTGGCGGCTTGCCCGCCACCGGCTATTGCCTCCGGTGCGGGCGATCGCCCGATGAGCCCGGCCGCAGGCCGGGTCCTCCTGGTCCTGGCCCCCGCGGCCTTGAGCGGTACCTCGCCGTGTAACGCTCCGGGAATGACGTATCGGCGCGCTACGGTGTTCGGTTTGGTTCGGATTGACGTCAAGGCGTCATGGCGTCTAGACACCTGACGTCCCGACGTCCAATCATCGGCCATAGGTTCCCCATGCGCGGCCACTATGGGGCCACCGCGCCGACTGACAGGTTGCCTTACCGCTTCACACGTCCTCGGAGCGCCAGGAGCGTCAGGGCCAGTAGCACTGGGCCGGTCAGACGCAGGATTGCCTGGGACAGGCCGCCCCAGGCGGTGAGGTTCACCTGGGCGTCGGTGAGCGAGATCGTCGAGCGGAAGGCGAACAGCAGGCTCTTCCAGTAAGTGACCGGGTGTGTGAAGCCCCACAGGCGGAATACTGCCGCTGATACTGCCATGACGGCAGCGAGGGCGGCTAGGGATCGCGACGCTCGCAGGCCATAGCCAGAGACCAGCCAGTAAGCGGTCAACACTCCTCGGGAGACCAGGCCCCGGGACCATCCACCGAAGCCTTTGCCGCGGTCGTGGCGGCGCATTTCCATCTCGCCGTAGTAGAAGTCAGCGGCGCCGGGTTCATCCTTGGCATCCTCACGGCTCTTGCGCAGCGCCCGGTACAGCACAGCGACTGCGCCCGGGCTTAGCACCTCCGGTCGGTCATCGAAGCCAGGCCAATTCGGGGCGCTCCAGCGACCAGGCCGGGCCCTGGCTGCCCGCCACGCAGCTTCCTCGGCAATGACCTGGCGGCGCTCCCACCCCGCTACAGCGGGCGAGAGCCCGAAAACTGCGCCAGCCTCTAGCCGCAGCTTGTCGAGATTGTGTGCTCCGGCGAACCGGCAGTCAGCCAAGTTGACATTCCCCACGGTCAGCCCTGCGACGTTGGCTCGCCGAAGCGAGAGCAACCTTGGCTGTTCTGTAATCCCGGCCGGGCCACTAGCGGGGGGGCCGGTGAACAGCGACGGAACAGACAGGTCCGTGTCATCCAGGCGAACCAGCGCATGGCCCACGTCAAACCGGACGCCGCCTGGGAATCGTCCCCGGCGGCAGGTAAGTACGCTCGCATTCGTCTCGATCCGGACCGGCGAAGCGAATTGCACTCCATCCAGCTTAAGCTGCTCACCCACCACAATGGGACCCAGCAATGGCACATCGCCTTCGAATGTCGCCCTGTTGAACTGGGCGTCGCCTTCGAACGTCGCTCCGTTGAACTGGGCGTCGCCTTCGAACGTCGCTCCGTTGAACTGGGCGTCGCCTTCGAACGTCGCTCCGTTGAACTGGGCGTCGCCTTCGAACATCGCCCCGTCGAACCAGGCAGTGTCCTTGAACGTCGCCTTGTCGAACCAGGCAGTGTCCTTGAACGTCGCCCTGCTGAACTGGGTGTCGTCCCCGTCGAACTGGGCGTAGCCTTCGAATGTCGCCCAGCCGAACCCGGCGTCGCCTTCGAACGTCGCTCCGTTGAACTGGGCGTAGCCTTCGAATGTCGCTCCGTTGAACCGGGCGTCAGCCTTGAACGTCGCCTCGTCGAACCAGGCGTCGCCCTTGAACGTCGCCCCGTCGAACTGGGCGTAGCCTTCGAATGTCGCTCCGTTGAACTGGGCGTAGCCTTCGAATGTCGCCTCGTCGAACCGGGCGTCGCATTCGACGAATGTCGCCCCGTCGAACCCGGCGCCACGTTCGAATGTCGCCTCGCCGAACCGGGCGTCATCCTTGAACGTCGCCTCGCCGAACCGGGCGTCAGCCTTGAACGTCGCCTCGCCGAACCAGGCGCCGCCTTCGAACATCGTCGCCCCGCCGAACTGGGCAATCTCCTTGAACGTCGCCCTGCTGAACTGGGCGTAGCGTTCGAATGTCGCCTCGCCGAACTCGGCGCCGCCTTCGAACGTCGCCCTGCCGAACTCGGCGCCGCCTTCGAACGTCGCCTCGTCGAACCAGGCGTCGCCTTCGAACGTCGCTCCGTTGAACCGGGCGTCAGCCTTGAACGTCGCCCCGTCGAACCGGGCGTCGCCCTTGAACGTCGCCTTGTCGAACCGGGCGTCAGCCTCGAATGTCGCCTCGTCGAACATGGCAGCTGAAAATGTTCGGTGGCCGTCCGCATCGTGCGGAGCCGCATCAACAATCTCCCCGAAGAGAGTATCGGAAATCGTCACGCCCCGGACGTCGAGTTCCCCGCTCTCGGAGAACCGCTTAAGCGTGGCGCTACGTTCGTCGGCCCCCACATGGGCAAGGCACCTGGTTTCGCCGCCGGTGCGGACTCCTGAGCACCCATGTTCGTCACAAATGGGCGAGCTCTCGGCCATCGACATGCTTCCAGCATCAGCGGATTGCGCCGATTTTGTCGAACTGCCCCGACCGACGATCCCCCTATCCCCGGGCTTGGTCTCGGTTGGGCGTCAAGACGTCGCGGCGTCTAGACATCCGGCGGCTTGACCGTCAATCATCGGGACCTATGGGTTCCCATACGCGGCCACTATGGGTCGTTTCCATGCTGAAAGGCGGCAGCCGCAAGAGCACCACGGCAATGATGCTGGGCTTCGCTCTGGCTTCTAGACGTCACGACGTCATGGTGATTGATGCCGACCACGGCACGCAGGGCGTGACCGACTGGGCCACGCGGGTTTATGCGGCGGGCGGCGAGCTGCCGTTCCATGTCGCGCAGTGGACGCCGCGCCTCGGCCTGCTGGTCCCGTTTATCCAGCAGCAGGTGAGCGAGACACTCGCTCAGCGGATCCTGGTCGACGTCGGCGGCGAAGCGCCGGAGGTGCTCCGCCAGGTCGTGCTGATGGCCACGATGGTGATTTCCCCGGCGGGCCCGGAGCAGGGCGAGCTGGCCCGGCTTCCTGCCACTGCGGAGATCGTGAGGCCGACCGGGATACCGCAGGCGGTACTGCTGACGCGGGTTCCCGCGGAGGGCCGTGGCGCGGCCCGGGATGCGCGCTGGGATCTGGGCGGCGCCGGGTACGACGTGCTGCAGACGGAGATCCCGCAGAACCGGAAGATGTACGCCGACGTCTGGGGGACGGTCCCCTACACCCTGGGCGCTTACGAGGCGCTCACCGATGAGCTGCTGGAGCGTGAGAAGTGAGCCCGGCCGGTAAGCAGTTCCGCCCGGCGAGCCGGACGCGGTTCGACTTGGGCGGCTTGCCGCCGAGCGCCGAGGAGGCGGCGCCAGACGCCGAGACGCCGAGACGTCAAGACGTACAGACGTCGCCCGCCCGGCCGGGTGCCACAGGCGGGCGTACCGCCTTCACGTGGCGGCTGACGGCGGATCAGGCGCTCGCCCTGGACGAGATGACGCTGAGGCTTAAGCGGCACCTCGGCCGGGCGAAGCTGGACAAGGCCGAAATGCTCGCCGAACTGGTCGGCCTGGCCGGCGAGAACTCGGCAGTTTTCGGCGCGCTCGTCGCGCGCATGCAGGAAAAATTAGACGCCTTGACGTCTAGACGCCGTGACGTCATTGTGGCTTGGGTATCGGCGCGAGGATCGGGCACCGGGCTATGGCCTGGGGTGCCACTTCTCGCCGACGTCATGGGCCGGGTCGTAGAAGATCGTGCTGCGCCCTTCGTCCGCGCATGCCTTGCACCGGAGTACGTAGTGGCCCATTCCCCGGCCGCGTTCCGCGGCTTCTTGCGCCGCCGGGCAGATGCACGGCTTCCATGAGAGCCAGTACTTGCCCCGTCCAAGCAGGTGGCCGAACGGGCAGCGGTCAGGCTCGTGCCGGAGCAGAGGAGGGGACACGGCCTGGCGCGGCTTAGCGGAGGCTGCGGTGCATGCGCCCGCTCCCCGGCCTGCGCCAGGCGGCGGAGGACCTGGCCGTGTCCGGGATGTCCACCGGGCCGGCCGCGGTGACTGTGCCGTCTTCTGCAGGCAGCCACAGCCACCGCGCCGGCAGCATGGCCGCCTCGCCGCGGCCATCCGCCGCCACCTCCGCCAGGCACGCCCGCAGCCGCCCGTGCCCGTCACCTAGCCCTGTCCACCGCCGGGCGGTGACCCGCAGGCGCACCGGCGCCCCCGGCCAGTCGCCGGCCACGAGCAGCACGCCTCGCCTGCGCCGGAGCCGCGCCTCGAGGCGCTTTCTGATCTGGGCTGTGGCTTGCCCGGGCGGGCGCGCCAGGACGATCTCGCAGCCATCCAGAAGCGAGGCCACCACCTCAGGCCAGGCGTCCGCGGGATCTGGGACCAGCAGCATCCGGTCGGGGTCCATGCCGAGCCCCGCCGCGGCGAGGACGCCTGCCTCGGGTACTCCGGCGATCGCGCACCAGGCCCCGTCCGCCGAAGCGGCGCCCAGGAGCGCCAGGGCGAGCAGGTCGAATTCCCCCAGGGACACGACCGACCCGCGGACCAGGCCGCCTCGTGGCAGGAGCTCGCGTAGCGCTGGCAGCACTGGCAAGATTCCGGCTCCTGGCACCACGGAGACCCTCGAGCCGGGTGAAACCCAGGGTCCGGGGCTGGGTACTGCGAAGGCGTTTTCAGCGGGTGCGTTCCCCACATCATTAACTGTCGAACAAAAGTTCTAGGCCGTCAAGCCGCATCCGGGCAGGTAATCTCACGCCTGGGGGTGACGGCTTGCAGGAGCACCCGGGCGGCGGCCCGCGCTACCAGGTGCGCCTGTCCGTGCCGCGGCGCGGCGGCTGGCGGGCATGGGCAACCGCCAGAGGCGAGTTTGAACGCCGCCTCGCCGAGCAGGAGAGCGCCGCTGTTCTTGCCGCCCGCATCGACTCCGAAGTGCGGCGCGGGCGTGACCATGTCCGGGTGGTCGTCGCGGCCACCGTCGAGGCCGCCGATGTGGCCGAGGCGCTCGACCGCGCCTGGTGGGTCTTCCGGAAGGCGGCCGGCGACGACGCCGAAGGCTGGGACATGGCCGGCGCCACGGCCGAGGTCCGTCCCAGCAGTGCATGATGCCTGCCTGGCCTGTCGGTTCTCAGCGATAGGGTCAGCCAGACCGACCCTCAGCAGGGGAGCGTTTCTTATGTCCGACCCGAGCGAGTCATCAGGCCGCGGATCGTCCTTAAGCTTGCCCTCGCATTGGCATAGGTCAGACGGTCTAGAAGGGGGTTAGCTCCGTGCCCGTGTCCGGGTGCGACGCTCTTTGGCCGGCGGGTCCGCCGGCGCGCACTCGTAGTGGTAGCTCTGGCCGCCGGCCTGGGCGAGCACGTCACCGGGGATGATGTCCCGTTCGCATTCTGCGCAGCGGCCCGGGCGGGTCGCTGTCATCGTGACCGCCCGCGAGGGCCCGTCGTGGCTGTCTCCGGCCGGGCACTCGCGGTGGGCGTAACGGCCCTCCCCGGCGAACACGATCTTGGCGCCAGGCACGATGTCCAGGTCGCAGGTGGCGCACACCCCAGGCCTATACGCCGTGATCACGACGGGCCGCTGCCCAGTGCTGCGCCCTGGTGCCGGCGATGTGGACGTGGTGCACCGGCCGCGACACTCAGCGGCCCGCGGCGTGAGGGCGCCCGTCCGGTCGGCGCCCCAGATGACCGTGGCGCTGCTGGTGATCTTCCCGCAACGCCGGCAGGCAGTCATCCTTGGGGAAGTGCCCGGCCACCCAGTCGACCAGCACCCCGATGCCGGCCTGGGGTCGAGCTCCCCGAGCGTAGGCCAGAACCGGTACGGATCATCGGCCGTCACCACGACCTCACCGGCCTCACCCGGGTAGTACGTCTCCAGCCGGTAGTCCGGGACATCCGGCCCCTCCAGCGCCCCGGCGAACACCCCCGCGGGATGCACGCGGCGCATCTCGATCCGCTGTCCGCCGGCCACGATGACCATGCCGGCCGCGTCCGGACGCCACCCGC
>Ga0335081_10012111_pt1 | contig 13971 bp, 6 predicted proteins | sample Lox_Sample_35_FD_206713 | JGI IMG/M metagenome (GOLD analysis project Ga0335081, IMG submission 206713) | Soil microbial communities from Loxahatchee National Wildlife Refuge, Florida, United States - Lox_Sample_3.5 | ecosystem: Environmental > Terrestrial > Soil > Wetlands | place: USA: Florida... | reverse complement strand
GCTGGGATTGACGGTCTTGAAATAGCCGTCATAGCCGGCGGTGCAGAACATATCAATGGAGAGTCCCAGGAACCTATTGCCGGTTTCCAGGCGCGAGTAGAGGGAAACCATGAGAGCACTGATTGCTAGGCCGACGACTAGAAGAAAGAAGGCCAGAATCCAAACCCGGCGCTCGATCTCCCAGGTGCCCGCTCGCAAGGCGCCCGAGCTTTGCTCCACCAGTACTCCCCAGCCGTAGGGAGAGACGGGTTCATAGCTGACGAAATAGGAGACGCCGTTGCGGACAAAAGTTCCGTGGCCTGAGTGTCCGGCTCGCAATTGCTGAGTCGGCTGGTAGGCGCTGAGATCAACCTGCGGATATCTGGCGTCCAGATTCGGCCGGGCCGCCAAGCGGCCATGCTGATCAATCAGCGAGATGGTCCATGCCCCGTTCACCTCGCTGTGTACCAGGCGCCGGCTCATGGTTTGCAATGTGTAGGGAGCCATGAGGATGCCAATAACTGTGCCATCCTCATCTTTGATCGGTACCGCGATCGCGGCCACCAACTGTACCGGAGCCACCGCCGTTTGATAGACCTCGGAAACGTAGGGCTCCCAGTTCCGGGAAACGCCCTTGTACCAGTCGCGGAAGGCGAAATTGGCCCTGGTTACGGCGGCATCGCGCGGATAGATCGCGCGCATGGTGCCGGCCAGGTCATAGACGCTGACAAAAGCAAAGTCCGGTCGCAGGTTGCTGGCCTCTCGCAGGTGCCATTCCACGAGGTCCCCGTGCCCTTCTTTGAATGCCTGACGAAGTGTCCGGCGAGCAGCGACTGACTCCAGAAAAACCGTGCTTTGCCGGAAGTTTTCCTCCACCAGCGCGGCCGAAACCCGCGCAATCTGCGTACTCTCGGTCGCCGCATGGGTGGCGCTTTGGCGCTTAATGAGCTGCCCCGCGGAATAGGCAAAGAAACCCAGGGGTAGAATTCCCAGCACGAAAAAAAGCAGGTAGAGTCGAAAGGCGCTTTGCGAGAGCCACTGCCCGACTTTAGTTAAGGTGGTCATGGCACTTGATGCAACGGATTTCTTCGTACCGGACTGCTAATGGCCTGCGGATGCGGCGCGGGACAGAAACTTTTTCATTCCGCCGCGGACCAGCTTTTCGAATTCCGCGAAGATGTGTTCATCCCACCAGCCCCTCTCCACTTCTTTTCTCATGGTGGCGAGCGCATCCTCGGTTGAGAACGCCGCCTTATACGGACGATCGGTGGTCAGCGCATCGTAAACATCCACAATCTCGAGCACTCTCGCGGCCAGCGGAATCGTTTCTCCCTTCAGCCCGTCGGGATAGCCCGAGCCATCGAACCGCTCATGATGGTGTCGGATAATCGGAAGAACAGCGCGAAAAGACTTCAGCGGCGCGCAAATGCGTTCGCCGATCACGGGATGCTGCCGAACCAGCTCCCACTCTTCTTTATCAAGGGGGCCGGGCTTCAGCAGCACCGAGTCCGGAACCGCAACTTTGCCGATATCGTGCACGATGCCGGCCCGCCGCAGCGCCGACACGACATCCTCTGGCAAGCCGAGATTTGCGGCCAGCGACTCGGAATACTGGGACAGCCGCTCGCAATGCCCGTGGGTGTAGGGGTCCTTGCCTTCGATACTTCGGGCCAGAGAGAACAGCACGGCTTCGGCCCGCTCCAGTTCATCGGTGCGCATTTTGAGCTTGAGAAGCGAGCGCACGCGAGCGAGCAGCTCGCTAGGATCTACTGGCCGCGTCAGGAAATCGTCAGCCCCCGCCTGAATGCCTTCGATCCGGTCCTGTTTGTCGGAGAGCGCAGTAACCAAAATGACTGGAAGCAGATACGTGTCGGGATTGCTCTTGATCTTGCTGCACACCTCAAAGCCATTCAGGTGGGGCATCATCACATCGAGAAGAACCAGGTCAACATCGCCCTTGCGGATTTGCTCGAGGGCTTCCGCGCCGTCGGCCGCGGTAATCACGTGCAGCCCCTTGGCGGTGAGGAGTTCAGACATCAATTCCCGATTTGCAACTTGATCATCCGCAACCAGAACGGTTCCGGAGGTTGATTGAGTAGACGGCAACATAAACGCGGTTCGGGGAACCAACCTTAGCGTCGCACGCCCGGAATGGGAACAGCTAGGTTACGATGGTCATGGAAGGTGGGTCCGAACGACTTTTTCCGGACAACAACCCTGGGACCACTCAAGTAATCGCCAGAACATCATGCTTCCACAAACCATGCTTGCACAAACCATGCTTGTCGAGACCACGCTCCCAAAAGGAAAGAAAATCGCGTGTTTTCTTGTCCTTGCAGTCTGCGTTTTTCCCCCCTCGGTTGGTGCGGAAACCGAGAAACGCAATCCGCCTTCGCAACAGTCGTCGTATCGCGCTGCGGGCGGCGACATGCCGCTCAACCTGCTGGAAGTCGAGGGCCGATGGGTTATCAGCACAAATTCCGGTTGGCATAACGCTTACCTCCAAAGCTATGACGAGCAGCGGCACCGAATTTCAGGGCGCATTGATTTGCCCGGTGCCTGGTACGGCCTCGCCTACGACGCAAAACGAAAGCTTGTGCTCGCCTCCTCGGCCGAGTCTTCGATTTACGTGATCGGCTTCAATGGGGGAGCCCTTGGAACCAAGCGAGACGTTCAGCTCGATGGGTGTCCTCTGCCCGCAGGTCTGGCGCTGGACTCCGACGGCACGGCGTGGGTCGCGTGCAACCAGAACGAAACTTTAATGCGAGTGGATTACGTCAACAGCAGAATTCTGCGCTCCGCAAAGATCGGGGCATTCCCTTATGCAATCGCTCCGCTTGCATCGGGAAAGCTGGCGGTGAGTCTGTGGGGCGAGGGCGCGGTGGCAATCGTGGATGGCGAAACCCTTGAGCGCGTGGCGCTGGTCCAGGTCGGCAGTCATCCGAACGCCATGCTCTACCTTCCGAAGGCGCAGCATCTGCTCGTGGCGTGTTCCGATTCGGATGATGTTTCCGTGATTGATCTGGCGAAGCAGGTCGAGGCCCGGCGCTTTCACCTGGATATTCCTGATGTTCCGGTGGGTGGAGCACAGCCGGTCGCATTGGCTGCGGACGCGGCAACCGGCAACATCTATGCAGCGCTTACGGCGGTCAATGCCGTCGCCGTCTTTCGGGTCAAAGTCGGCAAGCAGATCGAGTATTCGTTTAGCAGGATGTTCGGGGTTGGGGCCTACCCAACCGCGTTGCTATTTTCGGGGCGCTCAAAGACGTTGTTCGTCGCCGACGGGCGAAATGCCGTGACCGGCCCGGACGCTCCACCCGATGCCACCCCCACAAAGTATCCCCGCATTGGAACCATCATTGGGGGAGCGATTGAAGCATATTCCGCTGCGCAACTGCGGGAAATGACAGCGACGAGTTTGCGGCAGCAAGTTTACGATTCTGTTCCCGCGGAATCAGCAATCGCTAAAGAGCGCATCGCCTATTTTTCGGCCGGCTCAGCATCGCCGCCCATCCAGCATGTCTTTTATATCCTCAAAGAGAACCGCACTTACGATCAGGTGCTGGGGGACATGGCGGAAGGAAACGGTGATGCGCGCGTGGTCCTGTTTGGTGAAGCGGTCACTCCGAACCACCACGCATTAGCGCGCCAGTTTATTCTGTTCGACAATTTTTTTGTGGATGGCGACGTGAGCGCCGATGGCCACTTCTGGTCCATGGCGGCAACCGCAACGGATTATGTGGCGCGGCTTTGGACCACGACGTATTCCGGCCACTCCAAAGAAGCGTTTGACGCGCCCTACGATGGAGACGAAGACCACGATCATCCCATTGCCGCTCCCGGCTCGGGTTTCCTGTGGGACCGCGCCAAGAAACTCGGGATCACATACCGTGATTACGGCGAGTGGGGCCTGCCGGACAAACACGACAAGAACAAAAACGTCGTTTACCTGGCCGGACTCAAGAACCACTTCGATCCCTACTATCGCGACGAAATCGGCGACGTGACCGACCAGGCGCGGGTGGACGAATGGCAGAAGGAATTCCGCGCTTTCGAGGCCAATGGAAATCTTCCGCAGCTGATCATCATTCACCTGCCCAACGACCATACCGTTGGCACGAAACCCGGCTACCCCACGCCGCGCGCCATGGTTGCCGACAACGACCTTGCGCTGGGCCGCATCGTTGAAAGCATTTCACACAGCCGCTTCTGGCCGCACAGCGTAATTTTCGTTCTCGAGGACGACGCGCAGGATGGCCCCGACCACGTGGACGCCCATCGTTCCGTTCTGCTCGTTATTTCTCCTTTCACCCGCAGACATATCGTCGAACACACACATTTTCAGACTGCTTCCGCGCTCAAGGCGATGGAGCAGATTCTCGGAATGACAAGCCTTACCTATTTCGATGACCGTGCGCCCAGCCTGCTGGAATCCTTTGACTCGCACGCCGTGTTTGACTCGTACACAGCGCTCCAACCGGGTGTCTCTCTGACCGAAATGAACACGCCCGACGCTCCTGGCGCAAAAGAATCTTCCCGATGGGATTTCACCCACCCGGATCGGGCCCCGGAACTCCAATTGAATCGCGTGATCTGGCAATCAATTCGCGGGCGTGATTCGGTCCCGCCGGCGCCGGTCGTCCAGGTGCGAATGCGGCGTGAAATGAGCAATCAACGAAATGCCTCAGAATGATTCGAATCGCTCCGAAACTCAGGCGCGCAGAACGAAGCGAAATCGCATGTCCTCGCCGAACCACATGATGTAGTTCGTGCCCCAGGCATTATTGAATAAATTGCAATGCACGCCGGCGGACAGATCAGGCTGCTGGTTTGAAAAATACAACGGCGACCTCATCCCCAGTGCAACCAGGGGGGCGTCCAAAGTCTCCACGAAAAATTCGCCGCTGGCGTCTTTGTACGAGAACCCTTTCGAAAGCGCGTGCATATGGCGATTGCCCGAGGGCACTACGTCATACGGAGACACCGGCTCGCCTGATTTCTCCAGCATCCACCCCGCGCCACTCGGCGCAATCGGACGGAAGCTCAGCCATAACGCCTCCGGCAAACGCGTTGCCGGCTTCTGAAACCAGGAAAAATTCAGGCGCACGATCGGCTCTTCCTTCGGCAGCAGCAGTTCGAGATACATTCGCTGAGGAAACGACGCTCGTCCGCTCTGTATCGCCGCGGGATCGCTGATTTCAAGCTGCGCCGCCACGTGATGCCCTTGACCATCTTCTTCGAAATGCAGATCCACCACGGAAGGCAGCCACTCCTGGCTCTTCGCCCCAAAGCGCTCAATGTTGGGCTTTCCGAAATCTTTCTTGGCCCAGTCTTCCTCACTCGCAACATAGCTCGTGAAGAACCGCGCGTAATCTTCCTGCGACAACGTTTGATACGAAAAAAGCGCTAGAGGATGATCGGCTGAGGCCCACTCCCGCTTGGACGTCTTATTCACAAGGCGCCGAATGGCGCCGCTTTCCGGGTCAATTCCGACGACGAAATGCGGCGTCTCGATTTCACTGCTCTCAGGAAGAGGCTTTGGACGAGACAACTTTGGCGGCCCCGCCTGCAAATCACTGACCGACCGTTGCGCCTCATCGCGCAGCGGCAGCGGAAGCGCCGCAATCCCCGTGAACAAATTCTGCCGCTTTTCCTCCCAGCTGAACTCTACGACCTTGTAGTTCGGAGTATCCAGCATCGCAGCCAGATCGCGAGGCTTGTAATGATCGAAGTCGAGCCACGTCTTCGTGTCCGTGCCCCATGTGTGTTCGACCTCGAGAAGCACATGACGGAGCAAGGCGACATCGGTGGCGTCACCAATCGCAAACTTGCCCTGCGCAATCCAATCCTGTCGCAGCCTCGCCAGCTCGCGATAGCGCGCCAGCTTCAGCGGATCGCTCGCCACGCCGTGGATCCAGGTGTCACCAATCTCGCTTGTAACGACCGGCAACCCTCCGCGGTAAGGTTCCACTGCATTGGCGATCTCTGTCAGGTTTGTCGGCACGATCTGCGCCTTCGGAAATCTCGCTTTCAGAAAGGAATACGTCTCGTGTACTTCCTGTACTGTATGCGGCCCCAGGTCGTCATCCTTCACCACCATGGCGATCGCCAACTCAGAATCCGGCACACGCGCCACCCCGCCATAGCCGTAGTGACACATGACAATGAGTCCCGCGCCGTTCGGGGCCTTCCAGAGAAAAAGCGGAGGGACCTGCGGCACTTTGCTCGCTTCATTCACCCCGATGTCAAGAAACTTAACGCCCTGCGCGGCGAGTGGAGCGACCAGACCGCGGGTGTGGCCGGGAACGTCCGTCATCTTGGCGCCCGTCGTCGTTCGGCCAAACCGCCGATCCAACGCTTGCGACAGGCCAAGCGCTCCCGAGATCATGGACTGGTCCAGCAATTCGGTTTCCCAGGTGAAGGGCAGCGCATGCCAGGCGATGTCTCCCGTGGAAACGGCTTTCTCCATGAGTTCGCGTTGCTCGGGCGTGGCTTGCTCGAGGTATTCGTAAAGCAGCCACGATCCGGTGGTCCACACATAGCGATAGTTGCCGGAATCACGCAATTGGTTCGCGAGTGCGATCGCACCGGGAAAAAATTCCGCAAAATACTTGTGAACGATGGCGGCTTGTGTGTCGCCAAAGCCGGCGTCGAAATGGCACTTGAACATAATCAGGACGCGCTTCACCGCAGGATCGGGCGGCGGAGCCGTTGCCGGGACTTGCAGACCGCGCAGGGCGCGCGCCTTCGACAGAATGGCGCTGCTCAAAATGGACTTGAGGAATTGGCGACGCTGCATGCGGAGCCCGAAGTAAGGACGAACTGCTTGACTGAATCGCTCTTGTGATGAGCGGTTTGCTTCGCGCGACAGTATATCGTGTTCCACTGACGCCCACGCCCACAACTGGACACGACTTCCTGCGTCCAGAACAAGTCCCGCGCCCACCCTTACCTTCTGGTAAGTTTTTCTTTCGCGATAGAAACCACGAGCTAGAACAAGAGCTTCAGCGAAAGCTGCATGATTCTTGGTGGATTGGCAGTCGTGACCAATCCAAAAGAACCGCTGCTGATGTTGCCATTCGGCTGGCCAAACTGCGCGTGGTTGAAGGCGTTGAAGAGTTCCGTGCGAAACTCCAGGTTCATGCCTTCCCTAATCGCTGTGTCTTTCAAAAGGGCGATGTCCCAGTTGTTCAGCCCCGGTCCGGCGAAGAAGCGGCGCCTTGCGGTCCCCAGCTGACCAAGAGTTTCCGGGCTGAACAATGAGATATTGAAATAGGGCTGGCCCGTGCGAGGATCGGTGATGTTCAGCGGGCCTGGTGTGAAGTTCGGCGTGTCCACCGGAAGAGAAATTGCGCCGGCGCCGGCCGTGCCGAGCAGGGAGTTGTCGTCCATCTCGGTGAGGGTTACGGGCTCACCGCTCGAAAAGCGCGTGATGCCGCTCAATCTCCAACCTTTCATCAAGCGGCTTGGGCCGGGCACAAGATCTATGGGCAACCGGTAGTCATAGCTGACCACAAAATTGTGCTCCACGTTAAATGCCGAGAGCGATTTCTGATTTGGATCCAGCGGATTGACCTGCTCCCCGTATCCGGAGGCATTGTCGAGAGACTTGGAAAACGTATAGCCGGCCAGAAGTTCCCCGCGTTGAACGCGCTGGCGCACGCTCAATTGCAGCGAGTTGTAGCTGGATTCGCCAATGGTGATGAAATAACCATCACTCTCAAAGTTCGGGCCGTAAGGAGCGCGAGTGCCGTTAATTACGCCGCCGGTAATCGGGTAAAAAGTTCCGTTTTCGTCATTGGGCCCACAGGGCTGCGTGCCCGGCATGACTTCGCTCTGCTGGCTCACGCTCAGGCAGAGGGCGGGATTGCCCGGGTTGGCCTCGAGCGACGAAAGCAAGTGATGTCCCTGTGATCCGACGTAGCTGGCCGTGAGCAACGTCGCCGCTCCCACTTGCCGCTCGATCGAGAGCTCATATTCCTCGGTGTAGGGCAGGAGGTTTTTGTACCAGAAGGCGGGGGAGGTACCGATCGGTATATCCAATGCCCAGTCAATCGAATTGTCCGGATGCTGTGCCGAGGCGTTGTAGGGCGGAGGCGGTGTCGGAAACCTCTGCCCTTCCACGAAGCCGGTGCCGCGATCAACGAACGGTGTTGCGAATTCCGGAGGCACCGGGCTGCCATAGTAGTTTCCGAATGGCGCGTCGCCGATTTCGTTGAAGTTCGTCGCGCCTTCATACGTGGTGTAGAACTTCCCCCAGCCGGCGCGAATGCTGGTTTTGCCCGGGCCCCCGGTCAAAGTTCTCATGAGCCCATTGTCGGCAGAAGGCGAGTAAGCCAGTCCAAAGCGGGGAGCGAAATTGTTATACCGGGTTGGAGCCAAAGTGCTCGGTATGCCGGGATCCCCCGGGAAGACCCAACCGGTTGGCGATCCAGGGAAGACCTGCGACTGCAGCCCGGGCACGAGTGTTTCAATCTCGTTGTGCAACTCCGACCAGGGCCGGCTCACGTCCCAGCGCAGCCCATAGTTCAGCGTCAGGTTCGGCTTTAGGCGCCAGCTGTCCTGCCCAAAGAATCCGAAGTAGCGCGAGCGGCCATACGAGGGATAGCTTTCGCCCTGAGAAAAAGCCGTTGGCGCGCCGATCAGAAAGTCCGCAAAATCAATGCCCGTCTCTGAGCCATCGAAATCGAAGTCGCCATTTGACCCCACGTTGTATTCAGTGAGTTGGTTGTAGCGGAACTGGCCGCCGAAGGTCAGCGTGTGGGTCCCGATCACCTTGCTGAAATTATCCAGCAACTGCCACGTACTTTCGGTCACGCCCAGCGGTCCGCCCGACGCGCCGAATGTAAAATCATTGAAATGCATGCCCGGAATGTGAGCGTAGGCATTCACCGGCGAAATGCCAAGCGTGTTAGGGCCTTCTTCAAATCCGAGCGACGCGGGCGTAACCCCTTCGCCGCCGACCGGCGCATGGATCACATATCTGAGCCGCGTAAAGCCAAACCTCACCTCATTGACTTCATTGCTGCCTAATGTCTTTGAATCGCCCAGGTTCGCAACCTGCGAGCGGCCATAGAACTTGCTGCCGAAGCCAGGAAGCAGCGCACTGGGAACGTTCTGGTTGTATTGGTCGTAAAAGTAGTAGCCGGTGAGCATTCCCACCCTGGTGTTGTAGTCCAGGCGTCCGCTGGCTTTGTCGTCCCGCAGGTGCCAGGGAGAGCCGACCGGAATAAAGTAATCCGCGCCGTCCTGGATCGCGCTCACCGGAGGAATGTACTTCAGCAGGTTCTGTGAAGGCGTAGTGACCAGGCTGGCCGGAATCTGCGCATTGGGAAACACACACTGCGCCGATGACGTGCAACCCGGCGTGTAGTAAGGTTCTCCCTGCGTCACGGTGTACCCGGCGGCGGTTGAGAGCTGCTGCGCCCATGCCGGGCCTTTCACCGTGCCGGTCAATGAGGAAGCGAGCGACGGATCCGAGAAATCTCCGGCGCGCTCGGCATTCGACGGCACAGGAATTTTTCCAATTGTTGCGCTCTGCCCCTGCACCACGTGATTGCCCTGAAAGTCCACAAAGAAGAAAAGCTTGTCCCGCTTGATGGGCCCGCCAAATGTGCCTCCAAACTGGTTCTGCTGGTAAGCGTCTCGCTCGGTGGCGAAATAACTCCTGGCGTCGAAATCCGTATTTCTCAGAAATTCAAAGAGACTTCCATGGTAAGAATTCGAACCCGATTTCGTGATGACGTTGATCTGACCGCCGGAGTAGTTTCCGTACTCGGCGTCAAAGTTGTTGGTAACGATGCGGAATTCCGCAATGGAGTCCAAGTTCGGGATAATCGCCGTTCCTGAGAACGCGAATTCCTGCACCGTGGTGCCGTTCAACAGGAATCCGTTGGCCGCTTCGCGCTGCCCATTCACCGAAAGATTGCCCGCGTTCAGGTCGCCCGAAACCGGGGTAAAGGTGAATCCTGTGGCGCTGAACTGCCCTCCCTGACTCCCGGCAAGGCCGGAGGAAACCGGCGACACACCCGGCTGCAGTGCAAGCAGGTCGGTGTAGCTGCGCGTGACCAGGGGGACCGAGACAATGGTTTCTCCATTGATCACTTCTCCCATTTGTGTTCTGGCGGTATCGAGTTGGACGGCTTCCGTGGACACCTGCACCTGCTCGCTTACATTGCCCACACTTAGCTTGATGTTGATCACCTTCGCCGAATCCACATCGAGCAGGACGTTTTCTTCGCGGAAGGCAGCGAAGCCAGGCTGGCGCACCTCAACATCGTAGTGACCGGGCGCCAAATCCACGAAAGCGTAAAACCCGTCGCCGTTAGTCAGCGTTTTCGAGACGATTCCCGTTTCCTTGGCCGTGGCCTGTACCGTCGCCCCTGAAACCACAGCGCCGCTGGCATCGGTAATGATTCCGGAAATGCCCGCCTGTGTCTTCGCGTGCGTGAGCACACTCAAGCAGGCAACCAGAATCATCAACGCTGTGATCGCCGCGCGATGGTGCCCCCGCCGGCTGGCATTGCCCGCCATCGCAAACAACTGCTGAAGTATAGGTTTCCGATTCGATGTCATGGCCCCTCCGCGAAACTGCCGCTGTTTTGCTGGTGGTGAGATCAGGTCCACTTGAATAAGCGCTTAGACCCTGAGCGACCCCAACCGTGCGCGCGATTCTCAGGGTGTGCTACCTAAGAACCGCACATGCAGACATGAGATCAAGAAAAATATTTTTATGGGCTTCTTCTGGCGTCGCTTCGAGAAGCGCAAGGAAAGTTCGATATCGCCTTGTTTTCAGAAAGATGAATTCCGGCGGGACGGCGGAAAATCGCACACGAGCGGCGCAAGATTTAACCCGCCTGTAACATGCCTGTACACATTGTATGCACGGTTCACACGCGAGCTTCCGGCCTGCGCACCGAGATCACCGATGCAGTGTAGCGGTCTCCCCGAAGCTGCGAGACGCTGTATTCAATCGGAACATTCTGCGAGTCATAGCTGGTTTCTTTGATCAGCAGCAGCGGACTTCCCTGCTCCGCCTCCAGCACTTGCGCTTCTTCGTCCCCAGCGGTCACCGCTCCAATGACCTCCTCGGCGCTCTGCAGCCTCCGCTTATAGACATTTTCGAAAACGTCATAGAGAGACTGCTTTTCCAGGTCGTGCTTATCCAAGCCGGCGAAGATCCGCGCGGGCAAGAAACTGGTCACTACAGCAACCGGCTCTCCGTTCACGAAACGCAGACGCTTCAACCGATAGACGCGTTCGCCCAGAGTGAGCTTCAACGCCTGGGCCACATCGGTCTCAGGATCCTCAACGCTCATATGCAGAACACGCGCGGAAGGAACCAAGCCCCGGCGCCGCATTTCCTCGCTGAAGCCACGGAGTTGCTGAAAATTCCACGGCACCCGGCCTGTGCCCACCACCGGGCGTTTTCCTTTTGCGATAACCAGCAGCCCCTCTGTGCGCAGCTTCTGAAACGCCTGCCGCACCGGCATTTTGCTGATGGCGAGGGCGCGCGCAACATCCCCTTCCGAGCAAAAAATCTGTCCTTCCTTTAGCTTTCCCTTCGTAATCAGCGTTCGTATCTGATCAATAATCTGCTCGTAATAAGGTACGAAGCTGCGGGTGTCGAGCTTCAGGTTCAGTTCCTGAACGTCAATCGAAGCGGGCAGCGCTGTCATCGGAACCATCGGGAGACTCCGTTCACAATCAAGATCGCCGCATTATATACAACGTTGCCAGGTTGCCCCTGGCAGTCCTCAACCGGCGCGAGGTCAAGTCAATATGAGACCCTCTATGTCAATGAAGCTCCGAGGCTTACAGTGGATATTTTGGCGAGCAATCTCCGCGATCGCGGCCGGAAAAGGTATAAGCACTTGACTCCATGTACGCGGAGGAGGTTTATAGCTCTGGCGGCAAACAAAATCGTGGCTCTCCACATAGGAACAAAACGGACGGGAGTAGGAAGAAAAAAGACGGGAGGCCGGCTTGCTTTCTGACCTCCGAATCCTGCACGGGCCTTACCTGCAGGACATTATGCAACAACCCGCAGCCCTGGAACGCACTTGCAAGATGCTGGCTCCGTCGGCCGCGCTCAGCAAACTCATCGAGCGGGTTCGCCAGCAGGAATTTGCGCGCATCGTCCTGACCGGGATGGGCTCCTCGTTTCATGCCCTCCATCCTTTGACTCTCGAATTGATTCGACAGCGCTATACCGCTCTGGCCGTCGAAACCGCTGAGCTCGTCCATTACCAGGAATCTTTCCTTGACACGCCGACGCTGCTAATTGCGGTATCGCAGTCGGGGCGCAGCGCTGAAATCGTGCGCCTGCTGGAAATCAATCAAAAGCGTGCGGCCATTCTCGCCATCACCAACACGCCCGAAAGTCTCTTGGCGCGCGAGGCTGATGCCGGGATGGTCACCTCTGCCGGAGACGAGTTCTCCGTCTCCTGCAAAACCTACGTCTGCGCCCTGCTGGCCTTGAAGTGGTTTGGCGACCTCCTTAAGTCTGAGGATCAACAGGGTAAAAATGAACTCGCCATGGCGCCCTCTGCGGTCGCTACATACTTGGAACGCTGGGAAGACCATGTCCGCGAGCTCGGCGCGCTTCTCAACAATATTCGTCATCTTTTCTTCGTGGGCCGGGGGCCGTCGCTGGCGGCAGTCGGCACCGGGGCACTCATTGTGAAGGAATCAACCCATTTTCACGCCGAGGCAATGAGCAGTGCCTCCTTCCGCCATGGACCGATTGAAATGCTGAATGGCGAGACCCTGGTGCTGGTTTTTTCCGGCGATCCGAAAACCGCCGAATTGAATCGCCGCCTCGTGCAGGACATCCGCGACCGCCGAGGATCGGCGGAGCTTGTAAGTGCGGAAGCCTCCGGGCAAGCTTTGCGCCTGCCTTCTGCGCCGCGGTCAATCTCCCCGGTCCTCGAAATTCTGCCGCTACAGATGATCACGTTGGCGCTGGCCGTGCTAACTGGACGAGAACCCGGGCGCTTCGCCTTTGCTTCGAAAGTAACGACAACGGAATAGGTCCGGCTGGAGGCAATTCCGGTGATGACCCGAAATCGCTACATGGTCTGGCTGGTTTTTCTGACCTTCTTCGTCATGTCCCTGGTCACGAACATCCTCGGCCCCATTGTGCCCGATATCATCAGCAGTTTTCGCGTGAGCCTTGCCGCAGCCGCGTTCTTTCCCTTTTCGTTTTTTATCGCGTATGGAGTAATGTCCATTCCGGCTGGCTTTCTGGTCGAGCGCTTTGGGGAAAAGCCGGTGATGATTGTTGCTTTTATTGCGAGTACGGCCGGCGCGCTCAGTTTCGCTCTTGATCCTGCCTACTCGGTTGCCGTGGTTTCGCTGTTTGTGATCGGGGCCGGCATGGCTGCGCTGCAGGTCGCCATAAATCCCCTGCTGCGAGTTGCCGGCGGAGAAGAACACTTTGCCTTCAACTCGGCGCTTGCCCAGCTCATTTTTGGACTGGCGTCGTTCTTCAGTCCATATCTCTATTCCTATCTGGTGTTGAATCTGAATAATCCAGCGAAATCAGGAAATCTTGTGCTCTCGCTATTGGCCGCTTTGACTCCGCGCGCCTTGCCGTGGGCCTCGGTCTATTGGGTTTTCGCCGCCATCACGCTGCTGATGGTCGCGGTCTTGTGGGCATCACGCTTCCCCAAAGTGGAGCGTACCTCGGAGGAATCCGCCGGTTCTCTGCAGATGTACGGCACGCTGTTTCGCAAGCCCACGGTGTGGATGTTCTTCGCTTGCGTCTTCGCTTACGTGGGATGCGAACAGGGCACCGCCGATTGGATTTCCAAATTTCTCGCGGAATATCACGGCTTCGATCCGCACACGACCGGCGCCGCCGCGGTCTCGTGGTTCTGGGGACTGCTCACCGCGGGTTGCTTGATCGGCATGCTGCTGCTCAAAGTTTTTGATAGCCGCCGTGTCCTGATTGCATTTTGCACCGCCGCGCTGTTGTGCTTGACCGCCGCG
>Ga0335081_10012110_pt1 | contig 13971 bp, 11 predicted proteins | sample Lox_Sample_35_FD_206713 | JGI IMG/M metagenome (GOLD analysis project Ga0335081, IMG submission 206713) | Soil microbial communities from Loxahatchee National Wildlife Refuge, Florida, United States - Lox_Sample_3.5 | ecosystem: Environmental > Terrestrial > Soil > Wetlands | place: USA... | reverse complement strand
TTCGATGATACGGCAAATCCAACGCCCGAACTGACGGGCCCGCCGGTGGGTGTGAAGCTATTCGTCGCATCAGATTCAACAATGCCAACCACTTGTCCATTAAGGTTAAGCAAAGGTCCGCCTGAATTGCCAGCATTGATCGCCGCGTCGGTTTGGATGAAGTCACCTGCTGTAAATGTCTGACCGGTGCTTCCGGGCACAGCATGGAGCGAGCTGACTGTTCGAGTTAATCCGGAAACGATGCCGACGGTCATCGTTCCCATTTCTCCAAATGGATTTCCGATTGCAACAACAGTCTGCCCTACTTTAAGCGCACCGGAATCCCCGACGGGGACCGGGTGCAGCTCAGAGGCAGGCGCATTTACTTTAATGATCGCCAGATCGGAGTCCGGGTCGGTGCCGACCACAGTTCCATAGACCTTATCGCCGGAGTTGAAATCCACTTCCACTTTATTATTCTGCGCGCCTTCCACCACGTGATCGTTCGTCACGATGTGGCCCTGCGTGTCGTAAACAAAACCGGAGCCCAGCGCGCTTCCCTGCGAGAGATTAACTTGTATGGTGACTACACCTGGAATCGTCTGTTGATACAACGCGACCAGCGCGTCTTGCTGTACCGCAGGATTATTCGGCGCCTGTACTTGAATCGGCGCGGTTTGTGTCGGTGCGGAAGTTTGCGGCGCAGCACTTGGTTGCGCTGAAATAATTTGTGCATTGCCAGCCTGACATGCCAACGCGGCCAACATAAGAATGGTAAATCCAATCAAAATACGTTTTGTTTTCATTATTTCTCCTGCTCTGAGATAATATCCAGCCTCACGCCGATTTATGGTGCGAAGCCTCTTCCAATAAAGACTTCTGCTTCGACGATAACTGCTTGGGAATCTTTACTTTGACGCGCACGAATAAATCTCCGTTGCCTTGCGAACTTTTCAAACGCGGCATGCCGCGTCCAGCCAGGCGAAATACCTGTTCCGGTTGTGTGCCAGCGGGAATCTTCAATTTGACTTTTCCTTCCAGCGTTTCCACTTCGGCTTCGCCGCCCAGCAACGCGGTGAACACATCAATTATTGCAGATGTTCGCAGATCGTCGCCATCGCGTTCGAAGCGCGGATCATCTTCAACTTCAACGATCAGATATAAATCGCGTCCATCCGGAGCCGCGCCCGCCACGCGCACCTTCGAGCCGGTCCTCACTCCAGCCGGTATGCGGACCTCGACGCGTTTTTTATCCGTTTGCAATGAACGCCGCGCGCCGTTATAAGCCTCTTGTAAAGTGATCTCGACTTGTTGTTGATAATTTGGCATGGCTCGCGTTCGCGTGGTCGCAGATCCCATTCCCGACATTCCACCTAACCCGCCAAAGATGGATTGGAAGAAATCGGAAAATCCTCCGCCGCCGAACAGATCATTCAAATCGCCATATTCCACGTGCACGTTCCCGCCACCGGGTTGTCCTTGCCCACTGAACCACTGACTCCAATCGAAGTCGCCGGGCGAGCCGCCGCGCTGCTGCCAGTTGGAGTACGCGCTTCCAAGCTGGTCAAAGCGTGCGCGCTTTTCCTTATCACTCAGCACCTGATACGCCTCATTGATCTCTTTGAACTTTTCCTCGGCTTGTTTATTGCCGGGGTTGCGGTCCGGATGATATTGCATCGCGAGTTTGCGATACGCCTTGCGGACGTCGTCCGCGCTGGCGGAGCGTTCCACACCGAGAATTTGGTAGTAATCCTTGTAGTCCATCAGCTTGATTTTATGTCTGTTATGCGAGTCGGGCAAGCGCTTAAACGGCGGTCTAACAGAACTCTAACCTCAGTTATACTTACGCTCACTGCGAGATGGCGTTGCGAGAATAACTTATAACATTTTGAGATGAACATCCGATGAATTCTATAAAGGGAAACATGCAATCCATCTGTGTCTTTTGCGGATCATCCGACTCGGTTCACCCGGACTATCTGTCGGCGGCGCGTCAAATGGGGCGGACTCTCGCCGAGCGCGGACTCCGTTTAATTTACGGCGGAGGCAAAACCGGTTTGATGGGAGCCGTTGCCGACGGCGCGTTGGAAGCGAACGGCGAGGTCATCGGCGTGATCATTCCATCCATGAACATATCGGCGTTGGCGCATCAAGGAATCACGCGTATGGATGTCGCCGCCGATATGCACGCCCGCAAAGCGCGCATGCACGAACTTGCCGATGGATATATTGCGTTGCCCGGCGGATTCGGAACATTCGATGAATTGTTCGAGACGCTCACATGGGGACAGATCGGCGCGCATGAAAAACCGATTGGCTTATTGAATGTGAGGAATTATTACGCGCCGCTGCTCGCCGCTCTTGACCACGCCGTGGACGAAGGCTTTATTTTTCGCGAGCACCGCGAGGCGTTGTGTTGCGAAGGTGAGCCTGAAGCCTTGCTGGATGCGATGGCAAATCATCAGCATCCTTATGATGCAGTGAAGAGGTGGATGAGAGAAAGTTAGCAACTAGCTTTTAGCCAATCACTATTCATTTGATGAACGATCCTAAGGGTCCGTTTGGATCAATCAAACTTTTCAATTCACTATACGGAACCGTCACTGTTTGCGGTCCGGCAACGTAGGCCGCGACTTGATATTCATCGAAGGTGATCATCAATCCATCCGGTGTGATATTCCAATTTTTATAATTCTCGGTGGTTGGGTCAGCGCCTTGCGAGAATTGCTGAAAGTTAATATCGCGCGTGCTGAGTTGCGCGGCGCAATATTTCGAGAGCGCGCCGAGATAATCCGCGCCGGGCAAGAATAGATCGCTGAGGGCAATATCCTTGCCTGCATCAAGATCATAGTTGAATGTGTAATTGAGATGGTACGGATGCGCCATTCCGGCGATATATCCCTCGGTTTGATATTTAATGCTTAGTATATTCCCAGATGGCGAAACCACTTGATAACGAACGTCCAGATAACTGGTCGCTTGAATAGGCGGCGGACCCATCGAAGCCATGTTCTTTTTGAAATCATCTGCCAAGTGCTGGACAAAGTTATTCATCTCAGAATCAAATGCCACCGCACGCGGATCATTGTTATTTGCAATGGTGGGAATTTGAGCCGTAAGCTTGTAAGCCGGTGACGTTCCCGAATCATTGAAGTTCGTGGTCGAGACCATGACTTGTTGATAAAACGGAACGGCAGTCGCGGTCGGCGCGCTGGTGGAAGTCGGCGCGGCGGTTGGTGTCATTGTTGGAGTGGTTAACGCGCTACAAGCAGACAAAGCCGCTATCAACATCATAGCAAAAAAGATTGTTCGATTGCGATTCATACAAACTCCTTCCAAAGTCAATCCACGTAATATTTTATCTCATAGATGAGGCACATTCGCCCAAGCTTTCTCGCTAAAAGCTGAACGCGAATAGCCAACCGCTAATATGCTAAAATCATCCTATGCAATTCGAAGTCTTCACGCTCCTGCCCGAAGTCTTTCCTGCATATCTTGAAAGCAGTATCCTGCAGCGCGCCCGCCAGCGCGGACTCATCGAAGTGCGCGTGCACAACATCCGCGATTATACGCGCGACAAACATCACACCACGGATGACATTCCTTACGGCGGCGGCGGCGGGATGGTGATGAAGCCGGAGCCGGTATTCGATGCCGTCGAATCAGTCCTTGGACGCTTCGACACGCTCAGCGCGACGCCGAATGCGGATTGCCCCATTATTTTGTTGACCCCACAAGGACGCGTTTTCAATCAACGCATCGCGGCCGAATTTTCCCTTCACGAAAAAATTGCTTTGATCTGCGGACGTTATGAAGGCGTGGACGAACGCATCCGGGCGCATTTGGTCACCGATGAAATTTCCATCGGCGATTATGTGCTCACTGGCGGCGAACTTCCCGCGCTGATTCTGATCGATGCTATTTCGCGTTTCATCCCCGGCGTGCTCGGCGATCCCGATGGCGCGGCAGATGACTCTCATGCTTCAGGCTTGCTCGAATATCCGCATTACACGCGTCCGCCTGAATTTCGCGGCTGGACTATTCCCGATGTTTTGCTCTCCGGCGATCACGCCAAGATCAATCAATGGCGGCGCGAACAATCCTTGCGCCGCACGCTTGCGCGCCGACCCGATTTGCTCGATAAAGCAAATTTGAGTGAAGCGGACAAAAAGTTATTGGAACAAATCAAGAAACAAAAATGATCGGGTGCCATTCCCCTTCGGGGACGATGTGCGAGTCTTCGAGAAGCAATCCCAAACAAACGAGGAGACTGCTTCGGGGAAGAACTCCCCTCGCAGCGACATCTTTTCTACTGCTTTCTGTATTACTGCTTTTTGCTTGCGCCCCGCGTCCGTTAGATTGCGCGCGTCCCGATGTGTTTTGTGTTGGGCTGGTCACTGCTTCCGGCACAATTGATGATGGCATCAATCAACAAGCCTGGCTTGGATTGCAAGATGCCAAAGCCGAAGGCTTGGCTGATCGCATTGATTACATTGAAACTGTAGACTCACGCGACCGCGAAGCGAACATTCAAGTCTTTATCAATGATGGCTATGATGTCATCATCACAGTGGGTTCTGCGCTGACCAACGAAACCATGGCCGCGGCACAAAAGTATCCAAAAATAAAATTTGTCGGTGTTGAACAAACACAAGATGAAACATTGCCAAATCTAACAGGCTTAGTTTTTCACGAAGAACGTAGTGGATTCCTAGCAGGCGCGTTAGCCGCGTCCATTACGCAAACGAATCATGTCGCCGCGCTCTGCGAGGCAAAATTCATTGATGCCATGCGGCGATATTGCGATGGCTTCAAAGCCGGAGCGCAGTATGCAAATGCAAACGTAATTGCAACTGTCGTTTATCGAACTGGTTCCAATCAATATCTTTTCAATGATCCGGATTGGGGAAGCCAAAACGCGCTTCAAGCCGTCCACGATGGTGCGGATGTGATCTTTGCCGCCGGGGGAAATACAGCCAATGCTGCGCTGGAAACCGCCGCGGGACAAGGCGCGTACGTGATTGGATCGGAAACAGATCAATATGAAAGTTTACCGGACATCCGCTCGAAGCTGGTATCCAGCGCGCTGAACGATGTCCGCAGCGGCGTCCGCGATTTGATGCGGCTGGCTCGGACCTATCCACTGCCCGCTGGAAATTTTTTCGGTCCAATCGAGCTTGCACCTTTTCACGATCTCGACAAACAAATCCCACAATTGGTCAAAAATCAATTGAACCAACTTGAACAAGAGCTATTAAGCAATCCCGTCATTGACACAATTCCTTATCAAAAGCCATAAAGACAACCAGACTTGCACAATGATAGAGTTGGCTTTATACTTCGTTGGCAATGATCCGATTAGAGCAGGAGGTGCCTCCCTATATACGAGATGATATTTGAATCAATGTCCAAGATATTACTTCCTCAAATTCAAACAGGAGAAGAATGATGAAAAAGTTCTACAGCCTTATGGCCATTGTGTTATTGGCCTCCATGTTCTTAAGCGCCTGCGGCGGCGCGGCACCGGCCGCACCGACTGCAATGCCTGCCCCAACTCAAGCTCCCGCTGCCACTGCTGCCATGCCCGCCGCAACTGCTACGACTTCAGCCACTGCACCAGATTGCACACAGGCAAATGTCTTCTGCGTGGGGGATGTGACGGATGTTGGTCACGTAGATGATAAATCCTTCAACCAATCCACTTGGGAAGGCGTACAAGCAGCCAAAGCCAATGGCACTGCCGATTGGATTCAGTTCATCGAGACCAGCGACTCGAAGGATTATGCCAAGAACATTGACACCTTCGCAGAAGCCGGCTACAAAGTGATCGTAACCACCGGTTTCAACTTGACTGATCCGACTTATGCAGCTGCCAAGCAATATCCAAATATTTTGTTCATCGGCGTGGATCAAGGCTTACAGAAGGATGCCAACCATCCCGATTGGCCCTTGCCAAATTTAGTTGCTTTGATATTCCATGAGGATCAATCCGGCTTCCTCGTCGGCGCACTGGCCTCCATGATGTCCAAATCGCACAATATCGGCGGCGTGTTCGGCACCGATGCAGTTCCAGCGGTCTGGCGCTATGGCGAAGGCTATCGCGCAGGCGCCGCCTATGAAGATAAAAAGAATGGCACCACCACAACCGTCACCAACGTGTATCACAACGATGTCGGTTTCAACCTAACCTTCACCGACCCAACCTGGGGTGCGACCACTGCCAACTCGATGATTGACAAGGGCGCAGATGTAATCTTCGGCGGCGGTGGCATTACCGGTAACGGCGCAGTGGATGCGACCGCTCAACGCAAAGTGCTCGCCATCGGCGTGGATACCGATCAGTATTACACTCTGCCTGAGGCAGATGCCTATCTGCTCACTAGTGCCATGAAACCCATCCCGGGTCCTCTCGGCGACCTGATCGGAATGGCAAAAGCCGGTAAATTCCCGACGAACGGACAATATTACGGCGCGTCCGGCTATGCTCCATATCATGATGTTGCCAGTCAGGTTCCAGCTAATGTAGACGCCGAAATGCAGGCGCTTCTCAAAGCTCTGACCGACGGAACACTCCAGACCGGCGTACCTGACGCAAAACCAGCTCAATAATTTCATAAGAGCATTAAAGAGGGGAAAGAGCTTTGCTCTTTCCCCTTTCTATTTATAACGAGGTAATTCTTTCCAAGATAGCGGAGATTGCTTCATGCAAAAATCTGACGAACAGGGATTTTTGAAGACTTTACAGCGCTGGCTAGAACCGTTGCTTGTGCCTGTGCTGGCGATTTTGACAGCGGTAATCCTTGGCGGAATTATTGTCAAAGTGGTAAACGGCGATCCGATCGCCGCCTATCGAGGACTCATTCAGGGCGCTTTCGGTTCACCCAGGGCCTTGAGCGAAACAGCCGTTTGGGCTACACCTTATATTTTTGCAGGGCTGGCAGTTGCATTTGCTTTCAAGGGAGGATTATTCAACATCGGTGCGGAAGGCCAGATTGCGCTGGGCGCTGTGTTCGCGGCTTTAATTGGTTATGCTCTGCCGGGCTGGTTGCACACGAGCCTTCCTGCATATATTCATATTCCATTAGCGGTAGGTATGGGAATGCTGGCTGGTGCGATATGGGCGGCGATTCCTGGCGCTCTTAAAGCATACACGGGCGGACATGAAGTCATCAACACCATCATGATGAACTATATTGCACTCAATCTCACATCGTTCTTGCTTAACGGGCCAATGCGAGACCCTGATCCTCTGGATCTCTCTGCCCGCACACCGGAGATTGCCCCAAGCGCGCGTATTCCACCACTCTTCAACATCCCCGGTATGCGCGTCCATTGGGGATTCATACTGGCGCTGGTTGTGGCTGTAATCATCTGGTGGGTTCTCTGGAAGACCACACTTGGTTTCGAGATTCGCACCGTTGGCGCAAATCCAGATGCGGCCAAATATGCAGGCATCAACGTTAAACAAACCATCATAACCACGATGGCGATTTCTGGCGCGCTAGCCGGGCTGGCGGGCGCTATCGAAGTGACTGCTCTCAATTACCGTCATGAACTCGGATTTTCAACCGGTTACGGTTTCGATGCGATTGCCATTGCTCTGTTAGGGAAGACTAATCCATACGGGGTAATATTGGCCGCTATTCTGTTCGGGGCAATGCGGAATGGCGCTACCCGCATGCAGTTCCTAACGCAAATTCCAACGGATATCATCTCGGTGATCCAAGCGTTGATCCTGCTCTTTGTCGCGGCAGATGCGATCATCCGATTCATTTATCGCATCCGTGCCCGCGAAGAACGCGTGGTTTTGACGCGCGGCTGGGGCGGTTAGGAGGATTCATGAACGGAAGAAGATTCGCTATCATCATATTCATAATCGCCATTATGTTCGGGACGGTTGTGCTGGTTGGCATATCCAAGAATTCACCGTTGGTTATCATCACCAGTATGATCGCAACCACGATCGCCGTAGCCACTCCGTTGACTCTCGGCGCACTTTGCGGCTTGTACTGTGAACGCGCAGGCGTTGTGAATATTGGTATTGAGGGCACGATGCTGGGAGCCGCTTTCTTCGGATGGCTGGCATCGATTTATATGAACACGATCTTCCACTTCCCCGCCTTGCCAAGTTTAATCGTTGGGGTGATTGCGGCTGTAGTGACTGGAGGTTTATTCGCTTTACTTCATGCGGTTCTGTCCATCACGTTCAAAGTGGACCAAATCATCGGCGGGACGGTAATCAATATTCTCGCAAGCGGCATTACCGGTTTTCTAAACCGTCAGATGTTCTTTGGCGCTGGCAGTGTATTTCACGGTAATATACCGGATAGCCCCGGTGTATTACCGACTATTCGCATTCCGTTGTTGGCTGATATTCCGGTCATTGGCCGCGTCTTTATTCAACAACCCATCGCTTGGTCTGCAATCGCTTTGGTGATCATTACGCAGGTGGTCATTTTCCACACGCGCTGGGGATTACGAACGCGCGCGGTAGGTGAGCATCCCCGCGCGGCAGACACAGTTGGCATCAATGTGATTCGCATGCGTTATTTCAATGTGATTATCGGCGGCCTTCTGGCCGGATTGGCGGGCGCTTATTTCACCCTTGAATCCATTTCATCTTTTCAACCGGATATGACCAACGGCCGCGGCTTTATTGCCTTAGCCGCCATGATCTTCGGCAATTGGACGCCGTTTGGAGCGTGGTCGGCTGCGCTCGTTTTCGGCGCAGCGCAAGCTTTGCAAATTAACCTGCAATTCTTCCGGGAACTGATCCCATCTCAATTGGCAGTCCTCCAAAACTCCTATGTGGTTGGTCTAGCTCCTTATCTTCTGACCATGCTGATTCTCACCGGCTTGATCGGTAAAACCATTCCGCCTGCAGCAGATGGCAAACCTTACGAGAAGTAGGAGACGGAATGGCAGACAATAACATTGTTCTTGAAGCTAAGAACATCACCAAACAATTTCCCGGCGTGCTTGCGAACGATCATGTCAATTTCGATCTTCGCAAAGGCGAAATCCACGCTTTGCTTGGCGAAAACGGCGCGGGCAAGACCACGCTCATGAATATCCTGTATGGTTTGCATAAACCGGATTCGGGCGAAATTTTCGTGGACGGAAAATCCATCGTGATTCATTCGCCCAAGGATTCCATCCAAGTTGGTATCGGCATGGTGCATCAACACTTCATGTTGATCCCGGTCTTTAGCGTGGCAGAAAATATCATGCTTGGCGATGAAACCACGCACATGGGCATGTTGGATACGAAGGCGGTATCTCAACGCGTTCACGAGCTATCCCAACAATATAGTTTGGAAGTCGATCCGAGCGCGCTGGTGGGACAACTATCCGTGGGCGCGCAGCAACGCGTCGAGATCGTTAAGACTCTGTATCGCAATGCCAGCATCCTTATTCTGGATGAACCGACTGCGGTGCTGACTCCGCAAGAAACGGATGATCTCTTCCGAGTCATGCGAAAATTGACCGGGCGCGGCGTTTCGATCATTTTCATCACTCACAAATTAAAAGAAGTATTAGCAGTGGCAGATCGAATCACCACCATGCGAGCCGGGCGCGTGATCGGAACCGTCAAACCCTCTGAGACCAACGAAGCAAAATTGGCATCCATGATGGTGGGACGCGAAGTGATTCTCACCGTGCACAAAGGAGAGGCGAAGCCCAAAGAAGAAGTTCTGCGCGTCGAACATTTGTGTGTGCTTGATGATCGCGATCTCGAAGCGGTGAACAACGTTTCCTTCGAAGTGCATGCCGGTGAAATTCTCGGCATTGCTGGCGTGCAAGGCAACGGGCAGACTCAGCTTGCAGAAGCGCTGACTGGCTTGCGTCCAACCAAGAGCGGTAAAATGATTATGGGGGGAAAAGATCTTAGCGGCAAGCCGCCGCGTCCGATCATTGAAACAGGTCTGGCTCATATTCCTGAGGATCGTCAGCGTCACGGTCTCGTGCTTTCTTATACGGTGGCGGATAATATGGTTTTGTGCAATTACTATCTTCCACCTTTTGCGCGAGGCATGGTACTTCAACAGGAAAAAGTGGATGAGAATGCCCGCAAGCTGATTAAGGATTTTGATGTCCGCACGCCCTCGCCCTATGTGCCAACCTCCAAACTTTCGGGAGGCAACCAGCAGAAGGTAATTGTGGCGCGCGAACTAAGCCGCGATGTAAAATTGGTTATTGCATCGCAACCGACCCGCGGTTTGGATGTCGGTTCGATTGAATACATCCATAAAGAGATCGTAATCATGCGCGACCGCGGCGTGGGCGTATTATTGATCTCTGCCGAACTGGATGAGATCATGTCTCTTTCGGATCGCGTTGCGGTGATGTATCGCGGTCAAATCGTCGCAACCGTTGATGCCAAGCAAGCGGATCGCGAACAATTAGGATTATGGATGGCTGGCGCGCACGCCGAAGCGGTTTAAAATATCGCGTCTTTCAGACGAGGAGCCGGTTTGCCCGGCTCTTTCTTTTTACCAAAAGATAGCTGTATCCATATAGGAATAAACGGGGGTATGCGTTTTCTGGATTTGCATTAGAATTTGGATATCAATTTGAGAGGAGAATTCCCCATGCGAAAGAATCATATCATTCTGGTCATTGCAGTGATCATAGGCTCCATTCTGGCTTGCAACCTGCCCTCCAACACCCCCAACCAGCAAAACCCTAACGCAATTCTGACCGCGGCCGCTTTAACCGTGGAGGCGCAACTTTCCGCGAATAATACGCCGACCTTGTCTCCCGCAGATACCGCGACCGGAGCACCTCCTACAAGCACGCCGACATTTACAGCGGCCCCTCCAACGGCTACATCCCTGCCTGCCGCGACAGCTACGTCAAGCTGCGACAGCGCGCTTTTCGTTACAGACGTGACCTATCCCGATAACACGGTTGTACCGGCCGGCTCAGCGTTCACGAAAACGTGGCGATTGCAAAACACCGGCAGCTGCTCCTGGACGCCTTCCTATGCGCTGGTATTTGTGAGCGGCAATGTGATGAACGGTCCCACCGTTCAGGCGTTGAGTGGCAACGTCAATGCGGGACAGACGGTGGATATTTCGGTCAACTTGCAGGCACCCTCCAGCAACGGGACATACACAGGCAACTGGGGGCTGCGAAATGCAAGCGGCGTGATCTTTACGCACTTCTATGTGCAAATAAAAGTAACCAGTGGCGGAGGTGCTACTGCGACTGCCACGACTGCATCTAGCAGTACGCATACTGTGGCTATTACCAATAACGGCGGTCAAGGCGGCTCGGTCCGCTCCGATGGAACCGTTCTAGCTAACGTTCCCAATGTTGGAGATACGGAGACGAACATTACATCCGAAGCATTCTTTAGTTTCAATATCTCCAGTATTCCTTCCGGCTCAACCATTAATTCCGTGATCGCCAATTTCTCAAATTATGATATGCTTGGGAATCCATTTGGCCTGAGCGATGGATGCGCACGCGCTTATGCGCAGTCTTATGGCTCGCTCAACGCCGGTGACTTCTATACGGGTGACCCGCTCGGCGCGATCGCGCGCTGGTGTTCTACCTCAGACTTAAACAACGTTATCAACCAGCCCGATATGCTCCCCGCTCTTCAAGCCAGCGTGGGTTCATCCCGATTTCAATTGCGCGTCCAATTCCGTGTGCCAACGACCAATGGAAATGGCGTTGCTGATATGATTCGTTTTGGGGCAGTAAGCCTAAAAATCAATTATACAACTCCGTAAACTATTGCGAACCTATCGCAATTTGTTTCAAGCACCCGATCAATGTGGTCGGGTGCTTCGCTTTTCAAAACGGGTATAATTACTTACGGAATGAAAGGAAACAAATGAAGTTCAAGTTCAATTTAATCTTAACCATCCTTACTGCTTTGGCTCTTGCCTTGACCTCGTGCGGCGCGAACAATGCCTCGATCATTGCAACTTCGGTCGCGCTGACGGTGCAAGCTCAAAACACGCAAGTTGCGTCAGGGACGGATACACCGTTGCCCCTTGCAACCAATCCTCCTCTTACGAATACTCCTGCCGTGAATACCCCTGGCACGAATGCTCCTGCCGCGATCCCTACTCTTACGCCTCTTGTGCTGCAACCCACTTCTTCCAGCGGGACCAAGTTCTGTACGGCTGGCGCCACATTTGTGAGCGAGACGGTCCCTGATGGAAGTATCTTTTCGCCTGGGGCACAATACCTTAAAACGTGGAACATCGAAAACACCGGCACATGCACATGGGATCCGACTTGGAAATTTGTCTACGTCTCAGGCGATTTGATGGGCGGCACGCCCGGTGGTTACCCTCTCCCTTCCACCGCCCCAAATCAAACAATGAATTTTTCCATTACGCTCACTGCTCCAACAGATTACGGCACTTATACAGGCTACTGGAAACTCGAATCGCCATGGGGTCAGGTTTTTGGCGATAGCGGCAGTGGAAATCCTTTCTGGGTAAAAATCAATGTGAACAGCGGAACGGCTGGTCCCAACACGCCATCTGTTTACGGTGTCACATCCATTACATATGATTACTCAACGGCATTTGGGAAATCCGGCACCTGCGCACCCAACGTCTTCTTAACAACCACTGCGACCATCTCGGTCAGCGGTCCATTAAAAATCAGCTACTATTGGGCACAGAGCGACGGCGGCCGCGGTGATCTTCAGAATCTCAATTTCACTGAGGCAAGCTCCATAACCCTCCACGATACATGGCCTCTCAGAGCTGCACACGAAATCGGATTAACATGGGAAGAGATCGTTGTGACATCTCCAATCCATAAGGATTTTGTCAATCTATATGCCAAATACGATCACGAATGCCAATAAGTATCAAGAAAAGCCGATGCTCTCGCATCGGCTTTTCAATTGAAACTTTTTGAAAAGGTAAATCGTCTAGGTCTTGGATGCAATGGATCCAATACGGAGAGTCCCGTGAAAATCAATTCTCGATTGTTATATATCTTGTTGAGCCTGCTCATGGCCGGCCTGGCATGCAACCTGCCATCTACGATTAACAACACGCCGCAAGCCGCGACGGTGAACGCCCTCTATACTTCATCCGCTCAAACCATAAGCGCGGTCGAGCAAACCTCCAGTCCGGTCAACACACCGACTTCAACATTGGTTCCATTTCCGACCAGCCCATTTCTCACGCTTACGCCCATCTCTACTTCTGTCCCTGTGGTTCTCTGCGACGCGGCTTCTTTCGTCAAAGATGTGACCATCCCAGATGGAACTATCCTTGGACGCGGCACAAGCTTTACAAAAATCTGGCGCGTACAAAATATTGGTTCATGCACATGGACGCCGTTCTACTCGGTGGTATTTATCAATGGTGACGGTTTAGGCGCTCCCAGCATCGTGTCATTATCCGGATATGTTTATCCGGGTAGTTATGTTGACCTGCCTGTCAACATGACCGCGCCAGATACGGATGGACACTATCAGGGCTTCTGGGAATTGCGTAATGCTTCCGGTGCGCTGTTTGGGATTGGTCCGCAAGCCAGCGATTCGTTTTGGGTAGACATTAACGTCTCGGGACCTAGCTACACAGCCTATGATTTCACGCTCAATTATTGTAATGCAACCTGGCAAAACAACGATGGCAATCTTCCGTGCCCCGGCGCCTCCGGTGATTCAAGAGGCTACGTGCTCAGCTTGGACAATCCCATTATGGAGAGTGGAAAAACTGAGAATGAACCGGGGCTGCTCACGGCTCCGAAGGATGCGTTTAACGGCTTCATCCGCAGCGTGTATCCTCCCATCCAAATCCAGTATGGTGATCGTTTCCGCGCCTTGGTAAATTGTCAATACCAGGCTTATAGCTGTGACGTGATTTTTAAGCTGAACTATCAAATCGGCAGCAGCATTTACACCCTTGGCGAATGGCATGAAGTCTACGATGGTTTGCACACTTCTGTTGACTTAGACCTTAGCTCGCTGGCCGGTCAAAATGTGACCTTCAAATTGATCGTGAACTC
>Ga0335081_10012109_pt1 | contig 13972 bp, 13 predicted proteins | sample Lox_Sample_35_FD_206713 | JGI IMG/M metagenome (GOLD analysis project Ga0335081, IMG submission 206713) | Soil microbial communities from Loxahatchee National Wildlife Refuge, Florida, United States - Lox_Sample_3.5 | ecosystem: Environmental > Terrestrial > Soil > Wetlands | place: USA... | reverse complement strand
CACGCTCCCACCGCCTGGTAGGGGGAGTCGATGCAGATCACGTCGAACGCCGGCATCGGCATCGGGAAGTGCATCGAGTTCCAGAACCAGAAGCGGTTCTCGTCTGTGTCGCGCCGGCGCTCGTCGAACAACGCGTAATAGGGATACATCTCCTCCCAGCCTTCGCAGCCGGGCGGAGTCTCGATCTCGTACGGGCTCGGGAATGCCCCAGCCTTTGGCGCGGTTGTAGCCATCTACTCCCTCTCTTCAGCTCCTTGCTCGTGAACCGCCACGAGCGGTGGGGAGTCTAAACCGCGGCCGATCGCCTCCCAAGTAGGATCGCACGGCTTGACACGAGAGTTGACACTGATGATCAAGGAGCGTGGTTGATGTCGCGGATCGTGTTGGTACACGGGGCGTTCGGTCGGGCGGCGTGCTGGGACCGGGTCGTTCCCGGGCTGCGCGCGGCCGGTCACTCCGTCGAGGCGATCGACCTACCGGGCCAGGGCGACGACCCGACCCCGGTCAATGAGATCACGCTCGATCGCTACGCCGGGCGTGTGTGTGAGGTGCTGGCGGAGGGACCGCCGGCGGTTCTCGTCGGACACAGCATGGGCGGAATGGTCATCACGCAAGCCGCCGCGCGCTGCCCGTCGCACGTTGCCAGGCTCGTATACGTGGCGGCGTTCCTGCCATGGGACGGCATGAGCCTGATCGACATGACGCAGCTACCCGAGGCGGCCGGCGACCAGATCCAAGCGAACATGGTCGTGGAGGGCGATCCGCCGGTGGCGCGGATGTCGCCGGAGGGAGCGCGGGCGGCGCGGTACGGATGTTGCGATGACGAGCAGGTCGCCTATGCGCTCGCGCGCAACAATCCGCAGGCAGTCGCACCGTTCACCCATCCGGTGGCGCTCGGCGGCCAGAACGCTGACGCGTCGGATGCGTTCGCTGCGCTCCCACGGGCGTATGTGATGTGCCTTCAGGATATGGCCGTACGTCCGCCCCTACAGCGCTTGATGATCGAGCGCGCCGGCTGCGATCCGGTGATCGAGATCGACACTGATCACGCCGTGTGGGCGTCGCGGCCCGAGGAGCTCGCGGCCGCGCTCAACCAGATCGCGGGATCGGATCAGCCGGTGCGGGAGACGAGCTCGGCCGCCATCTGACGGCCGACGAGTAGCGCGAGCTGGACGTCGACGATGGCGTCGGCGAGCTCCGGGAGCGTCTGGGCGCCGCGATCGAGCACGTGCGCGGTGACGAGCTCGTTGACCGCGCCGACCGCGGCATAGAACGTGTGCGGCGGAACCTCGGGGATCTCCGGGATGTCCTGTCGTGCCCTGCGGTGGACGTCCTCGAGCTGCGCGGCGAACCTGGCCTGCACGGCGGCACGCCGCGAGAGCGCGTCGGGGCCCGCGCCCAGCACCTCGATCAGGAGTGCCTTGGCGAAGGCCGGGCTGGCCGCCAGGGTGTGGAGATATGTCTCGACCGCGGCACGGTGCGCGGCCAGCCAGTCGGGCGCGATCGCGTCGAGCGCCTCGTCGATCTTGGCGAGCAGCTCATCGACGCAGGCGTCGTACGCGGCCAGGAAGCAATCGTCCTTATTCGAGAATTGCTCGTAGAAGGTCTTGCGCGAGACGCCGGCGCGCTCGATCACGTCGGCCACGGCCACGCGGGCGTAGCCCTTGTCGCCGATGGCCCCGACCATCGCCGCGAGCATGCGCGCGCGCTGGGCCTCGCGGACGACCGGCCGCGGCGCGGCGTGGCGTCCGCGCGGGAGTACGGTCGGAATCTCCGTTTGGGGCGTGGCGCTCATGGGAACATCATTGTACACTGAAGAACACGACTGTTTCTACGACGCAGTGTGCGAGGCGAAATGACTGACGCGCGACATGTTCGAGTGGCGATCGTGGGAGCTGGCTTCGGCGGGCTCGGCATGGCGATCCGGCTGAAGCAATCGGGGAGCGACGACTTCGTCGTGTTCGAACGCGACGGTGATGTCGGAGGCACGTGGTGGGCCAACACCTATCCGGGCTGTCAGTGCGACATCCCCTCGCACCTCTACAGCTATTCATTCGCGCCGAACTCGGACTGGACCCGGACGTATCCGCTCCAGCCCGAGATCCGCAGCTACCTGCGCGAGTGTGCGGTCCGCTTCGGTGTGCGCGACCACATTCGCTTCAACTGCCCGGTCGAGCGCGCCGAGTGGGACGACGACGCGGGTGTGTGGCAGATCGAGACAGCCGACGGACCGTTTTCCGCGAACGTGCTGATCGGCGCGCCCGGACCGCTTAGCGAGCCCTCGATTCCCGCCCTGCCCGGCAAGGAGGGCTTTCGGGGCGTCGCGTTCCACACCGCCCAGTGGGACCACTCGCACGATCTGACCGGGCGGAGAGTCGCGGTCGTCGGGACGGGCGCGTCGGCGATTCAGACCGTTCCCCGGATCCAGCCGCAGGTCGAGCAGTTGAAGGTCTTCCAGCGCACCGCCCCGTGGGTCGTCCCGCACCGCGACCGGCCGATCACTGAGTTCGAGCGGCGGCTCTATCGACGCTTGCCCGCCGCGCAGCGAGCCGTGCGCACGATGGTGTACTTCAGCCGCGAGCTGCTCGTGACCGGGCTCGTGTATCGCCCGCAGTTGATGAACACGGTCCAGAAGATGGCGGAAGCCCATCTGGCCAAGCAGGTGCCGGACGAGGCGCTCCGCGCGAAGCTGACGCCGAACTACGTGATCGGGTGCAAGCGCATCCTCCCGTCGAACGCGTGGTATCCCGCGATCACGCAGCCGAACGTCGAGGTCGTGACGAGCGGCGTCACCGGGTTCGAGCCCGGAGGGGTCGTTGACGCCGACGGTGCCGTGCACGAGGTGGACACGGTGATCTTCGCCACCGGCTTCCACGTCACCGATACTGCGTTCGCATCCGTCGTTCGCGGCCGGGGCGGCACGCCGCTGTCCGACGCCTGGAACGGCAGTCCGCAGGCCTACCGGGGAGCGGCCATGCCCAACTTCCCGAACCTGTTCCTGCTGGTCGGTCCGAATACCGGCCTCGGCCACAACTCGGTCGTGTTCATGATCGAGGCGCAGCTCAACTACCTGATGGGCGCGCTCGAGGCGATGGACCGCAGCGGCGCCACCCGGATCGAGGTCCGGCGCGACGCCTACGACGCCTACAACGAGCACGTCCAGGCGCGACTGGAACACACGGTCTGGAACACCGGCGGCTGCGCAAGCTGGTACATCGACCGCAACGGCCGCAACAGCACGATCTGGCCCGACTTCACGTGGCGTTTCTGGCAGCAGACGCGGCGTTTCGACGAGGTCGCGTACGAGCTCACGGCGCCGGCGCCGGCGACGATCCCGGAGCCTCTCGCCGCCTGACCCACGCCGTCTAAGCTGGTCGGATGGACGGCGAGCTGGACACCGCGCTCGCGCAGCGCCGGAAGCGATCTGTTCGACTAACCCGGCCAGTCAGCCGAGTGAAGGCGCCGTCGGCCGCGGCGCGCCTGCCGCCCGGGCCTCGCGCCGCCAGGCCTTCCAGTAGCGGTGCACGCGGCCGCTGAATGCGTTCGGCTTCTCGGCGTACAGGCGCTGGCCGAGGAGGAAGGCCTCCTGCTGTAGCTGCGCTCGGCGGTGGTCGATCAGACCGAAGACCGAGTCGAGGTCAGCGGTGATCGAACCGCCTATCTCCTCCAGGCGGTCGCGCAGTACCGCGAGATCGTGGTCGTCGCCGAGCACGTCGCCGAGGCGGTGGGCATCCTTGGCTTGCCCGCCCATGATCCCCCGTGAGGTCGGGGTCAGCAGGCGCAGGTGGTACCACAGGTCCTTGGTGCGCTTGCGCCACTCGTGGAGGTTCTCGACAGTGGGTTCGGCGTGCGCGCGCGCGAGGGCGCGGCGGCCCCGCCGATAGCTGCGATCCAGGCCGGACTCGATCGCCCGCCATCCGCCGCTCCTGGAATGCCACTCGTCGATGCGCCCGCGGACGGACTTGAGTTCGTCGGCCGCCTCGCCGGGGAGACCGGAGTCGAGCAGGCTGGCTCGCGCGGGATCGCGCTCGGCCGTGAGCTGCTCGCGGATCGCGGTGAAGCTCCGCTCGGGGACCTGGCCGGCGAAGCGCTCGGACAGGTCGTCGAGCGCCTGAATCATGACCTCGGCGTCGCGGGCCGCCGACAGGCGCCGGCCGGTGTCGCGAAGCGCGTCGTTCTCGGTCCGGCGCTCGGCCGGTTGGAGCGCCCCGCGGTACAGGCGCAGCAGCGACCGCTCTTTCTTCAACGCCTTGCGCGCGGTATGTACGGCCTCCACCGGGTCGGTGCGCACGCCTTCGGTCAGTTCCTCGATGGCGCTGTCGAGTTGCTCGCGGGCGCAGCGGCGCAGGCCGTTTTCAACGCTCTCGCGGGTGTCAAGTCGGTACGGCAAGATGGTCCTCCTCGTGTGGCTTCCCTTCTAGTTGCGCTACCCGCGGGGCGGCGCGGGTAAGCGAGGGCGGCGGGTCGCGTCGCGGGGCGTCACCGGCGCGGCTGAGGCGATCCGGATGTAAACACCACGAACCTGATCGACTTTTTATACTTTGCCGTCCTCCCAGCCCGAAGGAGACCCATGAGCTCGACCGACCAGTTGGTGGCCAACAACGAGACGTATGCGAATTCGTTCGACAAGGCCGACCTACCGGTGCCGCCGGCCACTAAGGTCGCCGTCGTGGCCTGCATGGACGCGCGGCTGAACGTGTACGGCGCGCTTGGTCTAGAGGAGGGCGACGCGCACGTGATACGCAACGCCGGCGGGGTCGTAACCGATGACGCGATCCGCTCGCTGGCGATCTCGCAACGGCTGCTCGGTACCGAGGAGATCGTCCTGATCCACCACACCGGGTGCGGGATGCTGACGTTCACCGACGACGACTTCAAGCGCTCGATCGAGGAGGACACCGGGATCAGGCCGGAATGGGCGGCCGAGTCGTTCCCGGATCTCGACGCCGACGTGCGCCAGTCGATTGCGCGGATCAAGGCCTCGCCGTTTATCCCACACAAGGACGCGATACGCGGGTTCGTCTACGAGGTCGAAACCGGACGACTGCGCGAGGTCAGCTGAGCTTCTCGACTACCGGCACGACGGGCACTGGGTCCTCGGCGCGCACCGGCGCGGCCGCCACCGACGGAGTAGCGGCCCATTCGAGCTCGAGCTGCCGCCTCACCTTGGCCGGCGTCGTCCGCAGCGATTCAAGCGTCTGAACGGCCCCGTTGCGCGAGTCCGACAGCAGCGCGAGCAGCAGGTCCTCAACGCCAACCAGCCGCTCCCCGCGCTTGGCGGCCTCGCGCACCGCGCGCTCGAGGATTCTCCCCGCCTGAACGGTGACGGTCTCGCCCTCGGTGGCGCCCGGAGGCAGTCCGGGAAGGGTCGTCTGCAGGCACAGACGGGCCGACTCGAGCGTTACGCCGAGCGCGTTCAGGGCCTTCGCGGCACGGCTTCGCTGGCAGCGCAGGATGCCGAGCAGGACATGCTCGGTGCCGATCGCGGGCTGGCTGAGCCGCGCGGCTTCCTCGCGGGCGAACTGGATGCTCCGCCGGGCGTCGGTCGTGGCGAGGATCCTCGAGCCGGCGAGCGCCGCGGCGAGCGGCTGCTCGAACAGGTGTCGGTACTTCCGGTGAGCGGCCTGCTTGGTGATGCCCAGCGCGCGCGCGATTTGGCTCCACGAGGCGCCGCCGCGCAGCGCCCGCTGCACGAGGTGCGCCTCCGCCGCATCGAGCTCGAGGCGCAGCGCCGTCAGTGCCCGCAAGGCGGTCTCCGGGTCGGCAATCTGAACCGCATCTCGCGCCAGTTGCTCGATCGTCGGTGTCGTAACTCCCATGGGGAGCTATCTACCCGCTCTCGGTGACCCAGATGCCCGCCCGTCGAACCCGGCAATCAGGGTTGACGCTTGCGCGACGGACTGAATTTCTGTTCTGGGGACAAATGCCTGCAAAAACGGCGTGGAGCTGCTCGGCGGCGTCCACGGGTCGGGATACAAGGAGGGCGCGGCCCTCGTGCGCCGGGGCGACGGGCAGATGGTGCACCTCGGGCCGCTCATGTACGGGCTGCTCGAGGCCGTCGACGGGGAGCGCGACCGAGACGAGCTCGCGGGCGCGCTCTCGCGCAAGCTGGGCCGCCGGCTCGGACCCGACCACGTCGAGCGCATCGCCGAGAAGCTGGCCGCGCAGGGGTTGCTCGCCGGGTTCGAGCACAAGGCGCCGCCGAAGCGCAATCCGCTGCTGGCACTGCGCTGGAAGGTCCTCGTCACCAACCCCACGCTCACGAGGAGGCTGACGGCGCCGTTCACGGTCCTGTTCCGGCCGTGGGTGATGTGGCCGATCCTGGCCTGCTTCGTCGGCGTGTTCTGGTTCGTCCTGTTCCACAAGGGCGTGGCGTCGGCCACCGCCGAGGCGTTCCACGACCCCGGCCTGTTGCTGCTCGTGTTCGCGCTGGCCGTGGCCTCGGCGGGCTTCCACGAGCTCGGCCACGCCGCGGCCTGCCGGTACGGCGGCGCGACCCCCGGCGGCATGGGGATGGGCCTGTACCTGGTTTGGCCGGCGTTCTACACCGACGTCACGGACACGTATCGCCTGCCCCGCCGGGACCGCCTCCGGGTCGACCTCGGCGGCCTCTACTTCAACGCGGTCGTCGCGGTGGTGACGATGGCGATCTGGCTGGCGTGGCGCAACGACGCGCTCCTCCTGCTGGTCGCGCTGCAGGTGCTGCAGATGGTCAAGCAGCTCTCGCCCGTGATCCGGGCCGACGGCTACCACATCCTGTCCGATGCCACCGGTGCCCGACCTGTTCTCGCACATGGGCCCGACCATGCGCCGCCTCCTCCCCGGTCACCGGCACGAGCCCTCGGCGCTGACGGGCCGGGCCCGGCTGCTGGTCACGCTGTGGGTCCTGATCGTCGTGCCGGTTCTGCTCAGCCTGTCGCTCGGTGCTGTGCTGCTGCTGCCGAAGCTGCTTACGAGCGCCTGGGACAGCGGCCGGATGATCGTGACGGCGATGCCGCACGAGGCGAGCCACGGCCAGATCCTCGACCTGCTGGCGTCGGTCGTGCGGCTGCTCGCCCTCGTCCTGCCGGTCGCCGGCAGTGTGCTCGTGACCCAGAAGATCCTTCGGACCGTCGGCGGAAAGGCCCACAAGTGGAGCGCGGGCAGCCCGCCGCGCCGGGCGGTCGTGATCGCTGCGGCCACCGGCGCGTGCGCCGCGATGGCGTGGGCATGGTGGCCCTCCGGCCAGTATCAACCGATCCGCCCGACCGACAACGGCACCGTCGGCAGCCTCGTGAGAATGGTGTACTCGCCCGCGACCGTGGCACGGCCGGCCCCGCCCGTCGCCCAACTGCAGATAACGCCGGGAAGGCATCTGGCGCTCGCGATGATCCCGGTCGGCGGCGCGACCAAAAGCCATCCGGCGTTGTTCGTGATTCCCGGGTCCAAGGGCAAGCCGCCGGTGGCAATCGTCAGCTACTCGACCCCGGCCCCGGGTGGGGGGCCGACGGCGGAAGCTCCCGGTGGCGCCTCCCCGGGCGGTGGGACAGCGGCGGGCACGACGAATACGGCCGGCGGCGGCAGCGCCGGCGGGAGTAGCAGCACGGCCGGCTCGTCGGCGGGCACGGGTGCACGGGCAGGTACGGGCACGACGACGAGCGCCGGCACGCCGACGCAGACGACTGACGGCGCGGCCTTCCCGTTCAAGCTGCCGTCCGCCCCAGGTCCGGGTGGCACACAGGCGCTTGCCGAGAACACGACCAACGGCGGGGTGATGTACGACGTGGCCTACTCGCTCGTCACGATCTCGGGTGGCGCGCCCGTCACGAACACCAACAGCGCCTACGCGCTCGCGCACTGCCAGAGCTGCACGACGGTCGCGGTCTCCTTCCAGGTCATCCTGATCGTGGGGCACAGCAAGTACATCGCGCCGATCAACGCCGCCGGCTCGCTGAACTACGACTGCCCGGCGTGCACGACCACGGCGATCGCGGATCAGCTCGTGATCACGCTCAAGTCGCTGCCGTCGGCGGCGCTGCTGGCGAAGCTCAACGCGGCGCTCGCCCAGCTGAACGCGCTGCCGTCACTGGGCGCCCAGGGAACCCCGGCGGCCGTCGCGTCTCAGGTGGCCGCGGTCCAGCAGCAGATCGACACTGAGCTGAATGACAGTGGGCTGCCGACTCAACCGGTCAGCACCGGAGCGACCACGAACGGCACGCCGACGACCGGCACGACGAGCACACCAACCTCGTCGACGACAACCCCCGCACCGGCAACGACCACGCAGACCCAGCAGCAGAGCACGACGAGCGCTCCCGCGCAGGCGACCACCACCTCGACGACAGCGGCGCCGACGAGCACTACCCCGGCGACGTCCACGACCACGACCGCCACCACGCCTACGACCTCGACGACGACCACAGGGACGACGTCGACGGCGACGAGCACGACAGCCGGCGGCTAGCGCGCGCATCGACAAGAACGCCTGCGCTAGGCGACTGGACTCATTCCAGTCTGCGGCGATACCGTCGCTCTCACACGAGAGGAGTGACGATGGGCGAGCCTGAGCTGATGGCGCTGTATTGGACAGTGAGCGGTCCCGTGGAGGTTCACACGGGTCGCGAGTGGAGCCTGTTCGATTGGCGTGACCGATGCTCGGAGGCGGCCAAGGTCGGCTTCAAGGGACTCGGGCTGTGGCACGCCGACGTATCGCACCAGCTCGAGACGCGCTCACTGGAGGAGATGGCGAAGGTCTTCCGCGACGCCGGCCTGAAGTATCTCGAGGTCGAGTTCCTGTGGGAGTTCTTCGTCCCACAGGGCCAGCCCGCGCGCGCCGACTCGGATCGGCTGCGCAAGCAGCTGTTCGAGACCGCAGTGGCGTTTGATGCCCATCACATCAAGGTCGGCAACATCCCCGAGACGCCGTGCGAGCTCGACCGCCTGATCGAGGAGTACGCGGCGCTTTGCGACGACGCCGCGCAGCACACCGATGCCAAGGTCGCCTACGAGATCATCCCGTTCGACCCCAACGTGCACACGCTCGAGGACGGGCTCCGGCTGGTGACCGAGGCCGCCCGGCCGAACGGCGGCCTGGCGATTGACACCTGGCACATGGGGAAGCTGCGGATTGCGCCCGAGGAGCTCGAGCGCATTCCGGGCGAGTATCTGGCTTGGGTCGAGCTGTCCGACGGACCGGTCGAGTACATGTCCGACCCGATCGACGAAGTCATCAACCACCGGCGGCTGCCCGGCGAAGGCGAATTCGACATCCCCGGCTACATCGAGGCCTGCATGGCGGTCGGGTACGACGGGCCGTGGGGCGTCGAGATCCTCTCCGAAGAGCTTCGCAACCTCCCGATGGAGGAGGAGTTCAAGCGCGCATACGAGACGACGGCCGCGCAGTTCCGTGCCGGCGTGACCTAGTGGCCCTGGCCCCTTAGGAGGCATCGATGGATCAACTGGACAACGACAGGCTCGTCTGGATGTTCACCCAGATGCTGCGGATCCGCGAGTTCGAGGAGCGCGTCAAGCGGACCTTCGAGGAGCATCCGGGCGTGATCCGGGGCCACACCCATCTCGCCGACGGCGCCGAGGCCTCGATCGTCGGCTCGCTGGCGACGATGAAGCCCGGCGACCAGCTGATGGCGACATATCGCTGCCACGGCTATCCGATCGCGCTCGGCACCGACACCAAGTCGATCATGGCCGAGATCTACGGCCGTAAGGACGGGCTGTGCGGCGGCTACGGCGGCTCGATGCACCTCATCGATCCGGGCCGTGGCTTCCTCGGAACGAGCGGCATCGTCGGGCAGGGAATCCCGCAGGCGACCGGCGTCGCCTTCGCCGCGCAACTGCGCAAGCAAGGGCAGGTCGTCCTGTCCTTCTTCGGCGACGGCGCGTCGAAGCAGGGCGCGTTCCACGAGTCGCTGAATCTCGCGTCGCTGTGGAAGCTCCCCGTCGTCTACATCATGGAGAACAACAACTACAACGTGTCGACGCGCTCCGAGCAGGAAGACGCCAACGCCGCCAACGGCGAGCCGCTGTCGGTCAAGGCCACGGCCTACAGCATGCCCGGCGTGACCGTCGACGGCGGTGATCCCGTGGCGGTGTACGAGGCGGTGGGGGCGGCGGCCGACCGGGCCCGCGCCGGCGATGGGCCGACGCTCGTGGAGTCGAAGGTCTACCGCCTCTCGGCCCACGGCAACATCATCGCGCCGCCCGGGGTGCCGCTGCACTACCCCGAGCACGAGGCCATCACCACGTTCGGCAACCGCGAGGAGTACGAGGCGGCGCTTCGCGGCGACCCCGTCCCCCGTTTCCGCGCGCGGTTGGTCGAGCAGGGTGTGCTCGACCCCGCTCACGCCGACGAGATCGCCAGAGAGGTCACCGAAGAGATGGACGGAGCTGTGAAGTTCGCGCTCGACAGCCAGTTCCCCGAGCCCGAAGCCGCAGCCCGCAACGACTACGTGTACGCCTAGGAGATCACGACCATGGCACGAGAGATTCCCTACATCGCGGCGGTCCAGGAGGCGATTCGCGTCGAGATGGAGCGCGACCCCACGGTCGTCTTCTACGGCCAGGACGTTGCCCCCAGCGACGAGGACCCGCTCGTTCAGGCGTTCGGCCGTGAACGGGTCCGGGTTTCCCCGATCTCCGAGACGGCCGAGATCGGCATGGCCGTCGGCCTGGCGCTCGCCGGCTATCGCCCGGTGGTCGAGCTGCTGATGGCCGAGTTCATGCTGGTGGCGATGAACCAGGTCGTCAACGAGGCGCCCCGCCTTCGCTACATGAGCGGCGGGCAGGTCAAGGTGCCGGCGGTGTTCAAGGCCGGCTACGGGTTCACCGCGGGCTGGGCCGGGCAGCACACCGGCTCGATCTACGGAATGTTCATGGGCTTCCCCGGCCTGAAGATCGCGCTGCCCGCGACCCCGGCCGACGCCAAGGGGCTGATGGCGACCGCGATCCGCGACGACAACCCGGTCTGCTACCTCATCAACTACCTGATGGTGCTCGAGCCCGGCGACGTGCCCGAGGGCGAGTACGTGGTGCCGTTCGGCGAGGCCGCGATCCGGCGTGAGGGCGGAGACGTCACGATCGTCGCCACCGGGTGGACCGTCGGCCGGGCGCTCGCCGCCGCGGAGACCCTGGCCAGAGACGGCATCCAGGCCGAGGTGATCGACCCGCGCACGCTCAATCCGCTCGACACCGCGACGATCCTGTCCTCGGTCGCGAAGACCGGACGGCTCGTGATCGCGGATCAGGGCACGCGCCACGGCGGCGCCTCGGCCGTGATCGCCGCGGAGGTCGCCGAGCATGGGTTCGGATCGCTCAAGGCGCCGATCGCGCAGGTGACCGCGCTCGACGTGACCGTGCCCTACAGCGAGCCGATGGAGGCCTACGTCCTGCCCAACGAGGAGAAGATCGCCCTGAGCGTCCGCCAGGTCCTGGGCGAGGCCCCCGTCGCGGCGTAATCCCAGCGCGCAACCATGGACAGGGACGTCGCCCAAGCGCTGCTGCGCACGATGTGGCGGATCCGCCTGTTCGAGGAGCGGGTCGGACAGCTCAAGCGCAACCTCCAGGTGCACGGGCTCATCCACCTCAGCATTGGCGGCGAGGGCGTCGCCGCCGCGGTGTGCGGCCAACTCCGCGACGACGACGCGGTCTACAGCGGCCACCGCGCGCACGGGCACGCGATCGCCAAAGGCGCTCCAATGACCGCTGTCATGGCTGAGCTCATGGGGCGGGAGTCGGGCATCTGCCACGGCCTCGGCGGCTCGATGCACCTGGTCGACACCGAGCACGGGTTCATGGGCGCGACCGGCGTCGTCGGCGGCAACCTCCCGCTCGCCCTCGGCACCGCGCTCACGCAGCGTCTGAAGGGGACCGGCCAGGTGACCGTCGTGTTCTTCGGCGACGGCGCGGTCCAAGCGGGGTACTTCAGCGAGTCGATCAACCTCGCGGCGCTGTGGGAGCTGCCGGTGGTGTTCGTGTGCGAGAACAACGGCATGGCCGAGTTCACCTCGCGCGAAGAGCACTCGACGATCGACCGCGTCAGCGACGTCGTCGCTCCATACGGGTTCGAGCGAACGACCGTCAACGGGAGCGACGTGCCGGCGGTATACGACACGTTCGAACAATTCCTGGCGAAAGCGCGCGCCGGCAAAGGTCCCTACCTCCTCGAGTGCGTCACCTACCGCCGCCGGGGCCACTACGAGGGCGACCCCGAGAAGTACCGCGACCCGGCGGCCGAGCGGGAGTGGGCCGAGCGCGACCCGCTCGCACGCATGACCGAGCGCGCGGTCGAAGAGGACTGGATCGAGGGCGGAGCCGCGGAGATGATCGCACGCGAGACGCGCGAGGAGATCGAGGAGGCCGTCCGATTCGCCCGCGATAGCCCGTTCCCGGATCCGGACATCGCACCAACGCTGGTCTACGCGAAATGATCGAGACCACCTTCGTCGAGGCGATCGCGAGGACGCTCGCCACCGCGATGCGCGAGGACGAGCGCGTGATCGTGCTGGGCGAGGACGTCGCTGAGGGCGGCCCGTACCTGGCCACGGCCGGGCTCGCGGAGGAGTTCGGCCGCGAGCGCGTGCGCAACACCCCGATCAGCGAGGGGACCGTCTGCGGCCTCGCGGTGGGCGCCGCCCAGTCGGGATTCAAGCCCGTCGTCGAGATCATGTTCATCGACTTCATCACGCTCGCGCTCGACCAACTCGTCAACCAGGCGGCCAAGGCGCACTTCATGTCGGGGGGCCAGCTGTCGGTGCCGCTCGTGCTCCGCACCCAGGGCGGAGCGGGCCAGCGCAACGGCGCGCAGCACTCGCAGAGCCTCGAGTCGTGGCTGACGCACGTGCCGGGCCTAAAGGTCGTGATGCCGAGCAACGCCGAGGACGCGGCGGGACTGCTGCAATCAGCGATCGCTGACCCCAATCCGGTGGTGTTCGTCGAGTGTAAGGCGCTGTACTTCCGGCGCGAGGCCGTTCCCGACCCGCCGCCATCCGTCCCGATCGGGCGAGCAAACACGCTGAGGCGCGGCAAGGACGTGACGATCGTCGCGCTGTCCCGTCTCGTCGGCGACGCGCTCGAGGCAGCCCACAAACTCGCGGCAGAGGGCATCGAGGCCGAGGTGATCGATCCGCGGACGCTCGTGCCGCTCGATCTCGACATGCTCGCGCAATCGGTCAAGAAGACCGGACGCGCGGTCATCGCCCACGAGGCCGTCAACGCGGGCGGATTCGGCGCGGAGCTGGCCGCGCAGCTCCAGGCCTCGGCGTTCGACTACCTCGAGGCGCCGATCCAGCGCGTCGGGGCGCCGTACACGCCGGTCCCGGTCAGTCCGCCCCTCGAGGACGCGTATCGTCCCGGGGCGCGCGAGATCGAGGCAGCCGTGCGCGTGGCGCTCGAGTGGGGCGAGTACGACGCCGAGCCGTGGGACAAGGGGGCGATCGCGGCCCCGTAGCGCGCCGTCAGGCCGGCTGCAGCTCGCCGTCGTCGTGCAGCGCGATCAGCGACGCGCCCGGCATCTGCTCGAGCAGGCCGCGGTGGCCGAGGACGATCTCGAGGTTGGTGAGCGACAGGCGGGCGTGCTCGCGGGCGACGTTGTCGGCGCGGGAGCCCTCGCGGGCGGCGATCGCCTCGACGAGCCACAGGTGCTGGCGGTGGGCGACTATCAGGATCTCGCGCGACTCTGGCAGCTGGGCGTGCTGGAGCACGAGCGCGCTGGGACTGGCGAACGGCAGCGATGCCACGGCATCGAGCGTGCGCTCGAGCAGCGGGCTGCGGGCCAGTTTCAACAGACGCGCGTGAAAGTCTTCGTTGAGCGCGACGTAGCGCTCGAACGATTCGTAATCCGCGCGGTGGACGAGCGGTTCGACGGACTCGTTGATCGTTCGCAGCATGCGGAGCTCCCGGCGGGTCGTGCCCCGCTCGGCGGCGAACCGGCAGGCGGTGCCCTCGAGCACCCCACGCAGCTCGATCGCGTCCCGGATGT
>Ga0335081_10012108_pt1 | contig 13972 bp, 9 predicted proteins | sample Lox_Sample_35_FD_206713 | JGI IMG/M metagenome (GOLD analysis project Ga0335081, IMG submission 206713) | Soil microbial communities from Loxahatchee National Wildlife Refuge, Florida, United States - Lox_Sample_3.5 | ecosystem: Environmental > Terrestrial > Soil > Wetlands | place: USA: Florida... | reverse complement strand
GTCGGCCCGTTGTCGCCGTCCACCGTGTAGGGCAGCTGCACCGGCGTGTACGGGTATCCCATCGCGTCGAGCCGGCGCACCAGGGCGAACAGCTTCCGCTCGCCCGCCACCCGGATGCGCGCCTCGTGGAACTGCGAGTAGCTCGCCCCGGCCACCCAGGCCAGCACCGTGTCGCGCCGCGACTGGGAGACCCACCAGAACGGCCGGTCGCCCCAGTCCTGGAGCACGTACCCGATGCGGTCGCCGTTGTTGGGCGCCATCGCGAACCAGCGGATGCCGCTCTCGCGGAGCGCGGTCACGATGCCCCACGACTGGCCGGGGATGTCGGAGATGAGCGCGGTGGTGATGGGCAGGCCGAGCGAGTCCCGGAGCCGGCGCGCGTACTCGAAGTAGTGCGTCAGCTCCGGCGCGGTCGCGAGGCCGGAGAGCGTGCCGCCGAGGAAGGCGTTGAGGCCGATGCTGCCCTCCCGGACGTCGGCGAGGAAGCGCTGGCGGAGCGAGTCGGGCGCCTCGCGCAGCCAGCTCTCCACCGGCCAGAGCATCTCCACGTTCCAGCGGTAGCGCGCCTCCGGCGGGTAGCTCCGCGTGCGCTCGATCAGGCGCATCGCGTCCTCGATGTTCTTCCACTGCTTCCGCTCGACCACCGGCTGCGGGTCGGAGTAGCCGATGTCGTTGTGCGAATAGGACAGGAGGTAGACGTCCCGCTGCGCCACGGGTTTCAAGCCGAGCATCGTGTCGAGGGCGACGGCACCGCCGAGGCGCACCACGACGCGCACGTCGCGCGGAGCGGCGACCGGCCCGGCGAGCGCGCGCACCACCAGGGCGCCGAACCGCGCGATCGTGTCCACCGGGGCGTGGCCCGCGACCTCGACGTGGACCGAGCGCGGCCCTTCGAGGTTGTCGAGGATCACCCGGACCTGCGCCTCGACGGAGTCCCCCGTCCGGACCAGCACCGGGTCCTGGGCCACGCGGGGCCGCGCGGCGAGGCGGTGCCGGAAGGTCATGTACCAGTCGTTGCTCTCGGCGTCCTGTCCCGTCACCGTCAGGCGGAGCGGCCGGCCCGGCGTCACCGCCTCGCGCGGCACGGTGAGCGTCATGTAGCCGAAGACGTCCTGGAACTGGTCCACCAGCGTGTGCTTGAACGCGAGGCGGCCGGCGCCGTCCCCCCCCGTCACGCTCCAGTCGCGCGACGCCGAATCGCGGATGCTCGTGAACGTGAACGCGTGGCGCCCGTCCACGGCGAAGTCGAAGTCGTGCAGCCCCTTGCTCCCGGCGAGGCCCGCGATCCAGACGAACGCCACGCTGTCAGCGCCGGGCGCAGCCGGCACCGTGTCCGTCAGCCAGGTCACGGACTGCACGTCGCGCCGGGCCCGCGCCAGCAGCGCCGTCTGGGCCTCCGGGTGCGGCGAGTGGTACTCGAGCACCGCGCCCGACACGTCCGCGAGGTACCCGCTCAGGACGGGCCGGCTCCGGCGCTGGCCGCCGGCCGGGACGGCCGGACGGTCGCCGGCGGCGGCGACGAACGCGACATAGCCCCAGTGCTCCGGCTGGTGCATGTCTATCATGCCCTGAGGCGACCAGACCCAGTTGTCCTCGGGGCGGCCGGGGACCTTCACGTAGCGGCCGCTCTCCACGGTCGTGTGCCACTCGACCCGCGAATAGTTGATGCGCCACCACTGTCCGGGGCGCGGCGCCGCGCGCGTGTGGCTCGCGCGCTCGAGCGACGCCCACGGGAGCGCCATCGTCACCGTCCAGCCCGAGTCCGTATCGGCCGGGTCGTTGAGCGTGCCGTGCAGCTTCACGCCGGTGACGAGGCCCGCGATGTCGAACGCGTTGTCCGCGGTCCCGCCGTCACGGTAGGGCTTCTCGAGGAAGAGGTCCCAGACGGTGTTGAGCGCGTTGATCTCCAGCTCCACGTACTGCTTCGCGTCGCCGTCCGGGTCCATGAACATCTCGAAGTCGTTGTCGCGGAAGATGACGGCGTCGCGCTGCGTGAGCGTCGCCCAGACCTGGGGCTCCTCCAGCTCCGCCCCGACGTACAGGTACGTGCTGTCCCAGCGCATCTTCATCCGGGTGCGCAGCCGCGGCGCGGGCATGGCCGCGCCTTCGATGTCCACGAAGTCGCCGGACCAGGGCGCGGCGGCCCACACGCTGTCGTCCAGCGAGCCGTCGAGCCGCGGCGGGACCCGCGTGCGCAGGCAGTAGTAGACGCCGGGAGCCTGCTGCGCTCCGGCGGCGAGCGGCGCGAGACCGAGCAGCAGAGCCAGACACAGGGTGCGACGGGCCACGGCGGCTCCCGATGCGGGGTGACGCCGGGAAAGCTGGCGCGGTCCCGGCGCGGCGGCTAGCGTACCTGCCATGCGCCGAGCCCTCCTGCTCGCCCTGGCCGCGCTGCTCGCCGGTTGCGGCCCCCAGGGCGTCTCCCCCCGCGTCGCGTGGAACGGGAGCTTCCCGCCCGCGTGGCGGCACCCGGTCCCGCGCTCCGAGGCCAGCGGCCGCTACACGATGGTGGTCTCCGACCACCCCGTGGCGAGCCGGATCGGCGTGGACGTGCTGCGTCGCGGCGGCAACGCCATCGACGCCGCCGTGGCGGTCGGCTTCGCGCTGGCGGTCGCCCACCCGCAGGCGGGGAACATCGGCGGCGGCGGCTTCCTCGTGTACCGGGCCGCGGACGGCCGCGCGTACACGCTCGACTTCCGCGAAACGGCGCCCGCGGCGGCGACGCGGAACATGTACGCCGACGCGAGCAGCCTGACCGGCGCGCTCGCCGCGGGCGTTCCCGGCACGGTGGCGGGGCTGTGGGAGATGCACCACCGCTTCGGGCGTCTGCCGTGGAGCGAGCTGGTGGCGCCGGCCGTCGCGCTGGCGCGGGACGGGGTCGCGATCGATTCGGCGCGCGCCTGGGCCTTCGCGGTCCCCGCGTCGGAGCAGCGGCTGCGGCTCTTCCCCACCAGCGTCGCCGCCTACTTCCCCGGCGGCCGGAGGCCGGAGCTGGGCGACACGCTGCGCCAGCCGGACCTCGCGCGCACGTTGTCGCTGATCGCGGATTCGGGCGCCGGCGCGTTCTACCACGGCAGCATCGCCGACTCGATCGTCGCCGAGATGCGGCGCGGCCACGGCATCATCACGCTGGCCGACCTCGCCGGCTACCAGCCCAGGTGGCGCGAGCCCCTCGTGACCACCTACCGGGGGTGGGAGGTCATCGGCATGCCGCCGCCCTCGAGCGGCGGCGTGACGCTGGCGGAGATGCTGAACATCCTGGAAGGCTGGGACCCGCTCCCGCCCTACGGCTCGCCGCAGCTGATGCACTTCGAGATCGAGGCGATGCGCCGGGCCTTCATGGACCGCAACTACTGGCTCGGCGATCCGGACTTCGTGTCCATGCCCATCGCCCGGCTGATCAGCAAGCCGTACGCCGATTCGCTGCGCCGCGGCATCGCGCCCGACCGCGCCACGCCCACCGGGAGCCTGCCCCCGGTCGCCGAGGGCAGCCACACGACCCACTACTCGATCGTGGACCAGGAAGGGAACGCCGTCTCGATCACCTACACGCTGAACGACGACTTCGGCGCGGCGGAGGTGGTCGGCGGCACCGGGTTCCTGCTCAACGACGAGATGGACGACTTCGCCACCAAGCCCGGCTCGCCGAACCTCTACGGGCTGGTGCAGGGCGAGGCCAACGCCATCCAGCCGCTCAAGCGGATGCTCTCGGCGATGGCGCCGACGATCGTGCTCGACCGGAAGGGGCGGCTCGCGATGGTGCTCGGCTCGCCCGGTGGGCCCCGGATCATCACCGCCGTGATGCAGGTACTCTCCAACGTCGTGGACCACGGGATGACGCTCGCGCAGGCGGTCGTGGCGCCGCGCATCCACCACCAGGGGCTGCCCGACTCCATCTTCTGGGAGCCGGAGGGCATCTCGCCCGAGCAGCGCAAGGCCCTGGAGGCGATGGGCTACGTGTTCCGGGACGAGCCCCACTGGGTGGGGGACGTCAACGCCGTGCTGGTCACCCGGCGCGGCATCGAAGGGGTCGCCGACCCGCGCCGCGGGGGCGGCGCGGCCGGCTGGTAGGAGGAAACCCATGATCCGCCGCTTCGTGTTCGTCGCCGCCGCGCTGGCCGCGGCGTCCGCCGCCCGCGCGCAGGCGCGCCACCCGATGACGGTGCGGGAGTTCGTCGGCCTGGACCGCGCGGCCGAGCCGGCGATCTCGCCCGACGCGCGCTGGGTGGCGTACGACGTCACCACCACCGATCCGGCGGCCTTCACGCGCCGCACCGACCTCTGGCTCGTGCCGGCGGCGGGCGGCGAGCCGCGGCGGCTCTCCAGCGACTCACTCGGCGGACGCAGCCCCCGGTGGTCGCCGGACTCCCGGTCCGTCGCCTACGTCACGACCCGCGGCGGCACGCCCGAGGTCTGGATCGTGGAGCCGCAGACCGGCGAGCGGCGGCAGCTCACCGCGCTCTCGACCGGCGCCGACGGCCCGATCTGGTCGCCCCTGGGCGACATGGTCGCGTTCGTCTCGCAGGTCTACCCGGAGTGCCCGGACGACGCGTGCAACCGCCGCACGGCCGCCGCGGACGAGGCGCGGCCGAGCCGGGCGCGGCTGTACGACCACCTGCTGTTCCGGCACTGGACCGCGTGGGACGACGGCACGCGCAGTCACCTGTTCGTCGTGCCGGCCGCCGGCGGCACGCCGCGCGACCTCCTGGCCGGCAAGGACTGGGACACGCCGGTCCCGCCGTTCGGCGGCTCCGCCGACTACGCGTGGAGCCCCGACGGCCGCGAGCTGGCGTTCACGGCCAAGTTCGGCCGCGACCAGGCGTGGAGCACCAACACCGACGTCTACACCGTCGGCGTCGGCGGGGGCGAGCCGGTGGACGCGACGCAGGGGATGCCGGGGGGCGAGCAGACGCCCGCCTACTCCCCCGACGGGCACTACCTCGCCTTCCTGTCGCAGGCGCGCGCCAACTACGAATCGGACCGATGGCGGCTGATGGTGAAGGACCGCACCACCGGCGCCGTGCGCGAAGTGCCCCGCGGCTTCGACCGGTGGGTCGGCGAGTACGCGTGGGCCCCGCTCTCGGACGGCTTCCTCGTGATCGCCGAGGACCGCCAACTCGACCGCTTCTTCCACGTCACCCTGGGCGGCGACGTGCACGCGGTGCATCCGGGCGGCAACGCGGCCGGGATGTCCGTGGCGGCCACGACGCCGCTGGAGGTCGCCTACCTGGGCGACGCGATGAACCAGCCGCCGCAGGTGTTCGTCTGGACCGTGGATCACGAGCACCCGACGCCGCCGCTCCAGGTGACGCACCTCAACGCGGATACGCTGGCGGCGCTCGACCTGCCGCCCGGCGAGGCGATCGCCTGGCGCGGCGCCGAGGGCGACAGCGTGCACGGCTGGCTCCTCAAGCCGCCCGGCTTCGATCCGTCCCGCCGCTACCCGCTCCTGGTGCTCGTGCACGGCGGGCCCCAGGGCGCCTGGCTGGACCAGTTCCACCCGCGCTGGAACCCCGAGCTGTTCGCGGCGCCCGGCTACGTGGTGTTCATGCCGAACCCGCGCGGCTCGACCGGCTTCGGTCAGCGGTTCATCGACCAGATCGCGCGCAACTGGGGCGGCCTGCCGTTCGAGGACATCATGCGCGGCGTGGACGTGGTGGCCCGGCTGCCGTACGTGGACTCGACGCGCATGGGCGCCGCCGGCGGCTCGTTCGGCGGCCACATGATCAACTGGATCAACGGCCACACGACGCGCTTCAAGGTGCTCGTCGCGCACGACGGCGACTTCAACCTCTCGTCGTTCTACGGCGCCACCGAGGAGCTGTGGTTCCCGGAGCACGACCTCGGCGGGCCGCCGTGGGTGGACCGCACCGACTACGAGCGCTGGTCGCCCGACCGGTTCGCGAGCCGGATGAAGACGCCGGAGCTGGTGATCCACGGCGGGCGGGACTTCCGCGTGCCGGAGACGGAGGGCTTTCAGGCCTTCACGGCGCTGCAGCGCCAGGGCGTGCCGTCGAAGCTGCTGTACTTCCCCGACGAGGGGCATTTCGTCGTGAAGGCGCAGAACCAGGTCGTGTGGTGGACCACGGTGCACCAGTGGCTCGCGGGCTACCTGCATCCGGAGGGCGCCGCGCAGCCGTAGGTGAACAGCCTCAAGGCGCTGCTTCCCTATTACCGGCCCTACCGGGGGCGGCTGGCCATCGGGCTGTTCCTGGTGGCCGTGGCCAACGTGTTCACGCTCGCGGCGCCCGACTTCCTCAGGCGCGGCGTGGACGCGCTGGACCGCACGGGGCCCGGCGGCGCGCGCGTCGTGGCGCTGATGGCGCTGGGCCTGGTCGTCACGGCGCTGCTGGGCGGAGCGGCGCGGTTCGGGATGCGGCAGTACCTGAACGCCGTGAGCCGCTGGATGGAGTACGACCTCCGGAACGTGCTGTTCCGGAAGCTGACCACCCTGCAGCCGTCGTTCTTCCATCGCACGCCGACCGGCGACATCATGGCGCGCGCGACGAACGACCTCGCCGCCGTGCGCCAGGCCGCGGGCCCCGCGGTCATGTACCTCACCGACACGGTGAGCCGCGCGGTGATGGCCGTGCCCCTCATGCTGCAGATCGACTGGCGGCTCACGGTACTCGGCCTGCTCCCGCTGCTCGGCATGCCGACGACCATGGTCCTGCTGGGCCAGCGGATCCACCACCGCTTCGAGGCGGTGCAGGAGCACTTCGGCACGCTCACCACGCAGGCGCACGAGAACCTGAGCGGGGTGCGGGTGGTGCGCGCCTACCGGCAGGAGGCGGCCGAGGAGCGGAAGTTCCTCGGGCTGAGCCTCGAGTACCTGCGCCGCAACATGCAGCTGGCGCGCACCTACGGCGCGCTGTTCCCGCTCATCACCTTCTTCGGCGGCCTGGGCGGCGTCTTCACGCTGTGGTTCGGCTCGCTGCTGGTGGTGCGCGGCACCGTGACCCTGGGCGAGTACATCGCCTTCACGACCTACCTGGTGCTGCTGGTGTGGCCGATGATCGCGTTCGGCTGGGTGATCAACCTGTTCCAGCGCGGCTCCGCCTCGATGGACCGGATCCGGCAGATCCTGAACGAGGTACCGGCGATCGCGAGCCCCGCCGCGCCGCGAGCGCTCCCGCCGCTCGCCGGCGGCGGCGGACGGAGCGTCGAGTTCCGGAACGTGTCGTTCCGCTACCCGACCGTGCGCGCGGGGGCCGGCGGCGCGCCCGGCGACCGCGGCTGGGCGCTGCGCGAGATCTCCTTCGCCGCGCCGGCCGGCTCCTGGGTGGCGGTGGTCGGCGCGACCGGCGCGGGCAAGAGCACGCTGGTCGAGCTCATCCCGCGGCTCGCCGATCCCGACGAAGGAGAGATCCTGGTGGACGGCATCGAGCTCCGGGCGCTGGCGCTCGAGGAGCTGCGGCGGGCCGTGGGCTTCGTGACCCAGGAGACCTTCCTGTTCTCGCAGACCATCGGCGAGAACGTCTCCCTGGGCGAGCTGCCGGAGGCCGACGTCGTCGCCGCGGCGACGGTGGCGCAGCTCGCGGAGACCATCGCGGCCTTCCCCGACCGCTACGAGACGATGCTGGGCGAGCGGGGCATCAATCTCTCGGGCGGGCAGAAGCAGCGCACCGCGCTGGCCCGCGCCCTCGCGCGCCGGCCGGACATCGTGGTCCTCGACGACGCGCTCAGCGCCGTGGACACCGACACGGAGGCCGCGATCCTGCGCGGCCTCAAGCAGGCGCTGGCGGGCGTGACCACGCTGGTGGTCTCGCACCGCATCACCGCCATCCGCGACGCCGACCTGATCGTGGTCCTCGACGGCGGGCGGATCGTCGAGACGGGACGGCACACCGACCTGTTCGAGAAGCGGGGGCGCTACTGGCAGCTGCTCAGGCGGCAGCAGCTCGAGGAGTCCCTCGAAGCCGCCAGTTAGCAGAGGGCGGTGGTCGGGTCAGTTGCTTCTGAAGACGGCCTCACAGTTTCGACTTCAGGAACCCGGGCGTCAGGCGCTGCAGCCATCCCGACAGCAGCGTGAAGCTGCCCGTCAGCATCAGCAGGCCCACCAGCACCAGCAGCACGCCCGCGACGCGCTCGACCCACCCGATGTAGCGCCGGAACCGCTGGAACCAGCGCAGGAACCACTCCAGCGCCCAGGCCGCGACCAGGAACGGGATGGCGAGGCCGAGCGAGTAGGCGGCGAGCAGGCGCAGGCCCTGCGCCAGGTCGGCGCGGGTGGAGGCGTAGAGGAGGATCGAGCCCAGGATCGGGCCGATGCAGGGCGTCCAGCCGGCGCCGAACGCGACCCCGGCGAGCACCGAGCCGAGGTAGCCGAGCGGCTTGTCGGCCAGCTGGACGCGCGCTTCGCGGGCGAGGAACGCGATGCGGAACGCGCCCATCGTGTAGAGCCCGAAGAACACGACCAGCAGGCCGCCGACGCGCTCGAGCCAGGTCTGGTAGGTGACGAGCAGGCGTCCCACGGCCGTGGCCGTGGCGCCCAGGGTCACGAAGATCAGGGTGAAGCCGGCCACGAACAGGAGCGCGTGCAGGACGGCCAGGTGCCGCCGCGCCTCGATCTCGCCGGCGCCGCTCATCCCCGTGATGAACGACAGGTAGCTCGGCACCAGCGGCAGGACGCAGGGCGAGAGGAACGACAGGAGCCCCGCGAGGAACGCGACGGTCACGGTCTACGGGCGGGCGGGGGGGGCGCCGCGGCGGCGCGCGCGCCGCCGCTTACGGCTTGCCGGGGGCCGGCGGGGACGCGCCGTTCACCTGGTTGTACTCGACGTACACGCAGGCGGCGACGACGGTGGTCCACAGGCCCTCGGGCCCGCACTCGGCGGTCTGGGTCACGTTGCGCGTCTTCACGATGTCGCCGGACATCAGGTAGATGGCCTGCCGCTCGTCCCACGCCAGGTTCGGGTCGAACGACACGCCGAGGGTCGTGGCGAGCATCGAGGCCGCCAGGTCCTCGGCGTAGTCCCCCGCGATCTCCTCTTTCTGGCCGTACGCGTGGTGCTCCGAGATGTAGCCGTAGTGGTTCGGGTCGGCCGGGATGGCCAGCCCGATCGAGGCGGCCACCATGCGGCTCGGCTCGTTGGTGGACATCTCGGCCAGCACCGCGAACACCACCTGACCCGGCCGCAGCAGCTGGACCCCTTCCTGGCGCGTCACGAGCTTTCCGTGCGGCGGGAAGATCGAGCTGACGCGGACCAGGTTGCACTTCTCGATGCCGGCGTCGCGCAGCGCCATCTCGAAGCTGGTCAGCTTTTCCTTGTGGCGGCCGACGCCACGCGTGAGGAAGCCTTTCGTCGGCACGAAATGCATGGGATTGAACACTTCGGGGCCTCTACTCGGACTGAGGAGAAGACGGGGCCGGCGCCGCGCCGCCCTGCTGACAATCGCGGCACAGGCCGTAAATGTCCAGCCGGTGATGGTGATGCGTGAAGCCGTGCTCTTCCGCGATGACCGCCTTGAGCTTCTCGATCTTCTCGTCGGTGAACTCGACGACCTTCCCGCACCGCATGCAGATCAGGTGCTCGTGGTGGGGGTGACCGGGGACCCGCTCGTAGCGCCGGAACCCCTCGCCGAAGTCGCGCTCGCTGATCATCCCGCTCCGCGCCAGGATGTCCAGCGTGCGGTAGACCGTCGCCTTCCCGATGCGCAGGCCGCGCTGGCGCAGGCGCTGCTCGATGTCCTCCACGGACAGGTGGCCGCCCGCCTCCAGCACCACCTCCGCGACCTGCTCGCGCTGCGACGTGACCGGCAGGCTGTGTTCCCGCAGGTAGCGGCGGAACTGCTGCAGGAGCTGCGACCGTTCAGCCGGTGCCGGACTGCTCACCTTCGCCCGCCTTCCATGCCGTGAGATCCACCAGCTCCGCCTCGCCCGCCTCGTCGGCCCGCCGCCGCACGCCCTCGAGCACCTCGGGGAGCAGGCCGGCCGGCGCCTCCGCCGTTTCCTCCACGGTCACGGCGACCCTGCCCCGCTCCGGGCCCTTGAGGGCCACGGTGTACCGCGCGCGATAGACGAGCCGCCGGTCCCCCCCTCCGCCCAGCAGGCGGCTCACCACGGCCACGCCGTGGTCCACGGCGTCGTGGCGCACCGGCGGGAACGCGTAGACCGCTTCCACCTCGGCCCGCGGCATCCGCTCGGCCAGCGCGTCGAGCAGCCGGGCCACCGGCTCGTTCGGGCCGGGCGCGCTCATGCCGGAACGACAAACCGGCCGCCGGGGAGCTCCCCATCGGCCGGCACCTGCGCCTTCGCGGCCCGGCTTCGCTTCACCGAGCGGGGCCCGGAGCTGCCGGGACGCTGGAACGCTGTCGGGCCATAGGCGGCGCGAATTATACGAGAGCCTCCGAGCGAGTTCAATACCGTTACAGGAGCGAGACCGGATCGCGGTCCACGACCAGCCGCACGCCCGCCGGCACGGGCGCGCGCGCCGCCAGGTAGCGCGCCAGGCGCGTGAGCGCCCGGGCGTCCGGCGCCTTCACCAGCAGGTGCCAGCGCCAGCGCTCGCGGATCCGCTCGATCGGGCACGGCGCGGGGCCGAGCACCGTGGCGCCGAGCTCGGCCCGCGCGGCGAGGAGGGCGTGCAGCCACTCCACCACGCGGCCCGCCGCGCGCGCCACGGCCCGCTCGTCGGTCCCGCTCAGGACGGCGTTGACCAGCCCGGTCACCGGCGGATACGGCGGATCGCGGCGCTCGGCCAGCTCCGCCTCCAGGAAGCCGCGGACGTCGTGCCGCGCCGCCCGCACGATCGCGTGGTGGTCCGGCGCCCGCGTCTGGACGATGACCCGGCCCCCGAGCGGGCCGCGGCCGGCGCGCCCCGCCACCTGGGTCAGCAGGGCGAACGTCCGCTCCGCGGCACGGTAATCCGGCAGGTTCAGCGCCACGTCGGCGTCCACCACGCCCACCACCGTCACCCGCGGGAAATCGAGCCCCTTGGCGATCATCTGCGTGCCCACCAGCACGTCCACGGTGCCCGCCGCCACCTGCTCGAGGATGCGGTGGTGCGCCCACTTGCCGCTGGTGCTGTCGAGGTCCATCCGCGCGATGCGCGCCGCCGGGAAGCGGCCGGCCAGGAACTCCTCCACCTGCTGCGTGCCCACGCCGCGGTAGCGCTGCGTGGCGGCGCCGCAGTGCGGGCAGGCGGACGGCGGGCTCTCGCGGTGGTCGCAGTGGTGGCAGCGCAGCGCGGCGGGGGAGCGGTGGTAGGTCAGGGTGATGCTGCAGTTGGGGCAGGTCCAGACCTCGCCGCAGGCCGGGCACTGCACGAACACGCTGAAGCCGCGGCGGTTGAGCAGGATCATCGCCTGCTCGCCGCGCTCGAGGGCCCCCTGCACCGCCGCGTCGAGCCGCTCGCTCCACGCCACCGCGCCCGAGCCGGGCCGCTGCGAGGCCGCCCGGAGGTCCACCACTTCGACCGGCGGCAGCGGCCGCGCCTCCACCCGCTCGGGCAGCTCGAGCAGCCGCACGTCGCCGCGGGCCGCCGCCGTCCAGGTCTCGAGCGACGGCGTCGCGCTCCCCAGCACCACCGTGGCGCCGGCCAGCGCGGCGCGGCGCATCGCCACCTCCCGCGCGTGGTAGCGCGGCGCCTCGCCCTGCTTGTAGGACGCGTCGTGCTCCTCGTCCACGACGATCGCGCCGAGGCGCACGACGGGCGCGAAGACGGCGGACCGCGCGCCGATCGCCACGTGCCGCCGCCCCTCCCGCAGGGCGCGCCAGGCGTCGTACCGCTCGCCGTCGGAGAGGCCGCTGTGCAGGACGGCGACGTCCTCGCCGAAGACGCCCTTGAACCGCGCCACCGTCTGCGGGGTGAGGGCGATCTCCGGCACGAGCACGATGGCGCCGCGCCCCGAGGCGAGCACGCGCTCCAGGTAGCGGAGGTAGACCAGCGTCTTCCCGCTCCCGGTGACGCCGAACAGCAGGGCGACGCCCCCCGGAGCCAGCGCCTCGAGCGCGGCGATCGCGCGGCGCTGGTCCGCCGTGGGCTCGGCCGGGGGCGCGCTCGGCGCGAGCGCCGCGAACGGGTCCCGCATCCGCCGCTCGGCGACGCTGCGGACCTCGCCGCGCGCGACCAGCGCGCTCAGCGCCGCCGCCGAGACGCCGTTCTTCTCGAGCGTCTTCGCGCCCGCCCGGCCGCCCAGGGCGACCAGCGCCTCGTAGGCCTCGCGCTGCTTCGGCGACCGCGCGAACCGCCGCTCCACGTCGAGCAGGTGCTCGTAGCGCGTCACCAGCTCGAAGACGCGCTCGGTCCGCTCCGGGGCCGCCGTCCTCGGCGGCAGCGTCACCAGCTCCGCCGCTCCCGCCGCCACGAGCCGCTGCACCGCCCGGAGCCCCGGGCTCCCGGCCGCGCGGCGCACGGCCGCCAGCGGCACCGCGCGGTTCGGCGTGCGGAACAGCCGCTCCAGGGCGGCGGCCGCCGTCCCGGAGGCGCCGGCGGCGGCGAGGGCGTCCGGCGCGACGCGCACCACCGGGCGGCCCACCGAGTAGAGGGCGGCCGGGAGCATCGCCCGGAGCGCGAAGCCGGGCGGCGCCGCGTAGTACGCCGCGACGTGCCGCGCCAGCGCCAGGAGCTCCGCGCCGAGGACGGGCGCGGCGTCCGGCGCCGCCACGATGTCGCGCACGCGCCCCGCCGCCGGCGGCGTGTCCCCCGTCGCCGTCACGATCCCGACCATCTCGCGCGAGAGCACGGGCACCACCACGCGGCCCCCGGGCACGGCCTGGGCCGACAGATCGTCCGGCACGCGGTAGCGGAGGGGCCGCGCCAGCGCCAGCGGCAGGGCGACGTCGGCGAACCGGTCGCTCACCGCGCCGTCACGCCGAGCCCGGGCGCCGCCGGCAGGGCGATCCGCCCTCCCTCGATGGTGGCTCCCACGAACGGGTCCCGCTCCAGCAGCGCCGCGCCGTCGAGGTCGGCCAGGTCCAGGAGCGGCGCCAGGTGCGCCGCCGCCGTGATGCCCAGCGACGTCTCGATCATGCACCCCACCATCAGGGACAGCCCGTGGCGCCGCGCCGCCGCCACCATCCGGAGCGCCTCCAGGAGCGACCCGCACTTGGCCAGCTTGATGCTGATCCCGTCCACCGCCCCGGCGAGCCGCGGGATGTCCGCCGACGTCCTGCACGCCTCGTCGGCCACGATCGGGATGCGCGAGGCCCGGTGCACGGCCGCCAGGCCCTCCAGGTCGCCCGGCGCGACCGGCTGCTCGATCATCTCGACCCGCATCTCCTCGAGCAGCGGCAGGTGCGCGAGGGCTTCCTGCACCGTCCAGCCGGCATTCGCGTCCACCCGGAGCGGCTTGTCGGTCACCTCGCGCACCGCGCGCAGCACCGCCGCGTCGTCCGGCGTCCCGACCTTGATCTTGAGGACGGGGAAGGCCGCGGCTTCGCGGACCTTCGCCTGCACCGCGGCGGGCGCGTCGAGGCCGATGGTGAACGACGAGAGCGGCGCGCGCGCCGGATCGAGGCCCCACAGCTTCCAGAGCGGCGCGCCGAGGCGCTTGCCGGCCAGGTCGTGCAGCGCGGCGGAGACCGCCGCCCGCGCCGCGGCGTCGGCGGGCGACGCGCGCAGCAGCGCGGCGTCCGCGGCCTCGAGGTCCGACGGGTCCCCGGGGAGCGCGGGCGCCAGCCGCCCCAGCGCGGCCACCACCGTGTCCGCGGTCTCCCCGTAGTACCGGGACGGCGCCGCCTCGCCCCAGCCCTCGACGCCGTCCGCGTCCACCAGGCGCACCCGCACGGTGCGGCAGGCCGCGGTGCTGCCGCGCGCGATGGTGAACGGATGTCGTGTCTTGAGATCGAGGACGTCGAAGGCGAGGCGCAGCATGCCGCAACTTACCCCGCGGTCATCACGCGGCAAGCGCCTCCACGTGGCGCAGCGCGGCCTCCGCGAGCCGGCCGGGATCGTAGCCGCCCTCGAGCACCGAGACCGTGGGCGGCCCGCCGGCGCGCGAGCGGATCTCGCGCGTCAGGTCCGCGTAG
>Ga0335081_10012107_pt1 | contig 13972 bp, 13 predicted proteins | sample Lox_Sample_35_FD_206713 | JGI IMG/M metagenome (GOLD analysis project Ga0335081, IMG submission 206713) | Soil microbial communities from Loxahatchee National Wildlife Refuge, Florida, United States - Lox_Sample_3.5 | ecosystem: Environmental > Terrestrial > Soil > Wetlands | place: USA... | reverse complement strand
ATCTTCGCTGACCTGTTCGGCGAGGAAAAGGCGGATGAGTTCATCGCGCTGCGCACAGCGCGGCGATTCGACGAGGCGCGGGTCTTTTCCAGGGGGCTGTGGGCGACGCTCGGCGATGACCCGGCAAAGCACGTCGAGGCCGCGGTGGGCCGTCAGTACGCCGAACTGTTTGCTGCGCTGCCAGAACCCGCCTACCTCACCTACGGGAATGTTGACATCCCGCGCATGTGGCAGGACTACCTGCGACCAGGCCATCGGGTCCTCGACGGTGAGCGGATCGAACTCGATGGATGGACGTTCGGCTTCGTCGGCGGCGGTCTGCGCTCGCCCTACCGCACGCCGAACGAGATCGATGATGACGCCTACGCGGCCAAGGTGGCGGCGGTAGGGAAGGTCGACGTGCTGTGCGCCCATATCCCGCCGGCTATTCCCGAGCTTCTTTACGACACGGTGGCGCGGCGGCTTGAGCGCGGCAGCGAGGCGCTGCTTGAGGCGATCAAGGAAACCAGGCCGAAGTACGTGCTGTTCGGGCACGTGCACCAGCCACTCGCGGGCCGGGCCAGGGTCGGCACCACCGAGTGCGTCAACGTCGGTCATTTCCGTGCCACGCAGAAGCCTTATGTCATCCAGTGGTAGGGGTACGCTCCGGGCAGGGTTTCCGGATGGGAGAAGGGTGCGTCGATGGCAGAAGAAGCACGCTCGAGCACGTTCATCGGGGCGCCGCGGGAAACCGTGATGGCGGTCATCGCTGACTTCGACGCCTACCCGCGGTGGGCCGGCTCGTTCCGGTCCGTCGAGGTGACAGAACCGGGTGATGATGGGCGCGCGCGGCAGGTACGCATGGTCGTGGATGCGGGATTCATCAAGGACACTCTCGTGCTCAAATACGAGTGGGACGCGGACATCAGGTCGAGCTGGGAACTCGCCACGCCAACGGCGCTGCTATCCGCGCTGCACGGCAGCTACACACTGGCTGATCATGATACTGGCACCGAGGTCACCTACAACCTCACCATCCACCTCCGGATCCCGATGCTCGGAATAATCAAGCGCAGGGCAATAGGTATGATCATCGATCAGGCGCTCCACGGCCTGAAGAGGTATACAGAGAATCTGGGAGACGCCCGATGACGTGGCTCGATGACCTTCAGCGGCGGATCGCCATCGCGGGAGCACGCAGCCTCGGCCAGCAGATGGCCGGTCAGGTAGGCCGGACCTTCCGGGGCGAGAGCGGCGACGTGTGGGAAACCGCCACCGCCGAGCCCGCGGACGCGACGGCAGGCTATGCGCCAGAGTGCGCGTGGTGCCCGGTATGCCGGGCGATCCGCATGGCCCGCGATTCCAACCCGGACCTCGCCGGCCGCGTGGGCGAGACCGCTGGCGCACTGATGTCGGCCGCGCACGACGTGGTGACCGCCGTCGACGCGGCGATCTCGCGGATCCCGGGACCGCAGGAAGGCCCCCCGCCACCGCCACCGCCACCGCCACCGGCCGCGCGGTCCGCGGTGCGCCCGGAACCTGCCTCGCCGGCCGACGCGGCACCGCCGCCCGGGCCGCAGGGACCTGCCGCATCGGCCCGCGAGGTGCCGCCACCCGACACGCCGCCGTCCCCGAACGGGCAACAGGCCTGACGTGAGCCTGACCATAGGTATCGATGTCGGCGGTACCAAGGTCGCGGCCGGGGTGGTGGACGAGCGAGGCAAGGTCGTCGAGAAGCTGCGGCGGCCGACACCTTCGAGTGATCCTGTGCAGACGGTGAACACGATCGGTGAGGTCGTGACCGAGCTATGTAGCCGTCATGTGGTGGACGCGGTCGGCCTTGGCGTCGCGGGTTTTGTCGACGAGGCCCGCGCTTGCGTCGGGTTCGCGCCGAATCTTGGCTGGCGTGATGTGCCAGTCAAGAAGGCCGTCGAGGACCGCCTCGGGATTCCCGTCTTGGTGGAGAACGACGCCAACGCGACGGTCTGGGCCGAGACCAGGTTTGGCGCCGCGCGCGGTGAGGGTTGCGTCATCCTGCTTACCGTCGGCACCGGTATTGGCTGCGGCATCGTGATTGGCGGCGAGCTTTATCGCGGCCAGTGGGGGATGGGCGGTGAACCCGGCCACTACCGCGTCGTACCTGACGGCCGCATGTGCGGGTGTGGTAACCGCGGCTGCTGGGAGCAGTACGCCAGCGGCAACGCGCTCATGGCCGAGGCCCGCGAGTTCGCCAGGAGGTCGCCAGAAGCGGCGACGCGCCTGCTGCAACTCGGTCGTGGCAGGCCGGAGGGGATCTCGGGGCCCGAGATCACCCGGGCGGCCGCGGAGGGTGATCCCGCGGCACTGCGCTGCTTCGAAATCGTGGGATCGTGGCTCGGCGACGGAATGGCCGATCTGGCCGCCATCCTTGATCCAGGCTGCTTCGTCATCGGCGGGGGCGTGTCAGAGGCCGGTGGCCTGCTGCTCGATCCCGCCAGGACCAGTTTCGAGAATTCACTCCCCGGCCGAGGCCACCGCGTGCCGGCGCGGATCTTGCTGGCCGAGCTTGGCCCCGACGCGGGGTTCGTCGGCGCCGCCGACCTCGCCCGCCGCTAGCGAACGTGCCCTGATCCAGCGGCTCCGAAATGCTAGACGACGGCACCGTCGTCCGGGCCGGACTCGTCGCGGTCCTCGTCGCTCATGCGAAGCACGAGCGTGACGAAACCGCCAACGAACGCGGCCACCGCGAAAAAAGCCGCCCAGGCGGGAACCGTCCAGCCGGTGATCGTGGCGACAAGCAGGTAGGCGGGGCCGCCGAACAGGGCGAGCCAGGCACCCTTGGTGACGCTGTCAAGGTGCGGCAGCGGCGGCGGGGGCGGCGGGATGTAGTGCTCGTCCGCGTCGTCGGGTTCTGCCGTCGCAGGCTCGCCAGGCTGGGCTGCCGGCGGTTCACCCGCGCGGGTGTCGGGATCAGCCGGTCTGATCACACGGGCGCCGAACAACCTGGCATCCACGTTCTCCTCGGCCGGCCACGGCGCGGCATCCTCAGCGTCCTCATCCGCCGCAGGATCGTCGAACCGCGATACGAGGCCGCGCCAGATTTCTTCCTCGTCGTGCTCGCGCCCGGCCGTGTCCGGCTCCTCCACCCGCTCACCCCTTCCCGGCGCGGCTGTGCGCGCGCACGAACTCCACGCTTCCCTCGAAGATGGCCGGTGCGTCATTGTCGAGCGTCGCGACATGATAGCTGTTATCGCAGGTCTTGACCGTGAGCTGGCTCGCGGGCAGGCCGCTTTGCAGCGCGGCGAGGCTCGCGGGTCCCACCACGTGATCCTCGGGACTCTTGTAGACGAGCACCGGCTGCGTGAGCTTGCCGAGCGCACCCCTGGTCAGGCTCCACAGGTGAGGCAGGCTCGCCGCAGCCTTCACCGGCACCCGGTCATAGGCCAGTTCGCGGGCGCCTTGCATCTTGATGTCGCTCGCGATGCCCTTCAGCGATGGCACTGCGTATTTCATCACCGGGGCGAGCGTGAACAGGCGGCTGTCCGCGACGATGGACGGGTTGACCAGCACCAGGCCGCTGACCCCGTCTCCGTGGACCTCGGCGAGCCGCAGCGCCAGGCACGCGCCGAGCGACAAGCCCATCACGAAGACCTCGCTGGCCCGCCTGGCCAGTCCCTCGAACGCCCTGTCGACCTCGGCGTACCAGTCCTCCCATCTGGTCCGTGCCATTTCCTGCCAGGTGGTCCCGTGGCCGGGCAGCCTGGGCAGGGACACGCTCAGCCCGCCGCTCGCGAGATACTCCGCCCACGGGCGCAGTGACTGCGGTGACCCGGTGAATCCGTGGCAGAGCAGCGCGCCCACCGGCCCGCCATCGTGGGAGTACGGCTCGGCGCCAGGCATGACAGGCATCGAATCCCTCGCTTTCGCACATCACCTGACTGGCATCGTCGCATGCCAGGATCATTCGCGCGACGGCGCTCTGGCGCTCGTGCCAAGGCGGCAGTGCGCCACGGGGGCGGTCGCGGCCATGTCATAGTGGCCGGGTTCAGCTGGTAGCCCGGTGTCATCGGCTGAGGTCGGTCACGGGATGCGACCGATTGCTTGATCATTTCCGTAGAACTACGAGAGCCGCTTCTTTCCCTGGGGAGGTCATGGAGAGCGCCAGCCCGGGCTTCGGGGTGGGCGCGGTCGCCCGGCGCCTGGGCGTGGCCGCGTCTACGCTGCGTACCTGGGACCGCCGCTACGGAATCGGGCCTAGCCGACGCAGCGAGGGACACCACCGTCGCTACGACGCCGTTGACGTAGCGAGGCTCGAAATGATGCATCGCCTGATCCTGAGTGGTCTCCCGCCCGCAGAGGCGGCGCGCTCAGCGCTCGATGCCGGGCTTAGCGGGCCCCAGGCTGGGTCCTCCGCGCCAAGGACACGGCGGCGTCCTCAATCGACTGGTTCGGGCGGGAACCGGCTGGCAGTGCCCGGTGCGACGGCGGAGGCCCGCGCGCTGTCCCGCGCGGTGATGGCGATGGACGAGCCGACCACGCGGGAACTCATCCGTACCGCACTTCGCCGCCGCGGTGTCGTCTGGACCTGGGACAACGTGCTGGTTCCTGTGCTCGACGGGCTCGGCGAACGCTATTCGTCAAGTGGCCGCTGCGTCGAGATCGAACATCTGCTCACCTGGTCCGCGCTCGCCACGCTGTCCGCCGTGGCCATCCGCCCGGGCCAGGCAGTCAACGCGCGCCCGGTACTGCTCGCCTGTGCCCCCGAGGAACAGCACTCCTTGCCGCTTTACGCGCTCGCCGCGGCACTTGCCAAGAGGCACGCCGCGACTCGTGTGCTCGGCGCCAGGGTGCCCTACCAGGCACTGGCCGAAGCCGTGCGCCGACTTGGGCCCGTCGCCGTGTTCCTGTGGTCGCAGACCAAAGCGACCGGTGCGGCGGAACCATTGGCCGAGCTGCCAGCCCTTCGCCCGGCGATCCAGGTGATCGTCGGCGGCCCGGGCTGGAACCTTGACCAGATGCCGTCAGGGATCGAGATCGTGCAGACCCTCTCCGATGCGGTCAACGCCGTCATGACGGCCCTCGGCGCAGGCTGAGGACCTTCTTTCCCTGCTTCCTTTCCCTGCTTCCTTTCCCTGCTTCCTTTCCCTGCTTCAGGACCAGATCCGGCCTCGGGACGGGTTGCATCAATGAACAACTTTCGAGTAAATTTCTTCATAGAAGTAGCAGGTAGAAGCGATACGTGTTAACGAAATTCTGTGCTTGGCACCGGTCTGCTTGGGACCAGCCGACACCGGTTAGGAGGAGGCCCGATGGGCGGCGCGGAACCTGGCTCCCTGGGCGCGAAACTTGCGCACGGTGACGAAGCGGATCTAGCTGAGTGTTTCGCCGCGCTCTGCCCGCTGCTTCGCCGGTACCTTCTCCGGCGCGTACCGCCTGACGACGTCGACGATGTGATCCAGATCGTCCTCATCGAGCTTTGGCGGTGCCGTGACCGCTACGACCCTGCGCGCAGCCTGGAAGGATGGGTGCTTGGCATCGCCCGGATGCGGGCCATCGACCATCTTCGAGCCCGCCGCCGGGTGACCATCCCGCTCGATGAGGCCGGCGGGTCCGCTCTTGCCTTCGTGGCCTCCCCGGCGGACCGGGTCGAGCAGGCCCACGACGTGGGAAAGGCGCTCGCCGTGCTGCCACAGGCTCAGGAACAGGCGATCAGGCTGGCCTACTTCGGTGACCTCACCCAACGGGAGATCGCGGCGACGCTGCATGTCCCGCTGGGTACGATCAAGGCGAGGACCGCGCGGGGGCTGCGGCGCCTTGAGGAGTTGCTAGCTGCGAGCCGCGGCCCTCGTGGCATCAAGCGGTATCGCGATGGTCGGATATAAGCCCCAGCTACTGGCGCACGACCCCGCCCGGTACCGGGAGGCGGGGTGGCTGGACGCACCGGCCGGTACCCGGGCACGCACCGTCATGCCGCCGCAGGCACGGTCACGTACCTGGGGGAGCAGACCTGCTTCGAGCTCTTTCGCGCGGACCGCGGCTGCGGCACTGGCTGGACTGAGCGGTGCGACGGCCGCTTACGGTGCGTGCTCCAGCGCGAACTGCTGGACATTGAGATATCCGGACCGGAAACCCGCCTCCGAGTAGGCCAGGTAGAGCGTCCACATGCGGCGGAACACCGCGTCGAAACCGAGCGCGTCGACCTCGCTGGCGTGCTGGCAGAAACGCGCCCGCCACAGTTGCAGCGTCCGGGCGTAGTGCGGACCGAATGCCCGCCGCGCGGTCACCCTCAGCGACGCACGGGTGGCTTCACGCTCGATGGCTCTCGCCGACGGGATCACGCCGCCAGGAAAGATGTACTTGTGAATCCACGTGTAGCTGTTGCGGGTGGCGAGCATTCTGTCGTGCGCCATGGTGATCGCCTGCAGGCCGATGCGCCCGCCTGGCGCGAGTAGGCGATCTAGGGTGGCGAAGAATACGGGCCAGTACGTGTCTCCGACCGCCTCGATCATCTCGACGCTGACGATCGCGTCGTAGCTCCCGGTGGCGTCCCTGTAGTCTCGCAGGTTGATCGACACCCGGCCCGCGACACCTGCCCGCGCGGCGCGGCCCCGCGCAAGTTCACGCTGCTCTTGCGACAACGTGATCGAGTCAACGCGTGCGCCACGCCTGGCTGCCCTGATCGCCAGCTCGCCCCAGCCAGTGCCGATCTCGAGGACCCGGCTGCCGGGGCCGACCGCTGCGAGGTCGAGGATCCGGTCGACCTTCCGGCGCTGTGCCTTGGCGAGGCTGTCCTCCTTGGCTTCGGCGAGCGGCGGGCTGAGCGATCCGTCGAGATCGTCGAACTCGGCCGCCGAGTAGGTCATGGTCTCGTCGAGGAACAGCGCGAACAGATCATTGGACAGGTCGTAGTGGCGCTGGATGTTCCTTCGCGCCCCGTCAGGGGTTCCATCCTCGGCGGCAGGCATCCGGGGCATATACCATCGCCTCAGCGCCTGCGCGGGCCGCGGCACGAGCGTCGTCATCCGGGCCGCGAACACGCTGAGCAGGCCGGGCAGGTTATCCGCGTCCCAGTCGCCCGCCATGTACGACTCGCCGAAGCCGATCAAGCCACCTGCGCCAAGGCGCCGATAGAAGTCACCGGGGCGATGCAGCAGCAGTCGCGGTGCGCCTTCGCCGCCACCGCCGGTCGTCCCGACCGCCGTCACCACCCGTACTGGCAGCCGTGCGGTAACCCGCCGGAACAGCGCACGTGCTACGGCGGCACGCGCACGGCTGTCCGGGATCATCGCAACATCTGGCCAGCGCGCCGCGTTAACGTGCCCGGCGCCATCGGCGTGCCAGGCACCGCCATCGGCTTGGCCGCGGCTCGCGCACGTATCGGCAGCGTGACCCGTGTCGCGCCCGGGGGCCCGCTGCGCGCTCTGACCAGTTCCGTAACCAGTGATTTGAGTCAAGACGGTCCCTCCCGCGCGTCGGGCCGCGAGTCCGGTGCTGGCCAGGGCAGCACCGGCAGCCCGCGTAGGTAAAGCCCGATGCCCTGGCGTCGGATGCGTGCCATTACGGCGGCGGTGGACCAGGGCCGCCCACGCCGGCCGGGGACGACGTGGCCGCGCACGGTCGCAACGAACGGCCGTTGCCCCGCCCGATGCAGCGTCACAGCCAGGTTCAGCCGGTCACTGGGCTCGGGCAGGCTCATCAGGTAGCTCCCATCGACCGGATAGAACGGCGAGACGTAGAACCCCTTGGCTACCCGTGCCTGTCCCCGCTCATCGGTGCGCAGCAGGTAGCAGTGCCGTTCACGGTGGGTGTTGCACACCTCGGCGATGACTGCGGCGAGTGCGCCGTCGGCGCCGTGACACCAGTAGACGGTCAGCGGGTTGAAGACATAACCGAGCGCCCGTGGCTGGGTGAGCATGAGCACCTGACCGCCGCCCAGGCTCACGCCGCGGCTGGCAAGGAAGTGGTCGACGTTGGCGCGGATGCTCAGGCTGGGATCGCCCAGATGATCCCGGGCCACGAAGCAGGCTCCGCCGAGCGGCCGGCCACGCGGCAGGTCGTCGAGATCGGCGAGCCAGAGATGCATCGGATAGGTGAAGGCGTTACGGATCGGCTCGGCCCGCACGTGCGTGACACGGCATTCGTACCGCGTGGGCGCCGTCACCACGTGCCCCCAAGCGCACGCGCTGCTGCGACCCCCGATCGGCAGCCGTCCTCGTGAAAACCCCAGCCGTGATACGCGCCCGCGTAGGCGATCCGATCTACGTTGAGTTCTGGCAGCCTGCGCTGTGCCGCGAGCGCCTGCGGCGTGTAGATCGGATGCTCATACACCATCCGGGCAAGCACCCGTCCGGGGGCAATCGACCCTCCGCCGTTCAGGGTCACCACGTACTGAGTCGGTCCGGGCAGCCGCTGCAGCCTGGTCATGTCATAGCTCACGCGCACCTGCTCGCCACCTTCGGTACACGACGGCTGCAGGTAGTTCCACGATGCGCGGACGCTACGTGCACTGGGAAGCACGGAGGCGTCGGTATGCAGCACGGTCTCGTTGCGTGAGTAACCGAAGGCGCCAAGCACGCTGCGTTCGGCTGGGGTCGGTGCGGAAAGCAGCCGAAGTGCCTGGTCCGCGTGGGTGGCGATCACGGCCGCGTCGAAACGGTACGTCGTGTCCGCGTCGTCGCGGACCTCCACCCCAGTTTCCGTTCGGCGCAGGCCCAGGACCGGCGTCGCGGTCTGTACCGCGGTGAGTTCTTTCTCGACCCGCTCCACGTAGGCGCGGCTGCCACCCTTGACCGTCCGCCATTGCGGCGAGCCGCGCACCGCGAGCATGCCGTGGTTGGCGAGGAAGGCGAACAAGTAGCGCGCGGGGTAGCGGCCAGCCTCGGCGGGCGCACACGACCACACGGTGGCCACAAGCGGCGTCGTGAAGTGGTCAATGAAGTAGCTCGAATAGCCGCCGTCGGCGAGGAATCGGGAGAGCGTGACGTCGTCGCCGGAGTCGGCGAGCACTCGCCGTGCCGCCCCGTAGAAACGCGGCACCTCCGCGAGCATTCGCAGGTAGCCGGCGCGGAGCGCCGAACGCGGCCGCCCGAACAATCCGAGTGGCCCCCGCCCGCCGGCATATTGGAGGCCGCATCCGGCGCACCGCACCGACATGCTCATCTGGCAGTCCTGCGTGGCCACCCCGAGCTCAGCGAGGAGCCGGCTCAGCAGTGGATAGGTCCGCGTATTGTGCACGATAAAGCCGGAATCCACGCGCAGGCCGCCGACCTCATGAGTATGGGCGTGCCCGCCGGTCCGGTCGTCGGCCTCGAAAAGTGTCACGTCGCACGTGCGCCGCAGCACATACGCGGCCGTCAGGCCCGCGACGCCGCCGCCGACGACGGCGACTCGTCGCCGTCCCATCCATTGCTCCCTCCCGCGCTGTCCCGTCAACAGGTATTCGGAGGGATTCGCCCAATCGGATGCCACGCCATCGAAAGAACCGCATGACCGGTTGGGCCGTCACGAAGCGGATTCATCATCCAGCGGTGAGCGGGCCGCTACAGTCGGCGGGGGGATCCCGGGGGGTCGTCTGCCGCGAACCAATCCCAGTTAGCCGCGCAGCGGCCGCTGTGATTGGTTCGCCCAGCCCTTGGCGCGCCGCACCGCATCCCGCCAGCGATCGTGTCCGGTCTCGTCCCGTGGTGCGGGCTCAAAGCTGCGGTCGAGCTGCCACGTTCCCGCGAGTTCCGCGGCCGACGACCACATGCCGGTACCCAGGCCCGCGAGGAAGCCCGCGCCAAGTGCCGTGGTCTCCGCAACCACCGGCCGCTCCACCGGGATCTGCAACTGGTCGGCCTGCATCTGCATGAGCAGATTGTTGGCGCTCGCGGCGCCGTCAGCCTTCACTATCGCCGGCACGTGCCCGGTCACCTCGGTTATCAGGTCGAAGACGTCCCGAACTTCGAAAGCAATCGCCTCCAGGGTGGCGCGGGCCAGGTGGGCGCGTGTGGTGCCGCGGGTGATGCCGATGATCGTGCCACGCGCGTCCGCATCCCAGTCCGGCGCGCCGAGCCCGGTCAGGGCCGGAACGAATACCACACCGCCACTATTGGGGACAGTCCCGGCCAACGCCTCTGTCTGCGGTGCGACATCGATGATGCCCAGACCGTCGCGCAGCCATTGCACGGCCGCGCCGGTGACGAAGATCGCTCCTTCGAAAGCGTAGGTCAACTCGCCGCCCGGTTCCTGCCATGCGACCGTAGACAGCAGGCCCGAGCGGGGTGTGACGATTGATTTGCCGGTGTTGACGAGCACGAAAGAGCCCGTCCCGTACGTGCACTTGGTGTCGCCGGGCGCGAAGCACGCCTGGCCGAACAGCGCCGCTTGCTGGTCACCTGCGATGCCCGCGACCGGCACGTCGAGTCCGAGGAATGCCTCAGGATCGACCTGTCCCACCACCCCGTAGGACGGAACCACCTCGGGCAGCGCGCCCATCGGCACGCCGAAAAGCTCGCAAAGCTCAGGTGACCACTGCCCGGACCTGATGTCGTACAGCATGGTCCTCGACGCGTTGGAGGCGTCGGTCACGTGCAGGCGTCCCGCGGTCAGCCGTGCGATGAGGTAGGAGTCGACCGTGCCAGCCACCGCGGCGCCGTCGGTGATCGCGGCCCAGGTGGCCTCGTCGTTCGACGCGATCCAGGAAAGCTTCGTCGCCGTGAAGTACGGGTCGAGCCGCAATCCCGTCAGTTCCGTCAGCCTCGGCTCGTGCCCGGCCTCGCGCAGGCGGGCACACAGCGCAGCCGTTCTGCGGTCCTGACAGACGATCGCCCGGCGCGGGGTGGCCAGCGTGCGACGGTCCCACACCACCAGCGTTTCGCGTTGGTTCGTGATGCCGACCGCCTGCACGGTCGCGCCGCCAGCCAGGGCTTGCCTGCCCGCGGACAGCGTCGCCTGCCAGATCCCCTCTGGCAGGTGCTCGACCCGGCCCGGCTCTGGATAGTGCTGACGGAACTCCGCATAACCGCGGCCACGGATCTTTCCCTCGGCGGAGACCACGAGAGCCGTGACTCCGGTGGTGCCGGCATCGATGGCAAGGACGCTCATGGGCACCAGTGTGTCGCATCGAGGGCCGCCTGCGCCGCTAACGGCGCCCAGCGGGCGCCTCGCGGCGTTGTCGTCGTGGCGCGCAGGTCACCGCTGGGCATTCCTCGACAGCGAGCACGACCATGCGACGCATCCAGCTGGACACCGCTATCGGCAAAAGAACGCCCGATGCGACCCACTAGTGTGGCCGGGGGAACGTCTCCGGCCATCCGGGCGCGACGAGAAGAGGAATCAAGATGCGAGTGGGAGTCCTTACTGGTGGCGGCGACTGCCCTGGGCTGAACGCCGTTATCCGTGCCATTGTCCGCAAGGGCGTACAGCAGTTCGGCTATGAATTCGTCGGCTTCCGCGATGGGTGGCGCGGTCCGCTCGAGGGTGACACCATCGCCCTCGACGTGCAGGCGGTCCGCGGAATCCTGCCCCGTGGCGGCACGATCCTTGGCTCGTCGCGGACGAACCCGCTCAAGCCTGGCGACGACGGCCGCTCCGGGGTGGATCGGATCACCGACAACATGGCGGGCCTCGGCGTGGACGCGCTGATCGCGATTGGTGGCGAGGACACGCTCGGTGTTGCCGCCAAGCTGTTCGAGCAGGGCCTGAACGTGATCGGGATACCCAAGACCATCGACAACGATCTTGGTGCAACCGATTACACATTCGGCTTCGACACCGCTGTCAACATCTGCATGGAGGCGATCGACCGGCTGCACACCACCGCGGAGAGCCATCACCGGGCCCTGATCGTCGAGGTGATGGGCAGGCACGCGGGATGGATCGCCCTGCACGCCGGGCTCGCGGGCGGCGCCAACGTGATCCTCATCCCGGAGCGCCCGTTCGAGATCAACAAGGTCGTCGCCTACGTGGAGAGCAGGTTCCAGACCAGGTACGCGCCGATCGTCGTGGTCGCGGAGGGTGCCCACCAGGCCGCAACCGACCTGGAGCTTGTCGATCAGGAACTCGACTCGTTCGGCCACGTACGGCTCGGCGGCATCGGGCAGCATCTGGCCGACCAGATCGAGAAGCGCACGGGCAAGGAGGCGCGCTGCGCGGTGCTCGGGCACATCCAGCGTGGCGGCACGCCGACGGCGTACGACCGTGTGCTCGCCACCCGGTTCGGTGTGCATGCGATCGACGCGGTGCACGACGGCGACTTCGGGAACATGGTCGCACTGCGCGGCACGGACATCGTCCGTGTGCCGCTTGCCGAGGCGGTCAGGGAGCTCAAGCTCGTGCCGCCCGAGCGGTACGAGGAGGCCGAGGTTTTCTTCGGGTCATAGCCATAACGGCTGCCGCCGATGCGCCGTGGTCCGTGCGGCGCCGCGCCCCACGGACCAGCCCGATCACAGCGGAACCTCCCGCTGCTTGCGCTGCGGGCAGGCACGAGCCAAATCTCCCGTGTGGACCGGCAATGGCCAAGCACCTGGCACACTATGGTCGTGCCTGCCACTGACTTGGCCGAGCCGTGCGTCCTGCTCAAGCTCGGCGAGATAGTTCTGAAGGGGCGCAACCGCCAGCGCTTCGAGCGGATGCTGCTCGACAACATCCGGGCCGCGCTGGGTGACGCCGGTGCGGATGTCGACGTGTGGCGCCGCGAAGGTGTCTTCGTCCTGCGCGTCGACCAGGCGCGGCGCCGGCCCGAAGATGAAGATGAAGACGGTCCGGCGCCCTTCCAGCCGCCCGCGCCCAGGGCCGGGGGAGGCGGCGCGGCCGGTCGGGCCGGCCTGGTCGAGACCGTGGACGCGGTGGCGCGGCGGGTCTGCTCGGTCATGGGGATCGTTCGGGTTCACCGCGCGGTGCGGGTAAGGAAGGACCCGGACGCAGCCGCTGCCGCGGCGGTGCAACTGACCGCTGGAGCGGCGGGCACCTTCGCCGTGCGGGCCCGGCGCAGAGACAAGCGCTTCCCCATGCGATCAATCGAGCTCGCGGCCCACATCGGCACCCAGGTTCAGCAGGCGCACGGCCTTGGCGTGGACCTGAGCCATCCGGATACCGAGGTGTTCGTTGAGGTCGACCAGCAGGAGGTGTTCGTCTTCACCGGTGGCATGCCCGGGCAGGGCGGCCTGCCGGTCGGGATGAGCGGCCGCGCGGTTGTGCTGATGTCGGGTGGCATCGACTCGCCCGTTGCCGCCTACCGCATGATGCGGCGCGGCCTTCGCTGTGACTTCCTGCACTTCTCCGGCATGCCGTTGACCGGGCCGGAGTCGATCTACAAGGCGTACGCCCTGATCAGGGAACTTGACCAGTTCCAGGGCCGGTCCCGGCTGTACGTCGTGGCGTTCGGCAAGACGCAGCAGCGGCTCGCGGCCAGTGGCGCCGAACGCCTGCAGATTATGGCGCAGCGCAGGCTCATGCTCAAGACGGGCGAGGCGCTTGCCGCAAAGCTCGGTGCTGCCGCACTGGTCACTGGTGATTCGCTCGGCCAGGTGAGCAGCCAGACCCTGGCGAACATCACCGCGCTCGACGACGCGGTGGCGCTGCCGATCCTGCGCCCGCTGATCGGCTGGGACAAGACCGAGATCATGGCGGAGGCGCGCCGCATCCGCACGCTTGCCGTCTCGGAGCTACCCGACGAGGACTGCTGCACGCTGCTCACGCCACACCGGGTCGAGACCAAAGCGAATGCGGCCGACCTGCGCGTGATCGAGCGCAGGCTCGGTGCGGACGAACTCGTCGACGGCCTGGTCTCGGCGGCCCAGGAGTATCGGCCCGTTCGGGTGTGCCAGGCGGGCTGACGCCGGCCGGTCCGGACCAAGGCGGCCGGCTCGCGGCTCAGCCAGCGGGAACCCGCTCGGGCGCGGGCGCGAGGGTGCGCCCGACGATCGGGGGCAGGTGCTGCGCGACGCTGGCAAGCTCGCGGATGTCGCTGTCGACGAGTGCCTGCGGGCCGTCGCAGAGCGCGGTTTCCGGGTAGGGGTGGACGTCCACGATG
>Ga0335081_10012106_pt1 | contig 13972 bp, 12 predicted proteins | sample Lox_Sample_35_FD_206713 | JGI IMG/M metagenome (GOLD analysis project Ga0335081, IMG submission 206713) | Soil microbial communities from Loxahatchee National Wildlife Refuge, Florida, United States - Lox_Sample_3.5 | ecosystem: Environmental > Terrestrial > Soil > Wetlands | place: USA... | reverse complement strand
GGGCGGCTGCGGCAGCGGTCGTATGAGACCAAGGAGGGCGAGAAGCGGACCGTGTACGAGGTGGAGGTCGACGACGTCGGCCCCTCCCTGCGGAACGCCTCGGCCAAGGTCAACCGGGTGGCCAGGTCCGGGGCTGGGGACGGGGGGTACGGCGGGGGGCAGCGCTACTCCGGCGGCGGCCGGTCTTCCGGCGGCCAGCGGGAGCAGGGCGGCCACGGCGGCGGCGAGCCCGACCCGTGGGCGTCTGACAGCGCCGGCGGCGGCTACTCCGACGAACCGCCTTTCTAACCGGATATTTAGCCAGAAGTTACAGACAACCGAGCATCCCCGCCGCAGGCGGGGCTCTAGGGAGAGCACCACGATGCCCAAGCCACCACTGCGCAAGCCGAAGAAGAAGGTCTGCGCGTTCTGCCAGGACCGGACCGCTTATGTCGATTACAAGGATACCGGCCTGCTCCGCAAGTACATCTCGGACCGCGGCAAGATCCGCGCCCGGCGGGTGACCGGCAACTGCACCCGGCACCAGCGAGACGTCGCGACGGCGATCAAGAACGCCCGCGAGATGGCGCTGCTTCCGTACACGAGCACGGCGCGCTAGGGAGTAAGGCTGATGAGTCGTACACCGATGAAGCTCATCCTCACCCAGGAAGTGAGTGGTCTCGGCGCCCCCGGTGACGTAGTGGACGTGGCGGCCGGCTACGGCCGCAACTACCTGATCCCGCGTGGCTTCGCGATGACCTGGACCCGCGGCGCCGAGAAGCAGATCGAGCTGATCAAGCGGGCCAGGTCGGCCCGGGAGATCCGCGGCCTGGAGGACGCGAAGGCCGTGGCGTCACAGCTCGAGGGCCTGCACGTGCGGATGCGGCGGCGGGCGGGCGGCAGCGGTCGCCTGTTCGGCTCGGTCGGCCCGGCGGACATCGCCGCGGCCGTGCGCGAGGCGGGCGGCCCCGAGCTCGACCGGCGCAGGATCGAGGTCCGTGACCCGATCAAGACCGTCGGCACCCACCAGGTACGAGTTAGGCTGCACCCCGAGGTCAGCGCGCCCGTCGACATCGAGATCACGGCCGACTAACCGCTCCGCTCCCAAAAGCGGACCCCAGCCGCTCCAGTACCACCTGTACCCGGTCTTATCGGCGTGGATGCCGCGCTCATGTCGTTCTTGCGACGTGGTGGCGGCATTCACGTCGTAAAGGGTCACCGCCGCTAACCAGAGGGATCCGCGTACCTGGACGCCAGCCTGGCCAGTTCCGGGTCAATCTCGCGCACCATCGCCCAGACGGCGGCGATCCGCGCCGTCAGGGCCGCCGAATCCGCGCTGTTGCGATCGGCGTCGAGCTGGTCGATGGCCTCGGCCACGCGCCGCAGAGCGGATTCGTCTGTCGAACACACCATCGAAGATTATCAGGTCGGCGATGTCTCCGGGGGCACTTACCGAAGTTCGGTTATCCACAGGATACTCACCTATGTCTGTGGAAAAGCGTTGTGGATCATCACCGGAAAATCCACCTCAGACTTTTTCTTCCACACAGCCAGTGGATCGCATTTTCCCTGTTCACAACCCTACGGTTGTAGGTGGGATGATCATTTCCACAGTTCTGTCCCCAGGCTGCGCACAACGTAGTCGGCGTGTCTGCACACTTTGTCCACACCCCTGTCCACTGTATGACTTGGTGCCCGGCGTGGCGGGTCGGCAAAATGTCAGTGCCGTCGGTTACAACGGTGTCAGGCCACAGCAGATACGTTCGAGTGCCGCTTGCCGGCACCAGGGCTGCTCGAACGGGAAGGGGACCGGGTGAGCGTCGCCGAGATCGCTCCGAGGAACGACGATTTCGAGCGGACCCCGCCGCACGACGTCGCGGCGGAGCAGTGCGTGCTCGGCGGGATGCTGCTCTCCAAGGACGCCATCTCGGACGTAATCGAGGTGATCAGGCCGACCGATCACTACCGGCCCGCGCACCAGCTGATCCACGAGGCCATCCTCGACCTGTACGGCCGCGGCGAGCCCGCGGACGCCATCACGGTCGCCAACGAGCTCACCCGGCGCGGCGAGATCGCCCGCGTCGGCGGCGGTCCCTACCTGCACACCCTGATCGCCTCGGTGCCGACCGCGGCCAACGCCGGCTACTACGCGCGCATCGTCCGTGAGCGCGCTATCCTGCGCCGCCTGGTGGAAGCGGGCACGAGGATCGTCCAGTTCGGCTACGCGGGCGAGGCCGACGCCGACGACCTGGTGGACCGGGCGCAGGCCGAGGTGTTCGCGGTCACCGACAGCCGGGCTAGCGAGGATTACCACTCGCTGTCCGAGATCATGCCCGGCGCGCTGGACGAGATCGAGGCCATCGGCAGCCGCGGCGGCGTCCTCACCGGCGTGCCCACGGGTTTCTCTGACCTGGACACCCTCACCAACGGCCTGCACCCCGGCCAGATGGTAGTCATCGCAGCAAGACCCGCCATCGGAAAGTCGACGCTGGCGCTGGACTTCGCGCGGGCGGCCGCCATTAGGCACGGCATAGCGACGGTGCTGTTCAGCCTGGAGATGGGGCGCAACGAGATCACCATGCGGCTGCTGTCGGCCGAGGCACGAGTGCCGCTGTCAGCCATGCGCACCGGCCAGATGAACGACGACGACTGGGCCCGCCTGGCCCGGCGGATGAGCGAGGTCGCGGACGCGCCGTTGTTCATCGACGACTCGCCGAACATGTCGATGATGGAAATCAGGGCCAAGTGCCGACGGCTGAAGCAGCGGAACGACCTGAAGTTCGTCATCATCGACTACCTGCAGTTGATGTCCTCGCCCCGGCGGGTGGAGAACCGGCAGCAGGAAGTCTCCGAGATGTCCCGGTCGCTCAAGCTGCTGGCCAAGGAACTCGACGTCCCCGTCATCGCGCTGTCCCAGCTCAACCGCGGCCCCGAGCAGCGCACCGACAAGAAGCCCCTGCTATCGGACCTGCGCGAATCCGGGTGCCTTACGGCAGATACACGCATCCTGCGTGCAGACACGGGATCCGAGATTACGCTCGGCGAACTGCTGGCGTCAGGTCAGAAGAACATTCCCGTCTGGTCGCTTGATGACCGGATGTGCCTCGTCCCTCGGACCATGACGCATGCGTTCCCCAGCGGAACCAAGGAGGTATTCCGGGTTCGGCTAACGTCAGGCCGCCAAGTCGAGGCCACCGCGAACCACCCATTCCTCACCTACGACGGATGGCGACCACTCAGCAACCTCAGGGCGGGGTCACGGGTCGCCGTTCCCCGGTACGTTCCGGCACCGTTGGACGCTCGTGAGATGCCCGAGCCTGAAATCATTCTGCTCGCCCATCTCCTCGGGGACGGATCTTTTGTCAGGAACCAGCAGATCCGGTATGCGAGCATTGACGAGGCAAACCTGACTGCCGTGAAAGAGGCGGCACGCTATTTCGGGATCACTGCGGCCCGCGATGATTATGAGGAAGCTCACTGCACCACATTGAGGCTCACGGCGCCTTACCATACGACACATGGACGACGCAACCCCATCGGCGTATGGCTTGATTCGATGGGCTTGCTGGGGCTGCGAAGCCACGAGAAGTTCATACCAGCACGGATCTTCTCGCTGCCTCAGAATCAGCTTGCACTTTTCTTCAATCACCTATGGGCTACAGACGGTTCAGTAACCGTTGCAAGGTCTGGGGCCGTGAGGGTGTACTACGGCACCACAAGTGAAAGACTCGCACGCAACGTTCAGAGCCTGCTGCTTCGGTTTGGAATCACCGGCAGACTGCGGGCGGTCGGCAATGTGTATGGTCATCCGCAATGGACAGTAGATGTAAAAGGCGTCAAGGACCAGCGGCGATTTCTGGGTGAGATCGGCGTCCATGGCGAGCGTGGACTGGCCGTAGTAAAGGCGCTGCGTCGCCTCGACTCGATGACAGCCGCCGGCCGGTTTGACACGATTCCCAGCGACGTCTGGGAGCGAGTGGACCTTACAATGAAGGAGCGCTCGATCTCGCTTAACCGCATTCAGATTGCTGTTGGGAGCAGCAGCCGAGGTGATCTAAATGCTAGTATCTGTCCAACACGGACGCGTATCGGGAAAATTGCACAGGTCCTCGGCGATGCAGAGCTAGAAATGCTCGCTACGAGCGATGTATTCTGGGATACGATCGCATCTATCGAAAGCATCGGATATCAGCCAGTTTACGATGCGACCGTTCTCGAAACACATAATTTTGTAGCTAATGGAATCAATATCCATAATAGCATCGAACAGGACTCGGACGTTGTGATCCTGCTGCACCGTGAGGATGCGTACGAGCGAGAGTCGCCTCGAGCCGGTGAGGCGGACTTGATCGTGGCGAAGCACAGGAACGGCCCGACCGCTACCGTGACGGTCGCGTTCCAGGGTCATTATTCGCGATTCGTGGACATGGCTAGCGGATTAGCCGGTCCACCGTGGCGGGCACATCGGCTGCTGGCCGTTTGGCAGCCCGGCCTTGATGGCCGCGAGGACGACACGCGCGTAGAGACGGGCGCCCGCCGGGCGCGGGTGGATGCCGTCCGGCCAGAGCAGTGCGCTACGGGCCGCGATGGCCTGATGCCAGTTGGCGAGCTCGGTGTGCTTGCCATGTCGGGCGGCGACGGCGAGCGCCGTGTTGACCGCGTGCTCCCAAGCCTGCGGGCCGAACGTGCTGACCAGCACGAGCTCGCGACCGGGCCCGACGACCCGCTGCAGCTGCCGGAGCTGGCGAGCGGTGACGCTGCCATTGGTACCGAGGCTGACCACCACGACGTGGCGGAGTCGGCCTGCGGCGGCCAGGCTCCGGATCACCGCCAACCCGGTCTGCATCTGCCGGTCGATCTTGGCGTCGATGTAGACGCCGGGCAGGACCGCCTCAAGCGCCGCCGCCGAGGCGAGCATGACCGAGTCCCCGATCGCCGTGACCTCGCCGCCGGAGACCCGCGGCTGCTCGCGGTGGCACACCGCTGGCGGCGTGGGCACGGCGCTGGCCGGTGCGCGGCCGGCGGCCGGCGAAGCCAAGGGAGCCGCCAGAGCCGACTGGGAGGAGTTGCTCACCCGCTCGCCGTTGGCCACCTGTCGCAGCGGCCCGCGCGGGGCGTCAGGTGCGGGCGTCCGGGCGACGCCGTAGCAGGCCACCACGAGGGTGATCGCCACGGCCGCGGCCAGCGTGACCGGAAGGGCGCGGCCGCGCGTCCCCACCGGGCGAATGGCCTTGGCCACGAGTCCTATCCAGTGGCGGACGCTGGCGCGCAGGCCGTCCCGCATGATGGGCGTTTCGATAAACCGCCACGAGGCCGCCGCCACGGCGATCGTGACGCCCGTCTCGGCCAGCCACAGCCAGGGCGAGCTGGCTGCCGAACCCACCAGCGCGACGCTGAGTGCGATCACCGGCCAATGCCACAGGTAGATCCCGTAGGACCTGACACCGATCCAGCGCAGCGGCCACCAGCTGGTGATCGCGGCGATGACGCCGTTGGCCGCTGCCGCCGCGATCAGGGCGGCCGCGCCGAGCGCGGCCAGCAGGAGACCCACCGGGTAGACGATCGGGTCGCTGCCGGAGAAGTGCCCGGCGGCCCAGGCCAGGGCGGCGAGGCCGACGATGCCGCCAATGTCCAGCCGCCTGCTGTGGTCGGCCGGGATGGCCGTCAGCGTCTGCAGCGGGCAGGCTAGCGCCAGCGCGGCCCCGATCAGCAGCGCCGAGGCGTGCGTGTCGGTGCCGTAGTAGACGGCGGATGGGTCGCCGCCCGGCGTGTACTGCAGTGCCATGGCCAGGGCCGAGGCCGCGGCCCCGATCAGCGCCCACGTGACGCGCACCCGGGACCCGGCCAGCCGGATGATGAGACACCATACGATCAGCGGCCAGACCAGGTAGAACTGCTCCTCGATGGCCAGCGACCACAGGTGATCAAGCGGCGGCGGCGCCCCGGCCTGCCCGGCCGCGGCGAAATATGAAACGTGGTGCAGGATCTGGTACCAGTTGCTCGTGTACGTGGCCGCGGCCAGCAGCGGCAGGCGCAGCGAAGCCTCCTGCGCGTACTCGATAATGGCCGCCGCGGCGGTAACCACGACCAGCATCACGGCCAGCGCCGGAAGCAAACGCCTGGCCCGCCGGGTCCAGAAGCGGGCCAGGTCCATCCGCCCGGTGCGGTCGTACCCGGAGACGAGCAGATCGGTGATCAGGAACCCGCTGAGCACGAAGAAGATGTCGACGCCGAGGAAGCCGCCACGTAGCGCGGAGGCGCCCTGGTGGAAGCCGATGACGATCAGGACGGCTAGCGCCCGGACCCCGTCGAGGCCTGGTGCTCGGACCCGCGTCTTCGTGGTTTCGCCTGATTCCACCGGTTAGCCGCCCGCCTGCGCCGTTTCGGACAGTCATGCTAACCATTGGGTAATTCCTCCACCCAGCAGAAACGCCGGGCAGGGCGGCATTAAACCGTTTCGGTGACCCCGACCGCGCGGCGGATCACGTCGGTCAGATCGCCGGACCGCCGATAAGCAGCCCGCTGGATGGACGCGCCGTTGCCCCGTGTGAGCAGTTGCGTCAGCAGTCCGGTGACAATGTCGGCATCTCCGGTATCGGTCAGCGCCTCCCGGCAGTGGTCAAGCAGCAGGCTGACCACGGCGGTCGCCGACTCGGGCTTCCCGGTTACCGGGTGGAGCAGGGCGCCGTACAAGCCGGACCGGCTCGCGCGCCAGGCCGCCAGGCGCAGCAACTCGGTCCGCGCCCGCGGATCGGCGGTCCATGCAGGGTTCACGGCGCGGCCGGCCGCCCGGTAAGCATGGCGGCCACGAGCTCGCGACGGCTGCGCACGCCGAACTTGTCGAACGCCGCGGTCAGGTGCTCCTGGACGGTGTTGGCCGAGATGTGCAGCTCTTCGACGATCTGCCGGGTGGAGTGCCCCCTGATGACCAGCGCGACCACCCGGGACTGCGCGCCGGTGAGCCCGTACGCGCTGAGCAGCAGCGAGCTGATCTGCGCCGCGGGGGTGGGCTCGACGACGATGCCGATCTGAGGCGCGGGCCCGCCGCCCAGCCGGGATGCGTGCAGGGAGAGCCACTGCCCGGCGCGGCTGCGCAGCCGGATCGTGTCCGCCAGTTGCGACAGAGCCGCACCTTGCTCCAGCCGGGCCAGCCGCGCGGCCGCGGCGTAGACGGCCATCGGCAGCTCACTGCCGCTCGGCCAGTCGTCCTCGTCGATCTCGGCCAGCCACTGCGCTGCCTCCGGGCTCATCGACATCAGGGCCAGGTCCTGGTCGAGCAGGATGATGCCGGGTGCGCCGCCCGCCGCGGTACTCTCGGCGGGCGCACGGAGCGGCCCCAGGATGACGGCTCGCCGCAGGCCCTCGGCCACGTGCGGGGCGATCCGCCGGATTACGTCGACCTCCCGGTCATTAAAGCCGTGCTCCGCGTCCTCGCGGTGCAGGCAGATCGCGCCCCAGCACTGCTTGCCGCTGATGAGGACCGCGCGCAGCTCATCGCCCAGGCCGAGCGGGCTCATCACCTCTCGGTAGCGGGCACTGTCCGGCCGCTGGCCGCGGGTGGCCCGGTCCAGGGAACCGACCGGATCGGCCGCCTCCGCCAGTGCGGCGAACTTGTTGACGTCCCGGCGGCCGTACTCGTTGTCCAGGAAGAGCGGCGTCACAGCTCCCAGCGGTTCCTCGGCCACGGCCGAAGTAAACAGCAGGGTCTGCGGGTCGACGGTGCCGAAGAACGCCGCGTCCACCGACATGATCCGGCGCAATCGGCGCAGCACCTCGTCGCGCAGTTCGGCCACGCCAAGTCCGGCGTAACATCGGCCAATGAGCGCGGTTACCTGGCGTTTCATGATCGCGTCCGCCATAAACCGACGATACTTAAGCGCTCTGGCCAGGGCCAGAGAGTCACGCGGCCCGTTCCGTCCTCCGAGCGCTCTCCCTGCGCCATGAAACCCGGGGACTACATGGCGTTCCAGCGTACCGACAGCCCGGTTTCATGGCGTTGGCGAATGTCCCTAATCCGGTCAGGGCTGAGGGACCAGGCCGAACTGGCGCATCAGGCCGAGTTCGTCCAGGCGTCCCCAACGTTCCACGATGCGGCCGTCGCGGACCCGCCAGATGTTGATTCCGGGCAGGCTGACGGTGCGGCCCGATGCGGGCACACCGAAGATCTCCCCCTGCTGTGTGCCGCTCGCCGTGAAGCTCTCGACCACCAGGTCGCCTTCTTCGACGAGGAAACCCAAGTCGCTGTGCCAGTCGGGGAACGCGGCCCGGAACATGGCCCCGGCCTGCCGCATTCCGTCCCGATTGGCGGGCCCGCCCATGGGTGGATCGTGGTCAACGAAGTCCTCTGCGAGGTATTCGTCGACGGCGCCGAGGTCACCCTTGGTGAACAGGGCATCGATGAACGAGGTGACGATGTTCTTGTTCTGGCTGATAGTGTCCATGCCCGCAGTCTGCGGCGGGCTGCCGAGCGAAGGTACCCCAACAACTTGGGGTTTTCGCGCCTCACGTTAGCGTGCGGGTAGCGGCCGCGATGAGCAGCGCGGCGCCGGCTTCGGTAAGCGGGCGCTCCAGGATGACGGCGCGGGCGCGATGTCGCGGATAAGCCAGGATGTGGCGGCAGTGGAGAACAGGTGAAGGATGAGTGGCCCAACGTGGACCCGGAGTGTCGTAAACTAGCCACGCACCAGCGCTCGTAGCTCAACGGATAGAGCATCTGACTACGGATCAGAAGGTTGGGGGTTCGAATCCCTTCGAGCGCGCCATGGGTTACCGACAGAACTGCCGGTGTCGTACCGACAGAACTGGTTCGGTGACCGTTTCTTATTGTGCCTGCAGGGTCTGACATCGGCTCTGGCTGGTGTGCGGGCTCATTTTCCGGATGCGAGCAGGCGGTTTGCAGCGTTCTGGCGGAGTTGGGCGTGCTGCTGCCGGCTGGTGGTGATGATGATGGTGGCGGTGGGTGCTACGGGGTGTCAGCCGTCGGGGAGGTAGTCGCGCAGGCTGGTGCGGCGTCGCCGTGCCCGGCGGGTGATGCCGGCCTGGTCGCTGGCGGTGAGGGCCCGCCAGGCGCGGATCTTGCGGATGTTGGCGGCCATCAGCAGCAGCGCGGTGAAGATGGACTGGGCGGCGATGCCGCGGACCCGGCGGCGGCCGGGCTGGGCGAGGGCCTGGTGGGCGGGGTCTTTGGCGTAGCCGTTGAGGCCTTCGGTGGTGTTGCGCGAGGTGGCGTAGCGGGCGTGCCAGGCGGGTGTGGCGTAGGGCAGGTCCTGGCGGTAGCGGGCGCCGGCGTCGGGCCGGATGGTAATCGAGGTTTGCCGGCAGATCTTGGTTGGTTCGTCCGGCGGCTGGAGGACCTTGGGCCGCCCGTCGCGGGGTGACAGCGAGCCTTGGCGCAGCGGGCAGATCAGCCCGGGGTGGTGGCCGGCGGCGGGGCAGGACAGCCGCTGGTAGCCGTCGGCGTCCGGGCCGTCTTTGTGTTTGAGCTGGTAGGGGCAGCGGGCGGCGATCTGCTGGTCGTAGAGGTCGCGGTCGATGGCGTGGTCGCGCAGGCGGGTGGTGGCGGTGATCAGCGGTTCGGGCAGGGCGGGGCAGTACCAGGTTCCCTCGACGAGGACGGCCCCGCCGGTGCTGGCCTGGATGCCGAGCTGGCCGGCGCGGTAGTCCATGACCGGGGAGTAGCCCAGTGCCCGGGCCGGGAGGTGGAAACGTTCGGGGAGCGCGGCGGTGCAGGCGCGGTCATAGCCGAGCCAGCCGGTTTCATGCCCGCGGGCGGCGGCCGGGGCCAGCACCCGGGCGCCGGTGCCGCCGGGGTCTTCGCCGGGCCGGGCCATGGCCATGCCGATGGCCAGGTTCGGGCGGGCGGGCGGGGCGCCGGGAGGCCGGGCGGTGGTGGCGATGGTGGCTTCCAGCGCCCAGGCGATCTTGCGCGGCGGCTTGCCCTTGTCGTCCTCGTGCTCACGGTGGTCGCCCTCCCGGACGTACCAGCCGCCGTCGGGGTCGCTGGCCGACAGGCCGGCGCGCCTGGACGGGCCGCGGCTGAACAGCGGGACCGGGGTGGCGTCCAGGCCGGTGCCGCCGCCGGAGGCGGCGCGCTCGTCCTCGGTGAGGACCGAGACGCTGGCCTCCAGCAGGGCATTGACCAGCGCTTCGAGCCGGTCCCGGGCCGCAGTGGCCTGGCCGGGGGTCATCGGCTTGGTGCGGGCCCTGAGCTCGCCGCCGGCCAGCCGCCGGTTCTTCGGCAGCGGCGAGGGATCGGCCACCTTGAGGATCTGGCCGAAGCAGTAGCGGACCCGGCGGCAGGCGGCCTGGAAGGCCCGCTCGGTAGTGACGGTGCTGGGCACGCCGAGCAGCCGGCGGGAGGCAGGCGGCAGCTGGCAGAACAGCAGCCGGGTGGCGTCGGTCAGGAACAGCGGCCGGTCATCCAGCGCCAGGCACAGCAGCGCGGTGAGCACGGCGCGCGCCGCTAGCGGCCGGGGCCGCCCGGTGCGGTGGGCCAGCGCCGCCTCGATGACCGGGGCCTGCCCGCTGCGGCCGGTCAGCTCGGCGGCAAACGCGATGGCCTGCTCGCCCGGGGCGCCGCCTGGCCCGGGGATCTGCAGCCCGCGGCCGTCCATCAGCGCGCCTGCCGGTGTTTGTCCCAGGCCCGCAGCGCGGCCTTGGCCGGGGCGCCGTCGACGTGGGCCGCGTAGCGCGCCAGCGACTCGGCCTGGCAGATCCCGGTGATGGCCAGCAGCTCGCCCACCGGGGTGCCCGCGGCCAGGTGGCCGCAGATGAAGCTGGACCGGCACCGGCTCATGGTCAGCCGGGACGCGGCCGGGTCGCCGGTCAGGGTGCGGGCGAAGTTCGTGACGAAGTTCTTATAGCCCCGGTCCGCCGGACCGGGCCGGAACAGGTGACCGGCCCCTGCGCTGGCGGCCAGCCCGGCCGCCCGCCCGGCGTAACCCGGGGTGACCGGCACCACCCGCGCGGCCGGCCCCCAGACCCGGACCGTCACCCGGCGGCCGCGGCGGGACACGTCGCTGCCGCGCAGCGCCACCAGCTCGCCGGGCCGCAGCCCAGCGCCGATGCCGAACACCACCACGGCCAGCGCCGAGGCCCGCCTCGCCGGATCGCGCTGGGCAGCCGCCATCGCGGCCAGCTCGGCCCGCTCGGCCGGCGAGTACGGCACCGGCGCCCTAGCGCCCGCGAACGGCGTCGCCCGCAGCCCCGGCTCGCCGTGCACCGGCCTGGCCAGCCGGTACAGCGCCGACCGGTACGTGCCCCGGGTGGAAGGCCGGGCCCCGGGCAGCCCGGCCACGCAGAACGCCTCGATCACGTCGTAGTCCAGCAGGAACTCCGGGCCGGGCGGGATTCCCAGCGCCTGGGCGAACCGGCACAGCCCGCGCGCCGCCGTGGCGGCCACGGCCTGCCGCCGAACACCCGCACGGCCAGCCTGCGCTGGCACCGGGGAGCCCATACCCGCCCTCCCGCCACAACAAGCACAGAGGTTTCTTTAACCGTATACGTTGCCAGGAGCGCGGTCCGGCAGACACGCCGGCCAACCGGCAGGCGCGCGCCGGGTATCTGCGGGATCCTGGCCACCAGGGAGTGTCCATGCCAGCACCAGAGGGCCGCAGCGCCGACCGGGCCCGGGCGGAGATCGCCGCCGCGCTCGGCCAGGCCGGCTTCACCCTGCCCGGCAGCATCACCATCCGCCGCACCCGGTGCGGCAAGCCCCGCTGCGCCTGCGCGGCCGACCCGCCGTCCCTGCACGGTCCCTACATCCAGTGGACCCGCACCGTCCATGGCAAGACCGTCACCCGGCTGCTGACCCCGGCCCAGTACCAGGCCTACGCGCCCTGGTTCGCCAACGCCCGCCGCCTCCGGGAACTGGCCGCCCAGCTGGAAGACCTGTCCCTGGCCGAAATGGCCCGGGCCGAAGGCTGGGCCAAAATCACCCCCGGCACCGCCGCGCCGCCCCGCACCCGACCCGTCCGCGGCCCGAACCCGAACTACCCCAAACCACGCGAAACGCCGGGAGATCAGTCCGCTTAACCTGGGAACCGCCCCTCACAAAACACCCGAAACCGCAGGTCACCACAGTTCTGTCGTTGGTCCACGCAAACCCGCAGGTCAGCGCTTTGACATGTGGTCATGTCGGCTTACACTAGTCCGTTTTGCCCGATTCTGGGAGCGGCAGTGTCCGATTTTGGGAGCCGATCTTGAGGCCGTCCCCAAGCGCGGGCAGCCGGAATTGCTTGACGGGATGTGGGGTGAAGGGCTCTGGCGCTGGCTGCGCGCTCCCGTCTGAGGGCCGCAGCTTCGCCCAGCGCAGCCGGTGCTTGAGTGATATTCCCTTCACCGACTGCGCCGCGCAGATACCTGCCTGCACCGCCGCTGGACGCCGCTCAAGCGGGGCCCTTTCCCATCGCCGACGGTGACGGCGGACAGCATCGACGTCTTGAATGGGGACACAAACGGCATACCCCGCCACCCTCCACATGGTTGTGCCAGATCGACTCGTTGCAGGTGGTATGAACGCGGCATTGGCGCCGGGTGTCGTGACTGTGACGCTAGCCGCGGGGAGGTGAGTAACCGGACCGTCCCCTTGTGGCACCACGTAAATACGTTTCGCTCCTGTCCGCCGACCCAGTGCAGAGTCTGCTACGCCTAACTTAACTTGCATTTATCCGCAAGCGCTCACGCAAGAACCCCGAAGGACCGCCGCGTCCCGACGTTCAAGCTGCTATTACCGTGGTCGGGCCGGGATGCAAAGCGCGACATCCGGCCCATAGACCTCTTCCACGCGGAGCTCTTCCGCGCGGATCTCCCCGGCGCGCAGCTCAAAGGCGCGGAGTTCGTCGGCGCGGATCTCAGCGATGCGACCCTCAGCGGCACGGATCTCAACAACGCGAAACCCGCTCCGTCCCCGACATCGGCGACACTCTCGTCACCCGCGGCATCCGCCTGTCCCCCGGCGGCACCATCTACGATCCCGCCGACCCCATGTCCAAGATGTTCTTCAACATGCTGGCCGTATTCGCCGAGTTCGAAGCCGACCTGCTCAAGATGCGCACCCGCGAGAGCATGGCCACCGCCCGCGCCCGCGGCAACTCAAAGGCAAACAGCCCAAGCTCACCGCCCGCCCGCAAGCCGAGCTGGTCCGCATGCACGCCGCCAGCGACTACGCCATCGCCGACCTCATGGAGGTGTTCTCCGTCGGCCGCGCCACCGTCTACCGGGTCCTGAACCGCGCCGCCACCAGCACACCCAGCCCCGCCGCCGTACCCGGACCATCCCCGGACACGCCCGCCTGACAGGCGAGACGTGGCCTCTTGCCTGTATCCGGCCCGCGATGCCGTGGAGCGTGAAACCCGTGAGGAGGCAGGCGATGCCTCGCTGGTGTACCGGTGCCTGGCGGTGATCGTGCCGGGCTGCTTGCCGGTGGCCTGCTTACCGGCTGCGGAGGCGGATCACCGGCACGGTCGGACCGCTGGCGTCCGGTGACCTGCTGGTTCCGCAACGACACTAAGCTGCGCATCGACTGCGGCTACCTCACCGTGCCGCTGCATCATGACCGGCCCGGCGGCGGGTCGATCGAGCTGGCCGTCGAGGTGATCCACACGCCGAACCCGCATCCCCCAGCAGACCCGGTGGTGGTGCTGGTCGGTGGCGGTGGCACCCTGGCGGGGAACGGGAACGCGGCGCTAACCGGGTATGCGCCGATCCGCCTGCTCACCAGCCGGCAGGCCGACCGGGACCTCATCCTGCTCGACCAGCGGGGAGTCGGCCATTCCCGCCCGGCACTGGACTGCGCCCCCATCGGCGACCTGGCCTCCGGGCTGGCCTGCTGTAACCGGCTCACCGCCCGCAGGATCGACCTCAGCGCCTACACCACCGAGGAGAACGCAGCCGACGTCGCCGAACTCGGTCCGGCGCTGGGCTACCGGCAGGTGAACCTGTTCGGCTACTCCTACGGCTCGCGGCTGGCGCTGACCGTGATGCGCGAGCACCC